>Ga0209381_1000614_pt1 | contig 80634 bp, 60 predicted proteins | sample DewCreD2012metaG_FD_184111 | JGI IMG/M metagenome (GOLD analysis project Ga0209381, IMG submission 184111) | Hot spring sediment bacterial and archeal communities from British Columbia, Canada, to study Microbial Dark Matter (Phase II) - Dewar... ... | reverse complement strand
TTCCGTGGCATCGGGTTGATAGAGTCCAGGTCCTGGCATGGCGGCAGCCTCCCTGCTTTGGCCATGACCCTTATCGGCTGAACGATCGCAAAATCGCCAATTTACTCTGTAACGGTGCTATAGAGTCCCGAATCGTGATCGACGTTGACTCGTCCCGCGGAGCGTTGTTCCTGCGGATCAGACAAACCGATGCCGGCAATTACATCCGCAATATCCGGGTGATCATGCCGGGTTTCGAGGCGACCTATCAGAAGGAGCCGTTTCACCCGGCATTCCTGAAGCGATGGCAGGGAATGGCATGCGTGCGATTCATGGACTGGATGGAAACGAACAACTCGAAGATCAGCAGGTGGAACCAGCGTCCGACCGTGGAACATGCGACATACTGCGAAAAGGGCGTGGCCCTGGAGTTGATGATCGACCTGTGCAACCGCCTGAAGGCCGATCCCTGGTTCTGCATGCCGCACCTTGCGGATGACGACTATGTGCGGCAGTTCGCCGGCGTCGTGAAGGCAAAACTCGATCCGAACCTCAAGGTGTACGTCGAGTACTCCAACGAGGTGTGGAACGGCATGTTCGAGCAGAGCCGCTGGGCCGGGAAAGAGGGACAGAGACTGGGATTCGGCGAAAAGCCGTGGGAGGCGGGGTGGAGATACACGGCCTGGCGGTCGGTGCAGATCTTCCGGATCTGGGAGGAGGTTCTTGGCGGGCGGCGGCAACTGGTGCGGGTGCTGCCTTCGCAGGCGGCCAATGCGTATGTGTCAAGACAGATTCTGACGTTCCAGGATGCTTACAGGAACGCCGATGCCCTGGCCATCGCCCCGTATATCAGCATGAACGTGCCTCGACAGGGCAAGGAACTGACCGCGGATGCGGTCGAGAACTGGACGGTCGAGCAAGCCTTGGATCACCTGGAGAAAAAGTCCCTGCCAGAATGCATCCAGTGGATCAGGGAGCAGAAGAAGGCGGCGGATGAGTTCGGGCTGCGCCTCGTCTGCTACGAGGCCGGGCAACACATGGTGGGCGTGGGCGGCGCGGAAAACAGCCAGAAGATGACGTCGTTGTTCCATCAGGCCAATGCCCACCCACGAATGGGGACGATCTACGACCGATACTTTCAGGCCTGGATGCAAAACGGGGGCGATCTGATGGTCTACTTCTCCTCGGTCGGACAATGGTCCAAATGGGGAAGCTGGGGAGCGATGCAGTACTTCGACGAAGACCCCGCCCAGAGCCCGAAGTTCAGCGCCCTCATGCGATTCGCCAAACGCTGCGGCCAACCCGTCGCCGAGACGAGATGACAACATTGGCCGCCATGACCTGATCGCCGCCATCATCGGGAATTGCGGCTGTGCCAGCTCGGCATATCGCATTTTTCTAGTACGCATTTGATCTGTTGCCTGCAACAGGCCTACCATGCCTTCGTGGGTTTGCGGCAATTGTGCCGTTGGCACGGCCTGCCGCACACTTCTGCACGTCTTTTTTCAGGAGGTCGAGTATGAATCGCCGTCTTGCATTGGGTTTCGTTGCGGTGCTGGCGTTGCTGTTGGCCAGGCCGGTCCGCGCCGAGGTTGAGCTTCTCCCGTCGCCGCTGATCGTTGTCCCCGGCCAGCCCATCACCCTCTGGTTTCACAACCACCTTCCACCCGATCCAGACCACAAGCATCTGGAATTCAAGGCGATCGCTCGGGCCGATGGCGGGGACGCCTATTTCCTGGTTGGATTCGACTGGATGGACCCCACATCCGGCATCGGGGTTCTTCAGTGGGGGCCGCCGCAATTGGTGGAGTGGAATCAGCCCCGCCAGGTCTCCTGGTGGCTTGACCTGCCCTTCTGCCCCAGCGAGGTGAGTCTTCACCTGGCGGTCGAGCCGGTGGTTCCGGGCGTATCCAGCGGCATTACGCTGGTCGATGGCGTGTTTATCCACGAGTGCATTCCGGTTCCGGAGCCGGCCACGATTGGCCTGCTGGGTCTGGCCGGTGCCTCGCTGATGATGCGCCGCCGGGCCGCCTGACGGCCTGAATGGCCCCCTGCATCACGCATCCATTGTGCAGTCTCCAGACAATGCGGCAGCAGTCTGGAGACTGCACGGTTGCGCGCCGTATGGCCCATAGCTCTTATGGAGCGGCCGGGCTTTCCGCTCGAGTCGGAGGCTCGGTCTTGAATGCTTTTCCGCACTTCATCGCTCGGGGCGGAAACCCTATACTCCGGCAGCCATGAGGTTCACGCGCGGAGCGCGACCTCCAACGGACCCGGAGTCAGATGCACGATCTGCCGTTGATTTCGACAATTGCGGCCGCGTTTACGGCGGCCTGGGTGCTTGGACTGATCACGCAGAAGCTCCGGCTCTCGCCCATCGTGGGGTACCTGCTGGCGGGCATCGTCATCGGGCCTTACACCCCTGGATTCGTGGGGGATGTGAAACTCGCGACGCAGTTGGCCGAAATGGGGGTCATCCTGCTGATGTTCGGAGTGGGACTGCACTTCCACCTTTCGGACCTGCTGGCGGTGCGCAAGGTGGCGATTCCCGGCGCATTGGGGCAGAGCGCCGTGGCCACGCTCCTGGGCGTGGCGGTGGCGATGGGGTTCGGGTGGTCGGTCCGGTCGGGGCTGGTGCTGGGGATGGCCATGTCGGTCGCCAGCACGGTCGTGCTGGTCCGAGTCCTGATGGACAATCGGGTCCTGGACACCACGCACGGCCATGTCGCGGTCGGATGGCTGATTGTCGAGGATATCCTGACCGTGTTGGTACTGGTGTTGATTCCGGCGATGGGAACCAGCGCCCAGGCGGGCCACCAGACCGGCGTGCAGCTCTGGGCCGCTCTGCTGCTGGCCGTGGTCAAGCTTGCCCTGCTGGTGGGGATTCTGCTTCTGGCCGGCTCACGCGTGATCCCGTGGATCATGGTTCAGGTGGCGCGGGTGCGGTCGCGGGAGCTGTTCACGCTCACCGTGCTGGTGATGGCGATCGCGATCGCGGCCGGTTCGGCCTACGCCTTTGGGGCGTCGATGGCCCTGGGAGCATTCCTGGCGGGCATGGTGGTCGGCCAGTCTCCCGTCTCGCATCAGGCCGCCGCCGACGCCCTGCCGCTGCGTGACGCGTTTGCCGTGTTGTTCTTCACCTCCGTGGGCATGCTCTTTGACCCGACATTTGTCCTGCGGGAACCGGGGTTGACCCTGGCGTGCCTGGCCATTGTCATGATCGGCAAGCCCCTGGCGGCGGTGGCGATCGTCGCGGTGATCGGCTACCCCGTTCAAACGGCGTTGACGGTGGCGATTGGACTGGCACAGATCGGCGAGTTCTCATTCATCCTCTCTGACCTGGGGCGCCGGCACGGACTGCTGGGCGACGCGGGACACAATGTGCTGGTGGCCTGCGCCCTGGTGTCGATCACGGCAAACCCCATGCTCTTCCGCTGCCTGCCGCGCTTTGAGGCCCTGTTGCGACGTTGGCCGAGGCTGTGGAGATACTTGAATCGCAACGCCGCCAGGCGCGAGCAGGAGATGAACGAACAGACGGCGGGCGTGCTTGAGAAATCGAAAGGACCGCTGGCGGTCATCGTGGGGTATGGCCCGGTTGGCCAGACGGTCGATGCGATTCTGCGCCGCAGCGGCATGCAGACCGTGGTGATCGACCTGAACATGAACACGGTCCAGCGGCTCACGGAGGAAGGGCGCCACGCCATCTATGGCGACGCTTTCAATATCGAGGTGATGAGCCCGGCGATGGAACGGGCAACGCACCTGGTGATCACGCTGCCCCATTCGACGAATCGCGATCCGCTGATCGCCGCCGCCAAGCTGATCAATCCGGCGATCAAGGTCTTCGTACGGACCCGGTACATCGGGGATCGCGAGTCGCTGATGCAGGTGGGCGCCGACGCCGTCTGCTACGAGGAGGCCGAGGCGGCCGTCGGACTGGCGAAACTGGTGATGTCGGAGCGCGGCGTCAGCGAGGAAATGATGCGGCACGAGGTGATTCGAATTCGCCAGGAGCTCCGAGATATCGGCCCGACCGGAACGCCGCGAAACTGATCGCGAAGTCGGAAGCGCCGTCGCACATCCACTCGCGCCGCCGGCCAGGCGGGAATTGTTGCGACCGGCGATGGCCGGGCCCTGGCAAAAGAGCGAACGTACACTGTTCTGCATCTTCGAGCCGGGATACACTCCGCACGGGTCTGGAGTCACACGGACAATGATTGGACAACGATGCCCGCGGATTACCTGATAGTTGGCCCGACCTGCGAGCTGCGTTCAGCAAGCGATCCGCAGTTCTCCGCCGCCGGTGCAACGCTCGTCAACTCGCTGCAGATCACGCGCGGAGACCGGGCCTGTGGCAGCGCGCTGGCTGAGCTTCGCGACGGCCAGGTCCTGTTGCACATCCAGGCCGATCCCCCTGACGATGTGCTGGCTGCCGAAGCGTTCCGCCTCCTGGCGCGCGTGGCGGCAAGACAGACGGATCATGCGCTCCCGCTGGCCGCGCCATCGCCGCGGTCCGACGCGATGGCCGCCGCACTGCGCGAGGATGGATTTCTCGCCGGGCCGCACGGGCGATGGCAAAGACCGCCGGGCCTGTTCCTGCGACCCGATCAGGTCAAACTCGAACACAATTACGACGTCTACAAGGACCCCTACTGCGTCCCGTGGAATTTCGTGCCGCGCGAGTGGGATGTGATGGCTCGCCTCGTGGCCGATCATCGCGGCCCGCCGCGCATTTCCCGGCCCGGGCAGCCGCCGGCCGCAATGCCGACTGTCCGCGTGCTGGACCTTGGCTGCGGCTATGGCAAGAATGCGATGGCGTTGGAGCATCTTGGCCTGATCACCCACGGCATCGACTATTCCCCCCTTGCCATCGCCCGCTGCCGGCGGATTGTGAAGAATCCATCCCGGTTCATGGTCGCCAGCGCCGCCTGCCTGCCCTTCGCCGACGGCTCGTTTGACTGCGTGATGGATGTGGGATGTCTTCACTGCCTGGGCGATGCCGAACGGCCCCGCGCCGTCGCCGAGATCGCCCGGATCCTGACCCCGACGGGCAGGCTCTACTCGCGCAGCTTCAAACCCCGCCCGGCGGAGTGGCGAAATCGAATGCCGTTCCGGACAACCACCTTCGGTCTGTCGCCTGAGCAGATGATCGCCCTGCTGGCAGGGCATTTCACGGCCACGATCTGGCAGCCCCACGACGACCACAATTACGTCCTGGCCAGGCGCACAGGCTGAACTCATTCCTTGATCTTGACAACCACCTGGTTGAGCCAGCGGCAGAGCGTCTTGAACAGCATGGGAGCCACCGTCTGCGGCTCGCAGAGGAATCGGGTCAGGTCGTAAGCATAGGTGTACGGATCATCGGACCGCCCCTGGAGCTTGAAGTGACGAAACCCCAGGTCATAGGCGGCTTTCATCTCGTCCCGCGTGAGATTGCAGGTGCGCCGGTGGCCGCCGTACCGCCAGGGGTGGATTGGCGACTCGCACTGGGCGGTAATCTCCTTGATCTCCTGCCTGACCAACTGCTCCTCCATGGGACTGGCCGCCTTCTGCATGCGGGCATAGGAGTCAAAGTGGTGCGGGCGCGTGGGGCAGTCGGCCACGCAGTTCTCGTTGACGATGATCTCCGCCTGGTCGCGGTCGAGCTGCTCAAGCAACGGCATGTTGCGGCAGTCGTCCGGGTGCAATACGTACCGGGAAAACCTCCGGCCCAGTTCGCGGTAGTACGCCAGCTCGCCATTGCCCCCCTCGAGAGCCACCTTGGTGATCGAGGCAATCTGGCGCAGATCCGGAAACCGCTCACGCACGTACCGCGACAGCAGTTCGCTGGTGATGATCACCGCGTTGAGGTCGGGGTGATAAGACATGTGTTCGAGCATCTGGTTGCCGATCGAGTTGGCCAGATCCGCCTCATCCACCAGGTGATTGGTGAAGGTGGCGAAATACCCGACGCCCCGCGTGTTGAGCGTCTCCAGCACATTGACGAAATCGGCAAGGTTGAACGGGGTCCTGGAATGTCGCCCGGCATTCCAGGGCATGTTGGGCGCGCCGTGCAGCGCCTCGATCGGGGCGCGGCAGTCGAATCCCTTCTCCAGCAACTGGCAGAACTGGAAAATCATCGGGTGATGCACAAACATGCCCGAGACGTTGAAACGTGCCTCCGGCCAGTCGCCATGCAAAGCGGCCGCGCCCACTGGTACCGACGATGTGCCTGTCGCCACGCCATCCTCCGAGTCCGGGCGTCGAGCACATGGTCAGAAATGAAGTGCCGCAACTCGACGCCAAAGAGATGAACACCCGCGTCAAGGGCAACTATACACCAGGACCTGGCAAAGACAACCGCGTCCATTTTTGCGAACAGACCCCGGGCAAGCTCACGACTTGCCGGCAGGTCGCCGAGCTCGTTTGACGCCTCCCATTCTCCCGCGGTACTCTGGCGTTCGTCCGATCCACCTGTAGGAAGCGAGGCCATATCATGCAGCGTAATCCGGCCGATTCATCCGTTTCTCGCCGCTCGTTCATGGCCGCGGCCACGGCGGCCTCGGCGTTCACCATCGTACAACCGTCTGCCGTTCGCGGCGCGGCGGCCAACTCCGTAATTGAGCTGGGCTTGGTCGGCGCCGGCGGGCGCGGAAGCTGGATCGCCAAGCTTTTTGCGGAGACGGGAAAGTACCGCTTCGCGGCGGTGGCCGACTACTTCCAGGATCGCGTCGATGCCGTCGGCGAAGAGCACGGCATCGACCAGGCCCGCCGACACACGGGGCTGTCGGGCTACAAGAGACTGCTGGAAGGCAAGCTCGACGCTGTCGTCATTCAGACGCCGCCGGTATTTCATCCGCAGCAGGCCATGGATTCCATCGACGCCGGCAAACACGTCTATATTGCCAAGCCTATCGCCATCGACGCTCCCGGCTGCCTGACCATCGCCGCGGCCGGTCGGAAGGCGACCGATAAGAAACTGGTCTTCCTGGTCGACTTCCAGACGCGGGCCAACGAGCACTACCGTGAATGCCTGCGCCGCGTGCGCGAGGGACACATCGGCAAGATCGTCATGGGAGACGCACGATATCCCTGGAGCGGCGGCGGCCGGGCCGAACCGTCAGCCAACCCGGAGGAGCGGCTGCGAAACTGGTACCACGCCGTGGAGATCTCCGGCGACTTTATTGTCGAACAGAGCATCCATTCGCTGGACGTGGCCACCTGGATCCTCGACGCCGACCCAATATCCGCCCTCGGCTTTGGCGGCCGCAAGCTGCGCCCGGCCAAGGGCATCTACGACCACTTTGCCATCCACTATTTTTTCCCCGAGAAGACCCTGCTGACGTTCAACTGCATCCAGTCCATTCCGGCCGTCATCGACGAGATCATCGCCCGCGTCTATGGATCCGACGGGTATATTCAGACCGACTATTACGGTGACGTGATGGTCCGCGGCAAGCAGTTCTATCGCGGGAACAACAAGAACCTCTACACCTCCGGCACACAGGTGAACATCGCCGAGTTTTACCAGGCGATCGTGGAAGGCAAGACCGACAACCCCACGGTTGCACCGTCGGTGCGATCCAACCTGACGGCCGTTCTTGGCCGCGAGGCGGCCTATCGCGGTGGCGAGCTGACTCTGGACGCCTTAATCAGGGAAGGCAAACGGCTGGAACCCGACCTGAAGGGCCTGAAGGCGTGAGCCGGCAAACAGAGTCATCCTCCGGCGGTCTGCCATACAATTACACGCCGGCCCAACACTGATGCGGGCGAAGCCCAAGTCGGGAAGTCCGTCGGAGCACCACGCCATGCCGCAAACCGACTCCACGCACGATCCGGGTCCGCTGAAGTCGCTCGCCGCGGACTTGCCTGGATCGCATGGGCTGATTCTCCTGACGGGAGCAACCGGATACATCGGCGGACGCCTGCTGCCGGCTTTGCTGGAAAGAGGTTACCGGGTTCGTTGTCTGGCCCGCCGGCCGGAACACCTGCAAGGCCGCGCCAAGGGCGATTACGAGGTAGTCGCGGGGGATGCGACCGATGCACAAGCCCTCAAGGCCGCCCTGGCCGGTGTGACCACGGCCTTCTACCTGATCCATTCGATGGGCTCGAGCGGCGAGTTTGCCGAGCGGGACCGCAGGGCGGCACAGCACTTCGCCGACGCGGCGCGGGTCAACGGTGTGCACCGCATCATCTACCTGGGCGGATTGGGCAGTGATCCGGCTCTCTCGGCACACCTCGCCAGCCGCCAGGAGGTTGGGCGCATCCTCCGCGAATCGGGCGTGCCCACGATCGAGTTTCGAGCATCCATCATCATCGGCTCGGGAAGCCTCTCGTTTGAAATGGTGCGCGCCCTGGTCACGCGCCTGCCGATCATGACCACCCCCAGGTGGGTTCGCAGCCTGGCCCAGCCAATCGCCGTCGAAGACGTACTGGCCTACCTCCTGGCGGCCATCGAGCTTCCCGGGCAATCCAGCATCGTCTACGAGATCGGCGGACCGGATCGCGTCTCCTACGCCGATCTGATGCGCGAATACGGGCGACAGGTGGGGCTCAAACGGCTGATCATACCGGTGCCGGTGCTCAGTCCCGGCCTTTCGAGCCTGTGGCTGGGTCTGGTGACGCCGCTTTACGCGCGGGTCGGCCGAAAGCTGATTGACAGCGTGAGGCATGACACCATCGTCAAGGACGATCGCGCGCTGCGCGACTTCGATATCCGTCCACGGGGTCTGCGCGACGCCATCGCCCGCGCCCTGGCCAGGGAGGATCAGGAGTACGCACAAACGCGTTGGTCAGATGCGCTGTCTTCCGCGGGCACGCCGCGGAGCTGGGGCGGCGTGCGATTCGGCCGACGGTTGATCGACCGCCGCCGTATCCATGTCGAGGTTGATCCCGCAACCGCGTTTGCACCCATCGAGCGAATTGGAGGCCGGACCGGCTGGTATCACGCCGACTGGCTCTGGCGACTGCGGGCCCTGCTGGACACGCTTCTTGGCGGCGTGGGCATGCGCCGAGGCCGACCACATCCCCGGGTGTTGAACCCAGGCGATGCACTGGACTTCTGGCGGGTGGAGGCGGTCGAGCCCCCCCACCTGTTGCGGCTGAGAGCGGAAATGAAACTTCCCGGCCGAGCGTGGCTCCAGTTCGAGGTGGAACCGGACTCCACGGGACAAGGAGCCTGGATCACCCAGACAGCGATCTTCGACCCGGTTGGACTCCTTGGGCCTTTGTACTGGTACTCCGTCTGGCCGCTGCATCAGTGGGTTTTTTCGGGCATGCTTCGCGGCATAGCCGCCGCGGCCTGTCGCTGCCCGGCGCCGCCGAAGGAAGCAAAGCGTGTCTGAACCGCGACCGGCGAACCCGTTCGGCCCGATGCCCGGTTGCGGGCGGCGCCTTCTGTCCGTATGTTCTTGAGTGATGGAAGCGACCAACACACGCGCGATTTCCCTGCGCCGAATCTGGCGGGCCGTGGCGGTGTGTGCCCTGCTGTTGACAGGGTGCAAGTCCATGACCCCCGGCAGCCTCGACCGGGTTCAGCCCGTCTCCGACAAGCCGCTGGCCGGAAACGTGTATCTGCTGCGCGGCTTCATCGGCATCTGGTCCTACGGGATCGACCACCTTTCGACGAAAATTGACGCCAGCGGCATCCGGGCCAGCGTGTTCCAGGAGGACCAGTGGAACCGGCTTGGCAAGCAGATCATCCGACAGTACAGGAACATGCCGGATCATGAACCGCTGGTGCTCATCGGCCACTCCTACGGCGCCGATGACACGCTGCGGATCGCCCGGATGCTGCAGGAGGAGAACATCAAGGTGGACCTGATCATCACGCTGGACCCCGTGACGCCGCCGAAGGTCCCTTCCAATGTGGGGCTCTGCTATAACATCTATCAATCCAACGTGCTCGACTCGCTGCCGTTCTTCCGCGGCGTGGCGCTGGAAGCAGAGGACCCGGCAGCAAAGAACCTGGTCAACGTCAACATCCGGACCGAGCGAACGGACCTGCTTGAGGACGACACGGATCACTTCAACATCGAGAAGAACGCCAGGGTGCATGAAGAGGTGGTGCGGAAACTGCGCGAGTTCTGTCCCCCCCGGGAACAGTGGGCGATGCGAAAAAGGATGCTGTCAATCGGTTCAGTTGCGCCGGCCCGGCCGCAGCCGGCGGCGCCCCGACAGATCAGTTCGCAGGAACTCCAGCGGGTGCCGTAAACATGCCACAACTGCCCCCCCTGTTGTTCGGCCTGATCCTGAGCATCTACTGGGGCCGGGTCATGCGCATGGTGTACAAGATGCGCAGGCGCGGGGCGGGCAATTTTCGCCCGCCGGAAAAACTGGGCCGCACCCTCCGGCTGATCTGGATTCCCACCGTCTGCGTCTGGATCGTGCATCCCTACATCGTGGCCTTCGCGGATGAGGCGGGGCTGCCGCGCGTGATGCGCCCGGTTTATCACAGCGCCGCCGCGGGGTGGGCGGCGGCGGTCGTGGGTGTGGCGGCCCTGGCGGCGACAATGGTCTGCTGGAACAAGATGGGCAAGTCATGGCGGATGGGAATCAACCCGGATGAAAAGACGCAGCTGATCGTGAGCGGACCCTACGCCTACGTGCGTCATCCGATCTACGCCCTGTCATCGCTTCTCATGATCGCTACGATTGCGGCCGTTCCCACCCCCGTCATGTTCCTCGCCGGCGCGATTCACCTGGCGTTTTTGCAGTGGGAGTCGGTGCGGGAGGAAAAGTACCTGCTGGCACATCACGGCCAGGGGTATGCGGACTATCGCCGGCAGGTGGGCCGATTCATCCCCTGGCCTGGAAGACACTATCGAGCGGCGCAGCAGCGGGTTGCGTAACCGCAGCGCCCGAACAGAAACAGAAACCGCGGAAAAAAGCGGTCATCCGCCTCGAAGAGGCGAAGGCCTTTGCTTGATCCGCTCATTGGCGTAGCCGGGCCTCCGGGGGGCCTGCTGTCGCATCAGTCGGCGTGGGTGACCAGGTAGAGGGCTGCCATGCGGACTGCCACACCATTGGCGACCTGGGTGAGAATGCCGCTCTGGGGTCCGTCGGCGATTTCGGATTGAATCTCGATGCCGCGGTTCATCGGCCCGGGATGCATCACGAACACATCCTTCTTGCATCGCTTGAAGCGATCGTGCGTCAGGCCGAACAGGCGCGTGAATTCGCGGACTGACGGGAACTGGCTGGATTTGATGCGCTCGAACTGGACGCGCAGCATGTTGACGACATCGACCTCGCCGATGATCTGGTCGAAATCGTGAACGACCCGGGCGCCGAGTTGCTCAAACGACCTGGGCAGCAGCGTCGGCGGACCGACGAGAATGACCTCGGCGCCCATCTTCTTCAGCCCCCACAGGTCGGAGCGGGCCACGCGGCTGTTGGCGATGTCGCCGACGATGGCGACCTTCAGGCCCACCAGTTTTCCGAAGCGTTCGCGGATCGTGTACAGGTCAAGCAGACCCTGCGTTGGATGCTCGTGCGCCCCGTCGCCGGCATTGATGACCGAGGCCTTCACATGCCGCGCCAGGGTCTCGGCGGCGCCGGCGGCCTGGTGGCGGATGACGAAGATGTCCACGCCCATGGCCTCGATGTTCCGGGCGGTATCGACAAGGGTCTCGCCCTTGTTGGTGCTGCTGGTCTTTTCGGAGAAGTCGATGACATCGGCCGAAAGCCGCTGCGCCGCCAGGCCGAAACTCGTGCGGGTGCGGGTCGAGTCCTCGAAGAAAAGGTTGACCATGACGCGCCCGCGAAGGGCCGGAACCTTCTTGATGCTGCGACGGGAAACCTCGGTGAACGACCTGGCGGTGTCCAGCACGTGGCGGATCTCGTCGGCCGTGAGCGATTCGAGGCTCAGCAGGTGCTTGCGCGTCCAGCGATGATGGTGATCCTTGGACATTGCGATTGGTACTCCGCGGCGTTACTTGGGCTCGACGACAATCTCGTCGACGTTGTCATCCTCCACGAAACGCACGTTCACCCGATGGTCGGCCGGGACATCGCGCAGCGTCAGGCCGGCGAAATCCGCGGCAATGGGCAACTCTCGGCCATTGCGGTCAACCAGGACGGCCAGGCGAATCGCGCTGGGCCGGCCGAAATCGACCAGGGCGTTCATGGCCGACCGGACCGATCGGCCGGTGAACAGCACATCGTCCACCAGCAGCAGCGGAATGCCGTTGATGTCGAAATCGATCTCCGTGGAACGCACCATGGGCTTGGGTCCCATGGAGGTCAAGTCGTCGCGGTAGAGAGTGATGTCGAGAGTGCCCTGGGGGATCCTGGGGTATCCGCGCTTGCCGAGAAGGGCCACGATGCGGTTGGCCAGCGTGTCGCCTCGCGTACGGATGCCGATGATGGCCAGGGGCTTGCCCGGGGGAAACGCGGCGGCGATGGCATCGGTAAGCCGCTCGATCACGGATTTGAGGTCGTTCTGGTCGTAATAAGTCCGCATGTCGCGGAGAAGGTATTCGGTGCGCTCGGGAAAAACAAATGATGGTCAGGAAGCGAACAGCGACACACGGCTCAAAGATCATCCTTGACGGGATATGCCGGGGGATGGATACTTCGCCCCTTTCCCGAGTTCCGCTTGATGCGGAAACCAGCGGGCCGGAGCAGAAGACGGTGAAGATCGCAATCGCCATAATTCTCGCCGGGGCAATGACTTTGGGCGCATGCGCCCAGCAGCCCGGCTCATCGTCCAACGCCACGCCGCTGGGCGATCCCAGAGCGGAAACCGGCTCGCGCACCGAGGTGGACTACAAGTTGACAGCGGCCGGTTCGGTGGCAACTGCCGGCGGCGGAGCCCGCGCGGCCGATGCCGTCGCGACGGTCAACAAACAGCCGATTACCGTCGAACAACTCCATCGTCCGCTGATCGAGGCCTACGGACTGAACATCCTGATTCACCTGGCGCAACTTGAACTGTGCAAGCAAAAGGCGGCCGCCGCGGGAGTTGTCGTCAGGCCCGAAGACATTGCGGCCGAGCGGCAGCGGACGCTGGATCAGATGTTCAAGGAGGCGGTCAACACCGAGACGCTGCGCGGGACCGACGAAGAGAAGGAACAATTCAGACAGAAGGAATATGAGCGGCTGCTGGAACAGTTCTTTGCCGCCAGGCGGGTCAGCCGCCCGGAGTTTGACCTGGCGGTGCAGGTGACGGCATACCTCAGGAAGCTGGCTGAGCCTGGCCTGGCCGAGCAGATCACGGATCGACACCTTCAGGAGGGGTTCAACATCATGTATGGCGAGAAGGTGCGCGTCAGGCACATTCAGTTCGACAACATGCGCCAATGCACGGAGGCACAACGTCGGCTTCGTGAAGGAGAGCCGTTTGAGAAGGTGGCCTCCGAAATGAGCACCAACGCGCGGACGCGGGCGGCGGGCGGCGCGGTTCGGCCGTTCAGCCGGGCCGAGCCCATGTGGCCGGATGCGTTCAAGGACGCGGCCTTCGCCCTGAAGGAGAGCGAGATATCGGACCCGGTGAACACGGGAGACGCCATCCACCTGATCAAGCTGGAACAGCGGATTCCGCCCAGCAGCGCGGTGAAATTCGAGGACCACAAGGAGGTCGTTCGCGAGCAGTTGCTTTCCGGGATGATCCAGGTTCGGATCCGGGCGCTGCGGGAACAGCTGGCCGTCGAGACGCGGCAGAGTCTGGTAATCAATGATCCGGTGCTGGCCAGGCAGTACCAGCTGCGCCTCGAACAGGCCGCGGTAGAAACGGCGACCGACAATGCCCAGGTGAGGCGCGAAATCGAGGCGGACCGGCCGAGGGTGCCGGCCGCTCAGCCGGAGGACCTACGGCCGCCGGCTACCAGGCCCGCCCAGTGATCCTGGCGGGCAGATCCCATCTGTTTTCACGGCGGTCCCCCGGACCGCGCAACCGATTTATACTTGTATGGTCCGCTTCGGCGGACCGGTTCCACAGGGGCGGCCCCCGGCCGCCGGAATTATCGAGCAATACCATGAGCACTCATTCGTTCAAAATCGAAGTGGCCGACCGCATCAAGCGTCTTCCGCCCTACCTGTTCGGGCGGATCAACAAGATGAAGCATGAAAAGCGCGTGGCCGGCATTGACATCATCGACCTGGGGATGGGCAACCCGACCGACCCCACGCCGGAGTCTGTCGTCCAGAAGCTGGCCGAGGCCGCCCGCGACCCGCGCAATCATCGGTACAGCGTGAGCAACGGCATCGCCGGCCTGCGGCGCGAGGTGGCCAAGAAGTACAAGCACAAGTACGGCGTCGAGCTGGACCCCGAAACCGAGGTGATCGCGACGATTGGTTCGAAGGAAGGGTTCAGTCACATGTGCCTGGCCCTGCTGGGCCCGGGCGATACGGCGATCGTGGGTGATCCCGCCTTCCCGATCCACATCTACGCCGTGGCAATGGCCGGGGCGAACGTGATCCGTGTGCCGCTGGGCAATGACCAGGCGTTTTTGGATCGCATCGAGCGGACGATCGACGGGTTGTACCCCGCGCCCAAGCTCCTGATCCTCAACTACCCGCACAACCCGACCTCGATGACGATCGAGCCGTCCTTCTGGGACCGGGCCATCGAGATGTGCCGCCGGCGCGGAATCATGATCATCAGCGACTTCGCGTACGGCGAGATCAATTTCGACGGCTATTCGGCGCCGAGCTTCCTGGCGGCCAGGGGAGCCAAGGAACTGGGCGTGGAATTCACCACCATGTCCAAGAGTTACAACATGGCCGGGTGGCGGTGTGGCTTCTGCGCGGGCAACGCGGAGATGATCAAGGCGCTGGCGACCATCAAGGGGTATTACGACTACGGCATGTTTGCGCCGATCCAGATCGCCAGCGTGATCGCCATGCGTGAACACGCCGAGTGCCCGACGGAACAGTCGAAGGTCTACCAGGAGCGGCGCGATGTGGTTTGCCGCGGACTGGACAAGCTGGGGTGGACGTACGACAAGCCGCTGGCGAGCATGTTCGTCTGGGCGAAGATCAACCCCGAACACTTCAAGGCCGGCGAGGGCACGATCGACTTCTGCCTTCGGATGATGGATGAGGCGGAGGTGGCGCTGGCCCCGGGCCGCGCGTTCGGCGAGCATGGCGAAGGATACGTGCGCATCGCGCTGGTGGAAAACGAGCACAGGCTCAGGCAGGCGATGGACAACCTCAAGCGGGCGCTGGTCAAGCGGGAGAAGAAGCCCAGGCGGCAGAAGGCGGAGGTCTAGGATCGACAAGCGGCGCGGGATGCGGGGAGGATGGCGATCGAGCGCTTTCCTCCCTCTTCCCGGCCTGCCATCAGCGGTCAATCCGGCATCTGGTCCTGCTTGACGGTGAAGCCCTCGACCTTCTCAAGGGCAAAGGCCTGATCACCGATGCCTTCGTTGATGCGGAGATTGGCCAGATCGGTGATCCGAATCTCGGTCTGATTCCGGTCCTCGGTCTCGATCCGCGACGGGAAATGGCCCCTTGCGTCAACCCAAACGTCGATCCGGTGAAACTTGCGCTCGAACGTCGTACCCTTCCTGGGAACGAGCTGTATGTGGACGGCATTGGCAGGGTCGTCCGCCTTGGGATCGACCTTGTTCACCTCAAAGAGCTTGATGACTTCCTCGCGGGGCTGGCCCACGGGCAGGGGAAATGGACCTTCGCCGAGCTTGAGCAGGTTCACCTTCTGGCCGGGCCTGATGATGCCGGTGCGCTGGATCTCCAGTTTCTGCCTGTGATCTCGCTCGATCAGCATTCCGTTGTCGAGCAGGTAGTCCACCTTCGCCTTGGTGTCCACCTTCTTGCCGGTTTCGCGACGGTCGAAGGAGACGCGGATGCGGGCACTGGCATCGCCGCGGTCCTGGAACCACACCCGACCGAACAGCTTCACCGTGTCGCCGCCGAGGGCATCCACCTCGGCCATCGTAACGTCGGCAACGAAGTCCTTGAGCCCTTGGCCTCGCTTGTGGAGAGCGTCGAGAATCTGCTCGACGCCGGATGCCGAGGACAGGATTTGGTCGGCGGCCGATGCGGTCGCCTGGGAAGGCGGCTGCGAAGGCGCCTCGGACGCAGGCGCGGCGGCGCGCGCCGCGGTGCAGCAACAGATCAGCAGAAACAGGCCGAAACCGGCAATCCATTTGCCCATAGCTTGTCTTTCCATCATCTTTGACATTCCTCGAGCAGAACCGTTAGCTCAAGCAGTTCGCGAACCGTCCGCCACGGCTCGGCGGCAAACTGGCGGACCCGGCCATGACTGATCCAGACGGTCGGTGTTCCGGCGGCGTTCCCGGCCTCGATGTCGTGACATCCATCGCCGACCATCCATGCGTCGGCCGGAACGATTCCCAACCGGCGGCAGGCCAGCAACACCGGCTCGGGATCGGGCTTGAACTTGCCATCCTCGCGGCTGATCAGCACCTGGAACATCATCCCGTGGCGGGCAAGCACCGTCGCGACGCTGTCGCGGCTGTTGCGGGTAATCAGGGCCCGCCGGACGCCCCGCTGGTCCAGCCACGCAAGAAGCGATTCGCAACCCTCGGCAAGAGTCGATGCCGCGGCGGCCTGGCATTCGTGGCGAAGAAGGATTGCCTCCGCCCGCCGGCGGTCGTCGTCGCTCATCTCCGCCAAAGCCTCCAGGATAGGCCGGTCGCCGATGCCCATTTCGGCCTTGATGGCCGGAAAATCAAGCACGGGCCGCGTGAGCGTTCCGTCCATGTCAAAGAGGATGGCCTTGGGTAGAATCAACACCCTTGCAAGCCTTTCAGTAAGAAACGATGGCCGTCGGTTCACGACTTTACCGTTTTCACGCCATGAATTCACCACGGAGTTCACAGAGGGCGCCAGGCGGACGGAGATTCAGAATCGGGTCCGCGTCATCTGTCCTCCATTTGTGCTCCGTGATCTCTGTGGCCTGTGTGTTCATTCTGGCCCGGAGCGCCGGCGCCGCGTGGATGGAGGGGTGGTCGCACCGGCGGGTGGTCGATCTGGAATGGGTGGGCGATCGGCCCGGGGACGATGTGGCGATGGTGGATGTCTGGACCGCCGGCCATCACCAGCCCGACGGCACGGATGTTCGCGTGACGGCCGACGACCTGCGCATCATTCCCTCGCGCGTGCTCATGGTTGGCCCGGGCGACGTGGTGCGGGTGGCGTTTGCGCCGGTTCGTCCGGTCAAGCGGTATTGCGTCTACTTCGGCAATCCCAGACCGCCCGCCCCGCCGAAAGGGACGGAAGAGTTGTCGATCAGGGCGGGGCTGCTGCTGGAAATGCACTCGCTGGAAGCGGCGCCCCCGGGCAACTTCAGGGAGATGGAACAGGCATTCTCCGCCAGCACGCGCGTAATCGGCCGCACCATCGTCAGCAGGCTTTACCTGGGGATCAACCCGTTCGGCGATCAGGTGTCCATCATCTCCCGCTTCAGCGGCGTGCTGAATGCGCCGATGGACGGAAGCTATACCTTCGCCGGATCGGCCAGCGATCGCGGCGCGCTGTTCATCGACGGCAAGCCGGTGCTCCTGATTCCCAATCTCGTCCCGGACACCCGGTTCAACGCGAAGATCGACCTGAAAAAGGGGAAGCACGACATCGCATTCTATCACGTGAATGTGGCCGGCGAGCAACGGCTAAGCGTCGTGTGGAAAACGCCGAATTCGGCCAACTACGAGTTGATTCCGCCTGAGGCGTTCGGCCTGCTGCACAACACCACCGCCGGTGGCCTGGAGCAGCAGGGCAAGACATTTACCGCGGACTTCAGGATGGAATACCTCGGCGAATGCTTCTTCTCGGATCATTATACGCATCGCTATCGTTTCACGGCCGTTCCGCCCAAGGGGCCGGCCGCGGCGACCGCCCGCTACGAATGGGATTTCGGCAACGGCCAGACGGCCGGCGGCCCTGCTGTCGAGCAGGTGTACCTGCTGGATGGCCTCTACCCGATCACGCTCACCGTGCGGATGGGCAACCAGAGCGATGCGCAGACGACGCGCATCGCGGTAAGTCGCTTCCATGCGAAGCTCGATAATCCTCCGACCGACCTGCCTTCGCAGCAGACCGCGATTGTGAGCCGCTATGACCTTGCAAGACTCCCTCCGACATGGCTGCCGTGGACGACGCTGCTCTTCGTCCGCACGCGCGATGCGGCGGGAATCGAAAAGGCCGCGATGGCATTGGCCCGGTCGGAACAGGGCGACGGCGGCTTGACGATGCGAGCGTTGAACGACGCGTCCTTTGAACTGCTTGCCGCCGGGAAGCTGGATGTGGCCCGGCGCATGTGGCAGGCGATTCCCCAGGACTCAAAACTCCAGCCGCAGGCGGCTGAAGCTCAGGCAAGGGTCCTTCTCTGGCGCGCGGCGGACTTCCCGGCGGCACTGAAGCTGCTGGAAATGCACGTCAGGCGACATCCGAAGAATGCCGCGATTCAGCGGCTGTATGCGCAGGCGCTGGTTCTCAGCGGCCGAGCGGCGGAAGCAAAGAAGATCCTCGATGAACTGCCAATCCAAGGCAACGCCGCTCAGCAGGCGGCCATCACCGGCGCTCTGGCCCGCACGGTGGAGTTCTACATCACCCAGGGAGACTGGCAATCGGGCGAGGAGACCTGGGAGAAGTGGAACCAGCAGTACCCGGCCGACTTTCTGGAGGGATATTCGGTGCTTCTGCAAACGCGATTGATGGAACTGGCCAGGTATCCCCAGGCGGCAGCGAAGGTAGCCGAGGCGTTCGCGCTGGCGATGCCCGGGTGTTCCTATTCGCCGCGGCTGCTGCACCGGGCGGGGAAGCTGCTGGAGCAATCGGACCCGGCCAGGAGCAACGCCCTGATTGAACTGCTGAAGCAGAAGTACCCGGAGGATCCGCTGAGCCAGTGAGCGCCTGTTGCTTTCCCGGCCGCAAAGCGTTAGACCATTGCCCCCTATGGATTTCTTCAGCTATCGAAACGGCGAGCTCTATTGCGAGGATGTGCCCGTGGAGCGCATTGCGGAGCAGGTCGGCACGCCGACGTACGTCTATTCCAGCGCGACCCTCCTTCATCACTATCGCCAGATCGCCGAAGCCTTTGCGCCCGTGAGGGCCACGATCTGCTACTCGATCAAGAGTTGCGGCAACCTTCACATTCTGCAGCTGCTGGCCGCACAAGGCTGCGGCTTTGACGTGACCTCCGGCGGCGAACTGTTTCGTGCCCTCCAGGCCGGCGGAGACCCCGGGAAGATCATCTACGCCGGCGTGGGCAAGACCGACCAGGAAATCACCGAGGCGATCAATGCCGGCATCGCGGCGTTCAACATCGAATCCGAGGCGGAAATCGAGAACATCGACCGTATCGCCGGCCAACTCGGCAAGCGGGCCATCGGCGCCATCCGCATCAACCCGGACGTGGACCCCAGGACACACGTGAAGACCACGACCGGCAAGAAGGAAACCAAGTTCGGCGTGGACATCGAGCGGGCCGAGCGCGTCTTCGAGCAGTACAAGGGCCTGCGCAACCTGCGCATCGCGGGCGTTCACATCCACATCGGCTCGCCGGTGTACGAGGTCCGGCCGTATATCGAGGCCGTCCAGAAAATGACGGCGTTGATTGATCGCCTGACGGCGCGCGGACACCGGATCGAGTGGTTTGACCTGGGCGGCGGGTTTGCCGTCAATTATGAGCATCCGGGCCAGGCATTCCCCGTTCACGAATACGCCAAGGCGATCCTGCCCTACCTCCAGGACAAGCCCTACCACGTTGCCGTCGAGCCGGGACGCTATATCTCCGGCAACTCGGCAATCCTGCTGGGACGGGTGCTCTATCACAAGCAGGGCGGCTCCAGGAAGTTCGTCATCACCGACGCGGCCATGAACGACCTGATCCGGCCGACGCTCTACGGCTCCTATCACTTCATCTGGCCAACCAGGCCCGACGCGGCCAACGTTCCGCAGGAACGAGACAAGACGCTGGCGCCGCGCGACGGCGAAACGGTGGACGTCGTCGGCCCGATCTGCGAGAGCGGCGATTTTCTGGCCCAGCAGCGGCCGCTGCCCAAGACCAAGCGCGGCGACCTGCTCGCGGTGTTCACGGCCGGCGCGTACGGGTTCGCGATGAGTTCCAATTACAACAACCGGCCGCGCGCCGCGGAGGTGCTGGTTGAGGCAAGCAGCTACCGCGTAATCCGCCGGCGGGAGACGTACGAGGACCTGGTGGCGGCGGAGCGCATGTGACGAGCAACGTAGCACGGGCACCCAGCCCGTGCCTGGTGGATGGGCACGGGCGGAACGCCCGTGCAGTGTGCAATGTCCTCGCACTACTACAAATGGCACCACGGCCAGGTCCACTACACCAAGCGCGGCCTGGGCCAGCCATTGGTGCTCATTCACAACGTCTATCCGGGGGCCAGCCAGGAGGAATTCGAACACAACATTCCCGAACTCTCTCGCCGCTTCACGGTTTACGGGCTGGACCTGCTGGGATTCGGCGCTTCCGATGCCCCGCGCATCAAGTACACCGCGCAGACCTACATCGAGCTTGTCTTTGATTTCCTGCGGGAGGTGGTCCAGCAGCCCGCCCACGTCGTTTCGGCGGGCTTGACGTGTGCCTACGTGACGGAAGTGGCCGCCTGGCGGAAGAACCTGTTTGATCGGCTGGCGTTCATCTGTCCTCGATCGGAGCCGACATACCTGGACTCCCCGCGATGGTTCGCCCCGATACGCCGTTTCTTCCTGTCAACCCCGTCGCTGGGCAGCGGCTTCTACGAGACAATCGCGGGCGAAACCGAGTTGCGGCGTTTTCTGAATGACTGCTTCCACTGCCCCAGGGCGATCACCCCGGACCTGGTGCAGCGGCTGGCCGAGAACGCGCGCCAGCGCGGGTCCATCCACGCCTACGCCAGCCTGATCACCGGGTACCTCGACTGGTCGCTTCTCGGATCGCTGCCGAAGGTGGATGTGCCCATCCTGCTCATCTGGGGCCAGCACGCCAGGCCCACGCCCGTCGAACACTCGGTGCGGCTGGCGGCCGTCGCACGCCAGTGCCGGCTGGAGATCGTGGACGGCGCCGGCGCGTGGGTTCACAACGAACAGTCGGCCAGGGTCAATCGGCTCATCGAGGCCTGGTGCGACGGACAACTCGCCGTACAGACGTCGGTGCGGGGGTGATAACGGCCGATCAGAGCCTGGCCAGATACTCCACCGCAGATCGTGCCGAGCCCGCGCGATCCGCCAGTTCCGTCGTGTCCACCGTCACCCAGCCGCGGTAGCCGCCGTCATCAAGGTCGGCCAGCAACTCGCGCCAGTCGGTGCTGCCCATCCCGATCGGGGCAGGTCGGGTGCGACGGTCGGCGCCGGCCAATGCATCACGGGCCCGCACATGCCGCACCAGCGTCCCCAGTCGCGACAGCACCCGATCCATGTCCCACGCGTCGCGAAGAACGGCTACCGGGTCCAGATCGACACCAAGCCAGGGACAGTCGGCCGCACGCAGGAGACGGTCCAACTCGGCAAAGCCGGCCAGGTCGCTCCGCATCGCCAGCACAACGCCGTGACGATCCGCGACGCGGCCCAACTCGTGCATCACGCCATCCACCTGCGCGACGAACGCCGGATCGGCAGGCAATTCAGCCTGCGGCGGTGTCGCAACAGGCTCGGTCATGGCGGGAATGAGGATCGGGCCCGCAAGTTCCGGCGCAACGCGCGGCGCCGGGCCCGCATCCGGCGGCGCCGGCGGCAGCGGACCGATGTCCAGGCAAACCAGCCGACAGCCGACGCCGGCGGCCGCGGCCATCACCGAGGTCAGGCGAGCCAGGACGCGATCCACGTCGGCACCCGGACCAATGCCCTTGGGTCCAATGTCCACGCGAATGCTCGCCAGGGCCTGCCCGTAGGCCGCAAGCATGTGGCGGAATTCGCGCCTTCCCGTCGCCGAAAGCCCAACCAGGTCAAGCCCTCCGGAATGGGAGTCGAACTGAAGGCCGGCGCAGCCCATGTCGCGCGCGATCCGCGTCGCTTCGCGGAGGTCCGTCGAGAGAAGACTTGAAACAACGGCTAATTGCACGCTGCGCGTTGCCATCACACCGGAATGATAAACGCGGGCCGCTCGGCTTGGTAGTTCCGCCGCGGCGAAGCGCCGCCCGCCCGCCCGCACCGCGAAGGCAAGAGCACGTCCTGGCGCCGCGTCAGACCCGTTCGGGAATCACGTACGGTGGGCGCATCGGCGGGCGAAGCAGCGCATTGGCGGCTTCGCTGTCGGTGAACCGCTCGCCGGCCGCGTCGTACAGCAGCCGCTGGTTGCCGACGCGGTGGGCGATGTTGCCCAGGTGAATCAGGACGGAGCTTCGCTGGGCCTGCTCGATCTCGGCATTGGGCTGCCTCCGCGTGCGGATGCAGTCGAGGAAGTTGGGCAGGTGGTAGCGGTCGGGATGAACCCCGTGCTCCTGGGCCACCAGTTTTCCATCCCCCTCGAAGACCTGCCAGCCCACGCCGTGCCGGCCGACGTACATCATCTGGCGCGTGCCGTAGATCTCGATGCGCTCGTTATTCTGAGGCCAGTAGGGGAACCGCGTGCCGTTGCGCTCCTCGTTGTTGCTCTTGCGCATGTACGGTGGGAAGTTGGATGACTCACAGGTCATGATGAAATCGGAATACTCGTAGGTAATCGCCATCATCTCCGGCGTCGGGCAGGCCGAGCCATAGGCGAAGTTCCCGGCGGCGGTGTAGACGGCCGTGGGACCGGCCGGGTCGCCCAGGACCATGCGGGCCAGGTCCAGCTGATGGCTGGCGTCGCCGCCGAAGGTGCCCCCGCAGTAATCATACCAATAGTACCATTTGCGGTGCCGGTTGCCGTTGTAAGGAACCAGCGCCGCGGGCCCCAGCCAGCGGTCCCAGTCAAGCCCCTCGGGAACCGGCGAATCGGGCTGCGGCTGCCAGGGTCGGCCGTCCAGCATGTTGAACACCTTCACATGCACGACCTTTCCAAGCTTTCCGCTCTGGATGTACTGCCGCGCGCTCTGTCCGTAGGGAGCGCTGCGATTCTGAAAACCGACCTGCACGATGCGCTTGTATCTGCGGGCGGCCTCGATCATCTGCCGGCCTTCCCAAATCGTCGTGGCCAGGTTTTTCTCGACGTAGACATCCTTGCCGGCCTGGCAGGCCCAGATCGTCGCCAGCGCGTGCCAGTGCTCGGGCAGCGCGCAAACCACCGCGTCGACGTCCCCCCAGTCCAGCACCCGGCGCATGTCGCCGATCACCTCCACTTCGCGACGCTGTGCCTTGCCCAGTTGCTCGGCTAACGCGCCGGCCCGGCGCGTCTCCACATCGCACACCGACCTGAACTCCACGCCCGGCAGCGCCGCAAGCTGCGTCGCAAGCGCGGCACCGCGGCCACCGGCGCCGATCAACGCCAGCACCACTTTCTCCTGGCCCCCGCCAGCCGCCCGCAGCGACCGATTCAGTGCCGCGCCCGCCGCCATCACGATCCCCGTGGACAAGACCTGTCGACGCGTAACTTGTCGCATGTATGACTCCCGTCTTCATGAAAAGTGAAAGCCGCGGAGGCGTGCCGCCGGCCCCGGTGTTTTGCCGGCATCCTGCAACGCGCTCCATGACCCCTGATGATAGCCCCCGTGAGCACACGCGGGCTGCAAATTGACGGTTGGCTCGATATCTGCCGACCTGACCGCCCGCCCGATGCCATCGCCCCACTGCCGCCAATAACCGTCATCATGCCGCGGCGACCAAACAAGCCCCCACCCACAAGAGGCAAAATCTTACACTCGGTGGCGACGCAAGGGTTTGAATATGCGACGTGCTAGGGTATATAATATGTGTGTCAGGACGAGGCGCAGTATGCCGTTGTGTAATCTGGTCGTGCTGTACCTCTCCGTGGATTTGACGGCCGCGGATCAGGTTGATGGTCCGCGCGGCGCTTATGCCGAAAGGAACTGGCAGGCTTCCCTTTGACCGGTCCACAGACGCGACCCTATAGTCTGCCCGAACCGGGCTAGAGTGACGGAGGCTTTCTTTATGGCTAAGCGGGCTCAGGGGGTCAGTGAACAGGATCTGGAGCAACTGTCTTCGCTCTTTCGGCTGCTGTCTGACAAGACGCGGTTGAGCATTCTGCTTCGTCTGGCGGAGGGCGAACGCAACGTGACCAGCCTGTGTGAAGAACTGAACCTGCCCCAGCCCACGGTCAGTCACCATCTTGGATTGTTGCGGATGAACAACCTCGTGGGCAACCGTCGGCATGGCAAGCAGGTGTTCTACGCGCAAAATGGCCGCGCGGAGGTCTCCAGCGACAGCGTCCTGGAGTTTAACGTTCAAAACCTGAACGTGCAGATCAAACAGCGATCCCGCTGATCGTTCACGTCTGACAGCGATCGCTCCGGACTATCGTTGCCTGTCCCCGGAACGCATCTCTTTGCTGCGCACTCAAAGGAGCCGCTTGGCAGTTCGAGCCAGACCCGTCGCGAGAATGGCCGCCCGTCCATCCGCCGCCAGCGACAAGGCCGACATCGTCAGCCCCGTCGCAACGCCGATCACCCAAACCGTAGCATGGGCATCTTGCCCATGCCCCCTGCCGAACGGCAAATGGAGCCTTTGTTCACCCGATGGCTGCCGATCCACCAACCGTCACCGACCTGTTTGACACGATCTCGCGCCAGTTTAGATTACGGCCGTCAGTTCAGCGAGCCATAGGAGCGCCTCCCATGATCCTCCGTGCTTTCATCGTGGCCACCGTGATTCTCTGCGGCCTGGTCCGGGCGGCCCAGCCGGCTTCCCTCCACGGTCAGTGGCGATTCGCCCTTGACAGTTCGGATGCAGGCGTCAAAGAGCAGTGGTTCTCCCGCGATCTGCCCGACCGCATACAACTCCCCGGCGCGCTTCAATACCAGGGCTTCGGTGAGCGCCCTTCCGGCGATACCCAGTGGACCGCCGGCATCGGCGCGGCCCTGCTCAAGCAGCCCAAGTACGCGCCCTACAGAAACGCCGACGGCTTCAAGACCCCCTTCTGGCTCACGCCGCCCCGCCGCTACGTTGGCCCCGCCTGGTATCAGCGCGACGTTCAGATTCCGGCCGAGTGGGCCAACCAGCGCATCGTACTCCACCTCGAACGCCCCCATTGGGAAACGGCCGTTTTCGTTGACGACAAGCCAATGGGCACACGCGATGGCCTGGGCATGGCCCACGAGTACGATCTGACCTCCGCCCTCACGCCGGGCACACACCGCCTGACCATCCGCGTGGACAACCGCGTCCGCATTCCCGTCGGCGTCGATGCCCACAGCGTCTCCGACCAGACGCAGGGCAACTGGAACGGCATCGTCGGCCGGATCGAGCTGCGCACCACCGGGCGGATCTGGATTGACGACGTACAGGTCTACCCCAACATCGCGGAACGAAAGGCCCGAATCCGCGTCCAGTTCGGCAACCTCACCGGCCAGGAGGGAACCGGCATCATCCGCGTGAATGAATCCTCCTACCGCGCGCAATGGGATGCGTCGTCGGGCAGCGTCGAATTTGACCATCCCCTGGGCGCCGACGCCCTGCCCTGGGACGAGTACGTCCCAAACCTTCAGAGGCTCGCCGTTCAGCTGCAGAACCAGCAGGGACAAGTGCTCGACTCCCGCGCCGTCACCTTTGGCCTGCGCGAGCTGGGCATCGACGGCACCCAGTTCACGATCAATGGCCGAAGAATCTTTCTCCGCGGCACCCTCGAATGCTGCATCCATCCGCTCACCGGCTATCCGCCCACGGACGTGGCCTATTGGAAGCGCATCCTCACCATCGCCCGCGCCCACGGCCTGAACCACATCCGCTTCCATTCCTGGTGCCCCCCCGAGGCCGCCTTTGTTGCGGCCGATGAAATGGGCTTTTACCTCCAGGTCGAGGCGTCCTGCTGGGCCGGCTTCGGCGACGACACGCCGCTGGACAAGTGGGTTTACGAAGAATCCGACCGCATGATTCGCGCTTATGGCAACCATCCTTCCTTCATCCTGATGGCCCCGACCAATGAACCCCACGGCAAAAACCGCGACAAGTTCCTTGCCCAGTGGGTGGCGCATTACGCCAGCAAGGACCCGCGCCGCCGCTACACCGCCGGCGCCGGCTGGCCGCAGCTTGCCGAAAACAACTTTCACGTCTACCAGCCCCCGCGTCTCCAGGGAACCAAGGCGCTTGAGAAATCCCCCAACACGACACTCGACTACCGCCAGATCATTGCCAAATTCAACGTGCCCGTCGTCAGCCACGAGATCGGCCAGTGGTGCGTCTATCCCAACTTCGACGAGATCGACAAGTACACGGGCCATCTCCAGGCTACGAACCTGGAGATCTTCCGCGACTTCCTGAACAACGCCGGCATGGGCCACCAGGCCCGCGATTTCCTCATGGCCTCGGGCAGGTTCCAGGCGCTGCTCTATAAGGAGGAAATCGAGGCCGCCCTCCGCACGCCCGGCATGGCCGGCATCCAGTTGCTCGACCTGCACGATTTCCCCGGCCAGGGCACCGCGCCCGTCGGCGTCCTCGACGCCTTCTGGGATCAGAAGGGCTACATCACCCCCGAGCAGTACCGCCGCTTCTGCAATGACACCGTCCCCCTGGCGCGCATGACCAAGCGCAGCTTCGAGAACAATGAAACCTTCTCCGCCCAGATCGACGTCGCCCACTACGGACCAAGGGACCTGCCGGACGCAACCGCGACCTGGCGGATTCGCACGTCAACCGGCAAGGTCATCGGACAGGGCGAGCTGGCGAGCAGGACCATTCCCACCGGCGCACTGACAACCCTCGGCAACATCTCGCTCCCGCTGGCGCAGATCGACCGGGCCGCGCGGCTGAATCTCGAAGTCGCCGTGGCCGACCGCTCCAACGACTGGCACTTCTGGGTCTTCCCCGCCGGCCGGGAAGTTGCCCCGCCCGGCGATGTGCTGATCGCCACGACGCTGGACGATGCTGCAATGGCCAGACTCGACACCGGCGGCAAGGTCCTGTTGCTGCCGGGCGTCGGCCGCATCGCCGCGGACACGCTGGGCAGCTTCCAGCCGATCTTCTGGAACCGCGTCACGTTCCCCAGGCAGCGGGAACACACCCTGGGCGTGCTGGTCGACCCGAAACACCCCGCTCTGGCCGACTTCCCCACCGACAACCACAGCGACTGGCAATGGTGGGATCTCCAGCAGAACTCCAGGCCCATGGTGCTCGACGCCCTGCCCAGGAACCTGACGCCGATCGTGCAAATGATCGACGACTGGAACGTGTGCCGTCGCCTGGGCCTGCTCGTCGAGGCGCAGGTCGGTAACGGCCGCCTTGTCCTTTCGTCGATTGATCTCCAGAAGGATCTGGATCAGCGCCCCGCGGCCCGACAGATGCTGCGCTCCATCCTTTCCTACATGTCCGGCGAGGACTTCAAGCCGACTGTGAAACTGGAGGCGAATCAGGTCAGGTCCCTTCTGCGGGAACCCGGAGCCGCGATCAACGCCCGGGTTGCAAGCGCCAGCAGCGAGCACGCGGATTTTCCGGCCTCCAACATCCTCGACGGCGATGTCACCACCATTTGGCACACCGACTACGGTGCCAACATGCCGCACTACCCGCACGAGGTCGTGATCGAGTTGCCAAAGGCTCGGCGTATTGCCGGCGTGGTGCTGACGCCGCGGCAGGACGGCAATCGCAATGGGTGGATTCGCCGCTACGCCATTCATGTCAGTGTCGATGGCCGGACCTGGGGTGAGCCGATCGCGTCGGGCGAATTGGAGCAGAACGATGATCGCAAGTTGATCAGGTTCGGGACACCCGCCGAGGCGAAGTTCATCAGGCTCATCGCCGTGGCCGGGCTGCCGAATCATCCCTGGGCCTCTCTTGCGGAACTGGAGATCCTGTCCGAGTAGCATTCTGCATGCGCCCTGCGCGTTGACACCCCCACCGCCGCGGGGGTATTCCCTTGGCCATGCGATACTGGATCGGACTTCTCGCGTGTGTGGGGTATCTGCTCGGCGGGTCGGCCGCGGCCGCCGAATTCGATCTGGTTGTTTACGGGGGAACTTCCGCCGGTGTTACGGCGGCCGTACAGGCCAGGAAGATGGGCAAGTCGGCCATCATCGTCTGCCCCGACAGGCATCTGGGCGGGTTGTCGGCCGGGGGACTGGGATTCACCGATACCGGCAACAAGGCGGTCATTGGCGGGCTGGCACGAGAGTTCTACCACCGTATCTGGAAGCACTATGACAAGCCCGAGGCCTGGCGATGGCAGAAGCGCGAGGAGTACGGCAACAAGGGCCAGGGAACGCCAGCCATCGACGGGGCACAACGAACCATGTGGATTTTTGAGCCGCACGTGGCCGAGCGGGTGTTTGAGGATTTTGTGTCCGAGTTCCAGATCCCGGTGGAGCGGGACCAGTGGCTCGATCGGGAGAAGGGCGTGAAGAAGAGCGGCTCGCGGATCCTATCGATCACGATGCTCAGCGGCAGGACCTACCAGGGGAGGATGTTCATCGACGCGACGTACGAGGGGGACCTGATGGCGGCGACGGGGGTGGAATACCACGTGGGCCGAGAAGCCCGCAGCACTTACGGCGAGCAGTGGGCCGGCGTGCAGACGGGCGTGCTGCATCATCGGCATCATTTCGGCGTGCTGAAGGAGAGAATCAGCCCGTATGTAATTCCCGGCGATCCATCCAGCGGCGTGCTGCCCCGCATCAGCACCGCGCCGCCGGGAGAATATGGATCGGCCGACAGGCGTGTGCAGGCCTACTGCTACCGCATGTGCCTGACGGATCATCCGGATAACCGCATTCCATTTGAAAAACCGGACGGATATGACCCCAGGCAATATGAGCTGCTGGTGCGCATCTATCAGGCCGGCTGGCGGGAAACGTTTGACAAGTTCGACCCCATCCCCAATCGCAAGACGGACACCAACAACCACGGCCCGTTCAGCACCGACAACATTGGGATGAATTACGACTATCCCGAGGCATCCTACGAGCGGCGGCGGGAGATTCTCAAGGAGCACCAGACGTATCAGAGGGGCTGGCTGTACTTCGTGGCCAACGACCCGCGCGTTCCGGCGGAGGTGCGGCAGACGATGCAGAGGTGGGGACTGGCAAAGGATGAATTCAAGGACAACGGCGGCTGGCCCCACCAGATCTATGTGCGCGAATCCAGGAGGATGGTCGGACAGTTCATCATGACGGAAAACGAATTGATGGCCAGGAGGCCCACACCCGATCCGGTCGGAATGGGCAGCTACACGATCGACTCGCACAACGTCCAGCGTTACATCACGCCCGAGGGCTACGTGCAGAACGAGGGGGACATCGGCGTGCCAATCAAGCCCTACACCATCGCCTATGGCTCGCTGGTGCCCAAGAAAGGCCAGGCTGATAACCTGCTGGTTCCCGTCTGCGTCAGCAGCTCGCACATCGCGTTCGGCAGTATCCGCATGGAGCCGGTGTTCATGATCCTCGGTCAGTCGGCCGCCACGGCCGCGGCCCTGGCGATCGACGCGAACGTCGCGGTGCAGGATGTGAAGTATGAGCAGTTGAGAAAGCGGCTGGTCGAGGATGGACAAGTGGTGGAATACGCGGCAAAGCAGGAAAAAAGATGAGGCACGAAGGCGAACCCGATTCACCTTCGCGCCTCATTGATCGTGACGTGACGTGACAGGACCAGGCAAGCCCCGCTCCTGCCTGGCAAGTTACTCTTTCACCTCGTACTCCGCGTCGATCACGTCCTCGTCCTTCTTCTTGCCGCCGTCGCTTCCGGGGGCGGCGCCGGCACCGACGCCGGCTCCCGCGTGCGGGCCGCCCGCACTGCCCGTGCCGGCCGCGCCAGCCGCGCCGTAAATCGCTTCGCCGATCTTGTGAACCACCTGGTTCACGCCGTCGATCGACTTGCGAATCCGCTCGGCATCCTCGCTCTTGAGAGCTTCCTTGAGATTGTTCACCGCGCTCTCGATCTGCCCGCGAACCTCGGGGGCCACCTTGTCGCCGTGCTCCCGGAGCTGCTTCTCGACCTGGTAAACCAGGCTGTCCCCCTGGTTCTTCAGGTCCACCACCTCGCGGCGCTTCTTGTCCTCTGCGGCGTGGCTCTCGGCCTCGCGCTTCATCTTCTCGATCTCCTCCTTGCTCAGCCCGCCGCTGCCGGTAATGGTGATCTTGTTCTCCTTGCCCGTGCCCTTGTCCTTTGCCGACACGGTCAGGATGCCGTTGACATCCACCTTGAACGTCACCTCAATCTGCGGCACGCCTCGCGGAGCCGGTGGAATGTCCGTCAGCTCAAACCAGCCCAGCAGACGGTTGTCGCGGGCAAAATCGCGCTCTCCCTGCAGAACATTGATCGTCACCGCCGGCTGATTGTCCGATGCCGTCGAGAAAACCTCTGTCTTCTCGGCCGGAATCGTGGTGTTTCGCGGAATCAGAACCGTCATCACGCCGCCCAGAGTCTCCACGCCCAGGCTCAATGGAGTCGCATCCAGCACCAGGATGTCCTTCATTTGCCCGGTGGCGATGCTCGCCTGCACGGCCGCGCCCAGGGCTACCACCTCGTCGGGATTGACGCTGCGGTTGGGCTCCTTGCCGCCGAACAGCTCCTTGACCAGTCGCTGCACCATCGGCACACGAGTCGAACCGCCCACCAGCACCACTTCGCCGATCTGGTTGGGGGTGAGCTTGGCATCCCGCAGGCAGTCGAGCACCGGCTTGCGGCACTTCTCCACCAGCGGCCCGATGAGTTGTTCAAACCTGGCCCGCGTCACGTTCATCTGAAGGTGCTTGGGACCGCTTTGATCCGCCGTGATGAACGGCAGGTTGATCGTCGTCTCCATCGCCGTCGAGAGCTCGATCTTGGCCTTCTCGGCAGCCTCCTTCAGCCGCTGCAGGGCCATCGGGTCCTTGCGCAGGTCGATGCCTTCCTGCCGCTTGAACTCGTCGGCCAGATAATGGATCAGCACCTCGTCGAAATCATCGCCGCCAAGGTGCGTATCGCCATTGATGGCAAGCACTTCGAACACGCCGTCGCCCACGTCAAGGATGGAAATATCGAACGTGCCGCCGCCCAGATCGAAGACGGCAATCTTCTCGTTCTTCTTCTTGTCCATGCCAAAAGCCAACGCCGCGGCGGTCGGCTCCGGCAGCACACGGATGACGTTCAACCCGGCAATCTCACCGGCATCCTTGGTGGCCTTGCGCTGGGCGTCGTTGAAGTAAGCCGGAACGGTGATAACCGCATCCTTGACCGTCTCGCCCAGGTAAGATTCGGCCGTCTTCTTCAGATCCGCCAGGATCATGGCCGAAATCTGCTCGGGGGTATATTCTGTGCCGCGGACCCTGACCTTCACATACTCTTCCGAGCCGCCGGTCACCTCATAGGGCACCATCTTCTCTTCCTGACCCACTTCGCTGTGCCGGCGTCCCATGAAGCGCTTGATCGAAAAGACGGTGTTCTTGGGATTGGTCACCTGCTGGTGCTTGGCCGGCTGCCCCACCAGGATCTCCCCCTTGTCGGTAAATCCGACGACCGATGGCGTCAGGCGGCTGCCTTGAGCGTTGACCAGCACCTTGGGCTGATCCCCTTCCATGACCGCGACCACGCTGTTGGTCGTTCCCAGATCGATTCCAATTGGTTTTGCCATGAGTTGCACTCCTGCTGATGCGCCCGCCGCCGCGCAAGCGAATAGCGGGAGCGCTCAACCCCTTTCGCAACCATTGTGCCAACCTATTGCATTTGCAGTATGATCACAACTATATTTTTCTCTTTGACTTATGGCTGTTTCGCCAACGGGGCGACATGGCGGCGAGCATGCCAAATCGACAGTCCCCCGATTGCGGCTGCCAGACTGGCAAGTGGAATGGTCGGGGAAAGAGAGGAAGACTCCCAATAAGAAACGGGAAACAAATCCGAGCCTTCGCCGTACTATATTTAGACGATTCATGAGCGAAGAAAAATTTTGGATTTTTTCCTAAAGTTTTTTTCGATCTTCGCTCGATGACATGTCGTAGTAGGTGTTGCGAACAGAAAAAACCAACGATTCTCACTCTCCCCTCCAACAGCGGTCCGGGACGCCCTCCCCCTGACCGCTGTCCTTTTTTTTGGTGCATGATGCCCGGGAACTTCACGCCCAATCCCTGCTGGACTCCAACAGGACATCCCGTCGTGTTGATCGGCGTTGGGGGCATGCTCCACCGCGCTTGGCTCCAGCTACTTCAACCCCTTGTAATACAATGCCTTAGCCCAACGCTTGGGGAACTGGACCTGACCCGGCCAGAGACGTTCCAACATGCTATCCCCGCAGACTGCCGGCTGGTTGTCAATTGCGCGGCCTACACGGATGTGGATCGAGCTGAAGCCGAGGAACCATTGGCGACCGCGATCAATGGCACCGGTGTCGGCGCTTTGGCCGACTTCTGCCGCCAGCGCGACATCTTCCTGATCCACTACAGCACGGATTACGTGTTCAATGGCCACGCAACGCGGCCCTACCGGGTCGATGATGATCGGGCGCCCCTCGGGGCCTATGGCCGAAGCAAGGCCGTGGGTGAGAAACTGCTTGAGGAGTCGGGGTGCAGGCATCTCCTGGTCAGGACCAGTTGGCTCTACGCCCCCTGGGCGAAGAATTTCGTTCGGACGATTGCCAGGCTGGCGCGGGCGGGTCAACCGCTGAAGATTGTCAACGATCAGCGCGGTCGGCCCACTTCGGCCGAGCATCTGGCCCGATCGACGCTGGCACTGATTGAAAAGGGGGCATCGGGAACCTATCACGTGACCGACGGTGGGGAATGCACGTGGTTTGAGTTCGCCGGGGAGATAGCTCGGCATGTGAATCCCGCCTGCGCCGTTTCGCCCATCAGCAGCGCCGAACTGAACCGTCCGGCTCCCCGGCCACCCTACAGCGTGCTGGATTTGTCCAGGACCGAGGCGCTAATCGGGCCGATGCCGTCGTGGCAGGAGAATCTGGCGGATGTCATCAGGCGTCTGGAGCCGTAAAGAACCTGAGGGTACGATCGCGGCATGCCTCACCGCCCGCATCGCCGCGACTTCCTGGCCCATTCCGCGTTCACCGCCATCAGTCTTGCGCTGGCCGGCTGCGCGTCAGACGGCCGACAGTCCGCCGCCGCTCGCCCCAACATCCTCTGGATCACCGCCGAGGACATGAACGCGCACCTGGGATGCTACGGCGACCCGATTGCCCGCACGCCAAATCTTGATCGATTCGCCACTCAATCCACTCGCTACACCCATGCCTTTGCCACCGCCCCGGTTTGCTCGCCGGCACGCTCCTGCCTGATCAGCGGCATGTATGCCACGACACTGGGCACGCATCCGCTGCGATGCCAGGTGCCCTATCCATCCCACATTCGAGGCTTCCCGGCGTATCTTCGAGAGGCCGGCTATTTCACCAGCAACAACGTCAAGACCGATTACAACGCCGCCAACGAGAAGGAATTCGTGGCCGATGCCTGGGACCGCTGCGCGGCCGACGCACACTGGCGGCAACGCCGTGACAACCAGCCCTTCTTCTCGGTCTTCAACCTCATGACAACCCACCAGTCGCGATCCAGCACCTGGCCCTGGGAGCAATTCGAGCGGGAAGTGGCTTCGCAATTGTCCGGGGAGCAGCGTACCGATCCGGCAAGGGTGGTCATCCCGCCCTATTACCCCGACACGCAACTGGCACGGCGGACACTGGCCCGGTACTACGACTGCATTGCGGTGATGGACAAGCAGGTGGGCGAGCTTCTCCAGCAGCTGGAAGATGACGGGCTGGCCGGTAATACGATCGTCTTCTTCTACGGCGACAACGGCGCGGGCATTCCGCGGCACAAGCGGCTTCTCCACGACTCCGGTCTGCGCGTGCCGCTGTTGATCCGATTCCCGCGGCCGCTGCAACACCTGGCAACGACAAGGCCGGGGCAGACCAGCGATCGGCTGGTCAGCTTCGTCGATTTCGCACCGACGATCCTGAGCCTGTGCGATTTGCCGATCCCAGGGCACCTGCAGGGCGAACCGTTCCTGGGGCGCGGCCAGTCCGGGCCGAGGCAGTTTGTGTACGGCGCGCGCGATCGCGTGGACGAGGCCATCGACCTGTCGCGCAGCGTTCGCGACCGCCGCTATCTCTACATCCGCAACTACATGCCCCACGTGTCATGGGCGCCGCCGGAGGGGTATTCGGATCAGAGCGAGTTCCGACGGGAGATCCTGCAACTGGCGACAGAGGGCAAGCTCAACGAGGCGCAGTTGACGTACGCCGGGCCGCGAAAGCCCGTGGAGGAGTTGTACGACTGCGAGGCCGATCCGCATCAGGTGCACAATCTGGCGGGCGACCCGCAACACGCCCGGCGCCTGGACAGGATGCGCGAGCTTCATCGGAATTGGGTATTGGGCACGCGCGACATGGGATTTCTGACCGAGTCGGAAATCCTGGCCCGGAGCGGCGGCCTGCCTCCGTTCGAGGTCGGGCAGGACCGGGCACGATATGATCTGGACCGCATTCACGCGGCGGCAGCAAAAACAGGCTGCGACTCCTGCTCGCCCCTGCCAGACCTGAACAGTCCCGACCCGGCCGTGCGCTACTGGGGCGCGGTCAACCTGCGGTACTGGGGCAGCCGAGCCGGCGCGAGCACCGGCCAGCTTGAGGCGAAGCTGCGCGACCCGTCCCCGGACGTGCGGATTGAAATCGCGGCGCATATCGTGTCAACGGAGGACCGGCCGCACCAGCTTTCACTGGAAACTCTGGCCGAAATACTCACGGGCATGGACAAGCCCGCGTCGGTTCACGCGGCCAGAGCAATCCAAAGCCTGGGAGAGAAGGCATCCCCGCTGGCACCGGTCATGAAAGCGATGATTGAGAAGGCGAGAACCAATCCCTCCGACGATCCGCTGATGTTCATCCGCTTTGCACTGGAGCCGTTGGTGGCCGAATTCTCCAAGGGGGGATGAATGCCACGCTTGCCGAGGGCTGCGGATCATTCGACGGCCTTGCGGGCCTTGGTCAAGGTTCCAAAGAACCGCAGCGACGCGCCGTACAGGGCGGGGGCGTTCCGGCGAAGCTCAGCATCACTGATCTGGCCGTATTTTTTCTTGAACGCCCGCAGCTCGCGGACCACGTCCTCGCTGGTCCAGCGGCGGCGCTGGCGGAGCTTTTTGGGATTGAGCCCCGCGGCGCGGAGCGCCTTGTCGTAGGCGCCGAAGTGGCGAACCGCCGCGGCATGGAAACCGGCGTCCTCCCGCTGGATGGCGCCGCTGTTGAGGGGCTTGCCCGCGCGGCTTCGCTTCTTGAGTTGGGCGATGATGTTCTCGCGGCCCCAACGGCGATACCGACTGACCCGCTCCGGATCGAGTCCGGCCGCGCGGAGGGCGCTGTCCCAGTTTCCAAACAGCCGACGCTGGAGCGACGCGAAGGCCGCTTTGCCCAGTTCGTCTTCACGACGGGTCACGGCCGCCCAGTACAGGTCCTCTCCCTTGCGACTGGCCTGTTTGACAAGTTGAATGATGCGCTGCCGTGTCCAGCGTGGGCGACGAGTCACCTGGGCGTAGTCGATTCCCGCCTTGGCCACGGCCTTGCGGTAAGAGCCAAAGTAGTAGGCCGCCGCGGACACCAGCGACTGCATGGTTCGGGCCAGGTGGTTGTACGACAGGTCCTTGCCCCTCTTGTGCAGTTGCCTGAGGGTGTCGATGATACGCTCCTGGCTCCAGATACGTTTCATTGCAAATGCTCCGGTTACGACGTATGTCGATTATAGGTGTGTCCCGGTGAGTGGCAAGCGTAAGCAACGCGAGAAAGACCTGACCAGCCGCTACCTGAGCGGGGATATGGACGAGGATGCGCTCCAGACCCAGCAGCGGTTTTCCGCCCGGTCAGCCAACTTCCAGCAGAGGAAGATGGAGCGGACGGCCCTTCTGCGGGCGGCCGAGGAGGAGGCCGCCGCGGACATCGGCTCGCTGCCGACCGGGCTGATCGTGCAAGTGTACTCGCTCTTTTACGATGTCGAATGCGAGGGGATCATCCGCCTGTGCGTGCTGCGCAAGACACTCAGCAAGCTGCTGGAAAGCCCGCTGGTCGTGGGCGACGCCGTGCGATTTCGCGAAACCGGCGGACGCGACGAGACGGGCAGGCCCGAGGCGGTGATCGAACAGGTGCTGCCTCGCCGCACGATTCTCACGCGGGCCGACAGTTTCAAGGCCATCGAACAGCAGCCGATTGTCGCCAATGCCGACCAGGTGCTGATCGTCGTCAGCCTTCATGAGCCGGACGTGAAATGGGGCCTGGTGGACCGGATGATCACGGCGGCCCGCAGCGGCGGGCTTTCGCCGGCGGTTTGCCTGAACAAGCTCGACCTGGCGCGGCCGAATCAGCTCGGCATCGACCCGGACCTGGAACTGGCCGGGCGCGTGCTGGAGCATTACCGAAGCCTGGGCATTTCGACGCTCAGCACCAGCGTTCCGGCCAACAAGGGCCTGGACGACCTGCGGGCGATCCTCTCTGGCAGGACGACCGTGGTCGCGGGCCACAGCGGCGTGGGGAAGAGCACGCTGTTGAACGCGATCCAGCCAACGCTGAACCTTCGCACCGGCGTCATCAGCGGTTACACGGGCAAAGGCCGGCACACCACAACATCCGCCCGGCGCTATCCGCTGGAGGCGGGAGGATACGTAATCGACACGCCGGGGGTGAAACTGTTCGGACTGTGGGGCGTGACGCGCGAGAACCTGATTCGGTTCTTTCCCGACGTGGCCGATGACTCGGCGCCGCAGTGGCGACGGGAGAGCTACGAAAGGATCATGCAAAGCCTTCCGGAGTGAAAGCAGGAACCCGAACAACAAGAAGCCGCCTGGAAACGGCTCGCCGAAACTGCGGCCGACACGCGCCGCGCGCGTTTTTCGACCGGGCTGCGGGCCTCAAATACTCACCTTCTGCTCGCCTGACGCCAGATCGGAGAGTTTGTCCTTCACATAGGACGTTGTGGAGAACGCGCCGAAGAACAGGTCCTCACCGGCTTCGCCGATCAAGGTATCCAAGTCGTACTCGACGGGAATGGTCTTGGAATTGAAGCGGTTCATGCCGTTGAGCGGCCCCTTGTCCGCGGCCGTTCCCCGGATGTAGGCCGAGCGAAGGGCGTAGGAACGGCTGGAGAGCCATTCGGCCTGAATGGCTTCCATCGCCGCGCGATTGTCGTCGTGCCTGGTGCCGCCGGCGATCAGGATGTCGTCTCCGCCGCCACCGACCAGCAGGTCCTTGCCGCCGCCGCCGATGAGGATGTCGCGTCCGCCGCGGCCATAGATCTTATCGGCACCCGCGCCGCCGACCAGGATGTCGTCGCGTTCGGTGCCCTTGATGATGTCATCGCCCGCCCCGCCGTAGATCTGGATTGGACGGGTGATGGTCGGATCGGGAGCGATGATGTCATTGCCATCCTGGGCGTAGATGAGAATTCGGCCGGTGACGGCAAAGGACTGCACCGGTGCGGTGCCGATCTTGACATCGGTCTTGCCGGCATCGCCCTTGGTTACCGCGATGGTTTCAGCGGCGCTGGTGCCCCCGATGACCAGATCGCCGCCCTGAAGGGCGATGTCGGTAATGACGATGGTCCAATCCGAGGCCTGCTTCGAGCTGCCGTCCTTGTCGATCGCCGAGACCTTCACCTTATAGGTGCCGGCAGCGGCAAACACGTGGCTGGCCTTTTTCGAACCGTCGCGGATGTAGGTCGTCGGCGTCCCGTCACCCCAAATGATGTCGTAGTTGAAGCCCTTGGAAACATCCTCGGGCGACACGTCGGTGGCCGTGAAGTAGATCGTGCGAGGCTGGCCGCGGACTCCCGTGGTGTCGCTCTGTGGCAGGACGGAGGGTTCGGGGGCGACATTGTAGACGGTGACGGTGATGGTATCGGTGCCGGTGCTGCCGTCGAGGGCGTCGGTGACGACGACCATGACCTTGTAAGTCCCGCTGTTCTCATACTTATGGCTCAGAAGGAAGGTCAGGGCGTTGTTGGCGCCGGTGATGATCGGGAGGTTGACGAAACCCGAACCGTCGCCGTAATCGACCTTGGCGGTGTAGCTGTGATCGCCGGCGAGGGTGTCGGTGATGGTTCCATCGTTGGTGAACGTGCCGCCCTCGGCCACGTAATCATCGGGCCCGCCGTTCACGGTCAGGGAGGCACGGCCGATGAACGCCTTGCTCTTGACGGTCGTGCTGCTGCCGCCCTTGTCCTTGACGATGACGGTGATCTCGTATTCGCCGTGGCTCTGGTAGGTGTGCGTGCCGAGCACGTCATACTTCCCGGCGCTGCCGGTGGGCCTGATGCCCACGCTCTTTCCGCCGTCGCCCCAGAGAATCGTGACCGTGAAGTCGTCGGCCTGGCCCCTGGGATCGGCGTCGGTGAAACTGGCGACCGTCACGCCAGTGAGGGCGTTGTCCTCGATCCCCACCAGCGTTTTGGCGGGTCCGGCGGTCAGCGCCCCGTCCTGAACCGCGGCCACGCTGGAAATGATGGTCTGTGCGCCGAAACGCCCGATGTCCTCCTTGGCCAGGCCGAGGTTGCTGCGGATCGTGACCGTAACCGGGTACGTTCCCTCCGAGGCGTAGGTGTTGGTTCCCTTGACGCTGAAGCTGCCGTCGGTGTTCTTGGTGATGGTGCCGACGGAGACATTGCCGTCGCCCCAGTAGATGCTGGCATACCAGTCGCCCGCCTTGCCCGCGGGGTCGGAATCGGTGAAGCGGGCGACCTCGAACGTCCCGGAGACGCCGACGACGGGCCTGATCGTGCGGGGAGTCTTGGTCTTGATGGGCAGGTCGCCAACGGTGATGTTGACGACTTCAACATCGTCCCAGGTCTGGGGCTGGCCCGGGTAGGCGGGCGTTCCGCTCACGCCCACCCACATCGGAATCGTGCCGACGTAGCCGGGGTTGGGATACAGGGTGATCACGTTCTTGTTGATCGCGCCGCCTGCCTTGGCATAATCGGCGTCCATGAAGCCCGCGCCGTAAATCGGCGTGCCCTTGTCAATGTCAACCGTGGAGAGGGTGATCGTGACCGGCTTGCCGGCGGGAACGAACATGTCCTTGACCGGCTTGAGATACGGCGGGTCATTGACGCTGTCGGCCACACCGCGAACGAAGAAAGTCTGCGTGTCCACGGCCCCCGTGCCGTCACTGACCTTGACGGTGATTCGGCCACTCTGGCCCGCCGGCGCCGTCACCGTCAGCACGCCGTCCGTGCGGTTGGTCACAATCTCGGCCTTGACGATGGTGATGGTCTGCGTGGGCGTGTCGCCGCTGAGATTGCGCAGGCCCGTCAACTGGTCGAAAACGTCAAAGCCGCGGACCATCTGCCCGAAGATGGTGTGGTTGAAATCCAGGTGGCGAACGGGCGCACCGGTGATGAAGAACTGGGAGCCGTTGCCGTCAAAGCTGGTCACGTCCTGCGTGTTGGTGGCGTTGGCCAGAGCCAGCTGGCCCCGCCCGGAAAAGATGGAGGAAGGCGCAAACTCGTCGGCGTACTTGTAGGTGAAATACGGCCAGGAACGGTTGCCGCCCTGGAGGATGAAACCACCCTTGCCCGTCAGATCGGCCAGGCGGTGGAAGGTCAAGCCGTTGTAGAACTCCGATGTGACAAGGCCCTTGATGACCTTCACCGTTTCGGGGGCCAGGTCCTCAAAGAGCTGGAATTCGAGGTTACCCTCGATGTTGCCGGCCGAACCGGTACTCTTGACCTGGAACCGCAGATACGTGTTGTTGCGATTGACCAGCACCTTGATCAGGGGGTTGCTGCTGGTGGCGGTGTAGGTCAGGCGGTTGCCGTCGGCGTCTGACGCGGTGACGGGAACAAACAGGGACTTGCCGCCGGGGACGCTGACATCCTCGATCTGGTCCAACACGGGCGCCGCCAGCAACTGGCGTCCTTCGAGGGTCTCCAGTTGCATGCTGACCAGCCCCCGACCATTCATTGCGCCGCGCTTTGCGTGAACCATGACTTCTCCAGACGACAACGTGAAAGGCAACCGCGTACAACCGCCTGCGGGCGGACGGGATGGCTCCGAACCCGGGCTGTCCTAGAGTCGCCGCCAACGGCGGCACCGTTTCATTACGGCGCGGCTCTAAACCGCGATCAGGCAGTCGGAGTACACCAACTGCACGCCGCCTCTCTGACAGTGCCCCGGGAAACGCCATCTGCCCCAATCCCAATGGCAAATCGACCTTGTCCGCTCCATTCATGCCCCGAATTGCCCTCGATGTCAACCTAATCGCACTTGTATGTTCGGCGGGTGTCCAATAACATGCTTGGACCGTACCGTCATTCCCGTTACAGACGGCGCGACTGTGATTCTCCGGAGAAGCGCTTAATGGCCAAGTCAGAGCCCATCGAAGTCGAAGCAACCGTGACCACGGCATTGCCCAACGCCATGTTCAAGCTCAAGTTGGACAATTCCGACCACGAGATTCTGGGCATCGTCTCCGGAAAGATGCGCAAGCACTTCATTCGCATTCTCCCGGGGGACCGGGTGAAGGTGCAACTGTCGCCCTACGACCTGACCAGAGGGCGCATCGTCTTCCGCCAGAAGTAGCGGCGTTCCTTTCTCACTATCCAATCGAGCCGTCGGGGTGCAAGCCGGAGAGGATCTTCCATGCGCGGCATGGGGCCGCGCTCGATTCCCGCCCGGCGGATGCCTATGGTTCTGGCGTTCATGACACGGATAGAGAAGGACATGCCCAAGACCTTAGTAAATCCACCCGACGTATTCGAGGCCCGCGTTCGCCAGGCCCGCGAGCAGCTTGATGCACACGTGCGCGCAATCATTGCCTGGCATTTTTCTCCCGAAACCGGCTGCCCCTTCTGGCTTGAATTTGCCAGAAAGCGGAACTGGGACCCGCGCAAGACGGTCCACGGGTTTGCCGACCTGAGCCAGTTCGGCCACTTCGAGGACGACTGGCTGCGCGGCGGGCCGGTCCGAAGGTGGCAGCCCCGGGGCCTGGCGGGCAAGCCGATCTATATTTTCGAGACCGGCGGATCGACGGGCGTTCCCAAGAGCCGGCTGCAGATCGACGACTGGAAGATCGACTACGAGAATTTCTCCGGCACCCTGTCCGACGAGACGTTCCCGCGGGACGCCGACTGGCTCATGCTTGGCCCGTCCGGCCCGCGGCGGCTGCGGCTGGCCATCGAGCACCTGGCGCAGCATCGCGGCGGCATCGCCTTCTGCGTCGATCTTGACCCGCGCTGGGTCATCAAGCTCCTCAAGCGCAGCGCCATCGAGGAAGCCAATCTTTACAAGCAGCACTGCATCGACCAGGCGCTGACCATCCTGCGCGCCCACGACAACATCAAGTGCATGTTCACCACCCCGAAGCTGCTGGAGGCCCTGGCCGACAAGATCGATCTGGCCCGCTACGGCATCACCGGTATCTTCTGCGGTGGAACCGAGCTCACCCCGCAGTTTCACCGCTTCGCCCGCGAAGAGCTCTGCCCGGGGATCGATTTCGTCCCCACGTACGGCAACACCCTGATGGGCCTGGCCTGCCACAAGCCCTTCGACCCGGCCGACAACTACGAAATCATCTACCACGCACCGCAACCCCGAGCGGTGCTGGAAGTGGTCGATCCCAGGAACCCGGACAGGATGGTGGAGTACGGCCAGATCGGCCGGGTCATGCTGACGACACTGACCAGGGAGACGTTCATCCCGCGATTCCTGGAGCGAGACGAATGCATCCGCAGGCCCCCCTGCGAGAAGTATCCCTGGGATGGCTGCGGCAACGTCCGGCCGTTCAGCGGATTCGCATCCACCGTGGTTGAAGGGGTGTACTGAGGCAAAGAGCCGCCCCCGATCGGCGCCGGCACGAGCAGGCAGATGCCATAACCGGCGCGGTCGGGCGGCCATTCAACGAGCGCGGATCATGCTCCATATTCCGATTCTCCGTCATGGTCGACCTTACACGTCGATCGACACCTTCGACATCGTGCATCACGCCACCGGCGAACCCTTGGCCCGCGTATCCCAGGCCAATCCCGGCCTGATCGCGCGCGACATCCACAGGATGGACGCCGACATCCTCGAATCCATCCCGGTGCGCGAACTGGTCCGCATCTGCAAACAGGCCGCCAGGCTCTTCATGACCGCCTCCCTTCCCTGCGGCGACAGCATGCAGTCATTCGACGATTACATCCGCCAGCTCTCGGGGACCACGGGCATGCCGCAGACCCTTTGCCGCGGCAACGCCGACAAGATTCGCCGCGTCCTGGACGAGATCGACCTGATCATCGCCGGCCTGACGCGGGGCTTCGACCTGTCGATTCTCGACAACGGCTTTGGCTCGGATGACGGCCGAACACTTTCGTGGTTTCGCGAGGCGCGCGTGTTCGGCGCCGTCCTGCCCTCCAACTCGCCCGGCGTCCACGGACTGTGGATACCTGCAATTCCCCTGAAAACCCCGATTGCGCTCAAGCCCGGCCGGGAGGAACCCTGGTCGCCGCTGCGAATCATCCAGGCGTTTATCGCCGCCGGGGTTCCGCGGGAAGCCTTCGGCTTCTATCCTGCCGACCACGGCGGAGCGGCCACGCTGCTGCAATGCGTCGAAAAGTCGATGCTTTTCGGCGACGCCTCCACGACCCGACCGTGGCAGAACAATCCCAACGTCGAGTTGCACGGCCCCGGCTACTCGAAGGTGATCCTCGGCGAGGACGCGGCCGAACAGTTCGAGAAGCACGTGGATGTGATGGTCAGTTCCATCCTGGCCAACGGCGGGCGATCCTGCATCAACGCCTCCGCGATCTGGACTCCGAAGAACGCGGATCGAATCGCGGAGGCGGTCGCGCGCGAACTGGCCAGGGTCCGGCCGCTGCATGCCGATCATCCCGAGGCGCAAATCGCCATCTTTGCCAATCCCGCCATGGCCACGCGGATGAACGCGACTATCGAGCAGGGCCTGGCGGATGGCGCGGTGGACGTGGTGCAGCGCATCCGCGGCACGCCCCGCCTGCATACAGAGGGGCGATGCAACTGGCTTCTGCCGACGCTGGTCCGCTGCGACCGGGAACATCCGCTGGCCAACCGCGAGTTCCTGTTCCCCTATGCAAGCGTCATCGAGTGCCCGGTCGAGGAAGTTGCCGATGCCATCGGTCCAACGCTGGTCGGTTCAGTCATCACAGCGGACAAGTCCCTCCGGCGCCGACTGATGGCCTGCGGGTCGATCGACCGCCTCAACATCGGCCCCATCCCCACGTGGCGATTGAGCTGGGACCAGCCGCACGAGGGCAACCTGTTCGAGCACCTGTATCGGCAGCGGGCATTTCAAATGGAGGCGTGAACTTCCCGCACCCTCCAGGCGAAGGTCAGGGCGAGGAAATCCGGAAGGCGTTGTGCGTTGATGGTCCCCATGATTGACATCCGTCCCGGCTCGAACCCCCAGCGCATCGCCGGCTCCGACGTGCCGGTCATCTTTGGACCGGGAAGCATCTGCCGGGTCGGGGCCGCGTGCCGCGAACTGGGAGCTTCGCGCGTCCTCCTGGTCACGGATCCGGGCATTCGCTCGGCCGGGCACGTGGATCGCGCCCTGGCGTCGCTCCAGCACGCGGGATTGATCGCCCGGACATACGATCACGCCGACCCGAATCCAACGACGGAGACTGTCGATCATGCCCTTGCCGTTGCACGCGAATTTCACCCGGACCTGATCGTTGGACTGGGCGGCGGCTCGTCCATGGACACCGCCAAGGGCGTCAACTTCCTGTACACCAACGGCGGCCGGATGAGCGACTACTGGGGAACCGGCAAGGCCGGCCTGCCAATGCTCCCCATGATCGCGATTCCAACCACCGCGGGGACGGGATCGGAAGCCCAGTCGTATGCATTGATCTCCGACGCGGCGACCCACGCAAAGATGGCCTGCGGGGACAAGAAGGCCCTTCCGCGACTGGCCATCCTCGACCCCGACCTGGTCGCGACCGTACCGCCGGCCACGGCCGCCGCCACGGGCATCGACGCCATCGCCCATGCCGTGGAGACCAGCGCCTGTACGAAACGCAACGACCTGTCGCGTCCCCTGTCCCAGGGTGCCTGGCAACTCCTGGAATCCTCCTTCATGACGGCGCCCGGGATGGGGCATTCGGCGCTTTCATCCATGCTGCTGGGCGCGCACCTGGCCGGCTGCGCCATCGAGAACTCGATGCTCGGCGCAGCGCACGCAACGGCCAATCCGCTGACCGCGCGTTTCGGCATCACCCACGGCGTGGCGGTCGGACTGATGCTGCCTCACGTGGTTCGATTCAACAGTTCGGATGGAGAGAATCCATACTCCGATCTGGATGACGATCCGAACCGGCTGGCCGACCGACTTGACCAGTTGCTTGCCGCGGCGCGACTTCCCCGGCGGCTGCGCGACATCCAGGTGCCGGAACAGGCGCTGCCGGAATTGTCCCGCCTGTCCGGTCGGCAGTGGACAGCCGCCTTCAACCCGCGTCCGGTGGGCGAGAAGGAACTGCTTGCCATCTACCAAACGGCCTTCTAAAAGGGAGGGACATGTTGCAGAAGGAACTCTCATTCGCCCTCGATGCGGTCCGGTCCGCGGCGGCCGTGTGCCAGGCCGTGCAGCGGCGACTGCTGGCCGGTCAGACCCTAAGCAAGCCGGACAGGTCGCCGGTCACCGTGGCGGACTTTGCCTCGCAGGCGATCGTCTGCCGCAGACTGCTGGAGGCCTTTTCCACCGACCCGCTCATCGGCGAGGAGGACTCGACGGACCTGCGACTGGCGGAAAACGCGCAAGTGCTGCGACAGGTCGTCGATCTTGTCGGCACGGTTGCGGCCTGTTCTCCTGTGACGGAGGCGGTGCTGGACTGGATTGACCACGGCAGGTCCGGCCTGCGCGAGGCCCGGCCGCAGCGCGTGTGGACGCTGGACCCCATTGACGGCACCAAGGGATTCATGCGCAACGAGCAGTATGCCGTCGCGCTGGCGTTGCTTTGCGAAGGTCGGGTCGAGCTGGGCGTACTGGGTTGTCCGAACCTGCCGATGGAAGGCTCCACCGGCACGATTTTCTATGCCCAGAGAGGAGCGGGAGCGTTCATGCTCCCCCTGGACAACCCCGCGGCCTCGCCTGCGCGCGTCTCGGTCTCCGATGCCCGCGGACCGGCCGAGTGCCGCTTCGTCGAGTCGGTTGAATCGGGACACTCCGACCAGAGCCGCTCGTCGCGCATCGCCCGGCTGCTGGGCATCACGCGCCCAGCCCTGCGGATGGACAGCCAGGCCAAGTACGCCGCCGTCGCGCGGGGCGATGCGCAGATCTACCTTCGACTGCCGACGCGGACCGACTACCGGGAGAAGATCTGGGACCACGCGGCCGGTTGCCTGATCACGATCGAGGCGGGCGGCGCTGTCACCGATATCGACGGAAGGCCGCTGGATTTCTCCGTCGGTCCGACGCTGGCTCACAATCGGGGCGTCGTCGCCACCAGCGGCCCGTTCCATGACGCGGTCGTCGGCGCTATCCGCGACACGTCGACGTAGCGACGGCAACTGCCCCTGCGCGGGAAATGACGGATATCGGCATGACAAGCGTGCTACGATTACGTGATGAAAAGACTTCTGGGATATATCGTGCTGCTCTCGTGGGCCCTGTGGCTGGGCGGAATGATCGCGCTGTTCATCTTCGTGCAGCGGCTGTTCGGCTACAGCCGACCTCTGGCCATGGATGCCGCCCCCCTGCTGTTTGAGACATTCGAGCGTTACCAGTTGGCCTTGGGAGGCGTGGCGATTGTCGCGGCGGTTCTTTGGCTGGTCACCGGCCTGCGCGCCGTCACCTTCCTGCTGCTGTTGCTGCTGGGCCTGAGTACGGCCGGGGCGGTCTACTCCCGCATGTCGATCACGCCGCGCATGCAAACCCTGCGCGCGGAAGGACAATCCGGCGGCGAGGAATTCAAGGCGCTTCATGGCCGATCCATGGCGGTCTACGTCGGCCAGGCGGGCCTGCTCACCCTGGGCGGATTGCTGCTACCCTCGGCGCTTCAGAGGACGAAGGCCAGCCCGTCGCCCAATCAAAAAGCGTGAGCAACTGCTCCGGCGAGACATCCTCCGGCCGGAGTTTCGGATCGAACCCGGCCTGTGCCAGCAGTGCGTCGGCGTCATGGCCGGCCTGTGACATCGCCTTGCGCAGCGTCTTGCGGCGGGCCGAGAAGAGCTGCTGCACGAACCGTCCGAACGCCGGCGCCTTTGCGCCGAGCTTGTCGCGGCGCACCAATCGCACCAGCGCCGACTCGATCTTCGGCGCCGGCCAGAAGGCCTGCGGCGGCAGGATCCTGAGCACCTCCACCCGCGACAGGAGCTGTGCCATGATCCCGAGCGTGCCGTAGGCATCCTCCCCTGCACGAGCAATCAACCTTTCGGCAACTTCCCTCTGAACCGTGAACGCCAGCCGTTCCACCCCCAGTATCAGCAGCTCGATGATCAGTGGCGACGCAACGTTGTAAGGCAGATTCGCCACCAACTTCGCGTGTCGGCCGCTCCTGTGCGCGTGGTCAATCACGGCCGCCAGTTCGACGTTCAGGTCGTGTTTTCCCGCCAGGGCATCTCCTTCGATGAGTTGAAACCGCGGATGCTCCTTGAAGTGCTCCCGCAGCAGCCCGGCCAGATCGCGGTCGATCTCCACCGCGACCACGTGCGCCTCGCGGGAGAGGATCTCCTCGGTCAGCGTGCCCGTCCCGGGGCCGACCTCGATCACCAGGTCGCCCGGCGCGATGTCGCCGGCATCTGCCACCAGCCGAACCAGATTCCCGTCGATCATGAAGTTCTGCCCAAACCGGTGGCGAGGTCGCGTTCCCGCCTGCGACAGCAGGGACTGGATCTGGTGCTTCGACTGTGCCATGACTCGAGTGTACAATGCCCCCCCATGAAATCCTACGAGGTCATTCAACAGGCGGTTGATGAACCGGGGGTCAAGGCCGTGGCCGCGGCGCTGAAGGTCTCGCCGGCGCTGGTGTACAAGTGGTGCGAGCCGCCCGCCGACAGCGAGGACCCGGATCAAAGCGGCGCCAAGAACCCGCTGGACCGCGTGCGTGAAATGTACCTGCTGACGCGGGACATTCGCCTGATCCGCTGGCTGTGCAACGAGGCCGGCGGCTTCTATGTGGCCAACCCGAGCACCGACGAGAGACGGCCGCTGGAGGAGTCAATCTTCGCCGAAACCCGCGGCATGGTGCGCGAATTCAGCGAGCTTCTTGACGCGGTCACGGAGTCGGTCGAAAACGATCCGGGCATCGACCCCCAGGAGGCCGACGTCATCCGCCAGAAATGGGAAGACCTCAAGACCTGCGTGGAGCGATTCGTGATCGGATGTGAAAAGGGATACTATCACATCAAGCGGAAGCCGGGAAAGCCGCACACCAACGGGGGATGAGACCGGCGGAAGCGGGAGCATTCGCCCTGCCTTCCCCGGCCTGCATCCTGACGGAGAAACACGATGTCTGAAGCACTCTGGTATTACGCTCGCGGACAGGAGCGAGTCGGGCCGATGTCGCTGGATGATCTTGCCCGCGCGATCGGGGCGGTCAACGGCGACCGCACGCTTGTTTTCGGCCCGGGCATGACCAACTGGATCGAGGCCCGGCACGTCGGTGCCATCATGGAGCGGCTGCACGGCGCGGCTCCCCCGCCGCCGTCCGCCGCCGAGCCGGCCGATGAAATCGACTACGAGATCTTCGGCAACGAAATGCAGTACGTGGAGATGCGACTGGCCCCCGGCCAGATGGTCATCGCCGAGGCCGGCGGCATGATGTACATGACCACCGGCATCCGCATGGAGACGGTCTTCGGCGATCCCTCGGCTCGCCAGCAGGGAGGTCTTCTCGGCAAGGTCGTCAGCGCCGGAAAGCGGATGCTCACCGGCGAATCGCTGTTCATGACCACCTTCACCAACGGCGGCGGCGGCCGGGAAACCGTCGCGTTCGCCGCGCCTTATCCGGGCAAGATCGTGCCCATGAAGCTTGGCGAACTGGGCGGAGAACTGATCTGCCAGAAGGACTCGTTTCTCTGCGCCGCCCGCGGCGTGCAGATCGGCATCGCGTTCCAGAAGAAACTGGGCGTGGGCCTTTTCGGGGGCGAAGGGTTCATCATGCAGCGGCTTTCCGGCAACGGCGTTGCCATGGTCCATGCCGGCGGCACCCTGATGCAGCGCAGGCTCGCCGCCGGGGAAACGCTAAAGGTGGACACCGGGTGCCTCGTGGCCTTCGTGCCCAGCGTGCGCTACGACATCCAGCTGGTCGGCGGGATCAAGAACACCCTTTTCGGCGGAGAGGGACTCTTCTTCGCCACCCTCACGGGGCCGGGCGACATCTGGCTCCAGTCGCTGCCCTTCTCGCGCCTGGCCGGGCGATTGGTTTCGGCCAGCGGCGGCGGCAAGGGCGAAGGATCGGTTCTCGGAAAACTCGGCGGGCTGCTCGACGGCGACAACTCGTGACCGTCGCCGCTGACAAGCCGCCGTCCCAGCCATGGAATCGCCCGCAATGAGCACACTCGGCGCCGCCTTGCTGATCTTCATCCTCCGCATCGCCGACGTCGCCATCGGCACAATGCGCGTCATGTACGTCGTCCGCGGGCAACGTCTGATGGCGGGCATCCTGGCCCTTCTCGAATCGCTGATTTTCATCTTCGCGATCTCCAGGGTCTTTCAGAACCTGAACACGGCCAAGATGCTCGGCTACGCGGCCGGTTTCGGCGTCGGCACGCTCGTCGGGATCACCATCGAGAACTGGATCGCCTCCGGGTTCATCCTGGTCCGGATCATCAGCCGCGAGAAATCGGAGCAGATCCGCGACCGACTGCGCGAGTGCGGCTTCGGCGTGACGGTTGTACACGGCGAAGGCCGCGAGGGAAACGTGATGATCCTGTTTATCGTGGCCCCGCGCCGCCGGGGAAAGGAAATCCTACCCCTGATCAATCAGGTGGACGACAGCGCCTTCGTGACCATCGAGTCGATCAACCGCGCCATCGGAGGATACATCCCCCACGTGGCGAGGAGAATCCAGGGACCGTGAGATTAAACGCGATGAATCGCAAAGCGCGAATGACAAGTCCGTAACCAACGCGCAGGCCGTGCAGGCGTCACTTGCCCCGGCCGGCGGCCGACCGGGTCTACGGCAATTCGCGGATCACGATCTGCTTGTACCAGGCTTCACTCGGCCCGCCGCTGTGAATCTGCAGCCCGATCACACCCTTGAGCGGGATCGACTTGTCCTGCTCCGTGTAATCCACTGTCTTCAGTCCGTTGATCCACAGTTCGATGCGGGGCCCGCGGCAGCGGATGACGTAGTCGTTCCAGTCGTTGGCCTTCACCGCCGCCTTGATCTGCGCCAGGTCGCCCTGGGCCAGCACCTTGTTCCGCCTGGACTCATCGTAGAGCGCGCCCCAGTAATGCTGTCCGATGTCCGCCTGGTAGCCGATCATCTCGTTGTGATTGGGGATGCGCTGGCTGCGAATCTGGATGCCGGCGTTCACATTCTCGCCCAGCACCTTGAACTTCAGGCGAAGCTCAAAATCGCCAAACTCCTGCCTGGTGCTCATGAACTCGTTGCGCGGAATCGGCGCCTTGAGCGAACCGCCGACAATGGCTTGCTCCTCGATTCGGAACGCCGTCGTCGGACCTTCCCATCCGGCAAAGCTCCCGCCGTCGAAAAGCGCCCGCGGCCGCATCGAATCCGGCAACTTCGGATCCATCTGCGCGAGCAGGCCGGCGATCTCCTCCCGCACGGCACCCTCCTTGGCCACCGTCAACGCCTTGAGCAGCGCCGCGGCCGATTCCACCGGGCTCGCCATGCCAGCTTCCCTGACGATCCGCACCGTCGCCGCCACCGCCTCCGCCGACACAGCAGGCTCGTCGAGCATCGGTTCAACCAGCCTCAGCGCCAAGGCAGATCCGGTCGCGGCCAGCCCGGCCAGCACGAGTTTCCGCTCCTCCGGTCGTCCGGCCCGCTTCAGGGCCTGGGCATAGCGCTCCTGGCGGGCCTCGGGCGAATCCTCGGAAAACAGCGGCGCCAGCCTCAGATAGCCGCGCAGGGCCAGCACCCGGTGCGCCGGTTCCTGCGACTTGTCGATGATCGACAGCAGCGCCGCCGCGGCGACGGGCGAGGGCCAGTCCGCCAGCACGCGGACGGCCGTATCGCGGATTTCGACAGAGGAATCGCCCAACGCGGCATGCACCGCCGCGAACGCGGGCGCATCCCCCAGGCCTCCCAGCACGCGCAACAGCGACTGGCGCATCGCCGGTTCCCTGGCCGCGTTCATCGCATCGATCAACGGCGCCGACTGTCCGCCCTGGCGGGCGGCGGTAATCAGCGCCCGTTCCAGTTCATCGCGGTCGGCACCGGGCGCCACCCCCGGCAGCAGTTCCAGCAGTGCGGCCAGGTCCTTGCCCTCGACGAGATTCGTCAGCGTCTTCAATGCCGCCAGCCAGACGCCGGCGTTATCCGACCTGGCCTCGGCCAGCAGTGCCGGCACCGCCGCCACGATCATCCGGTCATTGATGACCCCGATCATCTGGGCGCGCAGCTCGCCGCCGGTCTGCTGCATCTGCCGAACGATAGCCGCTTCAACACCGTCGCCGCCGATGCGCCGCAGCGCCGCCAGTGCCATCCGCCGGTCGCCTTCCTCGGCACTTTGGGCCGACCTGATGAGGACCGGAATCGACGCGGCATCCCCCAGCACCGCCAGCGCCTTGATCGCCGCCTGTCGCACCTCGGCGCTGGGGCTGGCGGCCGCCGCCGTGACAGCCTCGCGAGCCGCCGGGTCGGCCCGATCCTCCAGGGCCTCGATCATCATCGCCTGCAGGGGCTCGGGAAGTTTCGACAGTTCCGCCGCGAATCGCTGCGTCAGCCCCTCTCCCTTCAGCAGCCTCACGTGACCGATGGCCGTCGCCTGGAGCACACGATCGCCCCCAGACAGCGTGGCAAGCACCAGGTCGGCCGCCTCCGGTCCGCCCATGCACAGCAATCCGGAGAGCGCTGCCCGGCTGTAGAGGATTGGCTCATCCTTCCCCAACAGCGCCCGGTACATGGCCGTCGCCTGGTCGCGATGGCCCGATTCAGCCAGCCTTGCGGCGCATTGCAGGTAGGCGTTGGTCAACGACACCCGCGCCCGGCCTTCCGACGACCTGCGCGCATCGGCCAGCAGCCTTGCCACGTCGGCGGTCCCGATCTTTCCCAAGGCCGTGATCGCCGCGTCGGCAACGTCAGAGTCGGCGTCCCTCATCATCCGGCTCAACATCTCCACGGCCGCCGCATCCCGCCGGTCCCCGATCGCCCCCACGATGCACAATCGGGCCTTGCCACCGGCCCGGGCCGCAGCGTCGCGCAGCGCCTTTGCCGCCGCCTCTGATCGATTGCCCGACAGCGCCAGACACGCCATGTGCGACGACGCTTCATCCGGCAGCATCTTCGCGAGAACGGGAACCGCCAGGTCCGTTCCGATGCCGGCGAGTTGATTGCAGATGAAATAGCGGCATTCGTAAGTCGCGCCCGGCAACTCCAGCAGCCGCAGAAGCCGCCGCTCCAGATGCTCACGAAGCTGCGTGTCGCCGCGGGTGGCGTTGATGATCCGCTCCACTTCCCACAGCGGCGTTCGCGGCTTGCCCAGTTCATAGTCGGCCAGGGCGGCCACGGCCCGGTCAATGTCGGCGGGAGCCACGCGTTCGGCGGCCAGGCCGACGCCGCCCATCGCCGCCACAAGCACCGCCGCGAGCAATCCAGTCATGTATCTCATCGTCGCCTCTGTCGCCCCGGAGGGCGTCTGGTCTTTGCCGGTTTGACTCTACAGGTGCCACGGCGCCCGCAGCGGCCGCGACAGCATTGCGTCCCCCTCGGCATCGTTGGTGATGCGCTCGCTGATCGGATCGAAGCGCAGTTTGCGTCCCAGTCGAATCGCGATGTTCCCCAGGTGGCAGATCAGCGTTGTCCGGTGCGCCGACTCCGGGTGACACGTCGTCCGCGGATTGCGCGACTTGACCGCATCCAGAAAGTTGCGCACATGGTCGCCGGGATCGCCCCAACCCTTGCCCGAGATGCTGCGGAGTTTCATGATCGACGCCGGCTGAGCCGTCACGGCGTTGGTTCCGTCCACCAGTTGAATCCACCCCTCGGTCCCCTCGAACCGGATATACCGGTCATCAAACCCTCCTCGCTGCGCCATGATCAACTGCACGCCGTCGGCGTAGGTCGCCGTCCACTGCCCGCGGATCGGTGTTTCGCTGGCCGCCTCGCGGTTAAACTCCGCCTGCCCTTCGTACTCCACGGGGACCGTGTGATCCGTCTGCCGCACGAACTGGGCCGTGTCCGTCCAGTGAACGCCCATGTCCAGCATCATCCCCCCTCCAGTGTCCCAGAAGTACGACCAGCCTCGCACGCGCGAGTTGGTGTACGGGTGCCACGGCGTCCACCCCAGCCACCGGTCGTAGTCAAAACCGGGCGGAACGGGCTGCGGCACTTCCGGCCCGAAGCTCGGATTCTCCCAGACCTGCATGATCACGCGCTGGAGCCTGCCGATCATCCCCTTCCGCACGACCTCGGCCATGAATCGGAAGGAATCGACCGACCTCCGCTGATGCCCGGCCTGGTAGACCGTGCCGTATCGCTTCATTGTCTCGACCATCGCCCGCCCTTCGGCCACCGTCAGCGTGCAGGGCTTCTCGCTGTAAACATCCTTGCCCGCCTTGGCCGCATAGATCGACGCCAGCGCGTGCCAGTGCGAGCCCGTTGCGATGAGCACGGCGTCAATATCCGGCCGCGCAAACATCTCGTGAAAGTCGCCGTAGGTGGCGCAGTCCGTGTTCCCGTAGAACTTGTCGGCGATGTTCTTGCCGATCGCCTGCCGCTCCCTGCGGGCATCGCACACCGCAAGCCACTGCACTCCCTTCTGCCGCAGGAAGTGCTGCATGACATCGGTGCCGCGGTTTCCCGCGCCCAGGATCGACATCGTCACCCGCTCGCTGGGAGCCACGCTTCCGGCCAGGCCCAGCGATGACGCCGGCACCACCAGCGGGGCAGCCACGGCGCCGATCGCGCCCTTGAGCGCCGCACGGCGCGAAATCCTCGGTTCAGGCATGATTCGCACGCTCCATGAGAAAGGATCAGACGGGCCGCATTATAGCGGCGTGACGGCGTACGGCTCAACGGCCGCGGAGAGTGTCACGCACCCTCTCGATCCGGATTATCGAGCCGGCCGGGCGCGGAATCGGCTCCCGCCGCGTGCGCCTCAGGGAACCTGCGGCGATATCGTCACCACGGCGCGACGATACGCGAAGAGTTGGGGCCGGCCGTCGTCCTCAATCTGGAGAATCACGTGCAGTGTCTCGGGCTTCTTGACCGGCGGCGCGACGAGGGTCGTGCGCTGTCCCTCGGATGCCGACAACCGCACGTCGGCCGTATAACTGCCTGCCTCCCGGTAGATGAACCAGTTCATCCTGACCGAGTTGCCGTCGGGATCGTGCGAGCCGGTCGCGACAAGCTCCACCGCCTGGCCCGGCCGCGCGGAGATCTCCACCACACGTTTGCTCCTGTCGCCATTCAGTACCGCGACCGGATTGTGATTCGCCTTGGAATACTCGTCGGCCACGCACCAGTCCATGCGAGCGGCGAAATCGTGCTGAAAGTGCTGGCGCCAGCGCCAGATCGTTGCCTGGTCGGACGTGTAGGTCCGGCCATCCTCCGCCACCACCGTGTCGCGCGTATCCTGGTTGTTGGTCCAGATCTTCCGCGTCTCGGCGTAACTCTGGTACAGCGCATATCGCCCGCCCCACCCGCCATAGCCCGGGTTGACGTGCCATCCCAGCCCGTTGTCGATCAAGCCCAAGAATGACGGCGTGTCGCCTTCCATGATGTACGCCAACTTCGGATACAGGGCGCCCAGCGGACCGTGATTCCTGATCACGTTCTCCTCCAGCCAGGGATTGTCCACCAGTTCGAAGCAGTGCATCGGCCCATTCCGGTAATGCCGGTCGCCGCTGATTCCCGTCCATGTCGCGCGATGATACTCCTTCCAGTCGGTATTGCTCGGACTGACGATGTAGAACAGGTCCGGGAACTCCAGCCGCAGCCACCGCCCCGCGTCGTCCTGGTCCGAGATGGCATAGACGCGGAGCTTGCCGACGGCCTTCCGCAGTTCCGCCTCGCTGCGCCCGGCTCGCACGTCAAACAGAGCCTGCGCCAGCGTATTCGCGCCGCCCCACACGCAGACCCACACCGGCCGCGGATCGTCGCGATCCAGTACCTCGACGATGTGCTTCGAGCCTTCCGTGCTCCTGCCCTGGCCGACAAATGCCATGCCGTAGCCCGGCTGCCCGGTCCTGGTGACCGTAAGCAGATGCTCGGCCGTCGGGTAGCCTGTCGCATGCTTCACGAGATTGGGTCTTACCTGTCCATAAGCATCAATCTGTCGGCGGATCAGATCTTCGCGAGTCTTCTGGCGCAGCCAAGTGGAGGTCGTCGCGATCAGCCCCTCCACGTCGTACTCGTTGCTGTACACCAGGAATCGAACGAGGGATTCTTCGTCATCCGGCTCATTGGAAATGTCCGTCAGAACAATCACGCGCTGCTTCTGGGTCTCCGCGGCACGCAACGGCAGACAGGCCAGACTGAGCAGCAGCGGAAACACCAACAGGAATCGCTTCACGATCGTCTCCTTCCGGAATATGCCGACCCCGCGGCAAACCGCCATGCCGGGCCGATGCTTCCACAGAGTCCGCCGACCCTTCACCGCTGCCCTTGCCCGCGCCACAGATCAATGGGCTTGGCCGCCGGCGTTTCAAACGGCAGCCGCACCTTCCTCCCGGTCCCGGCCGATTCATAGGCCGCGAAGATCGCCTCGAGCACGGCGCGCCCGTCTTCTCCGGTCACCAGCGGCCGGCGGTCATCCGCCACGCACTCGGCAAAATGCGCCATTTCCTGCGGGAAACCGTAGTTCCACGCCTCCTCGTAAATGGCGAAGCTCCAGCCTTTCGTGGAGCCACCCTTCTCCACGGCGTAGTCGTAACCCGCCTGGCTGTAAACCTCAATGGAATTGCCATGCAGAAGGTCGGCGTATGCGACGCCCTTCGATCCGTACACCTCGGCGCGGTCATCCATGCCGCCCGCCTTGGTCCAACTCTCCTCGGCCATCGCGACCGTGCCGTTCTCAAACTCCAGCACAAGGATCGCGTTGTCGTCGCCCCTGGTCCGGTCCCCATGCACCTGCGTTGACATCTGCGCATAGACGCTGGCGATCCGCGGTTTGACCTGTCCGGGTCTTCCGAGCATCCAGCGGAAAAACTCGATCGCGTGGCAACCCATGTCCATCGTCACGCCGCCGCCCGAACGATTCACATCCCAGAAATGCGCCGCGTGCGGGCCGTCGTGTTTCTCCGACTGCTTGATCAGCGTCGGCTCGCCCAGCGCCCCGCCGTCCAATAGCTGCTTGAGCCGGACGTACTTGGGCGCAAAGCACAGTTCCTCGGCATACATCAGCTTCACCTTCGCCGCGCGGCAGGCATCGATCATCCGGTCGGCCTCCGCCAGATTCAGGCACAAAGGTTTCTCGCAGACCACGTGCTTTCCAGCGGCGGCCGCATCCACCGTCATTTGGCAGTGCAGGTCGTTGGGCGCGCCGATCACCACCATGTCCAGGTCGGCCATCTCCAGCATCCGCCGATACTCCGTGAAGGCGTGGGGAATCGCGTATTTCTTCGCAAAGGCGCCCACATGCGCCTCGGTCGGAGACGCCACGGCCACGATCTCGGCGCGCGGACACCGCCGGATCGACTCGGCGTGTATCGACGAGACGAACCGCGAGCCGATCAGACCGACCCTCACCTTCGCACCGGCGCTCATGGCAACTCCAGCGGCGAGTCATCAAGGTTCAGCAGCCGCGCCGCATCGCGGTCGGCCGCAACGGAGACGTTCGGATGCACGTGCAGCAGCGATGCCGGAAACTGCGGCGACACCACCGGCTCCATCAGCCGCTTGAGCTGTGCCGCCTTGTGCGCGCCGCTGACCAGCAGCAGAATCTCCCGCGAATTGAGAATGTCCAGCATCCCGATCGTCAGCCCATACGCGGGCCTGGCACTCGTCGCCTTGAGCATGGGGTGATTCATCGACTCTTCCGTCAGCTTGGCCACGTGCGGACCGGCCTGAAGCGTGTCCGCAGGCTCGTTGAATGCCAGGTGGCCGTTTGCGCCCACCCCCAGCATGCAAAGGTCGATCGGGCCGTGCTTCCGCAGCAAGCCGGCGATGCGCTGGCACTCCTCCAGCGGGTCGGCCGGCCGGCTGTTCCAGGCGATGTACCGTTCCGGGGAGATGCCAAGCGGCGACACCAGGTGCTGCTGAAGGTATGTCTCGCAGGTCGCCGGGTCGTCCATTGCCAGCCCTCCCCACTCGTCGATCTTCAACAGCCGCAGCTTCGAGAACCCCTCCGGTTCGGCCAGCGCATACTGCGCCAGCAGCTCGTACGCTCGCGTGGGCGTGGAACCCGTCGGCGCCGCCAGCAGCAGGTCCGGCTTGCGATGAATGTACTCGCGCAGCGTGCGGGCGGTCCAGCGGCTAAGAGTCTCACGGTCTGAAAACAGGTGAACCGTGGGACTCGACGTGACACCGCTTGGCTGAATGCTTTCCATGGAGCCTGGGAATCGTCCGAACATCGTGCCGATAACCGTGAACGAAGCGGAGGTCGGCACACCTGAATCAATACGAGTTCACGGATGAGCAATGAAGTCTAGAAGAACCCCTGCCTCGTCGCAAGAAGCACCGCATCAGCCCTGCCGGGCTGCCGGGCGCACAAGCGGGTGCGTGACAGTCTCGGCGTGAGGTGGAGGACCGCACGGCGATGTTGACGATGTTCTGGGCGTCGGTGTCCGCGCAAAGCCCGGGCACGGGCGAGTACGACCGTGCTGCGGGGTCCGCCCCCGCCATCCAGGACCGCCGACCGCGGAAAGTGTCACGCACCCCTGCTGTACTGTTGAAACCGGGTAGTCGCGTCTCCATTTTGCATTGTCATGCGAGAGATTTGCGGACTATAATGTCCTCTGCGTCGCATTGCTCGCTGCGGTCTTCAGCATGGCCTGATTCGCGGCACCAATTCGCGCCGGCGGTCGATCGAGCCCTTCATGATCAAATCCATGGTTCAGGATGAAGAGTCCCCGCAAGCGCAGCTTGAAGAGCGGCTGCGATTCGAAACGCTGCTGGCCGATGTGTCAGCACGGTTTGTGAATGCCCCCGCATCGGAAGTCGACGAGCAGATCCTCGACGCCCAGCGCCAACTGTGCGACTGCCTGGGTCTGGAGATCTCCTCGGTGTGGCAGCCGTCGACGAAAAACCATGAAGCGATGGAGCTGACACACCTCTGCCAGCCCCCGGGAAGGCCCAAGCCCCCCGACAGTTTCATCGGCCAGGAGCAGTTCCCATGGGTTTCCAGACAAGTGCTGGCAAACAAAGCGGTTGCAGTCACCCGCACGGCGAACACTCCAGACGAAGCCGCCCGCGATCGGCAGACCTGGACGCGGTTCGGAGTCAAGTCGACGCTGGTCATTCCGTTATCGACGGGTGGGGGACCGGTTATCGGCGTGCTGTCGTTCGCTACCGTGTCCAGGGAAGTTGACTGGCCAAAGGCCATCGTGGCTCGATGCCGTGTTCTGGCGACGGTCTTCGCCAGTGCGCTGGCTCGCAAGTGTTCCGATCGTGCGCTGCGCGAGAGCGAAGAGCGATTCAGGAGCATCGCAACGAACCTGCCCGGCCTTGTGTTCCAGTTCTGTGCCCGCGACGACGGCCAATGGGACATGCGATATGTTGATGGGCGCGCGACTGACGTATGTGGCTTGAGTATCGAGCCCATCGACACCTTCTTGGATCGCTTCACCGCCTGCATCGCCCCGGAAGACCTGGAGCCGTGGTTGGCGACCATCCGGGAGGCCATCAGCAGCGCCCGGAGTTGGCACCACGTCACGCGATTCATCAAGCCCAACGGCGAGGAGGTGTACTTCCAGTGCTTCTCGCAGCCGATGCGGATCGGCGATGAATTGATCTTCAGCGGCATGCTGCGAGACATCACCGAACAGAAACGGGCCGAGTTGTCGCTGGCCGAAAGTCAGCATCGTTATCGCACGCTGTTCGAGTCCGCGCCGGTGGGCATCGTGTGGATCGGGATGGACGGGCGGGTGAAGGCCGCCAATTCGACTCAGGCCCGCATGTACGGATACGAGTCGCCGGACGAACTCCTGGGGCACTACACGCCGCTGTTCGTCGCCGAAAAGGATCGCGAACGCGCTACCGGGAACCTGAAAGACCAGTTGCAGGGCCTGGAAGTGCCCCCGCGCACCTACTCGCTGGTCAGACGGGACGGGACCGAATTCGTGGGCGAGGTGACGGCCGGGCTGCTTCGCGGCCCACGGCAGGAGGTTCAGGGATATCTTTGCGCCACTCGCGACATTACGGCTCTGGTCAGGGCGCAGGAAGAGCTGAGCCGGACCGTCGAGGAGCTGAACTGCCTCAAGGAGCGACTGCAGAATGAGAACGTCTACCTCCGCAAAGAGGTACAGGCTCTTCAGGGCGACACGCCCATCGTGGGTGTCAGCGAGCCGCTGCGAAAGGTCCTCGCGCAGGCGAAGCAGGTTGCGGCCGCGGATTCGACCATCCTGATCCTGGGCGAAACGGGCACTGGCAAGGAGTTGCTGGCCGGTTATCTCCATCGCATCGGGAAGCGATCCAGCAAGCCGTTTATCACCACCAACATTGCCGCGATTCCCGGCACGCTGCTGGAAAGCGAACTGTTCGGGCGGGAGAGGGGAGCCTACACCGGGGCGATGACCAGGCAGGTCGGCCGGTTTGAGTTGGCCGATGGCGGCACGCTTTTCCTTGATGAAATCGGCGAGTTGCCGCCGGAAACGCAGGTGAAGCTGCTGCGCGTGCTCCAGCGAGGCGAATTCGAGCGACTGGGCAGCAGCCAGACCCGCCGCGTGAACGTGCAGGTCATTGCCGCGACGAACCGCAACCTGCTGGAGCTGATCCGCGAGGGCCGATTCCGCCAGGACCTTTATTATCGCCTGAACGTCTTTCCGATCACCCTGCCTCCGCTTCGCGATCGTCCGGAGGACATTGCCCCCCTCGTCTGGTCGTTCGTGCAGGAGTTCTCTGAGAAGATGGGCAAACCCATCGATCGTATCTGCAAGAAGGATCTGGCCGCGCTACAGAATTACAACTGGCCCGGCAATGTGCGGGAACTGCGGAACGTGGTGGAGAGGTCCATGATTCTTGCGGAGGGATCTGAACTGCACCTGTTTCTGACCGATGATCAGGCGGGAGCCTCGTCCTCAGCATCTCGGTTGCTCCGCGACATTGAGCGGTGTCACATCGAGAAGGTACTCCAGGCAACGGGAGGCCGGATCCGAGGCCATCATGGCGCAGCGGAAATCCTCGGGATCAAGCCGCCCACGCTGTATGCCATGATGAAGCGCCTGGGCATCAAGCACGGCAGGCAGTCGTGAGAACGTCAACATATTGACCAAACGTCAACATATTGACGCGCCGGGGTCCTGCAAGTCCGGGATCTCATCATGATCTTTCCGGCGCAATTATCAATACACAGGAAGGTTCGGATCATAATCGTCGTGCCGTGCGGGCTGGCACCGCGATTGCGGTGGGGTATGTCGTGGCCATGAACCGTGACATCGGGCTTACGCAGGCGACCGCGAGATGATTCTCCTTCGTGCTCGGATCCACCTTGACCCTCGCTATCGCGAAAAAGTGCTGCAGTCGCTTACGCGGATTCTGGAACCAACCCGGATGATGCCCGGTTGCGTCAGTTGCCATCTGTATTGTGACATCGAAGACGATCACGTTCTGGTCATGGTGGAGCAGTGGACCGAGGAGGAGGCGCTGGCCGAGAGACTGCGATCGGAACGCACGCGTGTCCTGCTGTCGGCGATGGATCTTGCTTGTGAGCCGCCGGATGTGCAGTTTGACACGATCGGCGGAACCAGGGGCATCGAGTTCATCGCAGCGTGCCGCGAGAGCAATCTGCCGAGGTGACTGACACACGGGCATCCCGAGTTTCAGGACACAGGAAAGGAGCACACCGTGAGGTACTTGCGTCGCGTTTGCCGGTTCAATCAGGGGCATTGGCTATCCCTGCGGGCACTATCGGCAGTTTCGGCTGCTGCGGCTTTCACATTGCTGGCATCGCCGGCGCTGGCCCAGCGCGGTCCGGACCACAACCCGATGAAGATGGCCGATACGCCGGCCGGCGCTGAAGACGCCGCGGCCAAACCTGCCGCAATGCAGGGGATCCTGCCCTTGCCCGATTACACCGGCGATCTCTGGACACGCCCACGCCTGCTCGGCGACCTGGGCGGCGCCCGAACCGATTTGGCCAAGAAAGGCTTCCAGTTCGACATCAACTTCAACCAGATCATGCAGTCGGTGGTGGATGGCGGACTGGACACGGACACTCGCTATGGCGGGACGCTCGATTACAACGCCGTTTTCGACCTGCACCGCATGGGCCTGATGCCAGGAGCGATTGTTAAGTTTCGAGCCGAGTCTCGTTACGGCGAATCGGTGAACCACATCACGGGCCAGATCTTATCGGCAAACTCCGACGGGTTTTTCCCGTTCACCCACACGCCCGACGAGGACATCCCGTTCACGATCACGAACCTGGCGTACACGCAGTTCCTGTCGGAGCACATTGGCTTCCTGATCGGCAAGTTCGACACCATTGACGCCGACCCCAACGAGTTCGCATCGGGCCGCGGCACCAGCCAGTTCATGAACGCCAACTTCACTTTCTGTCCGGCCATCAGCCTGATGGCACCCTACAGCACGCTGGGCGCGGGCATCATCGTGAAGCCGACGCACGCCGTGCACATTTCGAGCGTGTTGTACAACATCAAGGACTCTTCGACGACCTCGGGCTTTGAGAACATTGACGAGGGGGCGGCGTGGGTCACCGCGGCGGAGTTTCACTACAAGCTGGGCGAGTTGCCGGGTGGACAGAACGTGACGTTCGGTTACGCCTTTGACAGCGACTTTGTGGACCTCAACGATCGATTCGTGTTTACGCCAGGCGAAGGGCTCGCCCCGACCACCGAGGACAGTACTTGGGCCGTGACCTGGAGCGGGTGGCAGTACGTGTGGGTGAAAAACCCATCGGATGCTCCCATCAACCTCACCAACGGCGAGCCTGATCGGCAGGGTTTGGGTCTCTTCGCCCGGGTCGGCTTCGCAGATCAAGACACAAACCCGATCGAGTGGAGCGCCAGCGGCGGAGTCGGCGGCAAGGGGATCATTCCCGGCCGCGAGCGGGACACTTTCGGCGTCGGCTACTTCTATCTCAAGTTTCGGCCGGACCGGCTGATCGATAGCATCGGCGTCGACGATCACTCCCAGGGCTTCGAAGCCTTTTACAACGTGTCGATCACGCCCGCCGCGAATCTGTCCTTCGACGTGCAGCTTCTTGACTCGCCGCTGCCGGATGTCGACACGGCGGTGATCCTGGGCTTGCGATTGGGACTTGAGTTCTGAGCCGATTCTGTTGGCGGTGAGTATCTCATTTCACTTGGTAATGATCTCACCGATTTTGGGTATGCGGCTGGAACTGAAGTTCTGACCGGTGTGGGCCTTTCCGCCTTGCAGCAGCCACAGTGGCTCCTGCAAGGCTGCGCTTACCGGAGTTGCGCGACCATGGCTCGTATATCAACCACAACTTCTCTGTCTCTGATTGTGCTCGCCGTGACTGGCCTGTTGACGCTTAGCGGCGGTTGCGGGCAGGCGGTCTTCCGCTCGCCGCTGCCCGCGGAACTGGTGGAGAAGGCGGAGATCCCCGGCATGTCGCGCGCGCGGTTCTGGGGCGACAAGATCGATCCCGAATTGCAGGCGGAATTCATCCGCGTGAGCAAGGAACTCCCGGTCCTTCCCGATCCCAGCTCGGAAGAAGGGCCGGGAATGGGCGGGCTGGTCCTCTCGGGCGGCGGCGACTGCGGCGCCTTCGGTGCCGGGCTGCTGTGCGGCTGGACCGACCGGGGCACGCGACCGAGATTCCGAATCGTCACCGGCGTCAGCACCGGGGCGCTGATTGCGCCCATGGCCTTCCTGGGACCCAAGTACGATCAGTTGCTCCGCGATTCATACACCACGGTCTCGGCCAAGGATGTGCTCCGCAAACGCCCCGTGCTGGACTGGTTGAAGTTCGACTCCATGGCCGACAGCACGCCGCTGATGAAGCTGATGCAACAGCAGTTCACGGACCAGTTCATCCGCGAAGTGGCCGTCGAACATGCCAAGGGTCGGCGGCTGTTCGTTCAGACCGTGAATCTGGATGCGCAGCGTCCGGTCATCTGGGACATGGGCGCCATCGCTTCCAGCAACCATCCCGACGCACCGGCGTTGTTCCGCAAGGTGTTGGTCGCGTCCGCATCCATCCCGGCCGTGTTCCCCCCGCAGTACATCAAGGTGCAGGCAAACGGAAAGACCTACGATGAAATGCACGTGGATGGCGGCACGGCCAGCCAGATGCTCATGAGCACGCTGCCCGTGAACCTTTCGACGGTGCGCAAGGAGATGGGGCCGCTGACCTTTACCCCGTCTGTTTACGTGATCCGCAATGCGCTGATTCGGCCGGAGTGGGAGCAGGTATCCCCCAAGCTCTTCCCAATCGCGGGCCGTTCGATCTCTTCAATCATCAAATCGCAGGGCCGGACGGAACTGGCACTGATGTACTACCAGGCAAAGGAAGCGGGCATGGACTTCTATCTTGCCCACATCCCCGACGACTACCAGCGGCAGGCGCAAGAGGAGTTCGACACGGGCGAGATGAACCGGATGTTCAAACTGGGCTACGAGCAGGCGCGCAATGGGGACCCGTGGAAGCGCACCCCGCCCAAACTCTAGCCGGCGGCACTTGGCACGCCCCGGGTTTGGGACCAGGGCGCATTGTTCGGAAGTTGAACGCGATCAGGATAATCATGACCAAAGCACACCACTGTTACGGATTGCTCGTTGCCGTCGTTTTGGCGATGGTTGGCTGCAAGGCCGCTCCCGCGCCCGATTCGGGGTTCCTGGACGATTCATCCAGCCTGAAGCGAAACCCGGACCTGCCCTTTGCCAAGGGCTACTGGAACCGCGAGGTCAGCCAGCAGAAGTACACCCACATCTACGTTGCGCCGGTGAACACCAGGTATGTGATGGCGCAGAACATCTGGGAGCGAGCCAGCGCAGCCCAGGTGCGGGAGGAGGACCTTCAGAAGGCGCTGAACGACATGGCCGAATACATGCGGGAGGCGTTCAAGAAGGCCGCCGCAGAGGATCCGCGCAGGCGACTCGTGGTGGTGGACAAGCCCGGGCCGAACACGATCGTCCTCGAGATGGCGATTGTCCAGCTCGTTCCCTCCAAGGCGGCGCTGAACGCGATGGGTTTCATCTCGTGGATTCCGACCGCGGTGACGGTCGTGGGCAGCACGGTCGCCGAATCGCAGGACCATGGCAAGGGAGTCATCGCCATGGAAGCCAGGCTGCGAGATGGGGTCACGGGCGAGGTTGTGGGCATGTTCGCCGACCGCGAAAGCCCGCCGGTTGCGATCGTGGACATCAAGGCCCTCAGCTGGTGGGCACCCTGCAAGGCGGTCATCGACAACTGGGCCAGGCAGTTCATCGAAGTGGCCAACAACCCCGGCAAGAAGGTTTCGGATGCCAAGCAGTTTGAACTGCTGGTGTGGTGATGAATGAGGACATTCTCGTTGAGAGGTAAAGATGGACGTTTCCTTGAAGAGTGCAGGCATCGCGGCCGTGGCGGCGATCTCAATCCTTTCGGCCATGGCAGCAGCCGATGAGCCGGCCCGGTTGAACCCGGATCCCGCGTATCTGGGCCAGCCGGCCGAGGCTGCCGCCGGCGGCGGGTCGGACGTGGAACTGGCCAAGAAGCTCTCAAATCCGGTAGCGGACCTGATCAGCATTCCATTCCAGTTCAACTACGACGAGGGGTACGGCCCGAAGGATGCGGGAATCTGGCGGCTGAATGTGCAGCCGGTCATTCCCATCAGGCTCAACGAGGACTGGAACCTGATCACCCGCACGATCGTGCCGGTGATCTACCAGGATTCGCTGGCCGACGGCATGGATCACGAGTTTGGTCTTGGCGATATCGTGCAGAGTTTTTTCTTCTCGCCCAGGCAGCCGATGAATGGCTGGATCATGGCTTTTGGCCCGGTTTTCAACTGGCCCACGGCCACTGACGAGTTGCTCGGCTCGGAGAAGTGGGGCGCTGGCCCGACGGGGCTGATCCTCAAGCAGGAGCACGGCTGGACGTACGGCGTCCTGGCCAATCACATCTGGTCGTTCGCCGGGGATGACGACCGGGCCGACCTGAACGTGACATTCCTCCAGCCGTTTCTCGCCTACACGTTCCCGACGGCGACGACCATCTCGCTGAACACCGAGTCCACTTACAACTGGGACAGCGAAGACTGGACGGTGCCGATCAACCTCATGGCCAACCAGATGGTGCGCATTGGGAAGCTGCCGGTCCAGTTTGGTGTTGGCGTGCGGTGGTACGCCGAGTCGCCCGACGGCGGCCCGGAATGGGGTGCGCGGTTCATGATGACGATTCTGTTGCCGGCGCGTTGATGGTGCGGGTTTATCGCAGGCGTTTTTTGGGATCAAGAGGTGTCAAGAATGAATACGAAAAAACCATGGTACAAACGGAGCAAGGCGGTGCGCATGCTGGCGGCCGCCGTGCTGGGCGGAAGCATTGTTGCCTGCGAACATAACAGCGGCGGAACCGGTGCAACACCTGGTGCGACGGATTCGCCCGCGGTCCAGACAGTGCTGGATCGCACCGTGCTCCCGATCCCGGAGCCGCAATACCCGCCCAGCAAGGTGCTCGATGTGCGGAATGCGCCGCCGCCACCGCCGCGATTCCAGGTCAAGGCGCCGGCCGGGGCGCCCAACGTCCTGATCGTGCTGATTGACGACATGGGCTTCGGCCAGTCCAGCGCCTTTGGCGGGCCGATCCACATGCCGACGGCGGATCGCCTGGCCAGCAATGGCCTGCGGTACAACCAGTTCCACACGGCGGCGCTTTGTGCGCCGACGCGGGCGGCGCTGCTCTCCGGCCGCAATCACCACATGAACAACATGGGCTCGATCACGGAAATGGCCACGGCCTATCCCGGCAACACCGCCCAGCGTCCCAACAACGTGGCGCCGCTGGCGATGATGCTGCGGTACAACGGCTACGCGACAGCCCACTTCGGCAAGAACCACGAGACGGCCGTGTGGGAGGTCAGCCCCTCCGGGCCGACCGATCGCTGGCCGACCCGAAGCGGCTTCGACAAGTTCTACGGCTTCATGGGCGGTGAAGCCAACCAGTGGTCGCCGGCCGTCTATGACGGCCTGAACAAGGTCGAACTGCCGCCCGACCCGAATTACCACTTCATGACCGACATGACCAACCAGTCGATCAAGTGGATGCAGTCAGTGAAGTCCCTGACGCCGGACAAGCCGTTCTTCATCTACTTTGCCCCGGGAGCAACCCACGCGCCGCACCATGTGCCCAAGGAATGGATCGCCAAGTACAAGGGGCGTTTCGACCAGGGCTGGGACAAGCTGCGGGAAGACACCCTCGCCCGCCAGATCAAGCTGGGCGTGGTGCCGCCGGGCACGAAACTCGCTCCCAAGCCCGCCGCGATCAAGGACTGGGACAAGCTGACCGCCGATGAAAGAAAGCTGTTCGCGCGGCAGATGGAGGTGTACGCGGGGTTCGCCGAGTACACGGACACCGAGATCGGCCGGCTCGTCCAGGCCATCGACGACATGGGCCAACTCGACAATACACTGATCCTCTACATCCTGGGCGACAACGGCGCGAGTGCCGAAGGCGGCATGGCCGGCTTGTTCAACGAGATGACGTTCTTCAACGGAATCCCGGAGTCGTTCGAGGACGTCTTGAAGAATTATGACGAACTCGGCGGCCCAAGCACCTACAACCACTATGCCGCCGGATGGGCGGTTGCGGGATGCACGCCCTTCTCGTGGACCAAGCAGATTGCCTCGAACTATGGCGGCACGCGCAACGGGCTGGTCGTGCACTGGCCGAAGGCAATCAAGGCAAAGAATGAGGTGCGCTCACAGTGGCATCATGTCATCGATGTTGCGCCCACGGTCCTGGAGGCCGCGAATCTGCCGGAGCCCAAGTTCGTCGATGGCATCCGCCAGGCCCCCATCGAGGGCGTGAGCATGCTCCGCAGCTTCAATGATGCCTCGGCCAAGGACAACCACGTCACCCAGTATTTCGAGATCTTCGGGAACCGAGCCATCTACCACGACGGCTGGTTCGCCGGAACGGTGCATCGGGCCCCGTGGGAAACCAAGGCGCGAAAGTCGCTGGAAGACGATGTGTGGGAGTTGTACAACACGCGGACCGACTTCAGCCTCGCCAATGACGTTGCGAAGGCCAATCCGGCCAAGCTCCGGCAAATGCAGGCCTTGTTCATGAAGGAAGCCGAGAAGTACAACGTCCTTCCCCTCGACGACCGCACCCTGGAACGCCTCGACGCCGCCTTGGCCGGACGACCCGACCTGATGGCCGGCCGCACCTCGCTGACGGTCTACGAGGGAATGACCGGGATGTCCGAGAATGTGTTCATCAACACCAAGAACCGTTCGCACACAATCACGGCAGAGGTGACTATTCCGGAGGGCGGTGCGAACGGCGTGGTCCTCTGCCAGGCCGGACGTTTCGGCGGCTGGAGCCTTTACCTGAAGGACGGCAAGCCGATCTATCATTACAACTTCCTGGGGCTCCAGCGATTCACGATCGCTTCCGCCAGAGCATTGCCGGCAGGAAAGGCGACGATCCGCTATGAGTTTACCTACGATGGCGGCGGCCTGGCCAAGGGTGGCTTGGGCACAATTCTCGTCAACGGCGAAAAGTTTGCCGAAGGCCGGATCGAGCGAACGCAGCCGCTGGCGTTCTCGGGCGATGAAGGAGCAGATGTCGGCGAGGACGGCGAGACGCCGGTGGTCGAGGACTATGGAATCGCGGCCCCCTATCGGTTCACGGGCAAGATTGCCAAGATCACCGTGGACGTGATGGAGATCAAGCCGGCGGAAAAGGCCGCCGCCACCGCAGCCAACAGGGAAGCGGCGTTCAACAGAGCCGTTTCCGATTGAGTGATGCTGTGCGCCGGACAGGAAGGGACGCGCAGCCGCCTCCCTCCTGGGGCATTCAGGCAAGAGCATCATTCCAACGCGGGCATGTGTCGGGATTCTGCGGCAATGCCCCGACGACGACACAGAGGACCAGAACATGAACAGATCAAGATCCACGGTCTTCATCAGGGCGACGGCCGTCGCTATCGGGACGATCATCCTCAGCGGGTGTGCGACGACGGCCGCGCCGCGGAAGATGAAGATGACCACGGAGGTGCCGCCGGGGATTGCATCGCCCGACAAGGTGGAAACCCGCTTTGGCACGCTGCGGTTCTTCGACGGGTTTCCTGACCAGGCCAGCGTCGAGAAGCTTTACGACAACCTCGACTTTCAGCGCGCCGTCCAAGCCTACCTGCTGGCGATGGCGCCCGTGAACATGGTCGGCCTTCGCGAGGGATTGACCCAATGCGGGCCCGCCAATTCCACGATCCCGACGTTTGAGACGATGATGGACTCCCGTTCCCTGTTTCTGACGGCCAACGCCAACACCGCCTACACGTGGATCTGGATCAACCTGCACGACGGACCGTTGGTCGCGGAAGTGCCGCCGAGGGTTCTGGGCATGATCGATGACTTCTGGTTCAAATACGTCACCGATATTGGCCTGGTTGGCCCGGACAAAGGCAAGGGCGGCAAATATCTGCTGCTGCCTCCCGGGTACAAGGGCGAGGTGCCGGAGGGTTACCTGGTCGTGCGAGTTCCCACTTATGAGTCGATTCTTGTCTGGCGCAATTTTCCCCTGAACGGCGACATCACGCCCGCCATTGAGAACCTCAAGACTTTGACACGGATCTATCCCCTGTCGAAAAGGGACAATCCCCCCGCCAATAACTTCGTGAATGTGTCGGGCAAGGTGTTCTGCACGGTGGCACCGGCGGATTACAAGTTCTGGGAGTATCTCAATCAGGTCGTTCAGAACGAGCCGGTTGAGTCGCTGGACGCCGTGACTCTCGGTTTCTTTGCCGCAATCGGCATTGAGAAGGGCAAGCCGTTCGCCCCCGATGCGCGCATGAAGAAGATCCTGACCGAGGCGGCGGAGGTGGGCGATGCGACGGCGCGCGCCATCCTCTTCAGGAGCCGGATACCAGAGGCCTTCTACTATCCGAATAGCACCTGGCGCCAATGGCTGGGCGGCTACAAGTTCGAGTCGCAGCCCGGCGTGAGCTACCTGGATGCATCCACTTTCTTCTACTTCTATGCGACCGGTGTGACGCCGGCCATGGAGGCGAAGATGGTCGGCCAAGGTTCTCAGTATGCGGTTGGATTGGTGGACTCCAAGGGCGCTCCGCTGGACGGCGGCAGGAATTACAGGCTGCACTTGCCGCCCAATATTCCGGTAAAGGATTTCTGGTCGGTGATTGTCTATGACAACCAGACTCGTTCGATGCTGCAGACCGACCAGCAGTTCCCGATGGTGAGCAGCCAAAACAAGGCCACCCTGATCAACGCGGATGGCTCGGTGGATGTGTATTTCGGGCCGAAAGCCCCGGCTGGAATGGAGAACAACTGGGTGCAGACCGTTCCCGGCAAGGGCTGGAACACGCTACTGCGTCTCTATGGCCCGCTCGAACCGTGGTTTGACAAGACCTGGCGCCCGGGAGAGATCGAGTTGGTGAACTGAAACCTGCTCTGCGAGACTGGGGTCGATTGACGGAAGAATTCGCTCTCAAGGAATGTATTATGCGTTATGTGATGGCAAGAACAACCGCGCTGGGACTTATCTCCGCGGCGCTGGTGCTGATTCTATCGGCTTTCGTGTCTGCGCAGGAATCTCCTGATATCGGCTGGCCCCGCGTCTTTGCCAAGGCCGGCAAGGAGCTGACCGTCTACCAGCCGCAGGTGGATTCCTGGAAGGATTACACCGCCATCCATTTCCGTTGCGCGGTCTCCGTGAAGGGTGTGCTTGCGGAGGAGAAGTTCGGCATTGCCGAAATTGATGCCACCACGGTCGTGGATCATGCCACCCGGACCGTCGCCGTTAAAGCCGGCAAGCGGGAGTTGAGATTCGGCAAGGTGACCGATGCCGAAGCCGCCGCCCTGCGGGCGGCCGTCGAAGAGCTCGCGCCATCCAGGAACGTCACGGTCATTGCGCTGGACCGCGTCCTGGCGTATCTCGATGCGTCCAAGCACCCCCTGCAGCAGAAGGCCGAGATCAACCTGGACCCGCCGAAAATCTTCTACAGCGCCAAGCCCGCATTGCTTGTCGTGCTGATCGGCAAGCCAAGGCTGAAGCCCGTGGAAGCCGATCGCACCGACTTGATGTTCGTTCTCAACACAAACTGGGACATCCTCTACGATACATCCAGCAAGCAGTACTATTTGCTCAATGGCGATAATTGGCTGTGCACCGCGGATGTCATGAAAGGGCCTTGGACGCCGGCGAGCCAACTGCCGCGTTCGTTCGCCTCGCTGCCTGCGGACGAGAACTGGGTTGAAGCCCGCCGACACATGCCGGGCAAACCTGTCAAGGCCGCACCCACGGTCTTTGTCAGCAGCGAGCCGGCCGAGCTTATCGTCACCGCGGGAGTCCCCGAATTCGACCCGATCTCCAACACCCGCCTGATGCAGGTCACCAACACGGAGAGCATCCTGTTCCTGAACACCGCCGATGGAAAGTACTACTTCCTGGTGGCCGGGCGATGGTTTCGGGGCGGTGACTTGGCTGGCCCCTGGTCCGGGGCGAGCAAGGACCTGCCCGACGAATTCGCAAGGATTCCCGACGACGATGCATCGGCGTTTGTGAAGGCGTGCGTGCCGGGAACGCAGGAGGCCCAGGACGCGCTGATGCTGGCGTCAATCCCCAAGACGATTACGATCAATCCAACGGAAGCAAAGCCAATCGAGGTGACGTACTCAGGCCAGCCCAAATTCGTGCCCGTGCAGGGAGCCACGGGCGTGCAATACGCAACCAACTCGCCCTACACCGTGTTCCTTGTCAACGGCGCATACTATTGCTGCTTCCAGGGGATGTGGTTCACGAGTGCAGCTGCCACCGGCCCGTGGGCCTTCTGCACTTCCGTGCCGCAGCCAATCTATACCATCCCGCCTTCGCATCCAACCTACAACGTGACCTATGTGACCGTGGAGAGTTCGACGCCAACCACGGTTGTCTATAGCCAGACAGCCGGCTACAGCGGGGAATACGTGGCCGCCACCGGCGTGCTCATGTTCGGAGCCGGAATGCTTCTCGGAGCGGCCATCGCCGATGACGACGACCACTACTATTACTACCCCCCGTATCCGGTTCACTATTCATATGGTTGTGGCGCAAGGTATTACTATGGCTACGGTGGATACCATGCAGCGGCCTACTCATGTTACGGCCCCTATGGAGGCGCCGGGTACGCGACGGCGTACAACCCGGCCACAGGCACCTATGGCCGGGCAGCCTACGCCTACGGACCTTATGGCGCTGCCGGGGCCAGGGCCGCGTACAACCCGTATACCGGCGGTTATGCCGTAGCCGCCGGCGTAACCACGCCCTACGGCTCCGCGGGGCGCGTGGCCGGATACAACCCCAATACCGGAACCTACGGGCGCGCCGCGGGTGTTTCAGGGCAGTACGGCAGTGCCGCTGCCGGGCGGGTCTACAACCCCCGAACGGGCGCCTACGCACAGGGAGGCGTCGTCAGCACCGATCGCGGTACGGCGGCCGCCGGTTCCGCATACAACCCCAACACGGGCGGAGCCGCTGCCGGCCGGGCCGTGTCCGGGGAGTCCGGCAGCGCGGGGGCCATCAGGACGAACCAGGGTACGGGTGCCGTTGCGTGGGATACGGAAAACGGCCAAGGCGCCGTCGTCAAGACCCGGTCGGGCGATGTGTACGCCGGCAACGGAGACACCGTCTACAAGAAGGACTCGGACGGCAACTGGTCGAGCAACTCCGGAAGCGGCTGGGAAAGCGTATCCAAGCCTCAGGCGGAGAAGTCCGGAACCTCCTCGGCCCAGGAGTCGCGCGGCAGCAACAGTCGAGACCTAGAAGCCCAGAGCAAGGCCAGGGAACGGGGCAATGCGAGTGCGCAGACCGCAACCCAGTCCCGCTCAGGCGGGTTCCAGGGCCGCGGCGCCTTGTCCGGTTCCGGGTCCAGAACGGCTCCGTCCCGCACTTCCGGCGGTGGCGGCCGGGGCGGCCGAAGATGAGTTCGCCTCGCACGCTCCCGGGGCGCGCGAGGCAGCGAATGATCCTGCTCTGAAGTGAGGATGCCCATGAGATGTTCACTTGGCTTGATTGTGCTTCTCGGCTCGGTTCCTTGGCCGTCCATGGCCCCAGCCCAAGACGCAATAGACCCGCTCGAGGTGGCCAGGGACGCCCTGAAGGCGGATCGCCAGCAGCTTGTCGCATCCTTGATGCGGCTGACAGATGAGGAGGCGACGGATTTTTGGCCGATCTATCACCAGTACCGGGTCGCGATGGACCAGGTCGGCGATGGCTTGATCAAGCTCGTGAACCAGTACGCCGAGCTTCATGCCAACCTTTCAGAAAAGGATGCCCGGCGACTGACGAATGACTACCTGGAGCTTGAGAAGAAGTACCTTCAGACACGGACGTTGTACTTCAAGAAGATCGGCGAGGTTCTCCCTGCCACGAAAACGCTGCGGTTCATTCAGATCGACAGCCGTTTTGACCTGGTGCTGCGCCTTCAACTGGCCGGCGGTTTGCCGCTGGCATCCGAGAAGAAAGCGGGAACGGAGTAACGCTCCATCATACCGAGATTCTGGGATGGACGCCCGCAATTCTGGTTCAGGCCGGCGACCAGCAGGCGATCGGCAAGCACGGCGGGTCGCCGTTCACTCCGCCGCAACGGCGAGAACCGATACATCATCCTTGAGGTGCTCATCTCCGCGCCAGTCGATGACCTTCCTCACCAGCAGGTCAACGGCGGGCTTCAGTTCGAGCGAATGCGCCTCGGCGATTGCATCGAGCAGCCGCTCGTCTCCAAATTCCTCTTCCTTCGCGTTGAATTCCTCGGTCAGGCCGTCGGAATGCAGGTAAAGCCGATCCCCCGGCCGCAAGTCGATCACGAATTCGTCAAACTCAACATCGGCAATCATCCCGATGGCAAATCCCGTCGCGTCCAGTCGCACGGGCTTCTCGCCGACACGTGCCAGGATCGGCCCGGGATGTCCGGCATCGGTGAAACGGAACTGCCTCGCATGAATGTCCAGTAGCCCGTAGATCATCGTGAAATAGTGATCGCCGTTCGAAGCCATCGGGTAGAGGGCGTTGAGCTTCGCCGCCACCTGTCCCGGCGCCACGGCCGCGGGGTTCTCGCCAGGGCCGGCCACGATCGATGAGGCGCCGCCGGCAACCGGATGCAGGCTGCGGGTCGCCGTCACCGACAGCAACGCCGCGGGCACCCCGTCGCCGCTGACATCCAGCAGCGACAGGGCAATCAGCGAGTCGTTGATGCGGACGATATTCAGTGCATCCCCGGCCAGTTCATCGCACGGCCTGTACGCCCAGGCGAAGCTCCACCCCGGGATCTGCGGGAGCGATCCCGGCAACAGGGTTCGCTGCACGCGGGCGGCCGCGTCCAGGTCCCGCTTCATGCGAAGATTGGCCTTGGCCAGGTCCTTGTTCTGCTGCTCGATCTTCGCAAAGGCCTCGCGCAACTGCTGGGTCATGCAGTTGAACGCCTTGGAAAAATCCCCCATGAAGTCCACGTGCTGGCTCAGGTCGCCATTGGCGATCTGTTGCGTCTTCCACGTGAGGTGGCGAAGATTCGCGTGCAGGTTCTTGATCGATTGCAGCACGTGCATCCGGCCCGACGGCACACTGATGTCCAATTCCCCCCGCGAGATCGATGCGACCGCGCCCGCCAGTGCCTGATACTCGGCCACGAACCGGTTGGCGTACTCCACAACCTGCTTCAGTTCGTTGTCCGGATGATCCGCCGGCAGCGACAGGGACCCAGGGATTTCACCCTTCAGGACGCGGTAGAACAATTCCGTGATCCTGTCGATGTCCTGTTCCCGCACCTGGAGCATGCGATCGCCTCTGTTATCCAACGGGCTTGACGTCAAAGCGGCAGACCCGGTCGCCCGAGCACCAGCAGTCTATCTCCTTGACCAGGAACTTCCGACCGGTGTGCGCCGACAGAAGGCCGGCGATGAACCCTTCGTCATAGGTGCAGATCTGCTCGCCGCAGGTCGGCAGCCCGGAGCAGTCCAGGTCTTCCGCGACGGTCAGGGTGAACGTCAGTTTTTCCACGTCCCCCTTCTCGACGCGAAGAATGCCAATCCCCAGTTCCGACAGCAGGTCCTGGAGCTGGGCAATAAAATCGCCGAACGAGTCACGTTTGGTGATCAGGTTCTGGTAGAAATGCCGGCCGGCCGATTCTCCCGCCGCGTAGAAAACTTCATCAGCCGCCTCCACACCAAACCGTGCGATCAGCACATCGCGCAGCGTGAACTGCATCAGGCGGTAGACCGTCACGTTCATCCGGAAACCAAGATTCGGCCGGCCCAGGTCGATCTTCCCGAGCATGGTCCAGTCGAACGCCGACTCTTTACGCTCCTCTTTGAACATGGGCTGTCTCCATATTCTCTTGGGCCTCGGGTCGCAAGGTCAGTGCCCCTTCGGGGGATTGAGGAACGATCGCGGCGGGCACTTCGCCTGGGTCAGAATTCCACCTTGTACTTCTGCACCATCCCGGCACCGATGCGGGGACGGGTCTGGGCGATTTCCTCCAGGATACGCAAAGCCTGTTCCGCCGACCTTGCCTTCTCCTCGGCCGCAACGCGCTGGCGTTCGCGCTCGGTACTGGTGCAGGACGGGGCCGGGATGGACCGCGTTCTACTCGTGCCCCAGTTCTCATGGACAGTCTACTCGGGGTTCATCGCGCCCGCCACCCGCGGCTGCGTCTGAATGCCGCCGACCAACCGCGTTGCCGCGGCCGGATCGGCAGGCGCGGCCCAGGGACTCATGCCCCAGCACAAGGCGCAACCCCCCACAGGCGGCCGGCCACGCTTGCCTTCGACGATCCTGACATCGGTCCCACAGACCGCTGCGGCGATGGCTTGAATCAAGATCGATTCTCCGCTGACGTCGGGCTCGTCAACATCCTCAAGACACGCGGACCCAGGCCGCTCCGGTTCGACGGTGATTGCGTTCACTTGATTGCCCCCGTTGCGCTCTCGAGGGAACTCCGAACGAATCCGGCCTGCACGCCCACCTGCAGGGCCTGCTTGGGATCCAGGAGCCCGTAGAGCTGGATGAGCTTGGCAACCAGCCCGGTCCAGCCGGTCTGATGGCTCGCGCCAAGCCCGGCACCATTGTCGCCATGGAAGTACTCGTAAAAGAGGATGTGGTCGCGCCAATGGGGATCAGTCTGGAACTTCTCAGTGCCGCCGTAGACGGGGCGCCGGCCGTGCTCGTCGCGAGTGAACGTCCGGATGAGGCGATCAGCGATTTCCTTGGACACCTCGAACAGGTTCATCATCCTGCCGGACCCCGTAGGGCACTCGATCTTGAAGTTGTCGCCGTAGTACAGGTAAAAGTTCAGCAGCGCCCTGATAATCATGGCGTTCACCGGCATCCAGACCGGCCCCCGCCAGTTGGAGTTGCCGCCGAACATGCCCGTGTTCGACTCCGCCGGCAGGTAATCCACGCGGTATTCCTGGCCACCCACATGCAGGATGTATGGGTTCTTTTCATGGAATTTAGAAAGCGAGCGGATGCCGTGGGGGCCCAGGAACTCGCTCTCGTCGAGCATCTTCGCGAGGATCCGCCGGAGCCGCTCCGGATTGAGCAAGGCAATGATTCCCCGATCAGCCACGCCGAAGTGTCCGGGGCCCGTGGGGTGAATCGTCTTGACCAGTTCGGGGATTCGGCGCACGCGTTCTGTGAGCAGAGCAATCGCCCGCGGGACGCGATCCCGCTGCCATTTTTCGATGACGGTTGTGGCGCACAGCGGAAGGAGCCCCACCATTGATCGCACCTTGAGCCTTTGCGCGGAGCCGTCGGGAAGACAGAGCAGGTCATAGTAGAAGCCGTCCTCCTCGTCCCACATCCCGTGTGCGCCGGGCCGGTTCATGGCCGCGGCAATGTAGTAGAAGTGCTCAGCGAACTTCACGACCATGTCCTCGTAGACCGGGTCGTGGGCGGCGAGTTCCACCGCAAGTTCCAGCATGTTCTGGCTGAACAGTGCCATCCACGCGGTTCCGTCCGCCTGTTCGAGGTGTCCGCCGGTGGGAAGCGGCGAACTGCGGTCGAAGACGCCGATGTTGTCCAGGCCCAGAAAGCCCCCTTCGAAAACGTTCTTGCCAAATCGGTCCTTGCGGTTGACCCACCAGGTGAAGTTCAGCAGGAGCTTGCTGAACGCCGCCCGAAGGAAGTCAAGGTCGCTCTCACCGCGCAGGGCCTGCTCGGTGCGGTGCAAAAACAGTGTCGCCCAGGCGTGGACCGGGGGATTCACGTCGCTGAAGTTCCACTCGTAGGCGGGCATCTGCCCTCTTGGGTGCAGGTAGGCCCCCTTGAGCATCAGATTCATCTGCTCCTTGGCAAAATCGGGGTCCACGATCGAGATCGGCAGCGTGTGGAACGCCAGGTCCCATGCAGCGTACCAGGGATACTCCCACTTGTCGGGCATCGATATGATGTCCTCGTTGAGCATGTGATACCACTCGGAATTCCGGGCATTTCGGTACCCCGCATGGAGGGGATTGGAGTTATGCTCGTCCAGCCAGTTGTCGCCGTCGAAGAAGTAGAACTGCTTGCTCCATAGCATGCCGGCGATGGCCTGGCGCATGACGGCCGCCGCGTCCGGGGAGACCGATCTCGGGGTGACTGAGCGGTAAAACTCGTCGGCTTCCTGGATTCGGGCATCCAGGGTCTTGTCGAACGGGGTTCCAAAACGGGGTTCGCCAGTAAGGCTGTTGCCGCCCTCCCCGGCAGCGGCCTGACGTGTCAGCCGCAACCGCACCGTCGCCGACTTGCCGGGACCCACCATCAGCCGGTAGTGCGCCGCTGCCTTGGTGCCATGCTTTTCGGGGTTCACCGCGGCCTGGTTGCCCTGCACAACGCAGTCGTTGATGCCGTCCTTCACAAACGGGCTTTCGTTCTTTGTGCCGGGGAATAGCCGCTCGTGATTCGTCTCGTTCTCGGTGAACAGCAGCGGCACCTCCCCCTCGCAGGAGAGGATGTACTGTCCCAGCAGTGGATGCGATGCCGCGACTGCGCTCGTGCCGGCGGCCGCGTTGATTTGGCGGATGCTCGGCTTCTCCGAAGACCTGCTGGATTCGGCAATCCATGCCGACCAGTCGTTGCGAAACCACAGGGTCGGCAGCAGATGCAGTTCAGCCGAATCCGGTCCGCGGTTGAATGCCGTGATCCGCACCAGGATGTCCTCCGGACCGGCCTTGGCATACTCCACGAACACGTCGAAGTACCGGTCGTCATTGAAGACGCCGGTGTCGAGCAGTTCATACTCCATCTCGTCGCGCGTCCGCCGGGCGTTTGTTTGCACGAGGTCGGCATAGGGATAGGCCGCCTGGGGATACTTGTACAGGTACTTCATGTACGAGTGAGTCGGCGTGCTGTCGAGGTAGAAGTAGTATTCCTTCACGTCCTCCCCGTGGTTTCCTTCGCTGTTGGTGAGTCCGAACAGGCGCTCCTTGAGGATCGGGTCCTTGCCGTTCCACAGGGCCAGCGCGAAGCAGAGCCGCTGCTTGTCATCGGAAATGCCCGCGATGCCGTCCTCTCCCCAGCGGTAGGCCCGGGAGCGAGCATGATCGTGAGTGAAGAAGTTCCAGGCATCGCCGTTGGGGCTGTAATCCTCGCGGACGGTGCCCCATTGGCGTTCGCTCAGATAGGGCCCCCACAGCTTCCATGCCACCTTTCCTTCTTTCGCCTCGTTAAGCCGCGTTGCTTCTTGGGTTTCTTTCATGACGAGTTCCTTTCCACCGGGCTTTCGCTTCCCACGCCCTGAGCGCCGCTGACGCCGGCAAGAACACTGTCCTCCGGCATGGCGCGGAGGCGGCGGACATTCTGGATGCTGCTGCCACCGAATTGCCGGATTTCAATAACCGCCAGAAGGACAGAATTCTCCCAGTTCGGCGTCGAATACACAAGACGCGGCGAGCCTGAACGGTCGCGGCCCAGGGAAGACTCCAGAGAAACGAAGTTGCGAGCGGCACCGCCGCGTGTATAATTTCATCAACAAGCCCAGGTGGCGGAATTGGCAGACGCACTGCTTTGAGGTGGCAGCGAGTAACATCGTGCAGGTTCAAATCCTGTCCTGGGCATGAGAAAACCCTCCGGCCTGATGCCGGAGGGTTTTTTCACGTTGTTCGATCTTCCAGCGAACTGCCGTGAAGTTTTCACGATGGAATCTGACTGGCTCGTTTGCTGTGGCCGACCGGTTCAGGCCAGGTCAAAACGATCCAGGTTCATCACCTTGTTCCACGCCTGGACAAAGTCGTGAATGAACTTCTCCTGGGCGTCCGAACTTCCATATACCTCCGCCAGCGCGCGAAGCTGGGCATTCGAGCCGAAGACCAGATCCACGCGCGTGCCAGTCCAGCGGACCTGGCCCGTCTTACGGTCCCGCCCCTCGAACAGGTCCGCGTCCGATAAAGTCGGTTTCCACTCGGTCCGCATGTCCAGGAGATTAACGAAGAAGTCGTTGGTCAGCGTTCCCGGGCGATTCGTGAACACGCCGTGAGGCGACTGCCCGAAGTTGGCGCTCAGGACGCGCATGCCGCCCACGAGAACCGTCATCTCCGGGGCGGTCAACGTCAGCAGCTGCGCCTTGTCAACCAGCAGGTGTTCGGCCGCCACGGCGAACTTGCCCTTCAGATAGTTGCGGAATCCATCCGCGACCGGCTCCAGCACGGCGAAGGAAGCCACATCGGTCTGTTCCTGGGTGGCATCCATGCGACCGGGCGTGAAGGGAACCTCGACCTGGAATCCGGCGCTCTTTGCGGCCTGCTCAACAGCGGCGCAACCGGCCAGGATAATCAGGTCTGCCAGCGACACCTTCTTGCCCTTGGCCTGCGAGGCGTTGAAGTCGTGCTGGACACCCTCCAGAACCCTGAGCACCTTTGCAAGCTGCGCGGGCTGATTGACCTCCCAGTCCTTCTGCGGCGACAGGCGAATGCGGGCGCCGTTGGCTCCGCCACGCTTGTCCGAGCCGCGGAATGTTGACGCGGACGCCCACGCGGTCAAGACCAGTTCCGACACCGACAGCCCCGAAGAAAGGACCCTGGCCTTCAGGAACGCGATGTCCTGCCGGTCGATCAGCGGGTGGTCCACGCGGGGGATGGGATCCTGCCAAATGAGATCCTCGGCCGGCACCTCAGGCCCCAGGTATCGCGTCCGCGGGCCCATGTCGCGGTGGGTCAACTTGAACCACGCGCGGGCGAAGGCATCCGCGAACTGGTCCGGGTTCTCCATGAAGCGCCGCGAGATCTTTTCATACACGGGATCGAACCGCAGCGACAGATCCGTGGTGAGCATGGCCGGGGCGTGACGCTTTGAATTGTCGTGGGCATCCGGCACGGTGCCGGCGCCGGCCCCGCCCTTGGGCCGCCACTGCTGCGCCCCGGCCGGGCTCTTGGTCAGTTCCCATTCATATCCGAACAGGTTCCAGAAGAAGTTCGTGCTCCACTTTGTGGGCGTGGTGGTCCAGGTAACCTCCAGGCCGCTGGTGATGGTATCACCGCCCTTGCCGGTGCCATAGCTGCTCTTCCAGCCCAGGCCCTGCTCCTCCAGCCCGGCGGCTTCCGGCTCCGGCCCCACGTGCGACACCGGCCCGGCGCCGTGTGTCTTGCCGAACGTGTGGCCGCCGGCAATCAGCGCCACGGTCTCCTCGTCGTTCATCCCCATCCGGGCAAAGGTCTCGCGGATATCCCGGGCCGCCGCGACCGGATCCGGATTGCCGTTGGGACCTTCCGGGTTGACATAGATCAGCCCCATCTGCACGGCGGCAAGCGGATTCTCCAGGTTCCGGTCGCCCGAATACCGCTGATCGCCCAGCCAGGTCTTCTCGGCCCCCCAGTACACGTCCATGTCCGGCTCCCACACGTCCTCGCGACCGCCGCCGAAACCGAACGTCTTGAATCCCATCGTCTCCAGCGCGACGTTGCCCGCGAGGATCATCAGATCGGCCCACGAGATCTTCCGGCCATATTTCCGCTTGATCGGCCAGAGCAGGCGACGCGCCTTGTCCAGGTTCACATTATCCGGCCAGCTGTTGAGCGGGGCGAAACGCTGCTGGCCCCTGCCGCCGCCGCCGCGGCCGTCGCCAATGCGGTAGGTCCCGGCGCTGTGCCAGGCCATGCGGATGAACAGCGGGCCGTAATGGCCGAAGTCCGCCGGCCACCAGTCCTGCGAATCGGTCATCAGTGCCGCCAGATCCTTCTTCAGCGCCGCGTAATCCAGGCTCTTGAACTCCCTGGCATAGCTGAAGTCCTCGCCCATGGGGTTGGACTTCGATGAATGCTGGTGCAGAAGTTCGAGTTTCAACTGATGCGGCCACCAGTCGCGATTTGACGTGCCGCTGCCCGCGGCGTGATTGAACGGGCACTTGGTCTGGGTTGACATGGGTTTTCTCCTTCTCTAAACAGACGCCTGCTCGGTATTGCACGACACGTGCATAACCGGCCTATCCGCGTTTCTTGTCCCGGGGGTTTCGCATCGTCGGGCCGGAACCCGCCCGCGGCCGGCCCGCCGCCCTGGATGGACGCCTGCCGATCTTCTGTTTCCGGGCGCACCGCGCGCACGTGCCGCGGAAGTGGACGTGATAATCTTCAATGTGGAATCCATGGCCGGAAACATCCGGCAACGACAGGTGGTTGAGCGACTCCGCCTGGATGTCAACGATCCGCTCGCAGCTCAGGCAGACCAGATGGTGGTGGCGATGGACCTTCGGATCGAACCGCGCGGCCGATCCCGGGTGACACACCTTGAGGATCAGCCCGTTCTGAACCAGCGCATCGAGGATGCGATAGACCGTGGTCCGGGAGATCGCCGGCAGCGATGCCTTCACCGCGTCGTAGACCTGGTCGGCCGTGGGATGATCCTCCCTGCCGGCGAGGGCCTCGAAGACGGCGCGGCGCTGCATCGTAAGGGCAAGTCCCCGCTTGCGACAGCGCTGAGCCATCTGTTCCAACAGGAGATTTACGGGTCCGGGCTTCATCAAGATTTTTGGTATTATTTGTCATCTGGTACTTATTGTCAAACACACTTTGCACATCCGCGGCCAGGCGTGATGAGGAAAAACGCCGCAGGTCGGCGAAGGGTCCGCGGCACTTTCAGCGGTCGGCGGTCCGGGATCGCCGGGGCGGACCCCGCAGCACAGGCGTCCTCGCCCGTGCCCAGGCCCCGCGCGGACACCGACGCCCAGAACATCCTCAACATTGCCGCGCGGTCCTCCACCCAACGCCGAGACTGTCACGGACCCATCCGCAAATCGTGGCGGAACCGGTGACGCGACTACCCGTTTTGGGACGATCATGCAAGGACTTGATAAAGCGGCACCTCCGAGCGAATTGTTGTGGGGGTACACACGATTTGCCCGATTGGAGGTGAGCTACGGATGCTGGGCAA
>Ga0209381_1000613_pt1 | contig 80650 bp, 66 predicted proteins | sample DewCreD2012metaG_FD_184111 | JGI IMG/M metagenome (GOLD analysis project Ga0209381, IMG submission 184111) | Hot spring sediment bacterial and archeal communities from British Columbia, Canada, to study Microbial Dark Matter (Phase II) - Dewar... ... | reverse complement strand
GGGTAGGTCTAGACTACATGCCCGCTTGGAAACTACAAGACCCCGGATTGGCGATCCTCGCCCATCCCTGAGGGGTGCCCCCTGAAAAATCGCCCCAAAATCGTCTTCATTGACGAACTTGGGCTAGCGCAGATCGGTTTCTATCTCGAAGACTGCAAAAGACTTGCCTCGATCCGGACCCTGCCGGCACTCGGCGGCGGCCACAGCCACGGGCCCCGTGCCCTGCCTGAGCCATGCCCGATGCGCCGCCGCGTAGTCGCGCACCGCCGCGCACGGCACGAGGCCACGCAACGCCCGCCCCAGCCACCCGCGCGCCCGATACCCGCGCAGCGTGAGCACCTTGCCGCCCCCTTCCTGCGGGAACCGGCTCTCCACGCTGTCGCACTCAGGAAGCGACGCGCTGGCTGCCTGCCGGTGCTGCTCCCACAGTGCCAGCAGACAGGCGGCCGACATGCCGCGCCTGTGGTAGATTCGCCACCCCGACAGGGTCTCGACCGTGTACCCTGTGCTCTCCCGCAGGCAGCGGCGTGCGCGGCTCGCCAGGCGACGCGCCGCCCTGCTCCGCATGGCGCGGATCACCTGGGCCGGAGCTATCCGCCCACCTTGCAACGGCTCGCCCGCATCCAGATAGGCATCCAGGAAAGCCGACACCGTGGGCCCGGGGTCCCGCGCGATCTCCGCGCCGAAGCTCTGGAGCAGTTGGGCGATGGCTGTCACCCTGTGCTCTCGGCGGGGCGTGCGACCCACCCGGACCCTGTGAAGGTCCACGACGAGGAAGCGTTCGACGCCAGGCGGCGGCGCCGTGCGAACTAGGATGTTGCCCGTGTGCAGGTCGAGGTGGCTCACCCCCCGGTCGTGCAGCCCCCGAACGAAGCCCGCCAGGTCGCGGACCAGCACGCCGAGGGGCTCGGCGGGCAGACTACCGCCCGGCTCGAGAATCGGCGCCAGATAGGATGTAAGGACCAGCGCGTCGGGCTGCGCGTCAAGGACCAGATAACCCTCTATCCCGGCCGGGGCGCCCACGGGTTCGCCAACGGCGATGGCGTGCGATGCCGACACGCCCAGAGCCGCCAGGCGCCGCGAGATGCCCCACTCGATGCGTGGCTTGCTGCCGAACAGGCGCCGTTTGACCCTGTCCTTCCATCGCCGCAGGCGGTAGGCTTTGACGATGGCAAGTGCGCCGTCGCTCAGGCGCACACGGTGCACCTCCCGTTGAAGGCTTCGCTTGACAAGCTCCACGCCCGGCTGCCCGGCGATCCCAGGAACCGCGGGCAGGAGCTCGCGGATCAGCACCTCGGCGCGCGCCGCTTCCACGATCCATGCCACACCGCCGCCTCGCCACTCCACGACGTCAGGAGTTCCCATAGGCAGGGATTCCAAATACCCTCGGGGAAGGGAACGCCGGGTGGCGAGCGACGCCGCAGGCGGGAGGTCCGGGCCGCCTACTCGTCCCCGCAACAAGCGGCCGCCTCATCGCCGCCGTCCCCCGCATCATCGGCCTCCGCAGATTCGGCAGCATCGCCTGCCGCAGCGGGCGTGCCCTCGGGATGGCGCTCGTGCAGTTCTGCGGACACCTGCTCGATGAGCCGCGAGATCTCCACGGCCTTCTCGATGGAAGGGTCGAAGGCGAACTGAATCTCGGGCGCTTCACGCAGCATGAGGCCCTTGGCCACCCGGGAGCGGACCAGCCCGCGGGCGCTGGCAAGGCCTCGCTCGGCGGCCCGCCGCTTGCCCTCCGAACCCAGCACGGAGTAGTAGATCGTCGCGTGGCGGAGGTCGTCGGAGATTTCGGCCCTAGTGATCGTCACGAACGCAAGCCGGGGGTCGCGAAGCTCCTGCAGCAGGATGAGGCTGGCATCCTCCCGGATACGTTCGGCCACGCGCGCCGCTCGGCGGCTCGACATCAATGGATCTCCACCTCGTAGTCCAGCAGTTCCGCGACCGGGTGGGTGCGGATCAGGTCCATCACCTTGGCGAGCCCGCCGTCCACGTACTGCGCGTCCGAGCCCACCATGGCCACGCCCAGCACGGCCTGCTGGCGGTTCTCCTGGGCGCCCACTTCGGCAATCGAGACGTTGTGGCGGTTCCGGATGACGTCCTTCAGGCTCTTGAGCACGCGCCGCTTGTCCTTGAGCGACAGGGCGTCGCGGATCATAAGTTTCACGGTCAGCGTGCCCACGGTCATGTGAAGTGCCTGCCCCGGGGGAGCCATCCGGCGGTGGTCAATGGCGCGACAAGGAGCACTCGGGGCCGCCTAGAGCTTGCGCTTGATTTCCTGAATCTCGTAGGCCTCGATGACGTCGCCTTCCTTCACGTCGTCGTAGTCCACGATGCGGATGCCGCATTCCGTGCCGTTGGCGGCTTCACGGATGTCGTCCTTGAGATGCCGCAGGGAGGCGATCTTGCCCTCGTAGACCACGATGCTGTTCCGCGTCAGCCGCACCAGGGCGTTGCGGGGCACGCGGCCGTCGGTGACGTAGCAGCCGGCTATGTTCCCCGCCTTCGAGACGCGGAAGACCTTGCGGACGGCGGCGTGGCCCAGCACGACCTCGCGACGCTCGGGCTCGAGCCGCCGCTCGAGGGCGGCCTTCATGTCGTCGGTGAGGTTGTAGATGATGTTGTAGAGGCGGATCTCGACGTCGGTCTGCTCGGCCAGGGCACGGGCCGACGGCTCGGGCACGACGTTGAAGCCGATGATCACGGCGTCCGACGCGTCGGCCAGCAGCACGTCGCTGTCGTTGATCCCGCCCACGGCTGCGTGGAGCAGGTTCACGGCCACCTCGGAGGTGGACACCTCACTAAGGGCCTTGCGGATCACCTCCAGGCTTCCGTGGACGTCGGCCTTCAGGATCACGCGCAGTTCCTTCGGCCCGGTCTCGGCCAGCGTGGCGAAGAGGTTCTCCAGGGTCACATGCTGCCGCTCGGCGAAGCTGGCCTCCCGCGCCCGCCGCTGGCGGTCCTCGGCGATCTGGCGCGCCGTGTCGTAGTCGGACAGCACCGACACCGTGTCGCCGGCCGCCGGCACGGCCGACAGGCCGGAGACTTCGACGGGCATGGAGGGCCCGGCCTCGGTGAGGGTGCGCCCGCGGTGATCGCGCAGGCTGCGTGCCCGCCCGAAGGCCGCGCCGCACAGCACCACGTCGCCCGGATGCAGGGTGCCATCGCGCACAAGCACGGTGGCCACGGCCCCGCGCCCCTCGGAGAGCCGCGCCTCCAGCACCACGCCGCGGGCCGGCTTCCTGGGGTTGGCCTTGAGCTCGAGGATCTCGGCCTGGAGCGCCAGAGTCTCGATCAGATCGTCAATCCCTTGGCCGCTGACGGCCGAGACCGGCACGACCTCGATGTTGCCGCCCCATTGGACGGGCAGGAGGTCGCGCTTGCTGAGGCCCTCCAGCACGCGCTGCGGGTTGGCCGAGGGGAGGTCTATCTTGTTCATCGCGACCACGATGGGCACGTTGGCGGCCCGCGCGTGGTTGATGGCTTCCTCGGTCTGAGGCATCACGCCGTCGTCGGCCGCCACCACCAGCACCACGATGTCGGTCACCTGCGCTCCACGGGCGCGCATGGCGGTGAAGGCCCGGTGGCCGGGCGTGTCGAGGAAGGTCACCATGCGCCCGCCTTGCTCGACCGTGTACGCGCCGATGTGCTGGGTGATGCCGCCGAACTCGCTCGCGGCTACGCGGGTCTTCCGGATCGCGTCGAGCAGAGAGGTCTTCCCGTGGTCCACGTGCCCGAGGAAGGCGACCACGGGAGGCCGCGGCACGAGGTCCTCGGGCCGATCGGGAGCCGACTGGGCCTCGGCCAATTCGCCCTCAAGGTCCCGCCCGCGGCGCACCTCGATCTCGACGCCCAGCGTGGCGCCCAGCATCGCCACCACGTCATCGCCCAGCGGCTGGTTCAGGCTGACCATGGCCCCGCTCTGCATGAGCGCGGCCATGATCTCGTTTGCCTTGATGCCGGTGCTCTGCGAGAGCGAGCGGACCGTGACCGGGAAATCGGTGACCACCTTGGTGGGACGCGCGGCGATCTGAGGGGCCATTCGGCCGATGAAGCCGCCGCGCCGCCCCTCGCGTCCGAAACGCCTGGCGCGCCGCCGGGGCGGCGGCGCAGCGCCGGGCTCGCGGCGCTCCTTCACGCGAACGTGTGGCCCGTACTCTCGCACGGTGGACTCGTACTTGGGCAGCTCGATGCGGCGCAGGATCTCGGCGCCCTCACGCACAGGGGCGCGCTTGCGAATCTTCTCCTTGCCCGCAGGCGGCGGCTCGTCCTCCTCGGGCACGACAGGCTTGGGAGGGGCCTTGGGACGCGCTGGGGCCTCCGGCGCCGCAGGCGGGCCGGGCGGCTTCGGTTGGGGCGGCGCCGCGGCGGGCTCGGGCACAGGGGCGGGGGCGACCGGCGGCGCGCTCCTGCCGTACGCCTTACGCAGTGCGGCAGCCTGAGGGTCGTCCACCGTGCTCGAGTGGGACTTCACCTCGATGCCCATCTCCTGGCACTTGGCCACGAGGTCCTTGTTTTCGACCCCGAGTTCCTTGGCCAGTTGGTACAAGCGGATACGCAAGCTTCGCCTCCTGGGGTGGGCGGGCCGCCGCCCTTTTCGTTCGCCTAGCTCCCGGCGCCGTCATCGCAGGGCGCGGAGGGGTCGGCCAACGGTTTCCTGTCCTCTTCGGTAGCTTCGGGGCTCTCGCCACCCTGAGCGGGGGCCTCGCCGGCCTCCTCGGCATCCTCTCCCCCGGCCGAGCCGGCGGCGGGCGCTCGCTGTTCGTCTTCCGCCTCGGACCTCTCGGCCTCAGCAGCTTCGTCGGCGCCGCTGCCGGGCGGCTCCTCGGCACCGGCCTCTGCCGCCTCGGCGGCCGCGGCGGCCGCCGCCGCGGCCCGCGCGGCGGCGATCTGCTCGGCGGCGATCCGGCAGCGTGCAAAAATCTGGCTCGCGGGCCCCTCGGCAATGTCGAACCGCTCGCGCCAGGCGCTGGCGCCCTCGGCGATGTCCTCCACCGAGTAGCCCATCTGGAAGAGCCGCTGCGGAAAGCGGTCGGGCAAGCCCTCGAGGCCGTCGAGGGCCGCGGCCAGCTCCTGCTGCTCGCGCTCGCACTCGGCCTCGCTGAGCACGTCAATGTCGCAGTTGCACAGCTTCGCCGCCAGTCGCACGTTGCGACCGCGCTTGCCGATGGCGAGCGATAGCTCCTCCTCCGGCACGACCACGCGGGCGCGGTTCAATTCGTTGATCACCACGACGTCCTTCACCTCGGCGGGCTTCAGGGCGTTGGCGATGAAGACGTCGCGTGAGTCGCTCCAGCGCACGATGTCAATCTTCTCGTCGTTGAGCTCCGAGACGATGTTCTTGATGCGCGAGCCGCGCACCCCGACACAGGCGCCCACACAGTCCACCTTGATATCGGCGCTGGCCACGGCCACCTTGGTGCGGTAGCCGGGCTCGCGCGCGATGGCCATGATCTCGATCACGCGCTCGCCGATCTCGGGCACCTCCAGCTCGAAGAGGCGCCGGATGAAGTCCTCGTGGCTCCGCGAGAGCACGATGCGCACGCGGCTGCCCTCGCGGCGCACCTCCTTGAGGTAGCACCGGATGCGGTCGCCGATGCGGTAGTTCTCCGCGCTCACCTGCTCGCTGCGCGGCAGGATGCCCTCGGTGCGGCCAAGGTTGATGATGATCCGGCTCCCTTCGACCCGCTGAATCGTGCCGCTGACGATCTGCCTGACGCGGCTCTCATAGTCCCGGAAGATGGCTTCCTGCTCGGCATCGCGGATCTTCTGGATGATCACCTGCTTCGCCGTCTGGGCCGCGATGCGCCCGATGTCGAGCGCGTCGATCGGCTGGTTCCCGTCGTACGCCTCGATCTGCCCGGACTCGCGGTCCACGAAGACGGCGATGTCGGACTTCGGGCCGTAGTATTTCCGCACCGCCGACTGGAGGGCGTCTTCGAGCGCGTCGAAGATGATCTCCTTGTCAATGTCCTTGTCGCGGTGAATGCTGTCCACCAGTCGCAACAGGTCGCCGTTCAAAAGCCACTCCTCAGTGGGTGCCCCGAAGGAACAGGCCCTCTGCCACCGAATCAGCCCCCTAAGAAAAAGAGTGGGAGACGATCCCACTCTCGACCAACCCGCCCAGGGCGCCAGGCCGGCCCGGCGGCACTCAGGCACTGGCCGTGGGGTGCGTCGCCGTCAGGTTGACCCCCGTGTCCGGATCGAACACGTGGCTGCGAGCCACATCGAGAGCAATCGTCATCTCCTGTCCCACCTCGGCCCTCTGATGCGAGTCGACCTTGGCAATCAGGTCGTGGTTCGAGGTGGAGAGGTACAGCAGCATCTCGTCGCCGAGCGGCTCGACGACGTTGACTTTGACGCGCAGGGTGCGCCCCGAGGCGGCCTCGGCATCACCGGGACGGACCGAGATGGTCTCGGGCCGGATGCCCATCACCACCCGCTGGCCCACCCGCTTCTCGAGGGGTGGGCCGAAGCGATCGGGCAGTTGGAGCCGCGCGCTGCCCTCGTCGAAACACAGCCGCCCGTTCTCGGCCGCCAGCGTGCCCCTGATGAAGTTCATCGGCGGGGTGCCGATGAACCCGGCCACGAACTGGTTGGCCGGCCGGTCGTAGATCTCCAGGGGCGGAGCCACCTGCTGGAGCGTGCCGTCCTTCATCACGGCGATGCGGTCGCCCAGCGTCATGGCCTCCACCTGGTCGTGGGTCACATAGATCATCGTGGTTTCAAGCCGACGGTGCAGCTTGTTCAGCTCGGCACGCATCTCCACGCGCAGCTTGGCGTCGAGGTTCGACAGCGGCTCGTCGAACAAGAACACCGACGGCTTGCGCACGATGGCGCGTCCCACCGCCACGCGCTGGCGTTGGCCGCCTGAGAGCGCCTTGGGCTTGCGGTGCAAGAGCTCCTGGATGCCCAGGATTTGCGCCGCCTCGTTCACCCGCTGTTCAATGTCGGCTTTCGGGTATTTGCGCAGCTTCAGCCCGAAGGCCATGTTATCGTAGACCGTCATGTGCGGGTACAGGGCGTAGTTCTGGAACACCATCGCGATGTCCCGGTCCTTGGGCGGCACGTCGTTCACCACCCGGCCGCCGATCGAGATCTGGCCTTCCGTGATCTCCTCGAGCCCGGCCACCATGCGGAGCATGGTGGACTTCCCGCAGCCCGACGGCCCGACCAGCACCATCAGCTCGAGGTCCTTGATGTGCAGCGAAACGTTGCGCACGGCCTGCACGTTGCCGGGGTATACCTTCACGACTCGGTCAATCACCACATCAGCCATCAGTTGCCCAATCCGTGCGCGATGGGTTCGAGGGCCCTGCCGCGCCACTCTCGAGGCGCAGCTACGGCGGGTATCGCTTGATTATACTGGGACATGCAGTCCTGTCAAGTGCGAATGCGGAATTGGCACGGCTTAGCTGCCGCCTCGGGTCAGACGCCTCTCGAGCTCGGCCACCAGCCCGTCGAGCGCCTGGGCCGCCTCGGCCAGCCGGCCGGCGTCGTGCAATCGGCTGATCCCTGCCCACGCCTCCTCGATGCTGCGCTGTTCGGCGGACGGCAGCACGGGCACTAGCAGCGAGCGCACATGGGCGAAATTGAGGTTCGGTGTGCCGACACCGCTCATCAGCCGCTCGACCTGGGACCAGCCCATCCTCGACCGCAAGAAGGTCACCACATAGAAGGGGTTAATCCCCTGGACACGGATCAGGTCCACAAAGCAGCTCACAGTCGCCCGCACCTGCTCGCGGAACACGGTGAACAGCTTCCTCCCCAGTGCACCCACGCCAGAGCGGGCGAGCACCACGTCGCGCGGCCTCAAGCGGCAGCGAGGCGGGTCGTAGCCGCACCCCTCGGCGACCCGGATGGCGCGGTCCAGCACGACACCCGTGGGCCTGACCTCCCGCTGGCCCACTATCGCCACCCCATCGCGGACCGCTCTTGGGCGCCTCCCGGGGAGAATCGCGCCATAGCAGATCGCCTCGATGAAGTACCCCAACGGGGCCACCGGTAGCGAGCCCGCTACGGCCGGCGCATCGGCGAGCCAGTAGCCGGGGTCCCATCGTTTCCCGCGCAGCTCGGATGCGGAGACGCAGAGGGAACGGGCGAAGGCGGCCTTTTCGTCGTCGCTCACGGGTGCATTGTAACCAGATTAGCCCTTCAGGGTCAAGGCCGCGCAGTGAATTGCGGATTCCGCGCGCAATTCCTTGACATTCCCGTCAAGTTGGGGCACAATGTAGTAGTAGCCGATCTGAGTTTCCCACCCGCTGCCCATCACGCGACACTGGCATCACCCCAGGAGGTCCCGAGTGGGTTCAGGTCGGAAGCTTCTAGGCGCTATCCTTCTTTCTGTTCTGTACGCCTCAGGTTTCTGCGAGGATTTCGTTGAGCCGCCGGGCCAGCGCAGCGACCTGACCGTCTACCCCACCAGCAAGCGCCCGCGCGAGCGACACGTCTTCCCCGGCGAGTGGATGGTCATCTCGTCGCAGCGTGGCCTGTGGATGCCCCATCTGTATGATGGCGACAGTACCCTCGTCTTCCGCAAGCGTGGGCCAGAGGTCTTCGTCGCCCACGAGTGCGGCACGGAGGACATCGCGGGCGTGCGCCTGGGCTCTCTCGATGGCCGCATCGAGCTCCGCGGCGCGATCAAGATCGGCGTAACGCCTCTCACCATATGGTGTTACGCCAGCGGACTCCCCGATATTCCGGAACTCCCGCCAGACCGTTACTACGCGGTCTCGGTTCAGGGCGTATCGGACCTTCGCAAGCTCGAGCACCTGCACAGGGCCTCTGCCCTCAAGCTCGACTGCACACAGGCCGTCGCCAGCCTCGCACCCCTCGCCGCGTTCCAGAACCTCGAGTCCCTCTGGCTGGCCGGCGCCAACCCGATCGACCTGAGGCCCCTCGCCGGCCTCCGCAAGCTTCGGGTGCTCAGGCTTGAATCCTGCCCGCGCGTCCCCGACCTGGCGCCCCTCGCCGGCCTGAAGGAGCTACGCGTCCTCGAACTGGACGGCTGCGACAGGCTCACCGACCTCACCCCCCTCACGCAACTGCCCAACCTGAGCATCCTCACGCTCCGCCGGTGTCCGGCTGTCCTGGACATCACGCCCCTGGCGCGCCTCCGCTCGCTCACCACCCTCGGGCTGCACGGCATGCCGTTCATCACCGACCTCACCCCGTTGCGCCACCTCCAAGCGCTCGCCGAGCTCGACCTCGCCGGCTGCCCCGACCTCCGCGATCTGACGCCGCTGGCCGCCCTGGACACACTGGAGGCCGTGAGCCTGCAGTCGTGCCCCAGCCTCACCGACATCTCGCCCCTCTCCTCCCTGCCCCGCCTCACCCGGATGGAGATCCTCGACTGCCCCAAGGTCACCGACCTCTGGCCCCTCCGCCGAGCGGCGCGCCAGTCCGAGAGGTTCTCGGTGGACTGGCGTCTGCGCGACCAGCTCTCCTCGGTTCAGCAGGCCACACCCGGCGGCGTCACGCTTCTGATGGACGGCCTCTACGCAAGCTCCGTGGCCCTTCCGCCGGAGACGCCGGGCGAGGACCACGGCTGGGGTAATATCCTCAGCCGCTCCGTCGTTCCTGACCCCGCCCTGGGCATCAGGGGCGGCTATCTGCCCTATCCCGCCTGCGCGCACCCGCCAGGCTCGGTGCTGGACTTCAGCCTGGAAGGCCCGCGCGTCTACCTGCGCAGAGAGCAGGGCCCGCGCCAGCTCATCGGCGTCATCGCATGCTCTCGCACCGGCATCGAGGCCCTGGCCCACGCCGTGGCCGAGGGCACCAGCCCGCTCGTCATCTGGTCCGACTCTGCCACCCTCCGCAGCCTTCCGGCCCTGCCCCCCGGACGCGACTACACGCTCGCCCTCCTCGGCCTGCGCGCCTCCATCGAGCCCGTCGCCCACATCAACAACCTCTCGGCCCTGTTCGTGGCCCATTCGGGCACCGACGCCACCTCCCTGGCCCCCCTGGCGCACCTCACGGGCATCCGCACCCTCGTCCTCCGCGACACGCCGCGTGTCGACTCCCTCAAGCACGTCGCACGCATGACGAACCTTACCCACCTCGACATCACGCTCACCGGCTCCGTGCGCAAGCTCGACCCGCTGGCGAGCCTGCCCCGCCTGAAGTCGTTGCGCCTCTCGTGCCCAAGGCCGCTCGATTTCTCGCCTCTGGCGGCTCTGCCTGCCCTCAAGCACCTCGAGCTGGAAACCAGCGCGTCTTGCTCCGACCTCAGCTCCCTCGCGGCCCTCAAGAGCATCGAATCGCTCGCCGTGAACAACAGAGGCGGCCAGAGCGATCTCGCCTTCCTGGCTGCCCTCCCCCAGCTCAAGTCGCTCCGCATCTCCGACACGGACAAGCTCTCGGACCTCAGCCCTCTGGCCGACCTGCACTCCCTTGAAGTCCTGATCCTGCGCTCCTGCGCCAGGCTCCAGACCCTGCGTCCCCTCGCCGCCCTGCCCAAGCTGCGTCGCGTGGACATTGCCGACTGTGCAAAGGCAGGCGACGTGCTGACTCTGGAGACACTGCGCCGACGCGGCGTCGAGCTTACCCTGGACTATCGTCTGAGGTCGCTGCTCCCGGATCCGCGCCGAGAGCTGATTCGGGCCTCCGCGAGTTTCCCGCCCGCCACACCGCCCACACCATAGCCAGCCCCTTTCCTCGCCCCACGCCGGACCCTTCCATCCCACCGTTCGTCATGTGACTTGACGCCATCCGGGCCACCCGCTAAGATACTGACACGACAAGCGCGAGGCGCTTGCACGCCGTCTCATAGTAGAAAGGGTGGTCCGCAAATGGCAAAGGCATCGAAGACGCCCGCCAAGGCCCAGGCGAGTTTCGGCATCATCGGCCTCGCCGTCATGGGCCAGAACCTGGCCCTCAACATCGCCGGCAAGGGCTTTACCTGCGCGGTGTACAACCGCACCGCCGCGCGCACGAAGGAAATGGTCGAGGGCCCCGCCAACGGGAACAAGCGCATCCTCCCCTCTTACAGCCTCAAGGCCTTCGTCGCCTCGATCAAGCGCCCCCGTAAGATCATGCTCATGGTCAAGGCGGGCCAGCCGGTGGACGACTTCATCAAGAAGCTCCTGCCCCTGCTCGAGAAGGGCGACCTGATCATTGACGGCGGCAACTCGCTCTTCAAGGACACGATCCGCCGCAACAAGGCTCTCGAGGCCAAGGGCCTGCTCTACATCGGCACCGGCGTCAGCGGCGGCGAGGAAGGCGCACTCCACGGCCCCGCCATCATGCCCGGCGGCCAGAAGAGAGCCTGGACCCTCGTGAAGCCGGTCTTCACCAGGATCGCCGCCCAAGTGGACGGCGACCCCTGCTGCACCTACATCGGCCCCGACGGCGCCGGCCACTACGTCAAGATGGTGCACAACGGCATCGAGTACGGCGACATGCAGCTCATCTCCGAGGCCTACTTCATCATGGCCAACGCGCTCGGCCTGTCTGCCAGCGAACTGCACCAGGTATTCGCCGAATGGAACCGCGGCGACCTCGATTCCTACCTCATCCAGATCACGGCCGACATCTTCGCAAAGGTGGACCCCGACACCGGCAACGCCCTCGTCGAGGTGATCCTCGACAAGGCGGGCCAGAAAGGCACTGGGGCCTGGACGAGCCAGAACGCCCTCGAGCTCGGCGTCGCGGCCCCCACCATCGCCGAGGCCGTCTTCGCCCGCTGCATCTCCGCCATCAAAGCCGAACGCGTCGCGGCCGCCCAGCAACTGGTCGGCCCCATGGACGTCCGTTGGGAGATCAACCGCGCCGAAGCCATCGAGAAGATCCGCCAGGCCCTCTACGCCTCTAAGGTCTGCTCCTACGCCCAGGGCTTTGCCCTCATCCGCGAGGCCGCCAAGGAGTACCACTGGGACATTCGCTTCGGCGACCTCGCAATGATCTGGCGCGGAGGATGCATCATCCGGGCACGCTTCCTCCACCGGATCAAGGAGGCATTCGACCGCAACCCCGCTTTGCCCAATCTACTGCTCGACCCGTACTTCAAAGACATTGTCGAGAAGGCGCAGGCAAGCTGGCGCGAAGTCATCGCCGCAGCCAGCATGATGGGCATCCCCGTGCCTGCCTTCAGTTCGGCCCTCGCCTACTTCGACAGCTATCGCCGCTCGCGGCTGCCCGCCAACCTGATCCAGGCCCAGCGCGACTACTTCGGTGCCCACACCTACGAGCGCGTGGACAGGCCCGGCAGCTTCCACACCGAGTGGCTGAAGGACTGAGCCAGCTCTCTGCACAGGAGTGCGCCGGCCCACGCCGGCGCACTTCCCCACCCCGCCTTCCCCCCTCCGTGGCCGCTCTGGCTGCTTCCCTGGCAATGGCCTAAGGCGAGCAGAAGCTCCTTCGAAGGCCCTCGCTCTCCGAGCGGTCACCCAATCTCCCATCGCCTCAAGCACCCAGCGCCCCACAGAGCACGCCCCCTCACACAGTTCTACTAGCCATGAATCATTGATCTCGCGTGGTAGGAATAGCAGTGCCACCTGATTTCCCTCCCGACGCCCGCATGGTATCTTCTTGCGCGTTCGGGGCCGAAGCCCCTCTGGGGCGATGCGGCCTCACAATGGCGCAAGCGGCTTGGGGGTTCCGTGCAAGACGTGAGTGGTTTCAGGGGACGACCTTGTGGGGTTGGGCACAGCGTGACTCCACCTGTTCCCAGCCGGCTGCCGTGGCGTTCCAGGCTGCGGGTCCAAGGAGGGCAGCCCGTCGCCCCGGCACACTTGGGGACAACGAGTTTACAGAGAAGGAGGTGTTACTGGCAGAGGCGGTTTGCTCTGGCCAAGACGGCTGCCGTGGCGAGTGCGGCGGGGGTCGCATTCACTGCACCGTGGGCACTGTGCCGCGTGGGTGCGGTTTCTTCTCGTCACCGCTGCCGGTCCTCTCTATGTAAGGAGGGAAGTTGCGATGGCGTTCCTAGACCGCAGAGCACGGAAGACGGCAGCCAGCCTGGTCGAAGCCGTGGCTGTCGTGGTGGTCTCGACTCTGTTGCTCTCGTTGGGCTTCTTCCTTTACGGCTCCGCGCGCCAACAGGCCCGGCTGGTGCAGGCCGAGAATAACCTGAAACAGATTGGTGTTGCGCTTGAACTGTACTTCCACAAGAACGGCTGCTATCCTCCGCAGGGCTGCGACCTGTCGGAGGCCCTGGCGCCGTTCGTTCCCGACCCAAGAGTGTTCTCGAATCCCCTCGGAGGCGAGCTCACGTTGGGTGAGTGCATAAGTCTGCTGTACGTGCAGCCGTCGCTCTCGACGCTCGATTCGCCGCACAGATTCCTGACGGGGTTCGCCGCGCCAGACGGCACTTCGATGGTGGCGTTGCTCACAGCGGGCGAAGTCAGGCAAGTCTCGGGCCTGCCGCCTCAGAAGACCCTCGAGTACGGCGAGTTGCTGGCGACTGCGATGGTTGCGGTGGAGCCTCCCGACGAGGGCCCTGGGCGGACCGAGCTGGGAGGCATCAAGTACATCTGCGTGAAGAGCTCGAACTCCGCAGGGTCTGGCATCGCCTATCAGGGCACTTCAAAGCGGCTGGCCGGGAACACGCAGGTCGATCCTGCCACAGGCGACATTGTGCAGAAGGCAATGGACACCTTCGAGATTGGCGTCTCTGCTGCCGACCGGGCGGCCGTGGTGGGTGCCATCTTCAGCGCCAGCATCCACGCTGCGGACAGGATCTTCGTGCTTCCCGCGCCGACTGGAGACCTCGCCATCTGGGACATTGGGGACGAGTTCGGAAACGGAGCTGGAGACGGCCAATGGTCGGTTGCCGAGTTGATCCGGGCGACAGATTCGGCCGGACTGCGCACATACAAGGAGTCCGTGCCTCCTGGAGCCACTGTTGGCCCCATCCTTCTGACGACGACCGACAGGAACCCCATGTCGGCCGGCTGGGAGATCGAGCTGGATGAGTTCGATGCGGAGACGGGCAGCGCGACCTTCACCCTCAAGTGCAAGTTCGGGCTTGGGGTTGATAATGCGGACAAGTTCCACCAACTGACCAGGATCAACCTGAGCGTGGTCGGCAACGGCGCCACGATCTCCACCATCGGCGAGGAGGGCAACAAGTACTGGGCGACCCGCTACTCGTACTGACAAGCCGGCACCGGCGCCGCGGTGCCCGATGGCGGATGACATGGCGAGAGGAGTCGGCCAGGAGCGAATACTCCGACGAATGTGTGTGGTGCACGGGTAACGGTGTGCAGCGCCGTCCCGCGGCTCTCCCCTCGCCATCCGGTGCGAGGGGAGAGCCTGCGGTGAGACCCGTTCCCGAGGCGAAGCCCAGGAGCATGTTTCGGGATCAGCGGCGACCCAGACGGTGGCGTGCGGAGTCTGTCGAGGACTGCAAGGACGCCGGCAAAATGGGGCAATCCGCCCGGCGTGCGGCGGTAAGCCCCTGAGAGATCGTCCGACAGGCTATGGAATGGGCGGCGGGCCTCAGGAAGAGGCCGGCCGCCCGTTCGTGTTCTGCGCCCGCGTCACCGTGCTTACGGCTGCGGTGCGTTCGGGGTGGTGAATGCCTTCAGCACCCAGCCGGTCTTGCCATCGGGTAGAGCCACGAAGTACCAGGTGCCCTCCTCCGCCTGCACCTTGAGGGCCACGCCCTTCGCGGCACTCGCAACCTGAGCCGAGTTCGCGTCGGGCTTCTCATACAGGTTCACGGTCGCGAAGGCGACGTAGACGGTGGTGGCCAGCGCCCCTGGCTGGGGCTGCGGGACCGGCGGCTGCGGAGGGGGCTGGACGGGGGGAGGCGTGGGCTGCCCCGGCTGCACCACCGTCGGCTGCACGACGGTCGGCGTCACCACGGTGGGGGTCACCACGGTGGGCGTGACGCCGCCGGGCGTCATCATGCCAGGCTGCGCCGGCTGGCCCGTCTCCGTGAAGTGGTAGTAGTTGGGTGGCGTCCGCGAGATGACGAAAGCCACCGCCTGCGCCAGGCAGGTGCGGACGGCCTTCTCCATCGGCGTGTTCCGGAAGACGCCCAGGCCGCCACCGAGCATGCTGTGGTGCCCGAAGCCCACGCCGCCAATCCCGATGCCAACGTCCGAGGCCTTGCCGGTCACCGTCGTGGCGGCGACGATGCGCGAGGTCCGCGTGTCAATCACCCGCAGGTCGAGGGCCACATAGGCCTGCTTGAGGCCCACGCCGAGGCCTCCGATGCCCCTGTGATGACCCCCGAAGTCGCCGCCACCGATGCCGATCCCGCCACCCTGGTAGTTGGGCTCGAACTCGGTGATGGCGCCGGTCACCAGCAGTTCGGCGCCCTCCACCTGCCCCGTCGCGGCGCCGGTGCCCGGCTGCACGCGGCCGGCGCGGGCGAGATCCTGCTCGGCCAGCACGCCCGCGAGTTTCTGCCGCTCCAGCACGATGAAGCGGTTGGTGTTCAGCAGCTCCGTGGCGAGCATGTCCGACATGCCATCGCCCAGGCGCCCGTAGCCCTGCCCCGCCTTCTGCTCGAAGTCCAGCACGGCGATGCGCGCCTTGGGGCCGTTGTAGGCTTCGGCCTGAATCTGGTCGATGGTGCCCGTGTTCGTGCCCCCGGTCACCGTGGCCGACGGCTCCAGCATCCGCTGGAAGCTGTCGCAGCCCATCTGGGCCATGGCGATCAACGCGATCAGGCACCCCGCGGGGTATCCCCTCATGGCATTCTCCTCTCGAAAGACACAGGTGCTCTTGCGCGTCCGGCTACAGGTATTCTGCCACAGGCTGGCCGCGTTGTCAATGGTCCCCGGCTTCGGTGGGCGGCTCGGGCTCCTCCCGGCGGAGCTGCACCACCAGTTCCGGGCGACACGGCCCGACGAAGTTGCACCGCAGGCATGACCGCACGTTGTCGGTCTTCTCGAAGGCGGTCTCGGCCAGGGGCTCATTGCCCGGCACGTCGGCCAGCAGCGACCGCATGTCGGCCACGCTCGCACGTATGTACTGCTTCGCGTCGTCAATGTCGGCGGCTCGCACGCGGTACTCCTGCGTGCGGTTCACGAGCAGGTAGAACTCGGCGGGAAGCACGTTCTCGACGGCGGTCCCCCACTTCGCCTGCGCGTAGAGGGTATAGCAGACGAGTTGGAGCGTGTTCTGTTCGGCCAGGCTGCGCCCTGTCTTCCAGTCGTAGATGCGCACCGCCGCCCCCTGGCGGAACGAACAGTCGATCTTCGCCCACACGCGGATGCCGTCGAGGGCGAACTTGTCGAGCTCCTCGATCTGGAGCCAGTCCTCGCGCGGCACGGCTCGCAACTGGGCGAAGAGTTCGCTCGTGTAGAAGTTGTGCAGACACTCGCGCACGTCGTCGGCTGTCTGCGCCCAGCGCTCGCGCGGCACACGCACGCCATATTCGTGCTCGAAGAGCGCGCACGACTTCGGCTTCTTCCAGTAGGTGCCCTGCTGCGACGAGCGGTAGTCGTCGCGCATCCGCGATAGCGTGACCTCGATGATCCGGTCGGGGCTGAGCACGGCGATGCCCCGGCTCAGGTTCTTCAGCGAGTGCTCGATGCACTCGTGCACGCGCTCCCCCGCCCAGACAGGGCGCGTCTTGAGCTGCTTGAGCACATAGAGCTGCCTCACGCGCTCGGGAGCCGTCGCCTCCCAGCCGCCCCACGAGCCGTAGTACTGGAGGTAGTATTGGCGGGGACACGTCCTGAACGTCTCATCCCTGCTCTTCGACCAGGCGAACTCGTTCTTCAGTTCCGCCAAGAGGAAGCCCCTCTGTGGTGCCGTTCACGTGCCTTCCCGCCTCGGTGTACCCGCGGCTCGGGCGAACGCAAGCGGCGTGCTCACGCGCTCACCACGTTCCACACCAGGGCGCGCAGCCAGGCCAGCTCCTCGCTCGACAGCCCCTCGCCGAAGCACACGGCCACGCGGTCCGAGCGGGCGAGAACCACCTCGCCCAGCAGCCTCCGCGCGCCCGGCACGGTCCGTGCGGGCACGACGGCGATCTCCTCCAACTCGTCGCTGGGCACGACCACTTCCCGCCGCCGGAGCAGGCCCTGGGTCGTCACCCGCAGCTCACGCGGCGACACCTCGACCGTTCGCCGCACGCGCACGCTCTTCGCGACCACGGCCAGACACACCAGCGCAGGCACGGCGACGAAGAAGAAGCCGACGAAGCATAGAGCCACCACCTTCGCCTCCGCCGGCATCTTCCCATCGCTCGCGATCGGCACGAGGAATCCCAGCGTGAAGAGCAGGGCGACGATGCCCACCACGATGAGGGCCACGACATGCGCCTTGCGAAGGCCCAGGGCCGGAATCTCGACGCACAGCGTATCGGCCACCACGCGGGTGCGGCATCGAGCCCCAGCCGGAGGCGGCGGCACCTCGGGGCGCTCCCCCGTGCGGCGCGAGCGCTCGCGCACCGACTCGTCCAGCTCCCCAACCCGGCGGGCGACTTCCCGTCCCGTCGAGGCATCCACCAGGGTGCGGCCGAGGAACTTGGCGGCCTCCTCGGCCACGGCGCGGGCCGCCACGGGGTCCCGAGGCTCCTCCAAAGTCACGTGGGGCATCCCACCGCCTTCCAGGCGCACGGGATAGACCGTGTACGTGGAGTTCTTGGAGCGCCGGACCTCCCGGCGCAGACTCACGCACTGGAATGCCGACAGCCTGTGCTCCTTGCGGCGGAACGGCACGAGCAGCCCCCACCAGGTCAAGAGGGTGTCGGTCCGACGGTCCAGCTCCTTGCCACTGCGCCCGAACATCAGCCCGGCGCCCAGGGCGGCAAAGAGCCCGCCAAAGAGAACCGCCGCCACCGCAGGCATTGGCTCCTGAGTCTTCGAGTCCCTCAGCCGGCACTTCTCCCCGAGCCACGGCGACGCCATCACAAAGACGCCCACCAGCAGAAACGGCAGCCCGAAGAGCGACAGGCACCCGCCGCCGCTACGATACACCATCCGATCCGGGTCGCTCGATTCAACACGCGGCATCAGCTCAGCTCCACCGTGGCACGGATACGCACGGACCTCCACGGGCAAGCACGGGCAAAGGCGCGTGATGTGCCCTGCTCGTCCCTGTTCGTCCGTGTGGCTTCCCCATCACAACTCCAGCACTGCCACATCCTCGCCGCCGAGCGTGATTGTGGCCTTGCCCTCCTTCCACTCGATGGCCTTGCCGCTCACCAGGTCGCGGCTGGCAGCGGGGGGCTTCCCCTCGAAGGTGATCGTGGCCGTGCGCGGCTCGGGGCTGTCGTTGAAGGCCGTGAGGTATTTCTCGCCGAAGCGCTCGACATAGACCTTGGGGTCGCTGGAGCGGGCGCGGGTGATCGGCTCCCAGCCCGCCTCGGCCACGAGTTTGCACAGCGGCACGTACTTCTTGAAAAGCGGCCTGTCCCGCTCGTATAGCTCGGGGCGCTGGAAGTACTGGCCCGTCGAGGCGTCGGCGCTGAAGAAGCCCGGGAACATGCCGTAGGCCAGGCACCGCTTCATGTACTTCTCGACGAGCGCGTGGCTGAACTGGCTGAAGTCGGTGTTCATCAGGAAGCAATAGGGCTTGCCCTTGCAGAGCGCGCGGCGGTAGAGCATGTCGGCATCGGGCATCGGCCGCCACTTGCCGCCGGGGTTCCAGTCGGTCTCGGTGCCGCCGACCTCGAGCATGGGGATGAGCCAGGGCAACCGGTCGGGCGCGCCGTTGGCCATCATCAGCTTGCCCATCTTGTGAACGTCCGCGGCGATGGCTCGGACGTATTCGAAGGCGACCAGGCCGCGGAAGATGGCGGGCCGGCGGGTTTCGAGGCAGAAGGTCAGCGGCGTGTCGGCGGCGGCGAAGTGGTCGCGGCGGAAGTCCAGCTCGTCGGTCACGTAGCCCTCGCTCGAATCCACGTATTCGCCATCGAGGTCGGCCGTCTTCTTGGCGCCGTAGAGCTTCTCGATGAGGTCAGGGTTCCACTTGTTCTTGAAGTCGGTCACGTCGCCCTGGATGCCGGGCATGGAGTTCATGCTCCACACGGCTCCGTTGCACCAGGGGGTGTCGAGCAGGCGGGCGGGGACTTGGCCGGCCTGGTTGTGATAGCCGCTGGTGAGGAGGGCCTGAGCGTTGCGGTCGCCCTTCTCGGCGAGGCGTTTGGCCTCGGCGAGCGCGGCATCGAGGGTGCGAGGCATCTCCTTCGGCATTCGCATCCACCAGGTCATCGGCTCCGTGTAGCGGAAGGTCGTTATCCCGTGCTCGTCGTCCCACTTCGTCTCATCGTTGCCCTCCTTGAACTTGAAGCCGAAGTCCTCCCATCCCTTCACCTCGCTGATCTTTGCGAAGGGCATCCAGAGGCCCTGCTCGGGCGTTCTGCACCGGAAGGCGTCGGGGAATAGCTCGTAGTAGCGGGCGAGCGCTCCCCTGAAACCGCATTTCCAGTCGAGACCGAACGCGCAGAACCGGAGGCGGGCGCTTGGCTTCTCGGGCGTGAGGCCAATGTCGAAGGCGAGGAAGAACTCGCCCGTGCCGGCGTTGGCGCCGATGCGGAAGAAGGCGGGTAGAGCCATGTCGATGCCTGCCGCTGCGCCGAATCCTGCCCCGCGAACGACCGCCAAGGGGTAGCGCGAGAGGCGGCCGTTGGCCCCTGCGTGGAAGCGGTTGGCATTCATGTACTCGCGCGGTGGCTCGGCAGCCAGATTCGTGCGCGGGTCGTGCAGCCACTGCCAATCCTTCTCCACGAGCGAGATGGCGTAGTAGAGCGTGACCGCGCGGTCTTTCCGCGTCGTGTCGGAGAGCGTCACATCGAAAAATGTCGCCTCTGTTGCCTCGCTGGTCTTGGATTCGAGCTTGAGTCCGATAGCCTCGCGCTCGATGCGGACGAAATCGGAACTAGCCGCCACGTCGCGCACCTGGAACCCTCTGGGCGCCGCAGCCTTGACCACAACAGGTATGCCATCGAAGAGGCAGGCGCCGTCGGGGGTCTTGACCTCGTGAAGCTCCGGGCCGCGGAACCAGGCCTTGCCCGTGTGGCGGCGGAGGAGGAGGTGCATGGTGAGGGCCTTGACCGGCTTCTCGGGCAGGACGAGCACCTCGCGGCGCTCCCAGTCGTGGGTGCCGACGGCGAAGTTGGCCGTCTGGCCCCACAGCGGCGAGCCGTCGGCGTAGACGAGGTCGAGGTAGACCGAGTAGTCCTGGTTCGGGCTTCCGCCGACGCCTTCGGCCTTGCTCCAGGCGGCGGCGACGATGGGCTGAGGGGACTTCTGGTTCAGCTCGACGGTCTGCGACGCTCCGCGCTGGACGGCCTTGTCGGCGCTGTTGTCGCAGAGGAAGGCATCGCCCTCGCGCGCGAAGCCCTTCTGCCACGGCTCCCAGCGGCCGGGCTTGAGCAGATTCTCGCCCTTGTCCTTGGGCACGAGGACGCTCTTGAGGACTTGGCCCTCCCGCGCGGAAGCGGTGGTCGCGAGCATCAACGCGAGCACAAGCAGCTTGTGCATGTCGGACCTCCTGACCAGATGGCCGCATTCTACCGGAAGTTGCGGGAGAGGGCAATGCCTGCGAGCCCCCCGCCCGAGCTGTCGCATGGGCTCTGTGCATCCAATCCCTCCCATCCGTCCCATAGGGCCAATTGGTCTTGTCAGATGGATGGGACCGATAGGACGGATGGGACACCTGAGGGCAGAGCGGCTGTCGCGCTCGCCCATGCCTGACACAGCCGCCGTTCATGGCGCAGCCGGCCTGGGGGCCGTCGTAGCGGTCCCAGCCTCAGATGCGGCGGACGCGGGTCCGGTTCCTCTGTTCGATGCGCCCGTTGTGTCCTTTATGCCGTGCCGAGAGCAGGGGGACTGGAGGCCTTCGATGGCGTCGAAAACAGCCTGAACGCCACACGCCAAAGCGGCACCCCATGGGGGCAGACCTCCGTGACTGCCATGTGAATTGCAGCCAACGTTATAGATGGCTTGATTCGGGTGTTGACGCCGCCTGCCATGTGCGCTAGAATCTAATTCTGTCGGGGTGTTGACTGGCCCCGCAAGCGTCAACAAACGACCTGGCTCTACAGGCCGAGTGGCTGGCATGGCGCACCGCAGGAAGCTACTGGGTACCATCCTCACCGAGCTGGGTGTGATCACACACCCGCAGCTCCAGGAGGCATTGGACCTTCAGAAAGACTCCAGCGTCCGCATCGGCGACGCGCTGCTTACGCTGGGCTACTGCACCCCCGGCGACATTGCCCACGCCCTTTCTCTCCAATTCGGTCGTAAGGTGGTGGACCCGCGCACGCTGGACATTGCCCAGGAGGCCCTCGCCGCGGTGCCCAAGGCCATGGCGCGCGAGCACCACCTGATCCCCATCAGCCGGGCCGACGGCCGGCTGACCGTGGCGGTGGCCGACCCGCTTGACCTCTACGCCCTCGACCACCTGCGCTTTGCGACGAACTGCGATATTGACTACGTCATCGCAGCCAGCGACGCCATTGAAGAGGCGATCCATCAGAAGTACGAGACGGGCGAAGAAACCGTCGACAACATGCTCCAGGAGTTCACCGAAAGCGACATCGCGTTCACGGACAAGAACGCCGACGAGCTGGGCGAAGGCGACTCCGCGGACGATGCGCCCGTCATCCGCCTGGTCACCCTGATCATCACAGAGGCGCTGCGCTCTCGGGCGAGCGACATCCACATCGAGCCCCTGATGAACCGCCTGCGCATCCGGTACAGGGTGGACGGCGTGTGCTTCGAGGTGGAGAACCCGCCCAAGAGCCTCCAGGGTGCGATCGTCTCGCGCATCAAGATCATGAGCGACATGGACGTGGCCGAGCGGCGGCGCCCGCAGGACGGGCGAATCCGCATGAAGCTCCTGGGCAGGGACATTGACCTGCGCGTCTCTGCCCTCCCGGCCAGCCACGGCCCCAGCGTCGTCCTGCGTATCCTCGACAAGCAATCGGTGTTGCTCGGCGTGCAGGACCTCGGCTTCGGCGACGACGACTACCGGCGCTTCCGCGCCATCATCAAGCGGCCCAACGGCATCGTGCTGGTCACCGGCCCCACCGGCTCGGGCAAGACCACCACACTCTATGCGGCACTGAACGAGCTAAACACGCCCGACCGCAAGATCATCACGGCCGAGGACCCGGTCGAATACAGCCTCACGGGCATCAACCAGGCCGAGGTCCGCGAGCCGATCGGCATGACCTTCGCCCGCATCCTGCGCGCCATGCTGCGCCAAGCGCCCAACGTGATCCTGGTCGGCGAAATCCGCGACAAGGAGACCGCCGAGATCGCCATCCAGGCGGCCCTCACGGGCCACCTGGTCTTCTCCACGCTCCACACCAACGACGCCCCGTCTGCCGTCGCCCGCCTGATCGACATGGGCGTCCAGCCCTTCCTCGTCTCCTCGTCCATCCAGGCGATCATGGCGCAGCGTCTCATCCGCAGGATTTGCGCGAACTGCAAAGAGCCCTACGAGCCGAAGCCCATCGAGCTCAAGATGGTAAACCTCTCCCCCGAGGACGTAGCGCACGTGACCTTCTACAAGGGGGCCGGCTGTGGGGAATGCAACCACACGGGCTTCAAGGGCCGCGTGGGCATCTTCGAGCTGATGGAGATGGACGGACAGCTCCGCGACATGGCCTTCAACAAGGCCCCCACCAACCGCATCCGCGACCAGGCGATTGCTTCCGGCATGAGGCCCCTGCTTCACGACGGCGTCCGCAAGGTGCTGCAAGGCCTGACGACGATCGAGGAGGTCCTCAGCAACGTCGCGGGCGACATCCTGGCCGCGACCATGTAGGGAGGGCGCCCACCCGTGACAAGGTGGTGTCAGGCTCGTTGCGCGGCCCCGGGAGTGTCGCTGAGCGTGTCCCATGGCGTTGCGGCGGCCGGGCGACCCGCCACGCCACGCGCCCCGTGCGCAGCCGTTGTTCCCGTGGCCGGGCGGGGAAACGAGGTGGGCGCCCGTCAGCGATCCTAGCCCTGGAGTTGACGCGAGAAACAATGCCTATCGAAGTGAATCGCCTGTTGCAGTTCATCGTAGACCGCGGCGCATCGGACCTGCACATGTGCGTCGGGCGTCCGCCCACGGTGCGCCTCAACGGCCGGATGCTCAAGCTCGACACGGCTCCGCTTGTCCCCGAGGACACCGTGAGCTTCATGAAGGCCGTCACGCCCGACCGCCACCAGCAGGAGCTCCAAGAGGTCGGGACGACGGACTTCGGTTTCGCCTTCCTGGACCAGGCCCGGTTCCGCGTGAGCGCCTACCACCAGAAGGGCTACATCGGAATCGCCCTGCGCCTCATCCCCAACAGGCTCCTGACCTTCGAGCAGATCGGCCTCCCCCACCATCTCAAGGAACTGCTCACAAGGCCCCGCGGCCTCATCCTCGTCACCGGCCCGACCGGCTCCGGCAAGACGACCACCCAGGCCACGATGGTGAACTTCATCAACGAGCACATGGAACGCCATATCATCACCATCGAGGACCCCATCGAGTACTACCACGACCACAAGAAATGCATCGTCACCCAGCGCGAGATCGGGGTGGACGTGCCGAGCTTCAAGGAGGGCGTGCGCCGGGCGCTCCGCATGGACCCCGACGTCATTCTCGTGGGTGAAATGCGCGACCTGGAGACCATGAGCGCCGCGATCACGGCCGCGGAAACGGGCCACATCGTCTTCGCCACCCTCCACACCACCGGCTCGGCGCGCACGGTGAACCGCATCATTGATGCCTATCCCACCACGCAGCAGGGCATGGTGCGATCGCAGCTCGCGGTCTCCATTCTCGCCATCCTCTCCCAGGTGCTGCTGCCACGCGTCGGCGGCCAAGGCCGCGTGGCAGGCTTCGAGATCATGGTCATGACCGACGCCATCGCCAACCTCATCCGCGAAAACAAGGTCGAGCGAATCGACTCCGAGATCCAGACCGGCCGCTCGAAGGGCATGGTGCTCCTCGACGACTTCCTCTTCTACGAGCTGTTCGCCAAAGGGGTGATAGACTACAAGACGATGATCACCGCCTCCCAGCGCCCCGAGGATCTCCAGCGTAAGTACAAGGAGCGCAGCCAGTAATGTCCGAGATCGAGCAAAGCTCCCGGCGGACCCGGCGGCGCCGCAGCCGCAAGATTCTGGGCCAACTCCTCCAGGAGAAGGGCTGGGCCACCGAGCAGCAGATCCAGGACTGCGTCGAGGAGGCCAAGGCCGAGGGCAAGGTGCTCGGCGCCGTGCTCGTAGCTCGCGGCCTCATCACCGACGAGCAACTCGTCCACGTCCTCGCCGAGCAGGCGGGAATGGGCGTGGTGGACCTTGACGCCATCGAGGTCCCCAAGGATGTGATCGACCGCGTGTCGGTCTCGATCGCCGAGGTGTACCGCATCGCCCCCGTCAAGTTCGAGGACGGCGTGCTCACGGTCGCCATGGCCGACCCGCTCCAAGTGCAGGCCCTGGACGACCTGCGCTTCATGCTCAACTGCGACGTGGAGGGCGTGGTGGCCACCGAGGCCGCCGTGGATCGCGCGGTGAAGAAGTTCTACGCGGGCCAACGCGAATCGGTCGAACAGATCATCCACGAGATCGAAGAGTCCCGCGAAGAACTCACCTACGACATCCAGTACGGCCAGCAGACCACCTCCATTGACATCGAGCAGCTCCAGGAGCTGGCCAACTCGATGCCCGTCGTCAAGCTTCTCAACCTCATCCTCATCCAGGCCATCAAGGACCAGTCGTCCGACATCCACTTCGAGCCCTTCGAAGACGAGTTCAAGGTGCGCTACCGCGTGGACGGGGTGCTCTACGAAATGATGCCTCCGCCGCGGCACCTCGCCCTAGCCATCACCTCGCGTATCAAGGTCATGTCGAACCTCAACATCGCCGAGACCCGCCTGCCCCAGGACGGCCGCATCGAGCTCAACATGGGCCACAACCCCGTGGACCTGCGTATCTCCACCCTCCCGTGCATCTACGGCGAAAGCGTGGTCATGCGCGTGCTCGACCGCAGCGTCGTCTCCCTCGACCTCCAGCGTCTCGGTCTACGCGAGGACGAGCTTCGAATCGTCAAGGGCCTCGTGGACAAGCCGCACGGCATCATCCTGGTCACCGGCCCCACCGGCTCGGGCAAGACGACCACCCTCTACTCGGCCCTCAACTACGCCAACAAGATCGACATCAAGATCATCACCACAGAGGACCCCGTCGAGTACGACCTCGAGGGGATCATGCAGGTGCAGGTCAACGAGGACATCGGCGTGACCTTCGCCCGTTGCCTGCGCTCGATCCTGCGTCAGGACCCCGACAAGATCCTGGTCGGCGAGATCCGCGACCTCGAGACCGCCCAGATCGCCATCCAGGCATCCCTGACGGGCCACGTCGTGCTCTCCACGTTGCACACCAACGACGCGCCCACCACGATCACGCGTCTCATTGACGTCGGCGTCGAGCCCTACCTGCTGTGCGCCACGCTCGAGGCCATCGTGGCCCAACGCCTCGTGCGCACCATCTGCACCAACTGCAAGACGCCCTACGAGCCCTCCGCCGAGGCCCTCGCCTCCGTGGGCCTCACCAAGGCCGACCTGGAGGGCAAGCAGTTCTGCTACGGCAAAGGCTGCCAGCGCTGCAACAACACCGGCTACCGCGGCCGCACAGCCATCTTCGAGATCATGGTCATCAGCGACACTCTGCGCGAGATGATCATGCGCCACGAGCCGGCCACGTCCATCCGCGCGGTCGCCCGCCAGGAAGGCATGCGCACGCTCCGCGAGAGCGGCATGCTCCACATCTACGACGGCATCAGCACCATCGAGGAAGTGGTCCGCGAAACACAAGTCATGGTCTAGCGCCCCCGCTGAACCGGGCGAGCCTGGCCCCCATCCCTGGCGCCCGCGCTCTCACCCCCCAGATTGCCTTGGAAGCCAGACACCGCGCCGCCATACTCGCTCACCTCCCCCGGCGCCCAGAGCTGAGCAAGTATGGCGCTTTGGCGATCCGGGCGGCTCTATGGCCATTCTGCCCATGCTTGCTCATCTCCTCCCCCTCTCGGTTGAGCTAGTATGGCGCTCGGGCGAGCCACGCCCATCCGTAGCCCTTGCTGCCCACCTCCATCAGTCTCGCGCTCGCAGCGGGGATACGGGCGATGGATGGCCAGGGCCCGGATGCCTCCGTGGCGATGGCCGCCAGAGCTGGGGGCCATGCGGGGTCGCGCTTTGACTTGACATTCGTGGGCGACGAGATACAATCAGTTGGACAGGGGTGGCCATGGCCGCCCCGAGCGGCGGTGTCCCTAAGGAGACGACAATGCCCACCTTCTCGTATGAGGCGCTCGACAGCCAGGGCCAGGTGGTCCACGGCGAAATCGAGGCCACCTCGAGCGAAGAGGCCATCGTCAAGATCCGCGGCAAGAGCTACTTCCCCACCAACGTCAAGGAGAAGGCCGCCCGCAAAGCTCGCGCCGCAGCCGTAGGCCCCCGCAAGCGCAAGAAGGCCGTCGCCTTCGGCAAGGTGAAGTCCAAGCAACTGGCGGCATTCACCCGTCAGCTCTCCACGCTGGTGGATGCCGGTCTGCCTATCGTGCGCAGCCTGAAGATCCTCGAAGAACAGCAGAAACCTGGCGTGCTCAAGAACCAGCTCGGAGACGTCGCCGAGGACGTCGAAGGCGGCTCCTCGCTCTCCGAGGCACTCGCCAAGCACCCCAAGACCTTCGATAAGCTCTACATCAACATGGTGCGTGCCGGCGAAGCAGGCGGTGTCCTCGACTCGATCCTGGAGCGTCTCGCCGGCTTCATGGAAAAGTCCCAGCGCCTAAAAAAGCAGGTCATATCGGCCCTCATCTACCCGGCTGCCGTCATCACCGCCGCCGGCGGCATTCTGGCGGCGATCATGATCCTGGTCGTCCCCAAGTTCGAAGAGATGTTCAAAGACATGCGGATGACCCTGCCCCAGATGACCCAGATGCTGATCTCATTCAGCAACTGGATCCGGAACTGGTGGTTCCTCATCCCGCTCATCCCCTTCAGCATCTTCGTCGTGATGAAGATCATTGGGGCGAACAAGACCGGGCGCTACGTGCTCGATAAGGTCAAACTCAAGATGCCACTGTTCGGCATGATCATCAGCAAGTCCACCATCTCACGGTTCGCGCGCACGCTGGGCACGCTGATCTCGTCGGGCGTGCCGATCCTCGAGGCCCTGTCCATCGTCAAGGAAGCCACGGGCAACGCCGTCTTCGAGACGGCCATCGGGCGCGTGCACGACAGCATCCGCGAGGGCGAGAACATCGCCGGCCCCTTAGGGCAGACGAAGATCGTGGATGCCATGGTGTTGAACATGGTGGATGTGGGCGAGGAAACCGGTGAACTCGACAAGATGCTCATCAAGGTCGCCGACACGTACGATGAGGACGTGGACGCCCTGGTGAGTGGCATGATGAGCCTCATCGAGCCCCTGCTCATCATCGTCCTGGGAACGGCGGTCGGCTTCATCGTCATCGCCCTCTTCCTGCCGCTGATCTCGCTGATGCAGCAGCTCGGCGGCTCGTAAGCACCGGCGAGAGAGGCAAGTGTACGCGGGCGCGGGACATCTCACGATGTTCCGCGCCCGACTCATTCCTGCGGGGCTCCCCTCAGGCGCTTCGCAATGGCGGCAAGACAGCCCACCCCGTCGCACGATGGCAGAATCATAAACCCTTGACTGGCATGGGCGTCGCGGTAGAATCGCTATGGAGGGTGGTGTGTCTCGGCCACCCATCCCAGAAATAGCCGGAACGCGGTCACCAGCCGACCAGAAGAGGTGACGAGATGGCTCCTAAGCAGTTGGCAAACAAGAAGATGCAGCCCTTCAGGCTTCCGGGGGTTTCGTCCCCCCAGCCGGCCAGGGGCTTCACCCTCATCGAGCTGCTCGTGACCATGGCCATTCTCGCCAGCCTGGTCGCCATCCTCGTGCCCACCATCAGCTCCGCGCGTCGCGCCGCCAAGATTGCCGGAACCAAGAACCTCCTCGCCCAGTTGGAGGCCGCCATAGACAGGTTCAACGAGAGCTGGGGCTACTATCCCCCCGACAAGATCCCCTCCAGCTTCGCGAAGGCCAAGAAGTTCAGCGCCGACCAGGTCTGGGCGGGATTCCCCGGTACCTCAGAGTCCTCCGAGGCCCTCTACTACTGCCTCGCCAACCCCTACGCCACGCCGTCCAGCCCCTTCATCGAGCTCCAGGCGGGCAAGGAATGCGACGACGCCAATGGCAACGGCATCCCGGAGATCATAGACAGTTGGGGCCGTTCCTTCACCTACAAACGCAAGCTGATTGACGCGGGCACCACCATGCCCTCGGTCTTCCCCGGCGTCGCCGACCTCGGCACCGCAGACTGGCGAATCAGCAACAACCTCCCGAGCCGAAACAAGAACTCCTACGATCTATGGTCCCGCGGCCCGTACGCAGGCGACCCGAAGATGGAAGAGCGTTACTGGATCACCAACTGGAAATAGCCAGGAGCGATGAAGCCATGCCAACCCGCACAGCTCACCGACACCTGACGCGCGGCTTCACGCTGATCGAGCTGCTGGTGGTGATGGGCATCATCGCCGTGCTGGCCAGCATGCTCCTCCCGGCCATGTTCGCCGTCTCCCAGCAGACCAAAGTGTCCAACACCGAGGCCCTGCTCAAGCGCATCGCCGTCGCCCTCGACACCTACCACAAGGCCTACGCCTACTACCCGCCCGACTTCATCAACCAGAACAGGCCCATCGTGAACCTCCAGGGAACGCTCAGCGGCACGCCGCCCACCTACACCGTGGTCCCCACGCTCACCAACGCCTACCCCGCCGAGGCCCTCTACTACTACCTCTGTCACCGCTACCTCAGCCGCGAGCACCCCATGCTCAACCTGCGCCTCAGCATCGAGGCCAGCGACACACAGTCGAACGGCCTGCCCGAGATCATTGACAGTTGGGGCCGTCCCATCCTCTACAACCGGCGCGCCTTTCCCGCCGTCGCCGACACCGAATACAACTTCGCGGGCAACCCCAAACACAATGCCGAAACCTACGACCTCTACTCGGTCGGCCCCGACGGCCAGACCGGGGCGGGCAAGGACCTGCCCGAATTCGGGCCAACCACCATGGCGCTCTTCTGCACCAGGGCCATGGATAACGCTGACGACGGCAACCAGGAAGACGACATCTGCAATTGGAAGAAATGACCATGCGTGACACAGCCTCCATCTGCCCATTCGCAGGCGTCCGCCGGCCCGTGCGCGGCTTCACCCTCATCGAGGTGCTCGTCGTCATCAGCGTCATCGCCATCCTCGTCGCCCTGCTCTTCCCCGGAGTCCGAGCCGCTCTCTGGTCCTCGAAGTCCCAGACCTCACGCATCACCCTCGCGCAGTTCAGCGTCGCCATCGAACTCTTCAAGGACATGCGGGGCTACTACCCCGTGGGCAGCGACTTCGCAAACCGCACGGTGGTCTCACAGCTTGGCGATCTCCTCAAGGTGCGCGAGAGCTCCTTCATTGATACCGACAACGACCGCGTCCGCGACGCCGTGGTGGATGCCTGGGGCCGCCCCTTCATCTACACACGCTACGTCGCCGACATCACCAAAGCCCCACAGCAGAACCCGGGCCAAAGCAACGGCGAGGAGGGCGTCCAGCCGATCAACAACCCCAGGACCTTCGACCTCTTCTCCTGCGGGGCGTTCGCGGAACTCGTCGTCGGCAGTCCGAACAATGCCAAGAAGTACCAGACCGACGCCCTCGTCAACGACGGCAAGAAGTACACCCACGACGGCGAGCGTGTGAAGAGCGGCGCCAAGGAGACCGGCGACATCAACCGGTACATAGGCAACTGGTAAGCGAGAGGAAACAGGAAACATGAGTGCACCCCGCGGCCATTCGAGCCCCCCTGCCCTTCGCAACCGCCGCGCCCGCAACGGCTTCAGCATGGCCGAGATGCTCATCGTCATGGCCATCATGACCGTCCTCGCAGCCACCCTCATCGTCCTCGTGCCCGGCATCCGCACCAGCGCCATGCGCAAGGCCGCAGGGGCCGACATCCAGCGAATCTCGATGGTCCTCATCGAGTTCAAGGAGGACATGGGCTTCTTCCCCCTCAAGCCTTACGCTCCCGCCAACCCCGACGCCCCGGCACAGGGCGAATACATGGACTACGTCCTCTTCAAGTCCCTCACCGACAAGGACTACAGCCCCAGCGGCTCGGGCACGGCCAAGGGCTGGGGACGCGCCCGCGACGACTGGGAATTCCTCCGCGGCGACTCGAAGACTCGCCAGCAGATCGTGGACCCCTGGGGTGTGCCCTACTACTACATCCCGTCCACCTGCTATCTCCTCGGCGTCCGCATCAACGACTCCACCGACTACACGCCCCTGAAAGACGGCACCAAAGCCCTGCCCAACTACTTCGGCACCACCAGCAAGATCGACGACAAGAGGGGACCCAGTGTTCCCTCCTGCTACTACCCGCCTGACGAGTACTCCAAGCCTGGCGCCGGCCTGAGCGTCTTCTACAATCCCACCACGTTCCAGCTCCACTCGAAGGGTCCTGACCAGAAGACCGACTACTACAGCGACAATGACTATGCCACCGACCCGACCAGCGCCAATCGCACGATCATAGACGCCTGCGACCGCGGCCTGGACCCCGACGACATCAATAACTTCGGAGGCAGCAATGTCAGCCAATAGCCGCTGCACCCATCGCTCGCGCCGCCGGCGCACCGGGGCCGCCGGCTTCACCCTCGTCGAGCTTCTCGCGAGCATCGGGATCATCGTGTTCATCCTGTCGATCTCCATCCTGGCCGTCGGCCCCGCCCTGCGGTCGGCCGGCACGAAGGATGCCGCACGCCGCTTCCGGGCCGCGCTCGACTCGGCCCGCGTGCAGGCCATCCAGCAGCGGCGCGCCGTGCGCTTCGAGGCCACCCGCATCAAGGCTAACCCCGAGCAGTGGGCGGTCGCCTCCAACGTCGGCTCGCCCCAGTTCGAGTGGTATCAGCTCCCCGAGTTCGTCGCGGTCCGCACCGATGCCGGCAACGCGGAGTGGACAACGGAGATCACCGGCATCAGCATCACCTTCGCCAACGACGCGACGATTCGGTCCGTCTCCTACTCCGAGGGCACCACACCGAAGCCCCTCAACTCGACTCAACTGAAGAGCCAGTTCCTCATCCGCTTCCACACCTTGCGCGAGGCCAGCGCCGACGAGATCAACCTGGGCGCCTGCTTCATCGAAGTGACCCCCATCACGGGCGTCCTGCGCTCCTTTGGCTCGGACGAGGCTGATCCCGACGATCTGCCGAAGGCGAAGTAGCCCCTTCGGCTGGAGAGAAAGCATGTTCCGCAGTCCGCTCCATCCCCGAAGCCGCCGAGGCGTCACCCTCATCGAGGTTGTCATCTCCATCTTCGTGCTCAGCGTGGGCATCGTGGGCATCCTGTCGCTCTTCCCCACCGGCTACCGCCTCACCCGCAAGTCGGTCGAGCGCAGCATCGCCGCCCTGGCCGCGCGCCACGCCGTCGCACGGGTCTACGGCTGCCTCAACAACATCAAGGCGCCCGACCTGGCCCTCGAGCCTCTCTCGAAGGTGCCCGAGAATCTCCGCACCGGCACCATCAAGGCCGTCAACACCAACAGTCTCCAGTGCGCCGTGATGGGGGGCCAGAGCCCCAAGTGGAGCACCAACTGCAATGCCAGCCTCGCGGGCTACTTCATCGTCATGACCACAGGCTCCGCCGAGGGCCATCTCTACCCGATCACCAGCAGCACCGACGACGTCGTGAACGTCGGCAGCGGCGTGCGCTTCAACGTCCTCGCCACCGAGAAAGAGTACGAGCAGGTTCGCGTGGGCGACTGCTTCGCCATCATCGGCATCAAGAGCGCCTCCGCCACCCAATGCTACCCCGCGAGGTTCCTCGGCGGCAGCGTCAATGCGGTGTCGGACCCCGTCAAGGGCGCCGACCCCGAGAAAGATGAAACGCGGACCATGCCCGTGGCCACCTACGGCGACGCGACCCAGCCCAAGGACCAGTGGCGCTACTCCTATGGCTGCATCCTCAGCGCTCCCGCCGCCGAGCGCCCCGAGATGTGCCGCCTCGACGTCTTCGTCTACAGCGGCTTCCCCTATCGTGCGCCTGCTGGCGACTACCCCGACCCCTCGGTCGCCAACTCCCAGGTCGTCGGCCGCTACGTCACCTACATCCCGGTGGGGAAGAAGCAGCAGCCATAGATGGAGTAACCGACCATGACATCGCTGTGCCATCGCTCGCGGACCGCCCGAGGCTTCACCCTGGTGGAACTGCTGGTTTCGGTGGGCCTCACCGCCCTGCTGATGTGGGGCATCCTCCAGCTCTACACGTCGGCCACGCGCTTCTCGGCCACCATGTTCACCGAGGCCGAGTTGGTCTCCGGAGGCCGGGCCGTGCTCGACCGCATGTGCCACGAGCTCTCCAGCGCCGCCACCCTCGATGTCGGCTACTTCAAGATCCTCAACGACGCCTCCACGTCGCTCGACAGGATCCAGTTCGTCGCCCCCGTGGGCGCCGACGGGGAGATGGTGCACGTGGCCTATTTCGTGGACAACGACGGCATGCTCTATCGCCTGGCCCTGCCGCCCAACAGCTCGGGCACCCCGGCGCTCAGCGGCCCCCCCATTGACCCCGACGCCTACAAGTCCAGCACCTACTGCAGCCCTCTAGGCGTCCGGGTACAGCAGATGGACGTCAAGTACATCAGCTACTCCTCGCCTGCTGGCACACCCAGCGATGCAAGCCTCAGCCTCACAGGCGCCTCCGCCGATCCCCATCTGCCTCGCGCCGTGCTCGTCGAGCTGAAGCTCGCCGACAACCGCGGCACCATCTCCATGGTGATCTCATGCGGAGCGCAATTGGGCGGCAGCGGCACGTGACCAGCGGCCGAACCTCGGCGGGAACGAACCTGGCAAACGGAGCTCGACTCATGCGACCTCGAACACAGAAGAACGAACGCGGCACCGCCCTCATCATCACCGTGGGCCTCCTGGCCGTGCTGGCCGTCATCGGCTTCGGCTTCGCCGTGCTGGCACGCCTGCACCACGACATCTCGGGATCCTACCGCGCCTCGGCCCAGAGCGACCTCATCGCCCAGGCGGCCATGCAATATGCCGTGGGCGAGATCCGCTACGGCTGGGCGCACGCGCCGGCCGGCGCCGCGGCCGACTACCGCACCTACCAGACCGGCGCCGTGGCCGACCCCTCCGACAGCCCAGCCGACCCCTGGTTCGTGGACCCCACCATCTCGGCCACAGGCTACGTGGACACCGGGGGCAAGAAGCACTACTGCAACCTCCGCTGCAACTCCTACGCCCTCGTGCACGACGACCTCGGCGCGCGCCTCGGCGTGTCGAACATCAAGGTCTTCGACTGCGCCGGCAAGCTCAACATCAACGACCGCGACGGGGCCGTCCCCGCAAACCTCGCCGACCCCTCCACACACGCCGCCACGGCTCGCCTCTACGCCACACTGCACACTCTCCTCGTCAAACTCGGCTATACCAGCGCCCAGGCCACCGACATCGCCACCAAGCTCCTTCAGGAGCGCAGCAAGCTCCCCAACCAGCGCTTCGGCACCCTCGACGAACTGAAGTCGAAGGTTCTGGACCAACTGCCGGTCACCTCCAGCCCGCCCTACCATCCCGCCCGGGCGTTCGAGCTCCTCAAGCACTACCTCACCATCTACTCCTGGCCCCATCAGCCGCCCTCCGACCTCGCCCCTTACACCATAGACCCCCAGGGCACGTCGCTCGAACGCAAGAGCAGCTCCGCCGGCACCATCACCTACTGCCGAAGCCCCATCAACCTCAACACGGCCGGCAAGGAGCTGATCTACGCTCTCCTCCGGGGCGTTGTGGCAAGCGACGGCACGCTCATCAACGACGCGGACGCCGAAGAAGCCGCCCTCTGGCTCGTGCGCAAGCGCGGCCCCGAGCGCCTCGACCACTGGCCCAACGCCACCATGACCGCCGCCTGGAAGAACTGGGTCGAGACGACCAACCCGACCTACGACCGAATGCTCGAGCGCAAGATCGCCGGCTGGAGCGCCTATCCCGTTGGCCCGTTCAACTCGTGGAACGAGGCCACCGACTTCTTCTACGGCCTAGCACCGCGCAGCACGGCCTCCCCTCATCAGGGGGCCAGTGCGGATTCCGACCCCTTCCCCGACACGGTGCTCAACGACAAGAAGGTCGAGGCGATCCTGGCCGCCCTCTCCCCCAACGTCTACGCCCCCGGCCTCGCCGGCTACACGCTGGCGCACCTCAGCTACTCGCGCATCAGCCGCGACAGCGGGGATGACGCCGGCACGAAGAACACCTTCCGCGAGCAGATCTCGCGCGACTCAGACGCCACGACGCCCGACGTGGCGCCCCAGGTGACCGGCAAGAACCGGTTGTCCGCCTCCTGCTATAACCATCCCGTTTGCTTCTCGTCGCTGGGCCGCCACGAGGTCTACAGCCGCACCTACACCTTCCTCAAGTGCGACCAGGGCCTGGCCAGCGCCGTCACGGCCAACACCCTCACCGCAGCCAACTTCGACGGCTCGACGAAGACCTGGCTCTCCAGCCCCAGCCAATGGCGCGGCTACACCGTCGTCATCTACGAGGGCAAGGGCAAGGGCCAGATGCGCGGCATCGTGTACATCAAGAACGACCTCAGCGGCAACAACGGCCGCACGCTGGTGGTTGACAAGTGGCGCGACATCGGAGTCCCCGGCCTCGCCGACGACTTTGACACCAGCACCGACCCCAACAACGACCCCAAGTGCCTCCGCACCCGCTACTACATCGTCGGGCCCGGCGCCTTCTCCGACCGCGTGCCCGCAGCGGGCAAGGAGGCGTCCATCTCCGCCCCCCTGCCGCACATCCTCACCGACACCGAGACCGACTCGGCGGGGAACTGGATCGCCAATTGGGAAGACGGCCAGTGGAACGGCCACCGGATCGTCCTCTACAAGGCCACCCTCAGCGGGACCGTGGAGACCGTGGACGACAACTCGATCCAGGAGCGCACGATCATCGCCACCGACAGGGCAACCAAGTCGCTCGTCCTCGCCCCCGACCTCGACCTGAGCCTCTTCACCGCGAGCCCGGGAGCCTACATCGCCTACATGATCCTCGGGTGCGACGGCGTGGTCGAGCACAGCGGCGCCTTCAAGGCCTACGACGTGGTCCACGACACCACACAGGAGGACTTCGAGACCGGGCGGACCGCCGCACCCAGTTCCGGCAGCTTCACCTATGTCGCCACAGGCCCCAACCACGCGCGCGACGCCGACGGCGCCCTGGTGGCCGGCGTCCAGCCCTCCCGGATTGACGGCTGGCTCGCGGCCCGCAGGAAGGAGCCCACGGCCCCGGCCAACGCCCTCCGCCTCAATTTCACCAAGCCCACCCTCGCTCCCGAAGAGGGAGGCGCCTACGTGACCTCCAACCCGTCGGCAAGCGAGATCATCAAGGACGCCTTCACACAGAACGGCATGCTGCTCTCCGATGGCCTACGCCTGACCGGCGGCTCAGGGCGCTACGTCGAGTACAGCATCAGCACGCCCGTCATCAGCAACAACCGCACCGATGGCGGCTTCGTGAGCGTGTGGATACGCCCTGAGGAAGGGTTCTTCTCCAACACCCGCGATATCATCAAGATCCAGGGCGAGGACGGGCAAGAGGAGCTCACCCTTCAGGTGGTAACCACCGCCACCAACCCCCTGGCCGCCAAGCTCAGGCTCAAGCTCACCTTCACCAAGGCCAGAAACTACGAGGGCACGATAACCGACGGAAACCACCTTCCGATGCTGCCCACCGCGCCCCCGGTCCAGTACCAGACTGACACCAGCTACTACGAAGACCCCACCCACAGCGACATCAGCACCTGGCGGCTGGGCGAATGGCACCACGTGGCCTTCGCCTGGTACGAATGCTCGAACGATGACCCGGGAGTCGGCCCTCCAGGGGGCAACACCGACGGCAATCTCGGCACCGACTGGCGCGACGACGACACCAGCGGCGTGGGCGGCAAGCCCGACTACAAGCTCGACCCCGAGGTCGCCTCCATCGTGCGCCTCTGGGTGGACACCAAGAGCTCGGACGTCGGCTCGGAGAACAACCTCAAGGCGTTCAACTTCTACCCCCCCGCCAACGGCGCCGTCCTGCGCCTGTGCGGGGACGCCTCCGCGACGGTGGACAGCGTGATCGTCCGCAGCCACGCCGACAAGCTACTCAACTTCACCATCAGCCCGGAGGGGCGCTATGACGGCTTCAACGTCGGGGCGCCCGACAGCACGAAGTACGCCGAATACCAGTCCCGTTCCATCTCGATCCCGAACACGGGCGGCGACGCGATCACCCTGGGCACCATTTCGTGGACGGGTTTCCTCCCCTGGATGAAAGAGGAGGACCGCTGGGGCGGCCCGACCAGCCGAACCAACAAGTTCCCCATCCGCGGGCAGGTCGCCCTGGGCGGCACATGGAGCGTCGAGGTCCCCAAGAATGCACCGGGCTCAACCGACGAGCAACCTGCGGTCTTCGGCGGCGGCAGGCTGCGCAAGGCCTCGGACGAGAGGATCATCGCCAACTCCGCCACCAGCCTCCAGTACCGCATCTACCTCCTGCCCAGACAGGGCACGGTGAACGCGGACAACAAGCCTGGCCTCCTCGAGGGCCGGCAGACGCCCGTGGTGGAGGACGTCACGATCACCTACTTGGGCCCCGTGGTCTTCTACTTCTGGCAGTAGCCTGGGCTAAGCGAGCGGTTCGGCTGCGGGGCGCGGCACTCGAGGCCGTGCCCCGCAGCATGTACGGCCCCGCGGCAGGCACTCGGTGCCCTGTGTGCAGTTTCCCTCCGCGCCGCCCAGCCGATCCTTCGACGATGAGGAATCGGTTGGACTTTGCTGTCGTTTCGCGTAGAATATGACCTGCTGGAGCGTTGAGACCATCTCCCGCGAGGAGCGATTCGATGGGTCGAGTTGCAGCGTTTGGGTCCCTGTGTCTGCTTGCGTGCTGCTCGGCGTTGGCAGGGGCTGCCGAACTGCCTCCCGCACCCGCCAAGGAGGCGGGTGAACAGGGAGAGCGTCTCCAGGTCTGGGCAGACCGCATCGTCTACCAGTCCGACACAGGCAGCTTCGTCTTCACGGGCAAGGTTCTCGTGCTCAAGGGCGCGCTGCGCGTAGACTGCACTCAGATGGACGGCAAGGTGGACCCGAAGACCCGCCAGTTCATCAGCATCGTGGCCACGGGGGACGTTCGCCTCTCGACGGTGGACACCATCAAGGTAGGCCCCTCGACCGAGCGCCCCGCGACCACAAGCGATGCGCCGGACGCCTGGCGGGCGCTCTGCTCGCATGCCGACTACGATCTCAAGGTGGGCAAGATCGTGATGACGGCCACCGAGGGCAAGCCGCGCCCCCAACTCTGGCGCGCCTCAGGCAACGGGGAGGCCGACACCATCATCTTCCTCCCCGACAAGGGCGAGTATGAGTTGATCGGCAATCCCGTCATCCGCGGCGAGATCCCCACGGGACCCCCCAAGCCCGCCAAGCGGGTGGAGCCGGCCAAGTCCACCCAGCAACCTCAGGGCAAAGAAGAGTCCGGCACAAGAGCCGCCCCTTCCGAGGCCAAGCAGCCCTGAGCGAACCCGTATGGGCATCGTCACACGCGCAGCACCTTCAGCGAGTTCGTAGCGCCCGGCAGCGGGGTGGCCCCGCTCACCAGCACGATCACATCCCCCCGCCTCACGGCGCCCAAGCGGCGCAACTGCCGGCCGGCTCTGGCCACCAGCGCGTCCGTGCTGTCGGCCATGGCCGCGGCGTGAGCCTCCACGCCCCACACCAGGGCCAGGCGCCGGCAGTGCGCCGGCGCGGGGCAGAAGGCGTGGATCCGACACGCGGGGCGCCGCTGCGCCACCAGGCGCGCCGTGGCGCCGGAGAGCGTGAACACCACGATGGCGGCGGCGCCGATCTCCTCCGCCGCACGCACGGCAGCATCCGCCATCGCGGCCGGCACCGAGAGCGGCTGCCCGTCGTCCGGCGAGGGCCGGACGGGCCGGTACACCGTTTCCGCCTCTTCGGCGATGCGGGACATCATGCGCACGGCCTCCACCGGGTAGGCCCCCACCGCCGTCTCGCCCGAGAGCATCACGGCGTCTGTGCCGTCGAAGATCGCGTTGGCCACGTCGGAGGCCTCGGCCCGTGTCGGGCGCGGGTTCCTGATCATCGAATCCAGCATCTGCGTGGCTACGATCACAGGCTTCCCCCAGCGGTTGGCCTCCCGGATGATCCGCTTCTGGAGCACGGGGACCTGTTCAGGAGCCATCTCCACCCCCAAGTCGCCTCGAGCGACCATCAGACCGTCGGATGCGTCGAGAATGGCGGGCAGGTCGTCAATCGCTTCGGGCTGCTCGATCTTGGCCACGATCGGCGTGTCGCAGCCGGCGCGGCGGATCGCGCGGCGCGCCGCCCGCACGTCTGCCGCGCGTCGCACGAACGACAGGGCGATGGCATCCACCCCTAGCTCGAGACCGAAGGAGAGGTCACGGCGGTCTTTGGCAGTCATCGCAGGGGCGCTCACGAGCACGCCCGGCAGGTTGATCCCCTTGTGCTCGCCCAGCGGCCCTCCGACGGCCACCTCGCAGTGCACCGCCTCTTGTGTCTTGCCCACGACCGTGAGCTCCAGGAGACCGTCGTCCAGGAGGATGCGGTCGCCGCGGCGCACATCCCTGGGCAACGCCTTGTACGTCGTGGACACGCAGTCGGCGTCTCCCATCAGGCTCCGCGTGGTGATGGTCAGGCGCCGGCCGGCCTTCAGCATCACGGCGCTGCCGCCCTTGAGTCGGCCGGTGCGAATCTTCGGCCCCTGAAGGTCCTGGAGGATGCACACATTGGCGCCAACCCGCCTCGCCGCTCGGCGGATGCGCGCCACACGGTTGGCGTGCTCGGCGTGTGAGCCATGAGAGAAGTTGAGCCGGAACACGTCCACTCCGGCCTCCATAAGAGCGCTGATGCGCTCGGGCGCATCACTCGCAGGACCCAGCGTGGCCACGATCTTGGTGCGCATGGCTTCCGACTCCTCCGAAGGCGCGCAGCCCAGGAACACTCAGGACCGAGCCAGGGCCCTCTGGCGCCTGCAATTATAGTAGTCCGCCGCCATTGCGGCAACGCCACTTGTGCCTCGCCCCGTAACCCGATAGAATCACGCCTCGTGCGCGATGGCTCGGAATCCCGGCCCAACGGTGAAGCCAGGATGCTCAGGACCGCACGGGCACTTGCCGTGTTCGCCGCTTTGACGGCGCAGCACGGCGCTGGAGGAGAGGCCATGGCGAGTCCGTCCCTGTACGAAGAACGGCGCTCCACCGACTGGAGCGCGCAGATTGAGGTGTTTGCAGGCCTCCGCGCCTCCGAGCCGGTGACCAAGCGACTCTACGGCAAGTTCTGCGAGCACCTGGGCAGCAACATCTACAATGGAATCTGGGCGCAGATTCTGCGCAACCCCGGCTTCGAGCCGTGGCATCTGTTCGGGAACGACGACCAGATCGCCCACCGGGCCGCCGGGCTCGAGCGCGAGTTCCAGGTCAAGCGCCTCGTCGCAAGCCGCGAGCGCGGCATTGCCTTCCCCTGGATTCCATGGGGCCAGGGGGAGATTACGTACGAGCTTGACAATACCCAGCCCTTCAACTCCGAGACGTCTCAGCGGATCACCGCGACCAGCGTGCCTCCTGGCGGGACAGCGGGCGTTGCACAGCCGATCTGCCTGCCACTGCACCGCGTGCGCGACTTCGAGCTGACCCTGGCGGTCCGCGGCAAGGGAGACGGCCTGCGCCTGGAGGCCACCTTGCGCCGCGGCGCGCCGGATGGGCCCCCGGTCGCCCGCGCCCAGCTCCGCCGCGTCGGAAGGGACTGGTCGAGGGAGACGCTCCGCCTCGCGCTGCCCAGGGAGCGTTACGCGCCCGGGGAGGTGTTCTTCCTCATACTGGCCCTGGCCTGTCCGGGGACGGTCTGGTTGGACAACGCGGAGCTGTTCCCCGCCGACCACGTCGCCGGTTTCGACCCCGACGCGGTGCGCCTCTGGCGCGAGGCCCGCCTGCCGCTGCTGCGTTACCCCGGCGGCAACTTCGCCTCGGGCTACCACTGGCAAGATGGGGTCGGCCCCCGCGAGAAACGTCCCACGGTCTTCAACCGCGCGTGGAACCAGCCGGAGCCCAACCACGTGGGGACCGACGAGTTCATGGCCTACTGCTCCGCCGTCGGCTGCGAGCCGTTCCTCTGCGTCAACGCAGGCGACGGCACGCCCGACGAGGCCGCTGCCTGGGTGGAGTACTGCAACGGAGGCCCCGACACCCGGTACGGCCGCCTCCGAGCGCAGAACGGCCACCCCAAGCCCTACAACGTCAGGCTCTGGCAGATTGGCAACGAACTCTGGGGCAACTGGCAGATCGGCCACTGCACGCGCGAGGAGTACGCCGAGCGTTACGAGCGGTTCTGCCGAGCCATGAAGGCGGCCGACCCCACGATCCACCTGATCGCCTGCGGCCAGGACATCCAGTGGAACGAGCCGCTGGTCACCCGCAAAGGGAAGCTGGTCGAATCGGTCTCCATCCACAGCCTGGTGGGCAGCGGCCTGCGCGGCACCCACGACGCCCAGGGTGCCTTCGAGTCGCTGCTCGCCTACCCGACCGCCTACGCCGGTGTGCTGGAGGGGTTGCGCAGGCAGATGGCACCTCATGTGGAGAAGCCCCGGATCGCGATCACCGAGCTTCAGGTCTTCACAAACCAGCCGCAGTTGCCTAACAACGGCGAGATCGTGGAAGCCCTCTTCCTGGCCGGCATCCTCCACACGGCCATCCGCTCGGGCGGCCTCGTCGAGCTCATCACCCACACCGCCAACATGAACCACGGCGGTGGCCTGCGCAAGACCCGCGAGATCGTCTATCCCAACCCGGTCTACTTCACATCGCGGTTGTACGCCACTCAGCCGGGCATCTGGCCTGTCGCGCTGCGCGTGACGGCTCCGGCCACCGACGTGCCCGCCCGCGGCGGCCTGCCCGAGGTCAAGGGCTCGCCCTATCTCGATGCCATCGCGCTGCTGGATGAGACCGGGGAGAAGCTGGTGATGCTCGTGGTGAATCGCCACCACGACAGGCCGATCCCTGTGACCATCGTCCTCACCGATTTCCTCCCGCGCACCCAATGCCACACCCAGACTTTGCGTGGAACCCACTACCGCGATCTGAACACGTGGCAGGACCCTGACCGCGTCCGCCTCTTCGACACTACTGAGCGCGCCGCGGGCCGCCAGCTCAAAGTCACATTTGCCCCTTGCTCCGTCACCGCCCTCACCTGTCGAAGGGCAGACTGATCACACAGCGGAGATTCAGATGCCGAAGAAACGCCATCACACCGCCGCGGGCTCTGGCTGGCCACGAGGCGAGCGGCTATCGCCGAGAGAGGCCAACGTCGAGGCGATCAGGCGCCAGGCAGACAGGCTCAAGAGCCTCCGCTCCAACGAGGCCGAGTTCGCCCGCTACATGAGCCGCCTGTATGCCATGCTCCGCGACTGGCCTGAGTTTCGCCTCTTGCGGCCCGACCTGGCCGAACTCCGCCAAGCGCTCCTTCCTCTGCCGATGAGGGACCTTCGGGCGGTGCTGGCGCCACAGACCGCGGCCCGTCGCTCACGGAGGGTACGAGCTTACGTCCTCACCCAGGTGCTGGACGACGAGCTCCTTGACCTGTTCATCAGCGCGCTGGACTCGGCGGCAGGCCGCGCCGGTTCTCCCGATGACGTGGGTGCGCTTGCCATCATCCACCACTCCATCACAGGAATTGCCGACGGGTCGGTGCCCTTTGACAACAGTCCCCTGCTTACCGCGCTCCTGGACATCTCACTCGACGAACTCCACGAGCTGGGGCAGGCGCTGCGCGAGAGCGAAGGAAAGGGTGACGAAACTGGCGACTCTGCCCCATGCGACGAGGCCGAGCGCAAAGGTGCCCGCACGCAGGCTCTCGCTAACCACCCAGCGGTCCGGCTCGCTGCTGAAAGGCGGAGCTTCTGGCTGGCTCACCGGCTCCTGAGCTACCTGACACGCGGCGTTGTACGCGCGAGCCTGACCGCCGAGGAGCTGGCTCCATTGATGACCGACGTGCGAGCGCTGGCACGGCAGGTCATGGCCGAGGCAGTATCGCCCAGCGATCTGGGCGCTGGCCTGGAGCAGAAGACCCCCGACCTGCTAACGCGCATCAATACCTTCGCAGCCGATCCTGCCAGGAATGAGGCATTCCGCAGGGTCGTGGAGGGCCTGGCCGACGAGGCCCGCGCTGCGGCCACGCAGGGGCAGCCGCTGGCGTCGCGTCTCGCGGCAGTGGCGGAGTTCGCCCAGTCGGCCCTGGAGCCGAGTTCGCCTGTGCGGGCCATCATCTGCCAGGGGAGCATCGCCCGACTTCAGCGCGCCGCCGCCGACAAGCAGGCGGAGGTGGCGCACCCGACCGGCTAAGGGCACCGACTCCGCCGCCCGAGGCCATCGCCGGCTTCAGCCGCCGTGGCTTGGGTCCCGCAGCACCGCGCCCTGCGCGCCCGACGTCACGAGGTGCGCATAGCGGGTGAGCCAGCCCGTGGTGATCTTGGGCTTCGGGGCCTTCCAGGCTTTCCTGCGGCGGGCCAGTTCGGCCTTGGGCACGTGGAGCTCGATCCTGCGGCCCGGGATGTCCACGGTGATCCTATCGCCGGTCTTCACCAGTGCGATGGGGCCGCCCGCCGCCGCTTCGGGCGAGACGTGCCCCACGCACGGCCCGCGGGTGCCGCCCGAGAAGCGCCCGTCCGTGATGAGCGCCACGCCGGTCAACAGGCCCATTCCAGCCAGGGCCGAAGTGGGGTGGAGCATCTCGCGCATGCCCGGCCCGCCTTTGGGGCCTTCGTAGCGGATGACCACCATCATCCCCTTCTTGATCTTCCCCGCGAGGATAGCCTTCATGGCCGCCTCCTCGTTGTCAAAGACCTGTGCGGCGCCCGTCATGCACATGGCCTCGGGCGCCACGGCGGCCTGCTTGACGACGCAGCCTTCGGGCGCCAGATTGCCCCAGAGCACGGCCAGGCTGCCCTCGGCCCGGTATGCCTGCTTCACTGGGCGGATGACGCTCTCGTCGTAGACCTCGGCTTTGCGGGCGATCTGGCGCGTGGTCAGGCCGCTCACGGTCGCACAGTCCTGGATGCGCGAGCCAAGCTGCTTGAGTACCGCGGGGATACCTCCTGCATAGTGCAGGTCTTCCATGAAATGGTCGCCGGCCGGGCGAATCTTGGCGATGGTCGGGGTGGCGCGGCTGATCTCGTCAATCGCCTGGAACGGCACATTCACCCCTGCCTCGTGGGCAATGGCCGGGATGTGGAGGCAGGCGTTCGTGGAGCCGCCCAGGGCGACATCCACCCTCAAGGCGTTGCCGATGGCCTGCTCCGTGATGATCCGGCGGGCGGTGATCCCCTTGCGCACCAGCGCGACGATCCGCTCGCCGCTGGCGTAGGCGATGCGGTCCTTCTCCGACGACACAGCGAGCGCGGTGCCGCAGTAGGGCAACGACATGCCCAGGGCCTCGGTGCAGCACGCCATGGTGTTCGCCGTGTAGAGGCCGGCGCACGCCCCGGCGCCTGGGCAGGCCTCGAGTTCCAGGGCGGCCAGCTCCTCGTCGTCAATCTCGCCCTTCTTTCGGCGCCCCATCGCCTCGAAGACGTCGTGCACGAGATCGAGACGGCGCCGGCGCCGGATGCCCGAGAGCATCGGCCCGCCGGTGACGACGATGGCCGGCAGATCGAGCCGCGCGGCGGCCATCAGCATGCCGGGCGTGATCTTGTCGCAGTTGGTGAGCAGCACCATGCCGTCGAGGGAGTGTGCGAGCATGATGCTCTCGATCATGTCGGCGATCAACTCGCGCGAGGGCAGTGAGTAGTGCATGCCGCTGTGGCCCATCGAGATGCCGTCGCAGATGCCCGCCACCTGGAACTTCATGGCGATGCCGCCGGCGGCATGGATGCCCTTCTCGATGGCGCGCTCGAGGCGCGGCAGATGGATGTGGCCCGGGATCAGATCGGTGGCGCTCGACGCCAGGCCGATCAGCGGCTTCCCGAAATCCTCACGCCGGAGCCCGCAACTGTGCAGCAGCGCCCGGTGCGGAGCCGCCTCGAGGCCGTGGATCAACACGTCGCTTCGCATGAGTCTCTCCTGATACGTGCAACGCTCGTAGGAAACCCAGTTTGGGATTATAGATGGCTCGCGCCGAGGTGTCAAACTCGCCAGAGCGAGAGCCCGCCTCTGTCGGGGACGATCGGCGGCGAGTGCCGATGGAATGCACGTGGTGAACGTCACCGTGCATGCCTTCCGCCTTCGTGCCGCGAGGCAGGGGGGAGAGCACACCGCCCGGTCGCTTCAAGCAGCACCTTGCGGAGCCGACCCGCCAGGAGGCGATCTCCGCCGCTCTCAAGGATCGCGCGTGTCGCCGCGTGAAGGTCCTCGGCGGCGACCAGGCAGACGCCGCGGTGGAGCGCGCCCCGGCAAAGCAGCTCGGGAAACGGAGAGCCCCGCTCCGCGGGGGGAAGGCCGCAGTAGCCGTTCGCGACGATGATCCCTTTGGTCGCCTTGCCCGAGCCTGCATCAAGCTGCCGCACGAGGTCCCAGTACGGCTCGACGTCCATCGCCCCTTCGGCCGTCGCTACCACAACCAGGGCCGCGCCCTCATCGCCGTGGAGCTTCAGAGCGCCGCCGGCGCCTGCCTCCACGCTGAAGCCGAGGAGCCTGAAACACTCCTCTACCGAGGCAGCCAACTCGGACGCTGTGCGGGCAAGCAGAAGGCCGTTGAGCCGCTGCAAGCTCGCGTGGCGCCGGCGCAGATCCACGAACTCCTTCTCGAGGGCCTCGATCTGAGCCGCGAGTGTGGCGAGGCGCTGGGCAAGCTCGCCCTGCCCGGGCAACTCGATGGACCGAGCCCATTCAGGCCCTGCCGGCCGGCTGCGTGTGGCGCCGCCAGCCATCTGGAGCTGCTGGATGCGAGCGCCGAGGTCGGCCGGCGCCTTCACGCTCGGGAGTGGCACGAACAGCACTCGGCCCTGCCCCACACGGACCTCGAGCGCCAGGAGGCGTTCCTGAGCGTCTCTGGCAATGGGGTGCCAGTGCGCCGGCAATTCGGTGTTCACAACGCACGCAACGGGCTGTGCGGCGGCGCAGAACACCTTCCAGGCAGGATGCGCTTCATCCACGGCCAGGACCTCGCTGCCCGCCGATGCCGTGATGACGAGACGCGCGAGCGACGCCTCCTCGGGCAGCCACGAGTAAGCGTGCAGAACCGCCCGGGCACTGCCCTGGGGCGTGCTCCGTTCGACGCGGAACGGCACGCCCACCGGGCGCAGAATGCAGACGAGCGTGCCGCCTCCGTGCACAAGGTTCGTGGCCTCGCGGCGTCGCCGGCGCACCAGATCGGCCACACGTGCGGCGCCCGCGGCTCGCTCATCGGTGTTCCCCGGCTGTCCGCTGGCTAGCTGGTGCCAGAGCAGCGGCACCACGCTCGGGTCCACCAGTACGCACCTGTGCCCGTCGAGAGGCAGTTCCGCCTCAAAGAGGGCCCGATCGATGGACTCGCCCTCGGCCTCAAGCCCAACCACCAGGATACGGTCGCTCACGGACACCCTCGCTCCTCGGGAGCCTCGGCCTTGGCAAACAGCAGGTAGTATATCATGGAGCCCGCTGCGCGTCGCTTCCGTTCGTAGACGCTCTGGTGGTGGCCAGGCAGTTCGGTCGCCCATTGGCCTGAGCCCACCCGATTGACGAGGCCGGGGGTCGTCCCCAGGCAGGCCAGAATCTGCTCGGCATAGGGCCGGTCGTCGGTGATCACGGTGAGCGTGCCCCCGGGGCACAGGCGTTGGACGAGTTGGCGCGCCAACGCCGGCTGGATCAGCCGATGCCGTGCGTGGCGGCGCTTCGGCCACGGATCAGGGAAGTGAATGTGGAAGGCTTGGACGCCGCCCGGCCTGAGCAAGCCGGCAATCGCGGACCTGGCGTCGCCGAAGTAGACGCGCACGTTACCCAGCCTCGCCCGCTCGATCTTGCGGCAAAGGGAGTCCACCCTCTCGCGCACTCGCTCGATGGCGAGGAAATCCGTTGCAGGCGATGCTTTGGCCGCCCGCAGGATGAAGTCGTCCTTCCCCGGGCCGATCTCTACCTCCAGCGGCGCATCTTGCCTGCCCAGGCACAGGGCGAGGGAGTCCGGCACCGCACGGTCGTCCTCGGTGAGAAGCAGGCCGCGGTGCCGGGAGACGGTGTCCCGGCGCAGCTTCCGCAGGTGCTCTCCGAAGAGTCGTGGCACCAGCCTCTCGACCAGTTCCGTGGGCAGGCCGATGACGTTGGATTCGCTGCCTTCGATGGACTGGATGAAACGGTCGCCGCCTTCCTGGATGGCGTAGGCTCCCGCCTTGTCACGCCAGCCGCAAGTGGCGATATACCCGTCCAGCTCTGCCTCGCTCATGGGAGCCATTCGCACCCAGGTCACCTCATGCGCCACCTGCCGCGTGCCGCGGGCCGTGTCGAGCACGCACACACCAGTGATGACCGCGTGGCGATGGGCCGTGAGCAGCCGAAGGAACTCTCGGGCCTGGGCCTCGTCCGCAGGCTTGCCGATCACGCGGCCTTCACAGGCGACGAGGGTATCGGCGGCTAGGATCACGGCGTCACCAACCTTCGCGGCGGCCGCCTCGGCCTTGCGCACGGCTAACGCCTCTGCCTGCTGTGCCGGCGCGAGCGCGGGGTCCAACGACTCGTCCACCTCCGGAGGCACGACTTGGAACGTGTAGCCCAACTGAGCCAGGAGCTGGCGCCGCCTGGGCGAAGCCGAGGCCAGGATCAGTTTCGAGCGCCTCAACTGCAAAACCCGACCTCCTCGAGACACCGCCTGCCCAGGGCCACCTCTTCCTCGATGAAACCGGCGCTGATCTCCATCACCCGCAACGCCTCGCGTGGCAGAAGCGCGAGGACGCGCCGGAAATCCACCTCGCCCAGGCCCGGCGGATAGTGGTCGCGGCTGCCTTCGCGGACGTCGTGCAGGTGGACTCCGATCGTCCGTGTGCCGTACCGTCGGAGCCATTCATGCCGTTCGCCGAGCCCGAGGAAATCCTGGATCACGGCGTGGCCGACATCGTGCCAGTAGCCGACGCGGGGGTCAGGGAACCTGCGGAGGAGTTCGCCGACCTCCTCTACGTTGGGCAGCTCGTGCCAGCCCAGGCGGCATTCGAGCCCGAGGCGGATGTCGGACGAGCGAGCCAGCAGTTCCTCGAGGCTGCGGCATGCCGCCTCGAGACGCGGCCTAGCCAGCGGCTCGCGTTCGGCCACTATCTCAGCGCGTGAGACTTCCAGGCGCTCGGCCTCCGCGGCGCCGCCGCGGCTCAGCTTGTCCAGCAGCGCCTGCTTCTCCCACTTCGCCTCGATGGGGAGCGAGCCCAGGTGGAGGACCACCGTGGAGGCGCCCAAGGCCCTCGCGTTCGCGATGCTCTCAAGCGTGGCATCCACCCCTTCGCGCCGCCGCTCGTCATCGGTGGATGCCAGCCAGTCGCCGCGCCGGTTCGCGCCATCGAGGCTCCGCTCCGAGCAGACGTTGTGAACGCTGACGACCCTCAGCCCCGTCTTCGCAAAGGCGGCTTGGGTTCTCTTCAGGTTGAAGGGGACCGCGTCGGCGATGCCGACCTCAACCGCCTGGAAGCCCATGCGGGCAATCGCTTCCAGAGTGGCCTCTGGCCGTGGGTCACTGCGGGGGTACCAAGCCGTGGACAGTGCGATCACGCATGCTTCCTTGCAGGAAAAGCCTCACCACTTCCTCCGCTACAGAAGCCAGCAGCTCGTCGGCACGGGCCATTGCCTCTCGCAGGGCCATCGGGCACGGCACGATGCTGAAGCAGGCCACGATGCCCTGCTCGCGCACGGCCTCATACCCTTCGCTGAGCGAGCCTGCCAGGGCAACCACCGGGATGCCCCTCGCGCGCGCCACGCGGGCCACCCCCACGGGGACCTTGCCGTAGGCCGTCTGCTCGTCCACGCGCCCCTCCCCCACAAGCACGAGATCTGCCCCACGGAGCTTCTCTTCGAGGTCCACGGCCTTGATGATGAGCTCCACGCCTGGAACCAGTTCTGCGCGAAGGAACGCCATCAGGCCGGCCCCCAGCCCCCCCGCCGCCCCTGCCCCCGGGGCGTCGCTCACGTGGGCGCCCAGGTCGCGCTCGATCAGCCGTGCCCAGTGCGCGAGAGCGGCATCGAGGCGCTCGACCATCTCGGGCGTGGCGCCTTTCTGCGGGCCGTACACTCGCGCCGCGCCCTGAGGTCCTGTCAGCGGGTTGGTGACGTCGCATGCCACCTTGCACTCCACGCGGCGCAGCCGCGGGTCCAGAGCCGACACGTCAATCCGCGCCACCTGGCCCAACGCCCCGCCGCCGCGCCCGACAGGAGCCTCCTGGGCATCCAGCAGACGCGCCCCCAGGGCCTGCGCCATCCCAGCGCCGCCGTCCACCGTGGCGCTGCCGCCGATCCCCAGCACAATGCGCTCAACGCCCTGCTCCAGGGCGGCCGCGACCAGTTCGCCGGTGCCGAACGTCGTTGCTGCCATTGGATCGCGCCGCTCAGGAGGCACCAGCGGGAGGCCTGAGGCAGCAGCCATCTCCAGCACTGCCGTCCGGCCGTCGCCGAGGATCCCGTACTCCGCCTCCACGGGGTCGCCCAGCGGGCCGCTCACTCGGGCGCTCAGGAAGCGCCCTCCCGTGGCGGCCACGAGCGCCCGCACGGTGCCCTCCCCGCCATCCGCCATCGGAACGCAGACGACCTCAGCGCCTGGCGCGCCCGCACGAACGCCGCGCGCCATCGCCGCGGCAACGGCTTCCGCCGGCAAGCACTCCTTGAACGAGTCGGGGGCAATGACGATCTTCAATTCCTGCCCGCCTGTTGCCGGCGCTCGGCTCACCGCGTCAGTAGATGCCCTGATCGTACGCCCCGACGATCGTGGCCCGGTTCAAGTCGTACACCGTGTCAGCCGCGACACCGGGTGGCGGCCCGAACGGGAAGGCCAGCAGCAGCAAGAGATGATGCCACGTGGTCACCGAGGCCGCCTCCTGGAAGCGCCCGAGGCGCCGGTTCTTCTGGTCTGTGATCGTCGTCACCAGGACCATGTCGCGCCGCTCCCAGGCCGGCACGAGGCCGAACGAGAGGAGGTTGAGCGCGCGCACGAAGCGCGGCGAGCGCGACTGCTGCTCGTACAGGCGGAGCTCGGCATGCAGTTCGGCCGGCGCCGGCTCGGGCCGAACATGGATGAAGCGCTCCGACCGGTAGTAGGCCCAATGGCTTGCGTTGCGGTAGATCAGCTGCGAGCGCGGGGGCAGCAGGAGATCGTCCGCAGTGGGCCCCGTCAGGCCCTTGAAGTCGATGCTGACCGCCTTCATCTTCTCCGGCTCAGGCGGCGAGCCTGGCGGCCAGGGGGTGATCCGGCGGGGTCCGGCGGAGCGGAACGCGACGCAACACCCGCCCAGCGGCGCCAGCAGAAGGGCCAGAACGACGAAGCGCGGCATTGTCCCCATCACGCGCCGGCCTTCCCCACGGGGATCGGGATCCAGAGGAGCTGGATGTAGCGCGTGTGATTCACCCGCCCCCAGCCCACGATCCCGAGCAGGATGATGCTGCCATCCCTTACCAGGTACCTGACCTTCGTGGGATCCGTCGCAGGCGAGGCAAGCGCCTGGACGCCGGGTTGCTCCTCCTCGTCGAGCGGCGCGACCTCTCGGCAGCGGGTCCAGCCCAGGCCCAGGCCCACGACCTCGTTGGTCCGGCGGCTGGCCACGCGCTGGCGCGTCGCCACGTCGTAGGCATCGGCGCGGTCCCACCAGGCCAGGATGCAGTCGGACCCATTCTGCGCCGCGTAGAACTGCCGCTTGCCCGGCTTCGCCGGGTCGAAGTAGAGCCAGTCGCCGTGCTGGCTGCCGGGGACGAAAGCCTTCCAGGGGTTGTAGCGTCCCTTGACGATCAGCCCGGGGGCCGGTGTGAACGGCACGCTGAAGATCTGGATGAAGTTCATCGAGAACACCGAGGCATCGCCCGGCAGCGAGTAGCGCCCCGAGAAGCCCGCGTGGCTCACCTGCTTGAGGTCCGCCACGAGCGCCGCGAGTTGCTGGGGTTCCGGCGCCGGCAGCGGCTCCATGCCCAGCCAGTCACCCAGCTCATTATAGGTCAGCGGCCCGCCTCCGTCGCAGAAGATGAACATCGTGCAGCCGCACTGACTCAGGGCGACTACGGCCATCGCAACGCACAGTGACAGCCTCCGGGTCATTCGCATGCTTGCACACTCCTGTGGTGGCCGACCCACTCGGGAATGCTCAGCGGGCGCGGAGCTTCCTCAGAACAGGTCGAAGCGCCTGGTCGAGCGACTTCTCGGTCGTGCCAATGTCAATACCCGCGAGCAGATGCCAGCGCTCCACGTGTTCGGCTGATTCGCCGGGCTCAAGTCTATGGAGCGGCCCCACCGTCTCGAGCTCGATGAAGGAGCCCGCCGTGTAGCTCTCGCAGTTGCAGCCGCAATCGGGGTAGGGCCGGCCCTCTTCGTAGGCAAACTCCTTGATGAAGAGCGTGCCGTGCCGGAAGTAAGCCGCCCAGCCTTGCTTGTTGGCGATGCCGATCTTCTGGGGCTCTGCGAGCGATTCGTCGGTTCGCAGCCGGACGTACTTCGGGCCGAGGGTGAACCGCGGGTCGCTGAGATTCGTGTAGTGCCACAGCACCATCGGCCGGGCCGGAAGCAGGTAGTCGTCGTGCGAGCGGAATGGCTCCTGGGGCACGATGACGCAGCCGCCGCCGTTCATGATGGTGAGCGCCCAGGGAGCCACCTCGATGGCCCAGATCCCTGTGTTGGTGATGCGGTGCACGACCTCCACCCCTGTGCCTCTGGTATCGAGCGTGACGGTCATCTCTTTCAGGATGCCCGTCTGCACTTCCACGGCCTGCGTGAGGTGCAGAGCGTGGCTCCCGCGCTCGTCACATCGAACGGGAGTGCTATCGGGCACGTAGCTCCGCGGGATCGCCTCGGGCGCCGTCCACAGGCGATGTCCGCCCACGGGTCGCCAGTCGCCCAGCTCGGTTGTCACCTTCGCCGTCGGCGGGCAGAGACCAAGGATGTTCTCGCCACCCGACAGCTTGTAACACAGGATTCGGGGCCCGATGTCCGTCGTCACGATCACCTCGGCGGTTCCGTTGCTCAGCTTGCGGCAGTTCCGCAGGCCCGCGAAGCTCACTCTGGACGCCATGGCCTATCCCCTCTACAGGAGTCACGGTATGCGCCAGCGCGCGCCTTCCGCCTCACCAGTATTCTAGGCGTCCCGGCCCGCGGCGTCAACCACCCCCTGGCCAGCCGCCGTTGACATGCCGCTGATCGCGGGCTACAATCCCTCCCGTCCGCAGGTGCAAAGGGAGACCGCCATGGGAAGCCTCTGGAAGCGTCTCGTTGCCCGGCACGCGGCCGCTCTTGGCTTCTGGGCGGTGCTGGCCCTGGTGGCGCTGGCGCTTGTCTTCGCGGTGGCGATGGCGCGTGGGTTCTGAGGTGATTCCTAAGGGCGCCCGCGGGCGCGGTGCCGCGCCCGGCGCCGGAGAATCCGCTTTACCCGCCGCACCGCCGTATACGGCCAGAGCCAGCCCAGCATCCATCGCACTCTGTGGCGCTGTGCCTCGTCTGGTGCCTGCCGGTCGGCCGAATACCGGGCTCTCAGCTTCTGGAGCCCTAGCCGGTCGGCCTGGGCCAGGAATGGAATCAGGGCTCTCCTCGAGAACCACCCCGTGCCGAGATAGAGCGAGGTGGCGAAGTCCACCAGAAACGGCCTTCCGTCCGCTGTGAGCAGGATGTTCTTGCGCTGGTGGGCGTCGAGGTGCACCACGCCTCGCTCGTGGAGCGCGGCGTGAAGCTCGGCGAGCCGGTCGAAGACAGTGCCTGGCAGCGACTTGCGGCGCCGCGACTTGAGGTCCGCCGCATCCACATAGTCTACCGCGAAGGCGAAGGCATCAATGCGCCCCCTGAAGGCAGGCACACCCTCCACGCCGGCCAGGTGGCGGTAGATGCGCGTCTCGTTGGCCACGATCCATCGCCCATAGGTGTGGCGGACCAGCCACCGGGCCTGGGCGAAGTCCTTCACAATCAGGCGACAGCCCTCCCGCTCGACCAGCAGGATAGACGGCTTGGCGCCCCGCGCCCCGCGCAGCACGCGTCGCGTGTGGTCCGGCAGTTCGGACCGGGTGAGAGGGGTTTCTTCGACAACGGGGGACGTCATACGCCATCCGAAGTTCTGGCCAGCGTCTGGAGCAGCACCGTCGCCGCCAGGCGCTCAGCGGACCTCTTGCAGCGCGCTACCATCGTAGGGGCAGCGGGCTTTGCAGTAGTGATAGCGGCGACCGCACGCGGGGCAGAACCGGTTGATCTCGTACGCATGGCCGATCACGCCCCCGATGATGCCTCCCGCCACGCCGCCCACCGCTGCGCCCCTTGTGCGGTGGTGATGGTCCAGAATGGCGCCCGCCGTGGCCCCTGTGGCACCTCCGATCACCGCGCCCTCTTGGGTAGGCGTGCAGGCCAGTGAGCTCAGGACAGCCCCGAGAGCGAGGACGAGAGCCACGACACACTTGACCATCGCGCACATCGCGCCCACTCCTGGTGCCTCGCCAAGCAGCCGCCGCTCCTCATACGACTCAGGAGCGCCAGCCGCCGCCATTATACAGGGCCTCCGCGGGCTTTCAAAGGGCTAGCTAACCGCATCGCCTCCGCCTTTTTGACGCGCGCAGACGATGCTCTATTCACGCGGAGCGGTCATTTGACTCTCCACGCCAGGGCCTGCTATCATCTGCGGCAATTGTCTCCAGCCCATGCAGTGGAGGACGCCGTGAAGTACGCGATCGTCGTGCCCGATGGCATGGCGGACAGGCCCGTGGCCCGCCTCGGTGGACGTACGCCCCTTGAGGTCGCGGCGAAGCCCCACATGGACCGCATCGCCACTCGTGGGCGCCTGGGCCTCGTCTGCCACACGCCTCCCACCCTGCCTCCCGGCAGCGACGTGGCGATGCTCTCGCTGCTTGGCTACGACCCCGCCTCGAGCTACACCGGCCGCGCCCCCCTCGAAGCCGCCAGCATGGGCATCGAGCTTGGACCCACCGACGTCGCCTTCCGCTGCAACCTGGTGACCGTGGACGGCGGTACACTGGTGGACCACAGCGCCGGCCACATTGATTCCCGCGAAGCCGCCGTGCTCGTGGACCTGCTGAACAACCGCCTCGGCTCCGACACACTGCGTTTCTACCCTGGCGTCGGCTATCGCCACCTCCTGGTCTACCGGGGCAAAGAGCCTCTCACCGCCGAGTGCACCCCGCCCCACGACATCCTCGACCAGCCGATTGCCAGGCACCTCCCCCGCGGCCCTGGGGCCGAGTTTCTCCGCCGCCTCATGGACCAGTCACGCGACCTTCTCGCCCACCACGACATCAACGACGTGCGGATTGACCTCGGCGAGAACCCAGCCAACATGATCTGGCTCTGGGGCCGGGGCACAAGGCCAACCCTCCAGCTCTTCGCCGAACGCTTCGGCCTCCGCGGCGCGGCCATCGCCGCCGTGGACCTCGTGCGCGGCCTCGCCACCTGCCTGGGTCTGGACGTCATCCGCGTCGAGGGCGCCACCGGCTACATTCAAACCAATTTCGCCGGCAAAGGCCAGGCGGCCATTGATGCCCTCGACCGCTACGACCTCGTTTTCGTGCACATCGAGGCCCCCGACGAAGCGGGCCACCAGGGCAATATCCAGGCGAAGGTGGACGCCATCGAGGCGATTGACAAGCACATCGTCGGCCCCCTTCACGCCGCCCTGGAGGCCCGCGGCAACTGCCGCCTCCTCGTTCTCCCCGACCATCCCACGCCGCTCGAGGTCCGCACCCACGTGGCCGAGCCTGTCCCCTTCGCCTACTGTGGCAGCGATGTGGCCGAGCCCAGCGGGCGCCAATTCACGGAGGCGAACGCGGCAGAAACAGGCCTCACCATCGCGCCGGGCCACCGGCTGATGCCGCTGTTCCTCGGACGCGAATGAACTGCAAGTGCCTGACGCGTCGTGCCTTGGGCAGATTCCCGTTGACAAGCGTGCGCCCCAGCGATAGAATTAAGGTGGGCGGGAGTACGCAGGATGCAGAGCGTGCATGACCTGGAGTCTGGGGAATCTGCCATGCGACGCACAGACCGGGGCGTCACCATTACGGAACTGCTAACCGTCGTCTCCCTGCTCACGATCCTGACCTCGATCGTGAGCCCCGTGCTGCTCACGGTCAAGCATGCGGCCCTCGCGCGCGCGTGCAGCAACAACTGCCGACAGGTATACGTGGCCCTGCAACTCATCGCCAACGGCAACTATGGAAAGTACCCTCCCTGTGTCGTTCTCGACACCACCGCCAATCCTCTTCAGCTCATTGATTATGGCCTCAAGGAGGACCAGTGGTGGTACCGTAAGGTCTCCAAGACCCTCTACCCTACGAAGGACCCCCTCGCCGGCAACTGGTTGCCCCCCGAGCACAACGCGCTTCGCTGCCCCGCCAGCGCCGACCCCTATGATCAGGCCCGCGTGAAGGGGAATTACACACAGGTGGTCAGCGTGGGGAGCACCGGCGACAAGGACCGCGTGTTCGACGACAACTTCGGCTTCAACAACTTCGGCTTCAAGTACGCGGGCCCTGTCGGCACCAGCCGCGAGACGGTGCCCGCCATCCCCAACACGGACGTGCCTACCTGGAAGTGGGGCGCTATCGGCAACAGCTTCTACTACCGCGCCAGCGCGCCCAGTGGCGGCTGGGGCGCCGGCATCGTCATGGCCGGAAGGCCGAAGCACATGTACGACAGCTCCAAAGATTCGGGCGGTGTGAAGTACTGCAATTGCGACACGGGCACCGCTCCACGCAAGACGTGGCCCTGCGCCTATGCCTACCTCGGCGAGTTCTCGACGGTGCCCGACGCGGCTCGCACAATGATGATGATGGACTATATCAAGGCGGACGTGGCGCCGAACCTAGTGAACGATGGGCTGCGCGGCTTCCGCTTCCGCCACGGCGGCCGCGCGAACGTCCTGTTCGTGGACGGCCACGTGAACCTCATGCACCGGCAGGAGTATCAGAAGGACTGGGCCGAGCCCGACCATACGGCATTCGCCAGGGACACCATCACGGCCCGCCCAAGGATTCACTGGTTCGTCCTGCGTCCGTGAGAAGGCTGGCCTTCTGCCTCCTCCCCTGACGGCGCGCTCGATGATTCGCCCCTATCGTTCCACCGATCGCGACACGCTCATCCAGGTCACGAAGCTCGCCTTCGACGGCGTCTCGATTGACCAGAACATCGAGGCGCTTTACGGCGTGATCCACGGCGTGCGTTGGCAGGAGCGCAAGGGCAGCCACGTCGAGGCCGACATCGCGGCAAACCCCTCGGGAATCTTCGTCTACGAGGCCGACGGCTGCGTCGTCGGCTACGTGTCCTGTCGCATCAACGCCGCGACCGCGATCGGCGCCATCCCCAACCTCGCCGTGCACCCGGCCCACCAGGGGGCAGGGATCGGCAGGCAGCTCCTCAACGCCGCGCTGGCCTATCTGCGCTCGACGGGGATGAAGTTCGCCCGCATCGAGACCCTCGAGCAGAATGCCCGCTGCGTCGCCCTGTATCCCAAGCTGGGCTTCACCGAAGTGGCCCGGCAGATCCACTACATTCGCCCCCTATGAATCCCCCGCGGCCCGCTGGGGCCCCTCCCAGACTTCCTCGCCAAGGTCTCGAAATGCGCGGCCCAACGTGATATAATCCTTGGCGACAGCTCCCACACCGATGCCCTGGAGGCCGTCCATGAGCGACGAGCGGGACTTTCAGGTCCGGCAGGACATCCTGGATGCCGAGTACGGCACGGGCGCTGCGGGCCTGGGGCCGACGGGCGGACAGGTCGCCTTCGACCTCTTCTTCGGCGTTCTAGCGCCCCTGGCATTGTTGCTGGCCGACCCTGCGCTGTTCGTCCCCAGCGTCGCCGACCGCGCCGCGTTGCCACCCTACCTGGCAATGCCGACCTATGTGGCCGAGGGCGCGTTGATCGCCGCGCTGGCCCTCTGGGGCTTCAGCGGCATGCGCCGACCGGCCCTCGGCATGCTGCTCGCCGGGCCTTTCGCTGTCGGAGCGCTCCTCTCGGCCGCTCTCGGCCTGGTGCTGCTGCCCTTCGCTCTCGTGCACTGCGACCTCTTGAGCGGCCTGTTGGCCTTCACCCCCTGGCTCACGGCGTTCGTCTTCGCCCGGCACTGCGCGCTGGCGTGCCGCGCCGGGGCGCACCGGTCGCTCGTCCTCACCGTCGTCCTGCTGGCCATCTCGTTCACGGCCCTCTCCGCGGCTCTCGTATCGGTGGGCAGGGCACGCCATCGCCGGGCGCTCGCCATCGAGAACCTGCTGCTGAGCGAAAGCCCGGCCGACTTCGAATACGGCTGCCAGATGATCCGCGATCCCAGCCAGATAGACATGGACCGCCTCGCCACGGTGTATTTCGAGCTGAAGGAGGGCGATCCTCGCCGCCCGCGCGTCGCCGCGGCGCACCTTCGCTTCACCGGCGCATCCATCGAGCAGGCCGTGCAGCGCCTCTTCCCGCGCGTGCGGCAGGCCCCTCCACCCGACGGACAGGCGCCCCGCAGGGAGGAGGACCCGCAGGCGCACCTGATTGACCTGCTCTTCAGCTCCGAGCGCGTCGAGCATCTCAAGGCGGCGGACGATCTGCTGAGCCACGACCCCGACCCGAGGATGCTCGAGGCCATCGTCCACCGCTACCGCGGCTTGCCCGAGGGCGACCCGCGCCGCGAGTGGATCGAGAGCGCATACACGAGCCTGAATGCTGACGGCGAGACGATTCAACAGGCGCTGAAGCGGTTCCCACCCAAGCCCGCGGCCAAGAAGGACGGCGCGGAGCCACCGCGACGACCCGACGCCCTGCCGCCCGACCCGAGCAAGGCCCCTCAGATCGCCCCGTGAAACGCCTGGCACGCATAGCGTGCCGCGAACAGCGCCGCGAACACGAGGAGCCAGGGGCTGGCCTCGCGTGTGCGCCCCGTGACCAGCTTCAGGAAAGCGTAAGCGATGAAGCCGAAGGCGATCCCCTCGGTGATGTTCCCCGTGAGAGGCATCATCATGATCGCCAGGAAGGCGGGGACGGCCTCCGTCCAGTCGTTCCAGGGAATATGCACGACGGCCGACACGATGAGGCACCCGATGAGGATGAGCGTGGGCGCGGTGACAGGGCTGAGGACCTTCAGACGGCGCACGACGAGGGTAGAATCCCTGGCGGCGGCGAGTGGGGTCTCCTGCTCTGCAACTTTGCCGGCCGCGTCGCGTCGCGTCTCCCAACTCCCCTCGAAGTGCTCGAGCCGGAACTCTTCGGTGGTGGGCGCGCCCCCCGCGATCATCTCGACGCACGGCGTGAAGAAGACCGCGGCGAGGAACAGGAGCGCCGTCACCACGTTGGCCAGGCCGGTTCGGCCACCCTCCGACACACCGGCCGAACTCTCGATGTAGCTCGTGATCGTGGAAGTGCCCAGCAGGGTGCCGGCCACGGTGCCGGCCGCGTCGCTGAAGAGGGCCTGCCGCGCCCGGGGCAGTTGGCCGTTGACCATCAGCCCCGCCTGCTGCGACACCCCGATCAGCGTGCCCACCGTGTCGAAGAGATCGAGGAAGAAGAACGTGAAGATCACCCCCACGAGGCCGAGTTGGAAGGCGCCCGCTATGTCGAGCGCGAGGGCAGTATGCCGGAGTTCGCTCCACGGCGGCGCGCTGATCAGGCTGGCCGCGGGCTTCACCAGGCCCATCGGAATGCCGAGCGCGGCTGTGGCCACCAGCCCGATGAGGATGGCCCCGCGCACCTTGAAGGCCATCAGGGCGCTGGTGAGCGCCAGCCCGATCGCCGCCAGCAGCGCTGGCTTGCCGAGCGTGCCCAGCTTGAGGCCTGTGGCCATGGGGTTCTCGGCATTCACGGCCACGAAACCGGCCATCTGGAAGCCCACGAGGGCGATAAGCAGCCCGATGCCCACGGCAATGGCGTACTTCAGCGAATCGGGCACAGCCCGGATGATCCGCTCGCGGAAGCCGAATAGCGACAGCACGATGAACAGGGCGCCGGAGATGAAATTCGCGCCTAGCGCCACCTGCCAGTTTGGCGCCACGCCGCTGGTCACGAGCAGTGTGAAGTAGAAGTTGTGGCCCATCGCCGGGGCCAGCGCAATGGGATAGTTGGCGAGCACGCCCATCAGCAGGGTGGCGAAGGCGCTCGATAGGCACGTGGCCAACATCACCGCCTTGAGCGGCATGCCGGCGTTCATCAGCACGATGGGCTGCACGATGATGATGTAGGCCATCGTCATGAAAGTGACGACGCCGGCGCGCACCTCGGTCGCCACCGTCGTCCCTCGCTCATCCAGCAGGAAGAACCGTCGGAGAAGTTCCATCCCCCGTCCTCGTTAGCGGCGTTGTGCGGATTGGCAGGCGCGCCGAATCGCCAGAACGACCCGCAGCAAGCCGCCCAGGTCGCGCACAGGCAGGGAGTTGGCCGCGTCGCTCTTCGCCGCGTCGGGCCGTGCCGCGACCTCGACGAAGAGGGCGTCGATGCCCACGGCGGCCGCCGCGCGGGCCAGCACGGGCACGAACTCGCGCTGCCCGCCCGAGTGGGCGCCGGCGCCCCCGGGAAGCTGGACGCTGTGGGTCGCGTCGAAGACCACGGGCCAGCCGAGTTCCCGCAGGATGGCCAGCGAGCGCATGTCTACCACCAGGTTATGGTAGCCGAACGACGTGCCGCGCTCGGTCAGAATCACGCCTCCTGCTCCCGCGGCAACGGCCTTCTCGACGGCGTGGCGCACGTCGTCGGGCGCCAGGAACTGGCCCTTCTTGATGTTCACCACGCGGCCCGTGCGGGCCGCAGCCTGGATGAGATCGGTCTGACGGCACAGGAAGGCCGGGATCTGGAGCACGTCGGCCACGCGGGCCACAGCCTCGGCCTGGCTCGTCTCGTGTATATCCGTGAGGATCGGCACGGCGTGCCGCGCCTTGACTTCGGCCAGGATCGCCAGACCAGCGGCCATGCCCGGCCCCCGATAGGAGGCCATCGAGCTGCGGTTGGCCTTGTCGAATGAGGCCTTGAACACCAGTCCCACGCCCGCCTGGCACGCGATGGCCTTGAGACGGGCGGCCAGCGCGTGGCACTGGCGGGCCGACTCGATCACGCACGGGCCGGCGATGAGCAGGAGCCGCCCGCCGCCAATCTCGACGCCCTCGGCGATTCGCACGCGGCGCACTCGCATCACAGCCCCGCTTTCACGATGTCGTGGATTCGCAGCAGCCCCACCGCCTTGCCCGCGGCGTCCACGACCGGCAACACCATGATCTGGCGCGGCCGGTCCTCCATCAGGTGGAGCGCGTCAATCGCCATCGTGCCCGCCTGCACGCGGATCGGGTTCCGCGTCATTAGGTCGCCCGCACGCAGGGCGAGCAGGTTATCATGCTTCTGGAGGCCGCGGCGCAGGTCGCCATCGGTGATGATGCCCAGCAGCAGGCCGTCGCCGTCAATCACGTTCACCGCGCCAAGGGCCTTGGAGGTCATCTCGACGACGACCTCGCGCATCGGCGTCTCGGGCCGCACTGTGGGCTGTTCGGCCCCGCTGTGCATGAGGTGCTCAACCTTGACCGTGAGACGGCGGCCCAGCGCCCCACCTGGGTGCGAGAGCGCGAACTGCTCGGGAGTGAGTTCCTTGTGAGCGGCCACCACAATGGCCAGGGCATCGCCCAGGGCCTGGGCCGCGATGGCGCTGGCGGTGGGTGCCAGGTTGAGCGGGTCGGCCTCGCGCTCGACGCCGCAGTCGAGCACGATGTCCGACGCCCTCCCGATCCGCGACTCGGGCGCGCCGGTGAAGGCGATGACCGTAGGGCCGATCGTCGCCACGGCCGGCAGCAGGCGCACCATCTCGTCGCTCTCGCCGCTGTGGCTGATGAGGATGAGCACATCCTCGGGCCGCAGGAGGCCCAGGTCGCCGTGGAGCGCCTCCCCCGCATGGAGGAACACGGCCGGTGTGCCGGTGCTGGAGAACGTGGCGGCGAGCTTCCGAGCGGCCATGCCCGACTTGCCAACCCCGGCGACAACCACTTTGCCGGGGCAGGCCAACACGGCCTCGACGGCCCGCGCGAAAGCATCGTCCAGGCGCTCGCTCAGGCGCACGAGCGCCTCGCGCTCGGCATCAAGCACCGCTCGCGCCCGAGCCAGGGCCTGCTGCGGGTCCAATGGCGCGTCGCCCATCCGGCCTCCTCGTAGTCGTTCGCCCGCCGATTATAGCCCGCGGGGGCGCCGTGTCAAACCGTGGGCTTGGCCCGGCGAATCTCCACGCCAGCGAGCTGCTCCTCCAGGGTCACGAGCGCCGAGGTGTCCCAGTCGCCTTTGCCCGCGGCCTTCAGCGCCGCGTAGAGTTCCGTGACGAGCGCCGTCGCGGGCAGCGGCACACCGAGCCTCTTGCCCGCGTCGGTGGCGATGACCAGGTCCTTGTACTGGAGCTTGGCCATGAAGCCTGGCTTGAAGTCGCCGTCCAGCAAGCGCGGCGTGCGCACCTCGAGAGACCAGCAGCGCGCGGCCCCTGCGCTCACCGCCTCCAGCATCTTGGCGGGGTCCACGCCCGCTTTGGCCCCGAGCGCCATGCCCTCGCCAATGGCCTGCCAGGTGACGGCGCAGATGATCTGGTTGCAGGCCTTGGTGAACTGCCCTGCCCCGCTGTCACCCACATGGACGATCTTCTTGCCCATGGCCTCCAGGACAGGGGTCGCCCTGGCCAGCGCCTGGGTGTCGCCACCGACCATGATAGAGAGCGTGCCCGCGATGGCCCCCTGTTGCCCGCCGCTCACGGGCGCATCGAGAAAGGCCACCCCTTTCCCCGCACACTCGTCGGCGATCTCACGGGCGGCCATTGGAGCGATGGTGCTGTGGTCCACTACGATCAGGCCCGGCCTCGCGCCGTCGAGGATGCCTCCCGGGCCGATTACCACCTGCCGCACGTCCGGCGTGTCGGGCAGACAGGTGACAACCAGCTCGCAGCCGTTGGCTACGTCGGCCGGCGCGGAGACCACCTTCGCGCCCCCCGCCCGAAGTTCGGCAACGGCATCCCTCGCGTGGCCGCTGACGACGGTGAGTTCGAATCCGGCCTTCGCCAGGTTTCGGGCCATTGGCAGGCCCATGATGCCCAGGCCGATGAAGCCGATTCTCTTCATGTCCCGTCTCTCCCTTTCGGTTCGGTCATGGCGCGGGGGTCAAGAATCCGATCGAGTTCCCCGGCACCGAGCAGACCCTTCGCCAGGAGGATTTCGCGCATCGGGCGGCCCGTGGTGAGGGACTCCTTGACTGCCTCTGCCGCGGCTCGGTAGCCGATGTACGGGTTGAGCGCCGTGGCGAGGCCCAGAGTGCGTTCGGCATAGGCGCGGCATCGCGCAGCGTCGGCCTCGATGCCCTCGACACAACGCTTCGTGAACACGGCGATGGCGTTGGTGAGGATGAGCAACGAATCGAGAAGCCTGTAGGCGATGACTGGCATCATCACGTTGAGTTCGAGCTGCCCCGCCTGGGCGGCCGTGGCGACCGTGAGGTCGTTCCCCAGCACGCCGAAGCAGACCATATTCAGCATCTCAGGGATGCTGGGGTTCACCTTGCCGGGCATGATGGATGAGCCTGGCTGTGCGGAGGGCAGGAGAATCTCGGCCAGGCCGGTCGTGGGGCCGGAGGCGAGGAGCCGAAGGTCGTTGGCAATGCGAATCAGCTCGACCGCGAGCCCCCGCAGCCCGGCGGAGAGTTGCACCACCGGGCCCTGACTCTGCATCGCCTCGAAGCGGTCGGGAGCCGGGCGCAGGTCGAGCCCGGTATGTTGGCGCAGGTAGGCCACGGTCCTGGCGGCATACTCGGGGTGGGTGTTGAGTCCGGTGCCTGTGGCGCTGCCGCCGATGCCCAGCTCCGAGCAGGCTGCACCGGCCGCCTCGATGGCCCTGGATGCCTTGGCCACGGCGGCAGCATAGGCGCCGAACTCCTGGCCGAGGCGCACCGGCACGGCATCCTGGAGGTGTGTGCGCCCCGCCTTGATGATGCCATCGAACGCCTCGGCCCGGCCGCGGAAGGCGGCCACGAGGCGGTCGAGCGCCGGCATCAGCTCGAGCAGCATCAGCAGCGCGGCCAGGCGCGTCGCGGTGGGAATCACGTCGTTTGTGGATTGCCCGCAGTTGACGTGGTCGTTGGGGTGGACGAGGCTGTAGTCGCCCCGCCGGCCGCCCAGGCCCTCGATGGCGATGTTCGCGAGCACCTCGTTGACGTTCATGTGGAACGACGTGCCGGCGCCCGAGTTGTAGACGTCCACGACGAACTGGTCGGCGAACTCGCCGGCGAGCACGCGGTCGGCAGCCGCCGCGATGGCCTCGGCCAGCCGCGGCTCGAGGTTCCCCACATCGCGGTTGGCCAGGGCTGCCGCCTTCTTGATGTGGGCGCACGCGAGCACAAAATGCCTGGGATGCCGCACGCCGCTAATCGGGTAGTTCTCCACAGCGCGCTGCGTCTGGGCACCGTAGTAGGCCGCCACTGGCACGGGGACCTCCCCCAGGGAGTCCCTCTCGATGCGAAACTCACTCATCGCATGCCTCCGTGGCCGGCGGATTCGCCGGCGCGGCCTTCATTCTATCGCGCCCCCGATGCGCGTGCAATGCCCCGGCCCGCCGTCGGCCGGGCGAGGCGCCGAAGCAGCCGGAGGTTCGCCATGTCCCAGTCGTCGCGCTCGTCATCCTCCTTCGGCGTCTCGATAATCTTGGGTACAGCGGCGAGGCGCGCGTCGCGAAGCAGGCACCGGAATGCGCCGCGCCCCAGCTTGCCTCTCCCGATCTGCTCGTGACGGTCCACGCGGCTGCCCAGGTCGCGTTTGGCGTCGTTGACGTGGACGGCGTGGATGCGGGAGAGCCCGACGACGCGGTCGAACTCGGCCATTGTGGCCTCGTAGGTTTCCGGCGTCCGCAGGTCGTAGCCGGCGGCGAAGACGTGGCAGGTGTCGAAGCACACGCCGAGCCGCTCGGGCGGCGCAATGGCCTCGAGCAGGCAGGCGAGGTGCTCGAAGCGCCAGCCGAGAGATGTCCCCTGCCCCGCCGTGGTCTCAAGCAGGAGACCCACGGACAGGTCCCGCGTGGCCTCCATTGCCCGCGTGGCCGACTCGGCGACCTGCCGTAGCCCCGCCTCCGAGCCCCGCCCCTGGTGGCAGCCGGGGTGTAACACAACCCATTGGAGGCCGAGCGCCGCCGCCCGCTGGAACTCGACGATCAGGTGGTCAAGCGACAGGCGAGCGACCCGCTCGTCGGCGCTTGCCAGGTCAATCAGGTAGTTCGCGTGGGCAACGATCGGCCCAACGCCCGATGCTGCCCAGGCAGCCTTGAACTGCTCGCATTTCTCATCGGTCAGCGGAGCCGCCCGCCACTGGACCTGGTTTCGGGTGAAAACCTGGATCGCCGTGCAGCTCAGGGCTTCGCCCCGCTCGATGGCGCGGTGCACCCCGCCCTGGATCGACATGTGCGCGCCCAGGAGCAGCGGGGAAGCCTTCGATTGGGCGCTCGTGTGTCTCGCCAGGGCTCAGATCTCCGTCCACACCCCGGGGATGGGCACGGGGTACCGGCCGTTTGCGTCGGGCTTCACGGGCGGCTCGCTGTCAGGCGTCATCTCGTCGATGGTTGGGCAGAACTGGAAGTTCGAGGCCATGGCCTCTTCCCAGGTGACGATCTTGCCCGAGTGGATGGCCGCTCGGCTCATGATATCGGCCAGGTTCGACAAGGCGGCGCGCTTCGCCTCGTTGTGGGGCCTGTTGTTGCGGATGGCGTCGAGCAGCACGTTCCACTCGGCCTGCCACGGGCTGAACTGCTCCTTCTCGGCCTTCCAGGCGATGTTGTCGCGTGCCATCCGCTGGTCCTTGTACATCACGACCGTGCCCGCGTGGTGGCTGCCGGAGAACTGCGCTGCGCACTTGGTGCCGTGGACGTAGGTGGCGAACTCCATGTGGCAGCCCGGGAGATACCGGACGACGTCGGTCGCCCGCGTGCCGTCGGCGAATGTCCACTCCGCCGCAAACGAATCGAGGTTCTGGCTGCAATCCGTGCTGTTGGCGGCGCGGCCGCCCACGCCGTGCGAGGCAACCGGCAAGGCATCCTTCAGCCAGCAGATCTCGTCAATCTGGTGGATGTCCATCTCGGCGTAGAGGCCGCCCGAGACCCAGTAGAAACGCGTGAAGTTGCGGATCTGCCAGAGGAGCTCCTTCTCCCCCTCGGGCTTCCGCCCCATGGGGCCGACCGGCTCCATGCGGTAGGCGCGGATGAGCAGGATGTCGCCGAGCGCTCCGTCGCGAATGCGCTGGATGAGTTGCTGACGGGCGACGGAGTGGCGGCACATGAGCCCTGCGGCGATCTTGAGGCCCTTCTTCTCGGCAGCCTCGCCGGCCTGGATCACGCGGCGCACGCCGGGCGGGTCCGCCGCGAAGGACTTCTCCATGAAGACGTTGACGCCCTTCTCCACGGCGTATTCGAGCTGCGCGGGACGGAAGCCCGCGTAGCCGCACAGCAGGGCCACGTCGCCGGGCCGCAGCGTGTCAATGGCCTTCTTGTAGGCGTCGAGGCCGAGGAACTGGCGCTCCTTCGGCACGTCCATCTTCTCGGGGTACTTGGTCTGAAGGTTCTTCAGGCAGGCGTCGAGGCGGGTTTGGAAGATATCGGCCGCGGCCCACAGTTTGACCGGCCCGCCCGGCGCATCGAAGGCGTTGACAGCGGCGCCGCCGCCGCGGCCGCCGCAGCCGATGAGGGCGAGGCGGATCGTGTTGTCCTCGCCCGCGTGCACGGCGGGCAAGCTCACCCCCGCGATGGCCGAGACCACCACGGTCTTGCCGCCTCTTTCGAGAAACTGGCGACGCGATGAGCGCTCCTCAGGTTGCATGCGCATACCCTCCACCTCCCGCTCTCCGATGGCGGTTCCGGCGGCCTCCGCGCCCGCCCGCGGCTACCGTGTGGCGTTGCCGGAGACCTGCACGGTCTTGAACCAGATGATCGGCGGCAGCACGGCGATGCTGCGGCGGAACGAGGTGATGTCGGTCGTCTTCGTCGCGCCCATGGCCTTGCTGCTCACCGTGAGCATCTCGATGGCCGAGGCCACCGTCACCGTGTCCTTGCCGACCGCGATGTTGCCCTGCGTCACCGTGTCGCCGGTAAGCAGCGCGTAGCTCGGCAGGAAGTAGAAGCCCCAGTTGCTCACGTTGATGTGAGCCACGGCGCCCCCCGCATCGGTCGTGATGGCCTGCCCGTTGAAGTTCGTGGCCACCTGCACCGTCGCGCAGCCCGCTCCCACCGCCAACCCCAGGGCCGCCACTGCCGCCAACGCACACCCCCTGCGCATGTGTCCTCTCCTCTCTGACAAGTGCCCAGGTTTCGGCCTCTGTCCGCATTATGCACGGCTCGCGGCGCGTGTCAAGCGGGACTCCTGCGGTGCTCCTCCGTCTGGGTGCCAAGGGATTCAGGCAAGGGGTTCCCCCTCGCCACCTTGCGCCAGCCCGCCCACGGCGTGAGGATGCCAACCGAGGGCGCCTCCGCGCGCAACCCTGCTCGCATCCTTGCCTTCACCGGGGCGCGCCCGCTTCAGGCGCGTGTGACCCGATGGGCGACCGGATTGACGCATACGCCACTTGTCGAACCCTCCCTCCCGATGAGGGCGGAGAAGCCCACCCCCTGAGAACACGATCATGGACGGGCACGTTGCGACACCGCCGCCTCCCAACCTCAATCTCACCCAGGCCATTGCTGGGCTCGCGCTTGACCCGGCGTCGAGATCGGCGTATCCTACGGTCCGAGTCCAATGTCCCACCACAGCGCCGGCGCGCGCCGGCCGGGGACGTCGGCGACCCGGCCTCACATGCAGGCAGCACCCATGGCCCGCGACGCGCGCGAGCACCGCGGCCTCCTGGCCGTCAACCTCGGCCTGGCGGCCAACGTTCTCCTGGCCGCCACGAAGACGGCCGTGGGCATCCTCGGCCACAGCCCCGCCCTGCTCGCCGACGGGGTGAACTCCACCTCCGACGTCGCCTACTACATCGTCGTCAGCGTCTTCGTGCGCCTCGCCGGCCGCCCACCCGACGATGAACACCCCTACGGCCATCGGCAGATGGAGAGCATCGCGGCCCTCGTCATCGGCGCTTTCGTCATGACCACCGGCATCGCCATTTTCTGGGACGCGGTGAACCGCGTCTACGACCTTCTGTCACGCCCCGGCGCCGAGGAAGGGGCGCTCAGCATCACCCTCTGGGTCGCCCTGTTCACCGTCGTCATGAAGACCGCTCTCACCCTCATCACGCGACGGATCGGCCGCCAGACTCACAACCCGGCCGTCATGGCCCTGGCCTACGACCACCGCAATGACATCATCTCAGCCTCCGCCGTCAGCGTGGGAATCTCCCTCGGCCGCATGGGACTCGACTGGGTGGACCCGCTCGCCGGCGCCGCCGTCGCTCTGATCATTCTGCGCACTGGCATCGAGATCATCCGCTCCGCGGCCGCCGAGCTGATGGACAGCGTGCCCAGCCGCGAGCTGGCCGAGGAGATCAAGGGGCACCTCGCGGGCATCTCCGGCATTCGCGAGGTCGAGGAAATCCGGGCGCACCGCTTCGGCCCGTACCTCGTCGTGAGCCTCACGATCGGCGTGGACCCCCACATCTCCATCGCCCAGGCCGACCATATTGCCACCGAGATCGAGCACGCGCTGGTGGACGGCATGGACTATGTCCGCCGCGTGGACGTGCATTGCCATCCCGTGCGCGGGGCCTGACGCCTGGTCTCGCCCCCGAGTCGTGCGACCCTGCGCGCACCGGCCCCTCACTCGCCAAAGTACTCGGGCAGGTGTTTGCGCGCGAGCGCCAGCAGTTCCTCACGGCTCATGGCGGTGAGGCGGCAGCCGGCGAACTGGGCGTCCACCGCGTCCTTGATGGCGACCACGCCGGGGTGGTCCTTGGAGATGTGGACGCCCTTGTCGCGGAGCTCGAGGTCCACCCAGGCGGCGATGCCGGCGACGCCGCTCTTGTCGGTGATGGCGATGGTGGGCGGGATGCCGAGGATGCGCTCGGTGTCGAAGATGGTGTAGATTTCGGGGTTCTTGCGGAGGCCGTCGGCGTGGATGCCGGCCGCGGTGGTATTGAAGTCGGCGCCCACGTACGGCTGGCTCCGAGGCGGCTCGTAGCCGATGACGCGGCGATAGTAGTCGGCCACCTGGGTGATGATGGAGAGGTCCATGCCATTGGCATCGCCGCGGAGGGCGGTGTACTCGATGGCGAGAGCCTCGATCGGAGGATTCCCTGTCCGCTCGCCGATGCCGAGGAGGGTGCCGTTGGCGGCTGCGCAGCCGTATAGCCATGCGGTGCCTGCGTTTGTGACAACCTTGTAGAAGTCGTTGTGGCCGTGCCACTCGAGCCAGGCGCTGGGCACGTTGGCGTATTGGATGAGGCCGTAGATGACACCCTGGACGCATCGGGGAACCGAGGAACCCGGGTAGCAAACGCCAAGGCCCAGGGTGTCGCAGCAGCGGATCTTGACGGGGCGGCGGCTCTCCTGGGCCAGTTTCATGAGTTCCTGGGCGAAGGGCACGACGAAGCCGAGAAAGTCGGCCCGCGTGAGGTCCTCGAAGTGGCAGCGGGGGATGATCTCCTGCTCGATGGCGGACTTGACGATGCCTAAGTACATATCCAGGGCCTGCTTACGCGTCTTGCCGAGCTTGAGGAAGATATGGTAGTCGGAGCACGAGGTGAGGATGCCGGTTTCGCGGAGGCCCATCTGCTTGACGAGCTTGAAGTCGCTCGCCGTGGCCCGAATCCAGCCTGTGATCTCGGGGTACCGATAGCCCAGGTCCAGGCAGCGGCGGACAGCTTCCTTATCCTTGTCGGAGTAGAGGAAGAACTCACTCTGGCGGATGATGCCGTTGGGCCCGCCCAGTTGGTGTAGAAACTTGTAGAGCTGGACGATTTGCTCGACCGTGTATGGGGGACGCGCCTGCTGACCATCGCGGAAGGTGGTGTCGGTGATCCAGATTTCCTCGGGCGGCCACATGGGGACGCGACGATGGTCGAACGGGATGCGGGGGACCTCGACGTACGGGAACGTGTCGCGGAAGAGGTTTGGCTCGGCGATGTCCTGAAGTTCGAAGTGGTGCTCCTCTTGCTCCAGGGTGCGAGTGTGCTTGTTCCAACGAAGCATTCGCGACCTTTCAGTCAAAACGTGCTGGTGAGGGGAAGTGGCGTGCCCTTGACGGCAACTACATTATACCAGATTCCCCAGGTATGGGAAACCTCTTTCTGGGCTCGGAGAGCGGCCGTGGCGTCAAGCGACGGCTCTTCAGGGTTTGGCGATCTTGGCTCGAGTGGCCTGGTGCATGGAGTGGGCACATCTGACCCTTGCGGATCAGACGGGTCTTCGGGAGGGCTCTGCCGAGTGGCTGGTCGGCGCGCACTGCCCATACTTGTTGCACCTTGATAGGGGGAGGTGAGCAAGTATGGGTAGAAGGGCGACGATTGGGAATTTTCGAGGCTCCGGCCATTCCCGCTCATCTGCGCGATGAGCAAGTATGGGAAACCGAATAGCCGGAGAGCGTAAGGCATTGCTGCATAAATGGTTATGGGGTAGCCCCTCCGCCGCAGCAGCAGCCCCCCCGCTCCCCGGCACCTGCCGCCTCAGGATCGCCAGACACTGATGAGCCCAAAAAAACTGCAGGGAGTAGGCCCCCGGCAACTACTCCCTGCTCGACGCCCGATAGGTGCACCCGTGCACCTACCTGCTGTTGCTCTTTTTCTTTCGCGCGTCAGTCGCACAGACCCGCTGGCACAGCCCCCATGTCGGGTGGCGCCCAGCCATACGCCAGAATGCGCCGGAGAGACGGGGCAAGCTCGTGCGGGACGGCGCTTCTGCGGTCCAGGACGCCGTCGTTCTTATGGGAACATGCCACACACAGGCGGTGGCATCTGTCGGTTCGGATTCGGCACCCACACTTCAGGCAGTGTCGCCACTTTCTCACGAGATTAGAATCTCTGATGCCCATCGCCGATCCTCTGGCATCGGACGGGTCTGGCACACCCAACTCGCGTCTTTTTCGAAAGCAAACCCTGTGCCATGGAACTGGGCGCGCCGACCGACATCTTCACCAGCCTGTCGCACAGCGCCGTTCAACACAACGTATGTATATGGTTGATGGTATCTTACGCGCTCAGGACGGTCGGATCCGCGGCCGGCCCCCACAGCAGATACCGCCGCACGGAGCGAGGAATCGCAGGCCACAACTAGGGCAACTATGCCATCACGGCACGATTTCAGTTATGCAGAGAGAGACGTGCCAAACTGGCACTACGGCCAATGACGTGTCCTCTGCCGGGCCTGTCGGCGGGTTGACTTGGTTTGGGGCTGGCCGGATGGCCTGCCGTGCGAGAGTCATTCCGGGCGAGGGCGGAGGCGGGCGATTCCGTATTCCTCGATCCGCCGATGAAGGTTGCGCAGGCTCATGCCGAGGATGCGCGCCGCCTCCGTGCGATTGCCACCCGTGATGGTCAGCGTCTGGCGGATGGCCATCTCCTCCAGTTCGCGGAGGCTCAGCCCCACGGGGAGACAGGTGCCCCTCCCCTCCTCTTTTGCCTCGGCCTCACGGTCGGTCCCTCGAGCTGGAGCCTCCACGCGAAACGACTCGGGTGGCAGATCGTCCACATCCAGCACTCGCTTGACGGAGGTCACAACCATCCGCTCGATGCAGTTCTCCAGCTCCCTCACATTCCCCGGCCACTCGTGTTCCATGAGCCGCTGGAGGGCCTCAGGGCTGATTCCCACGACCTCTTTTCCGTTGCGCTCGGCGTAGCGCCGAATGAACGTGTGGACGAAGAGCGGTATGTCCTCCCGGCGACTTCGGAGTGGCGGCAGGTAGATCGGCACCACATTGAGGCGGAAGTACAGATCGCGACGAAAGGCGCCCTTCTCCACCCGCTCCTCCAGGTCGGCGTTCGTCGCCGCCACCACACGCACATCCACCGACAGCGTTTGCGTCCCCCCCACCCTCTCGAATTCGCGGTTCTGGAGCACCCGCAGCAGCTTGGCTTGGGTGGTTGGCGCCAGTTCACTCACCTCGTCGAGGAAGATCGTGCCTTCGTCCGCCAGTTCGAACCGTCCCTGTCGCTGGCGGATCGCCCCGGTGAACGCTCCTTCCTCGTGGCCGAAGAGCTCGCTCTCGAGGAGGCTCTCGCTCAGCGCTGCGCAGTTCACCTTCACGAAGGGGCCGTTGGCCCGCCGCGACTTCCTGTGGATCGCATTGGCCACGAGTTCCTTGCCGGTGCCACTCTCGCCTCGGATGAGGATCGTGCTCTGGGTGTCGGCCACCTGGTTGATCAGGTCCATCACCTTCCGCATGCTGAACGAGTGGCCGATGAGGTCCGGCGTCCCGCTCAGGTGCTCCAGCCGCTCCCGCAGCAGGATGTTCTCCAGCAGCAGGTCCTGCGCGCCGAAGGCGTTTTCGAGGTGAGCCTTCAGGTGGTCGAGGTCAATGGGTTTCATGATATAGTTAAACGCCCCTCGCTTCATCGCTTCCACCGCTGTGCCGACCGAGGCGTAGGCGGTCATCAGCATCACGAAGATCTTCGAATCGTGCTGCCGCACCTGGACCAGCAGCTCCAGGCCATCCATATCCGGCATCCGCAGGTCGGTAAGCACGAGGTCCACGGGCTCGCGCTCCAGCACCTCCATTGCCGCGGCGCCGCTGGCCGCTGCCAGCGCCCGATAGCCCATCTCCGCCACCGCCTCCGCAAGGCTCTCGCGCCCCACGGCGTCGTCGTCCACCACCAGCACTACCCGCTGACGGGTCCTGTCGGCGCCTCTCAGCCCAACCTGCCTTGCTTCGTTGCTGCTCAACACCATCCCTCGCATGCCTCCCGCCAACCCTTCCCAGGCAAGCCCGGCCCGTATGTTATACAGCCACCTGCCGCCTGGTGCAACTTCGCCCGCCGGGCCACCCACGCCCACCGCGCCGCCGGCCGACGCGAGCGGCGGCTGAGGCTCAACGCCCCCCTTTGACAACGCACCTGACCTGCGGTAGCCTTTGAGTACACGCCTGGGGCTAGCGCGCCCGGTCCCCCCAAAGGTCCAAGCACCTTTGGGAGAGTACGTGCCGGCTCCCGTGGGGCGGCGTCTCTCCAGAACCTCCCGCAGGGTCGAGACCTGCGAGAGGCCCTACAGGTTGCTGTGGGCCGGAGCCATCCCCCCCACAGCGCTGCCCCGGGTGCTTGCGCTAGGACTCCTTCTGCTGAGATCCCCCCTGGGAGAGCACACAGCCGTGAGCGAGATCGTTCGCCGCGACAGCCGCCGACTCGGCGAGACCCTGCGCGATTTCACCGAGTTGAGCGAGCAGCAGATCGAGCGCGCCGTTCAGGTGGCCCGAGCCACAGGCCGCCGCGTCGGCGAGGTGCTCGAGAGCACTGGCGCCATCACGCCCGAGCATAAGCAGCGCGCCCTCGGGCGCCAATGGGGCCTGCCTTTCGTGGACCTGAGCGACTACGCGTTCAGCGACAGGGCTGTCCACAGCGTGCCGGAGCGCCTCCTCAAGCACCACAAGGTAATCCCGCTCCAACTCGATGGCAACACGCTCACGCTGGCTCTGAGCGACCCGCTGAACGTTCGCGCCGTAGACGAGATTCGCCTGACAACAGGCTTCGCCGTGGAGGCGATGATCGCGGTCGAGGATGAGATCCTGCGCGCTCTCGACCGTTACTTCGGCCTCCCTGCCGCCGACGTGGCCGGCATGATCACCTCCGTCGCCAAGGAGGCCGAGCGCGTGGAGGTCGAGCCCCCGGCGGATTCGCAGGACGGTGCGGAGGACCTGCGCCTCGACGAGGACGAGCCCGTGATCGTGCGCCTGGTGAGCCTCATCCTCGCGGCCGGCGTGAGCAAGGGGGCGAGCGACATTCACATCCAGCCCGAGGAGCGCTCGCTGCGCGTGCGCTACCGGGTGGACGGCGTGCTGCACGACGCGCCAAGCCACTCGTGGCGTTACGGCCGCGCCTTGACCGCGCGGCTCAAGGTGATGGCGGCGATGGACATTGCGGAGAAGCGGCGTCCACAGGACGGGCGCATCTCGTTCACATGCAGCGGCAAGCGCTACGACCTGCGGGTCTCGAGCCTCCCTGGGCTGCACGGCGAGAAGATCGTCCTGCGCATCGCCGAGCACGCGGCTTCCCAAGTGCCCCTCCACAAGCTCGGCTTCACCGAGGACCAGCTCCGGCGCTTCGAGGACCTGGTGCTGCGGCCCTACGGCCTCATCCTGGTCACCGGGCCGACCGGCTCGGGCAAGACCACCACGCTCTACTCGGTGCTCGAGCGCCTGAACAGCCCCGAGAAGAACATCCTCACCGTGGAGGACCCGGTGGAGCGCCGGATCCCGGGAGTCACCCAGGTGCAGGTGGGCTCCACCGCGAAGTCGCCCCTCACCTTCGCCACGGCCCTGCGCTCGGTGCTGCGGCAGGACCCCAACATCGTGATGGTGGGGGAGATTCGGGACCACGACACGGCGCTCATCGCCACGGAGGCGTCGCTGACCGGCCACCTGGTGCTCAGCACGCTGCACACCAACGACGCGCCGGGCGCCGCCCCGCGCCTGCTCGACATGGGGGTGGAGCCATTCCTGGTCTCGTCGTCGCTCCTGGGCGTTCTGGCCCAGCGCCTGGTTCGCGTGCTGTGCCCGAAGTGTCGCGAGCCGTACGATCTCCCGCCCGCCGCCGTGGAGCGCCTCAATCTGCCGATCGGCGCGAGCGTGGGGGGCCTCCAGGCCTACAAGCCCCGGGGCTGCCCCGCCTGCGAGCGCAAGGGCTATCGCGGGCGCATCGGCGTCTTCGAGCTGATGGGGATGACCGACGAGATACGGAGCCTGGTGCTGCGGCGCGCGCCCGCGGCCGAGATCGCGCGGCTGGCCGCCGAGCAGGGCATGGTCACGATGCTCCAGGATGCCGCGGCCAAGGTGCTCCAGGGCGTCACCTCCATGGAGGAGGCCCTCCGCGTGATTGACACCCAGTAGCGCCGCCACGGCGGCTTGATGGGGAACGGATGATCTGCGACAATGGCTGCGGCGGCGTGACCCTGCGTCCGAGGGCCAAGCACATGAGGCTCTGTTACCAGTGCGGCAGAGAGTGGCCCGACGAGGGCCGCCCCGGTTACCACGACACCTGCACGGGGTGCCACGCCTACGTCTACGTGTGCCTCAACTGCCGCTTCTACGACCGCGCGGCGCCCAGCGAGTGTCAACTCGCCACCACCGAGCCGGTCCGACGAAAGGACCACCCGAATTTCTGCGAGGAGTTCCGGTTCGCCGAGCGGCCGGTCGGCTGGTCGCCCCAGGAGGCAGCCAGAAGGAGCGAGGCGGCGCGCGACCGGTTCGAGCGCCTCTTCAGGAAGCCGTAGCTCACCGCCCGATCAGCACCGAGGCGGGCGAGCCGTCGAGCACGCGCGACGCCGTGTCGCCGAAGGCCATCATCGTCACCCGGCTGCGCCGCAGGGCGCCGATGGCCACCAGGTCGGCTCCCACCTCGTTCACCAGTTGGAACAGGGCATCGCCTGCCTCCTGGGTCGTGTAGTGCGGCACGGCCTTGACCTTGTAGACCTCCAGATAGGCCACGGCTACATCGAGCAACGCGTTGGCCTTCGCCAGGTCAGCGCTGGAGCTGAGGACGTGGACTGTGCCCTTCGCCTTCTCGGCGATATGGGCGGCGAGCTGGAGCGCGTTGCACGAGTTCTCCTGGCCCGCGTAGCCCACGACGATGTGCTTGAAGGTCGGCGGCGTCTCGCGCACGACCATCGCATGGCGCACGAGTTCGCGCGCCAGCGAGGAGCCCGTCGCCGAGAAGACCCCCGCCGAATCGTCGCCCTCGGCGGCCGAACCCAGGATCGTGAGGTCCGCCTTCCGCGACAAGTGCGCCACGGCGGCGCGCGGATCGCCCACCTCCATCTGGGGGATGCACTCGATGCCGGCCTGCCGGCATTCAGCCTCAAGGCGCTCCTGGCGCGCCTCCGTGTGCTGCTCGAGCATGCGGCGGATGTGCTCGCTCTCGACCGAGCGCGAGTCGAGACACGTCAGGGCGTACAGCCGCGCGCGGAACGCCTTGGCGAGCCACTGCGCCGTGGCCATGGCCGACGCGGCGTAGGGATTGTCGCCTGTCTCCACCAGGATCGAGCGAAGCATGCCTGGACCTCCTTCTCAGTCGCAAGACGGCGGGGGGTCCCCCGCGGGGTTGGGCGGGTCTCCAGGGATCTCCGACGACTTGCCGATGAACCAGCGCCCGAGCAGGGTCAGAACGGCCACGGTGATCGCCAGCGCCACCACCATGGCCACCGGGTGTTCGGCGATCGCCTGCACACGCTCGCGCGCATATTGCCCGAGCAGGGCCAGGCTTACACACCCGGCCGCGGAGCCCACCGCCGTGGCAGAGAGCGTGGAGAACCACGACAGGCCGAGAATCCGCGCCAGAATGGTGCCGATGACGGCCCCGGTGCCTTGGAACGGGGCCGCGACAAACACGGCCACCCCCGCCCATGCCATCCGACGCATCCAGGGATTCGCCCGGAGGACGCGCCAGCCCGCGTCGTGGCAGGCCGCGAGCCGCCGGCCAAAGGACCCCATCCTCAGGAAGACGCTCATGTTGGCGAGCATCACCATCGCGGTGGCCACGTCGCCATAGATCACCGTGCCCGCCAGAAGCCACGGGCTGGGAGGATTCGTCTTCGGAACGTAGTGAAAGACCTTCAGAATCACATCGCGCACCACGCCGCCGAAGATCACGAACTTGCCGAAGCCGATGAAGCTCCCGATCTCGATGCCGCTGAGCCAGATCACCATCCCATAGCCTGACACCAGGGCGGCCACCAGCAGGATCACGCCAAAGCCCAGGAACGGCCCCACGGTCATCGCGATCCGCAGGCGGCGCGGAAAGCGGAGGCTCGGGTCCGACTCGGCGAGCCGCTGGGCCAGTTGGTGGAGGCGGCCATCGTGTGGTCCCCCGGGCGTGGGCGCAACGCTCATAGCTGCTGGTCTCTCGGAGGCGGAGAAAGAGCCCCGAACCGCCGGCCGGCAGACGGGCCGGCCGCCCGAGGTTCGAAGGCGGCTGCACAAGGGCTACTGCGGCGAGCGCGACGCTTCGATCGCCGTGGCCGTAGCTCCCCCGGTCGGGTCATCGGAAAAGGTCACCACCACACGGTCGCCCACCTTGAGGTCCGCCAGGCCAGCCCTCCTGCCGTTGAGCGAGATGGCGGCCGTCCGGGAGACACTCATGTGGTTATCGTCGCCATCCTTATCGGTCACCACGATACGCCGTTGGTCCACCTCCACGCTCCGCAGCGTGCCCCGCAAGGTCGCCGCCAGACACGGAAGGGCCAGCCCCAGGCACACGAAGAAAGAGGCCCACTTCAGCCCGATCCGCACCCCCTGGAGGCCACACATGGTACTGCCCTCGCTTCCTGGTATACTCCGCCGGGGTTCCTGAGTGGCACCCGCGCCTCCTATTGTATACACAGGACTGATGCAGTCAAGGGCGCGATGGACAAGGGGGGTTGGCTGCCGTTCTTAGGGTAACTGGCGTGGGAAGGGCATGGGATTGCCTCCGTCCAAGATCCACCCTCAACGAAGCCGTTGAGGGTGACACCAGAGGGGGCGCAGTTCCGCGTCGTGGGTGCCCCCCTCAAGCGGCCGCTTGAGGGTGCTCTTGCCGCCCGTGCGGCGCAGCAACCTGGGAAGGCGGGCCGGACCCATGCACAAGCGGCGGGCGGGATTTCATCCAGCCGCCTCGCCTGGTTGCGAGGCAGGGCCAAGGGGCAGACGCACCCTGGCGTGGGTGCCTTTGCCCGGCTCCGAACCGATCAGGATCCGCCCGCCGTGGTCGTCCACAATCTTCGCGGCCACGGTGAGACCGATGCCAGTCCCACCCGCCTTCGTGGTGAAGAACGGGTCGAATACCCGCGCGAGTTGCTCGGGCTCGATGCCGCGCCCCGTGTCCGAGATGGTCACAATCACCCCATCCCTGCCGCGCTCGCTGGCCACTGTCACCTCCCCCACCTTCGCAATCGCCTCAAAGGCGTTCCGAAGCAGGTTCGCGAAGGCCTGTTCGAGTTGCGACGCATCCGCGAGGATCGCAGGCAGAGAGGGGTCAAGCTTCTCCGTCACGCGGATTCGTTTGCCCTCTCGCGCGGCCTCGCACTGGAGGACGGCGCGCTGGATCACCAGATTCACATCCGTAGCCACCTTCTGGGGTTCGCCAGGCTTCACGAAGTCCATGATGCCCCCCAGCAGCCGCTCGAGGCGCTCGGTCTCCTCCACGATGATCGTGGCATAGCGTGCCGCCTGGGGGGGTAGCTCGCGCACCCGCAGGATCCGTCGCCCGAAGCCGCCGATGGTCGAGAGAGGGTTGCGGATCTCGTGCGCCACGCGCGACGTCAGCCGCCCCACGTCCGCCAGCCGCTCGCTGAGAATGAGCTGGCACTGGGCCTGACGCAGTTGCGCCAACTGCCGCTCCAGGGCCTCGTGGGTACCGGTGGCGTGGAGGGCCAGCCCCATCACGTTCGCAATGGCCTCCAGCGCGAGGCGGTCGCTCTCCCCGAACGAGTCCGGCTCGCGGCACTCGACGTCGATCACCGCCACGATGGTCCCGTCCTTCACCACGGGCGTGCACAGTTCCGATGCGCAATGCACCTCGCGGCCCGGGGGCTGGACGTAGCGTGCGTCCTTCGAGGCATCCGCCACGATCATGGTCCGCCTTTCGCGGACCGCGAAGCCGATCACCCCTGCCTCCAACGGCTGGCGGTACGCTGGCGCGCGGGCCAACTCGCGCGGAGGGGCTTGTGCCACGAGCACCACCTCCGCTTCGGCCGGGCGCACCTCGAACACCGAGGCCTCGAAATACGAGAAGTGGCGCACGATCGACTCGGCGACTGCCCGGTAGATCCCCTCGCGCGACGGCAGCCCGAGGGCCACCTGGCTCACTTCATTGATCACCTGCAACCGGGCCAGCACGCGCTCGTCCTGGACCTCCACGGCTCCTCTCCTCATCCCGTCCCAGCCCCCTGTGCGAGTATACAGGAATCCGTCGCACGATCAATGCCTGGCCCTTCCGCCCAGCGGTTCCGCTCTCCCCCAAAGCAGAATCGCTGACCTCCGCCGGATGAGGTGCACAGCCACACACCCGTTTCGAACGCGGCGTCGGGTCTGGAGCTTGGACCGGGGCTTCAGCCCGTAGCCACCGGTGCCGAGTGCGGGCCTCGGCCCCTGGGCACCGGATGCGGCCTGAAGGCCACATTCCAGACTGGGCTCGCTGTCATTGACCCACCTCCGCGAGTGCCCAATGAATTGCGGCCAGGGTGGCAGATGGATTGATTGCATAATTGACTTGCTGGTGGGGTCTGGCTATAATGCAGGGAGCGTGGGGCGGGATAGCTCAGTTGGCTAGAGCGGCGGATTCATAACCCGCAGGTTGAGGGTTCGAACCCCTCTCCCGCCATTCGACACGGGCGGCCTGTCGGCCACTTGGGCCTGACAGGCCGCTTTCATGTCGGCCTGCCCCGGAGTAGAATAGGGACACCATGGTTACCGACAGGAGATTCGCGATCATCGGCGCGGGGGCCGTGGGCAGGTCGCTGGCAGCGGCCCTCAGAGCCCGAGGCGCCCAGGTGGTGGCCGTGGCGAGCCGCACCTTGGCCTCGGCCCGCGCGGGGGCCGCCCTCGCAGGCAGCCCGCTCGCCGCGACCGATCTCGCTGTGGCGGCCCGCCTGGCCAACAGCGTGGCCCTCTGTGTGCCCGACGATGCGATCGCGGCCGTGTGCCAGTCGCTCGCCCAGGCCGGTGGCTTCGAGCAGGGCGATGTGGCGTTCCACGTCAGTGGCGCCCTGCCCTCCCAGGTTCTGGCTCCCGCGCAAGCGTGCGGGGCGAACATCCTTTCGTTCCACCCAGCGCAGACCTTCGCGCATGCCGACGCGGACGCCTTCCGCGGGGCCTACTGCGTCATAGAGGGCGACGAGGCAGGGCTGGCCTTTGGCCGGGAGCTGGCCGCGTTGCTGGGGGCAATTCCGGTGGCCATCGGCGCCGCCGACAAGCCCCTCTATCATGCGGCCCTGTGCCTGGCGTGCAATTACCTGGTGACCCTGGCCGACCTGGGCGCGGGCCTCCTCTGCGCGGCCGGCCTCGGCGACCACTCACTCCCCGCCCTCCAGCCTCTCCTGCGGGGAGCAGTGGAGAACCTGGCGCGCTCGAGCCCCGCAGAGGCGTTGACGGGCCCGATCAGCCGGGGCGACGTAGCGACGCTGCGCTCCCATCTCCGCGCGCTGGCCGGAGCTGCGCCGGCGCTGGTCCCCCTCTATCGCTCGCTCGGCGTCCACACGCTGGCGCTGGCCGTGCGCAGGGGCACGCTCGGCGAGGAGCGGGCCCGCGCCGTGCGGGAGCTGCTCGAACGTTCGGATGGCCGCTAGAGCTTCACCCGCAGAAGCAGGTCCAGCACCTCGTCAAGGCACAGCCTGCTATCGAACGCGAGTGCCCAGGCGCCGTCGCTCATCAGCCGCCAGGGCAGAACACGCGGGTCTACGACGCCGGGCACGACCGTGGGCGATTCCGGATACGTTACGATGGCCACCAGCCGGGGCTCCCCGCGAGGTCCGTCGCGCCAGCCGACTTCGGCGATGCGTGCCGCCCTGGCGTCCACTCTGTGAAACGCCAGACCGAGGTGCCACGCACAGAAGTCCTCGGCGCGCTGCGTGCCGAGGGGCGCGCCGCCCAGGGTGGCGCGCAGGGCGCCATCCTGGAACGTCAACGCCGCCAGCAGCCCCACGACGTAGTCGGGGTGCTGGGTGCCGTGGCGCTCGACGAACTTCTTCGCCTCCTCCAGATCGTCCGTCGCGCTGGCTCGGAAGATGTTGAGCCCGGGCGCGCCCCGGCCGCGCACGATCTCCTGAAGCGTCTGCTCGATCGCCTGGAATTCCGCACTGTTGGGGCGGCAGAAGCGACGGACGATCTCGGGGTAACTTCCCTCGGCCGCCAGCGCCAGCAGTTCGCTGGTGAGGCCGCGCACGACTTGCTCCTCGGGAGGCAGTTCGCGGGAGCTTGTCACGAGCCTCCCACGCGTGGCCACGACCAGTGCGCCGAGGATGCCCACCGCGATGGCGAGGGTCACCAGGCTCCTCGCTCCGAACAGCGGAGCGCGGCGGACACCCGCCTGGTACAGGTCGCACCCGCACTCGAGGCAGAACCGGCCCTTGGCGGGCAGTTCGGCGCTGCATTTCGGGCACGGCACAACGTTCACGGCCGGACCCTCTCGCTCACGGAGTTGCCGATGATGCATCGGGCGCGGATCGTTTCAGAACGTCGCGGGCGCTCTCAACCCGCTCGGCCAGCCTGAGCTTGATGACCCATCCCACCGGCAGGCGGCACCATTGGATGCGGTCTGGCTCGTCGCGCAGCCAGCGGGCCTCGCGCTCGCCTCGAAGATGGATCTCGATCTCGTAGATCCCCAGCCCCCTCTGCACGACAGGGGTGCCCGCCAAGGCGGCCGGTGCCCGACGCTCGAATAGACTGGCCAGATGCCACTGCACGACGCTGCGGGCGCGGTCTTCGGCGTTGCCCCGCGCGCCAGATGACTGGGGCTCGCTCGCCAGGTGCGACAGGAGGGCCACCGTGAATGCCGGATGGGGGTCGCCAGCTCGCTCCAGTTCGTCGGCTGTTCGGGCCGGCCCTGTGCGGATCAGGCGGGCGGCCCAATGGGCGAACCCCGGGGCCGCCCGCCCCGTCACAATGTCGTCGAGGGCGCGCTCCAGGCGGCGGAACTCTTCCTCGTCAGGCTGCACGTAGTTGTCAATCACACGCGCGTAGTCGTGGCGCGTGAGCATTCCGAGCAGTTCACCCGTCTCGAGGCGCAGCGTGTCGGCGACTTCGCCCGACACGCGGTCGCCTGCAACGGCGGCAGGCCGTCTGCTTACGTGCGTCCCTGGCTTTGCAGCCACCGGACCGGGGCTCACACGAAGTTCCTGGATCGGCGGGCCCTGGGGCTCTTGGCGCCACCAGGCCAGCAGGGCCCACGCGGCACCCAGGACGCAGGCCGTGGCCACGAGCGCCCAGAACCGAGTGCGGGAGGCCGCCCGCGGAGCCAGGGGCGCGCCGCACTGGCCACAGGACGCGAGATCGGCCGCGCGGGCAGCGCCACACGCCGGGCAGGTGAGGCGCGAGTCGACATCGCGTGCCCCAGCCACTCCTGGGAGTGCCTGGCCGAGGACCTCGGCCTCACGGCACAGGGAGCACCTCCGCTCGAAGCGGTCGCGGCCCGTCAGCGGCCTGCCGCACACGAGGCAGCTCGCGTCGTCGGTCGCCACGGCCATTCTCCTGCGAAGAGGCCACTTCGGCGCCCCGCCGCTCGAAGCCCGTCCCGCGCGGCCAGGCCACGCAACGGCGCAGATGGATTATAGCCGTCCGTAACTGCCACTGTCAACCGCTCTGGGGCACTGGCCAACCCTGATCGTTCAGCAGAAAAGTTGGACCTTTTGTGAAGCCCTGTTATAGTATGCACTTGTGGCTACGCGTGTGCGGGAGGCGGCTCACCTGGCAGGTGCAAAAACGATGGGGCGACGGAACCGCGA
>Ga0209381_1000609_pt1 | contig 81114 bp, 64 predicted proteins | sample DewCreD2012metaG_FD_184111 | JGI IMG/M metagenome (GOLD analysis project Ga0209381, IMG submission 184111) | Hot spring sediment bacterial and archeal communities from British Columbia, Canada, to study Microbial Dark Matter (Phase II) - Dewar... ... | reverse complement strand
GCCTGTTGACGCGCTGGGAGAAGCACGCGGCCCACTTTGCCAGTTTCGCCATTCTTGGCTCTCTGATGATCGCGCTGCGCCATCTCCCGGGTTAGCTATATATAAACACTTTTCGGATAGCCTCTAGCAAACCAGGCCGGGGTGACGTGTTGGCGCGTCCGAAATGGGCGGATTTGCACGAACCCAAACCGCACTGCCAAATCTTCGGACTATGAAAAGCCAGGGTCTGCCTCAGCGCGTTCGCACCAATGGCCTCTTCCAGTTTTTCCCCCGTACCGCCGCGTCCCTCAAGGGGTTCACGGCGCTGTTTTGGGCGGCTCACGCCGGCGGTCTGCTCGCCGAACGGGTCGAGCCCGCCGGACCGGCCACAGCGTCCTTCGACCGCGTTATTGTCCAGTTCAGCAGCCCGGTACAGGACGCCGGTTTCTCCGCAGCCGATATCCGGTTGCTCGGCCCAGGCGATCAGTTGGTGGCGGCCGCAGCCATCCTCGCTGGTTCACTAGCCTCCACCGTGGCGGCGGCGGCGGAAGGCGGACCGAGGCCGCTGAAGATCCTCGGCATCTCCTGCAGCCCGCGCAAGGGCATGACCACCGCCAAAGCCGTCCAGGCCGCGCTCGACGCCGCCAGGGCAGTGGAGGCACGCATCCAGACCGAGCTGATTGACCTGGGCGGGCTGAATATCGCCGGCTGGTCGCCCGCGATCCCCAGGGACGACTTCGACGCCATCCCGCCCAAGCTGCAGGACCCGCGCCTGGGCGGCCTGATCATCGGCTCGCCGTCGTATTTCCGGTCGCTCAGCGCGCTGTGCAGGGCGTTTATCGAGCGGTGTATGCCGTTGCGCGAGGGCAAGATGGTGCTGGCGAACAAACCGGTGGGCGCGCTGGCGGTGGGCGGCAATCGCAACGGCGGCCAGGAGCTGGTCGTGCAACAGATTCTCAACGCCATGCTGAGCTACGGCATGATCCCGGTGGGCGGTCACGCCCCGGCGATACTTGGCGGCGCGCTCGTCAGCGCCAAGGACGACGTGAGCCAGGACGAAACCGGCCTGCAATCGCCTCGACTGCTCGGCGCGCATGTCGCAGAGGTGGCGTTGAAGCTCGCGGACCTCAAGTCGGAAGGTTGACCGGGCCAAAGCGGAATCTTGTGTGGCGGGGACACGCCGAGGCGAAAAGTTGGGAGACCAGATTGCGGAGGCCGGAGGCCGGATGCTTCGGGCAGCCAATCGCCAATCGCGAATCACCAAACGCCCATCTGGGGGTTCACCGATCACCCGTTACCGCAACTCCAAAGTCCGTGGTCCGAAGTTGGCGTTGAATTTGGAATGCAGGAAAATGGGAAAGATTACTGCCGCAGATGCTGACTCCCCTGAACGGCCGGCGGCGCCCTACCGCGCCAGGCGGAAGAAATTGCGCTCGCCCTGCGCCGAGACCGGCAGCCGGTAGCGGTCACCGCCGCCCTGCGGGAATCCCGGGGACCGGGTCCAAAACGGCTGCTCCAACGACGTGGTTTCTTCGAGCACAAACCCGGAGGCGCTTGCCAGCCAGCTCAGCACCAGGCCGGTCTCGGTTCTTTCCACGCCCAGCGTGGGCAGCGTGTCCAGGACGACAAAGGCCACGCTCGCCGTGTCGGCAGTTTCCGGTCCGCGCAGCAACTCGAACAGCAGCGTGCCCTCGCCCGCGGTCGTGGCCCGCAGCCGCAGCCGCACCTCAACCGTTTCGCCGGCCGCCAGTTCGTCCACGTGCACGTTGAACTGCTCGGCGTCCCAACGCACCTCACCCCGCGTAGCGGCCGCGGCCTCGAGGGCGAAGGCCGTCCCCACGGCGCCGCGCAATCCCACCTGCTCCGCAGGTTCGGGACCCGCGTTGACCACGCGGAGCCGGGCTTCCGCAGACTGGCTCACCGTGCGCACCCACTCCGTCGGCGCGGCCCGCAGGTGCAGCCCCGGCTCGAACCGCAGGGTCATGCTGGCGTTGGTCAACGTGGCGTGGGGCAGCTCGACCACCGCCCGGTAGGTGCCCAGGTGTTCGAAATCCACGCCGGTCAGCTCCAGCAGCGGTCCGAATGCGCCCGGCAGGCGCATGCCGTTGAAAAACCACTGCACCGGCACGGGCTGGCCGAGCATCGCGGGCGCGGCCAGGCACACGGCGGACCCGGGTTTGACGGCGCTGTCCCGGAACAGCACCGGCGTCACGCCCAGCAGCGCCAGGCTATAGTTTTGCGCCGCCGCAATGCCCCGCACGCCGGGCAGCTCCGTGGGGATGCTGATTTGGCCCTGCGAGTTGTCGCCCCAACCGACGATGGTCCCGTCCGCCTTCAGGGCCAGGCCGTGATAGGCTCCGGCGGTGACGGCCACCACGTCCGCCAAATCCGGCGGTGTGCGGACCTGCCCGTGGGAATTAACGCCCCACGCCACCACGCGGCCGTCCCGCCGTAGGGCCAGTACATGCCTCTGTCCGGCCGCAAGGGCGACCACATCCGTCAATCCTTCCGGGACCTCGGCAAACTCGCCCCAGCGCAACACCGTGCCGTCCGCGCGCAGCGCCAGGCTTTGATCGCCGCCGGCGGCAACGGCCACGAGATTGGTCGCGTCGGGTGGGGCATTCAACTGGCCGTGCGAATTGTCGCCCCAGCCAAAGACCTGGCCGTTGGCCAGCAGGGCCAGGTGATGTTCACTGCCCGAGGCAATGGCCACCGCGTTCCTCAAGGCGGCCGGGGGTGCCGCGGGGCTGACCCAGCGCGAGCCGTTCCAGCCCTCTTGGCCCCAGCCAACCACGCGACCATCGGAACGCAGGACCAGGCTCTGGGCGGCGCTGGCGGAGATGGCCAGGGCATTGTTCAAGCCGAGTGTCGGTCCACCCAGGGCACCCCACGCGGAAACGGCGCCATCCGCCCGCAGGGCCAGAGCGTGCAGACCGCCGGCGGCGAGGGCGACGGCATTGCTCAACGAGGTGGGGGCCTGCGTCTGGCGGTAAGTGTTCTCGCCCCACCCTGCGATGGCCCGCACCTGAAACACCAACGCACCGTAGCCGAAGCCGTGGCGATTCCGTGCCGCCAGGTCGGCGCGATAGGTGCCGGGGCGGCTGGGCTGGCCGGAGATACGTCCCGTGGCGGCATCCAGGCGTAGTCCGGGCGGCAGGCCCTGCGCGCCAAACCAGTCGGGCGCGTAGTCGGCCAGGATTTGCAGGCTGACTGGTGTCCCGAGCAGGGCCTCGATTTGCTCCCGACTCTGGATGGCCGGCGGCGCGGTGTTGACGAACAAGGTCAGATCGCGGTGGCTCACCCCGGCGGCATTGGTGGCGATCAAGGTCACCCGGTAGCTTCCGGCCGCGCGCGGCACGCCCTGAATCACTCCGGTCGCCGGGTCCAGGCTCAGCCCCTCGGGCAAGCCCTCGGCGCCCACGCCGCTCACGTTGCTCAACACTGGTACGCGGGCATGGAAGGAGTGGTCGGCGGTGGCCACGAGTCCGGGCAGCGCGCCGAAGCGCGGCGGAGCGAAATCACCGCGATGGTCCACCAGGGCCAGGCTGTGATTACCGGCGGCGGCGATGGCCACCACGTTTCGCAGACCGGTCGGGACGTTGGTCTGGCCCTGGGAATTGTCGCCCCAGGCCACGACCGTGCCGTCCGCGCGCAAGGCCAGGCAGTGCAAGTGGCCGGCGGCGATGGCGACAATGTTGGTCAGGCCGGGCGGCGGCGGGTAGAACTCCTCGTACCGGCTCAGGGTGGAATTCCAAAGCTTGCCCCAGCTCACCACCGTGCCATCCGCGCGCAGGGCCAGGCCATGCCAGCCGCCGGCGGCCAGGGCCACGACGTTGCCGAGGTCCGGCGGCGGCTGCAGGAAGTCCGCCGGCCACTCCACCACGAGACCGCCCGCGCGCAATGCCAGGCCGTGACTGCCGTACACCGAGAAGGCGAGCACGTTGCTCAGACCGGGAGGGATCGGGCTGGGTCGGTTGGCCACCAAAGAACCGTCGGTGAGCAAGACGACGCTGAGGTTTTCACCCGCTCCAATGGCCACGATGTTGCTCCGGACGTTCAGTGGCACCGCCGCCGTACCCCAGCTCACCAACGAGCCGTCTTCGCGCAGCGCCAGATTGTGCGCATGGCCCGCGGCCACGGCCACCACGTTGCTCACCTTGGCCGGGGTGGGTACGGTGGCGCCCCAGGTCACCACCGAGCCGTCCGCGCGCAAGGCCAGGCTGTGAGCCAGACCGGTGGCGATGGCGATCACGTTGCCCAGACCGGACGGCACGTCGAGCTGGCCGTTGTCGTTGTTACCCCAGCCGATGACCGGGCTGACGCGGATGGTCAGCGTGCCGGTGCCCAGCCCGTAGCGGTTGCTGGCCAGGAGCGTGACCGGGTACAAGCCTTCCACCATGGCCGTGCCGGTGATTTCGCCGGTGGCAGGGTTGAGCGCCAACCCCGGCGGCAATCCCTCGGCGGCCACCCACTCCACCGGTGTGGCGGAAACGAGTTGGAAGCGGAACTCGTTGCCCAACGGGGCCTGGACCAGCCCGTGGGTGAGCAGCGCCGGAGTGGGAAGGTTCACAAACAGCGTCAGCGAGCGGCGGGTCGTGCCGGCGGCGTTGGTGGCGGTGACGGTGAAGCGGAACTCGCCCGCGACCTCCGGCGTGCCGTGCAACAGGCCGGTCGCGGCATCCAGTTCCAGTCCCGGCGGCAGATTCTCCGCGCCGAAGCCGCGCGGGCTGTACTTGGCCACCAGGCGGTGCCGGAAGGAGTACCCCACGGTACCGATGAGCCGCGGCGAACCGATGAACAGGGGCGGGGCGGCGTCCGGTGGGCCGTCCAGCAAAGCCAGGGCATGGTCGCTGGCTGCAGCCAGGTGCAACACGTTCGTGGGATAGGAGTAGGGGGGAAGGAATACACCGCCCAACTCGTTTCCCCACACCTTCAGAGTCCTGTCGGCAAGCAGGGCCACGCTGTTTCGCGGTGCGGCGAAGATGGCCACGACGTTGCTCAGTCCGGCGGGCACGGTGTTCAGGCCATCGGTGCCGGAGCCCCAGGCCGCCAAAGTACCTTCGGCCCGGAGTGCCAGGCTGTGATACCGACCGGCGGCCACGGCGAGGACGTTGCTCAACCCTGGCGGCGGGCTGGCCTGACCGTAGGCGTTGCCGCCCCAGCCAACCACGGTGCCGCTTGCCAGCACGGCGAGGCTGTGTAAGCGGCCGGCCGCGATGGCGATCACGTTGCTGAGGCCCGGGGGCACATTGGTTTGCCCGGCGGAGTTGTCGCCCCAGGCGAACACCGAGCCATCGGCCAGGAGGGCCAAGTGGTGGTACCCGCCGGAGGCGGCAGCGACCACGTTGGTCAGGTGCGGGAACACGGGAGCAGCGGTGTCCAGGTCCACCAGCATGCCGTCGGCGCGGATGGCCAGTTTACCGCCAGGGGCGAGGTCCACGATGTTGCTCAGGCCGGTGGGGAGGATTTGCCAGATCCATTCATCGTAGGGCACCTTGATCACGGTGCCGTCGGCACGCAGCACGAAGGAGGCAAAATCCCGCGCGCTGACCCCGACCACATTGGTCACGCTGCTCTGATCAAAATATGGACTGCCCCAAAAGCCCCAGTGAATAGCCTCGCCGGCTCGAGTGCCGGGAAATGGGACCAGGGCAACCAGCGTGAGAAGCAGGCTGGGCCACGCCGATCCGCGCGGCCGCCGAATCGAGTTGGGCGTCTTCATGGCCGGCCAAACGGCGGCACTCACGGGGCCGCCCATTCCGGCAGTGGTCGGGTTAATTGAACGGATACGCCACCCGCCTCCGGAGTCAAAGGCCGGGTAGCCGGCTCGGGCGAGTTGGGCAGCTTGGCAGAGCAGTTCCAAGTGGGCATCACGCCCGGTTGGGGAATGCCCTCAATCCGGCAGTCCCGGCACAGACCCTGGTTACGGCGGGCCTCACGGTGTGCGGGCCCGGGCAGCCCCGGCCGGCGGGGCATTGGTGGCGGGGGCGGGTGAAGCCGGCGCGGGCACCGCCGGCGGGGCATTGGTCGAACCCGGCGGCGGCAGGTTGAGCCGCGTGCGCAACACATCGGCGAGGTCGGGCGCCAGTGTGGGTAGCAGGTTGTCGAGCACCTCGCGGCGCATCTCCTCGAGTGGTGGCAGGCCCACACGCTTTTCGGAGGGCCCGCCCACGATCTTGTTCATGTAACGGTTCCAGATGTTCCGCGCCAGGAGCAGGTAACCCTGCGCCTGGTCTTCCTCGCCCAGGGCCAGATTCACGAACGACCGCACCAGCGCGCCGCGGATGTTCGAGATGGTCTTGTTCATGTCCGTTTCGCCCACATCCTCGCCCACGCGGCGCAGGGCATAGTCCTCGAGCGTCATCTCCGCCGGGTAGTCCTTGGGGTAAAGCTTCTTGACCGTGTCCAGCCACTGGTTGGCCTCGCGGTAGCGCTGGTGGACAAAGTAGAAGTACACCGCGTCCAGTAGCGCGTTGCGGTGGGCGCGGCCGATGTGTTCCCGCATTTCGGGGTCCTCGGCCATCATCTCCTCGTAGGCGGCGTGTGCGCGCGGGAAGATGTCGAGGTTCTCGCCGAAGATGATGGACTCGCCCGGCTTGAGCCGGATGATACGGCCGCGGTGGAAGGCCAGGTACAGGGACTGGTAGATGATGCGGCGCAGCTTGATGAGTTGTTCTTTGCTCTTGGCCCTCTGCCGGCCGAGGTTGGCCCAGTAAATCGCGTGGGCCTCGGGCAGACGCCATTCGAGGGGGCCGTAGCGCTCGTCGGTCTCCTTCATCTGGGCCGGGTCGAGCTTGTAGCGCTCGCGCAGGATGGCCACGCGCCGGCGGGCGTCCTCGGTCTGGGGGTTGAGCAGCTCGTCCCAGTTGGGCCGACCGCCGCCGAGCAGGTTCTGCATTTCTGTGGCCCAGGCGGTTTTGAAGTACAGGTGAGCGTCGTCGAGGTTGTGCCCCAGCTTGTGCTGAAAATGCCAGGCCAGCTCCCGGTACAGCTCGACTTCGTGGGGATTGTACTTCAGCGCCTCGTCGCGGAGCAGTTCGATGCCGCGCTGCACCCAGGACCAGCGGTCCTTCGGGTCGCTGAACTTGATCGAGATGTTGTAGGACATGTTCCAGGCCATCACGACCCAGACGGTCGGGATGCGCGGTTGCAGCTTGGTGATCCAATCCGCCAATTGGACCATCTCGAAAAACCGATCCTGGTCCTGCAATTCCATCGCGCGCACCCAGAGTGCGTTCGCGATCAAGCCGCGGAAGCCGCCGAGCACGACCGTGGTGAAGACCAGCACCGGCGGGGCGTTCTGGAGCGGCTCGACGCGCGTCAGGCCCAGGTCGGCACGCAGGCGGTTGAGCTGCCGCTGGCTGAACGACACGCTGCCCAGCAGCACCGCGGCCAGGAGCAGCAGCGCCAGCTTTCGCAGCAGGCTTTGGGCGCGGGTCATGGCGTCATGCTTTGGCCCCGGCGGTGGCCAGTTCGCGCCGGTTGAAAATCGTTATCCCCACGACCGCGAACAGCCCGCCCATCAACACCACGATCTGTGCCACCGCGCGCGCCAGCGTACCCCAGGTGACGCTGCGCCCGGTGCTCAAGGCGTCCACCGGTGCGAAGTCCCTGGCCAGGTTCACAAAGCCCAGCAGACCTTTAAACAGGAGCACGGTCGCGCGGTCGAACAGGTTCGGCGTGTCAATCAACCCGGTGTTGGGATTCACCGGCCGCACGCCGCCCTGCTCGACGATGGTGCTCATCGTGCCGGTGGAAAACGCCACCACCAGCAGGGCCAGCGACACAAACGCCGCCACCGGGAAGGAGAGCAGGCTGGCCGCCGCCAGGCCGATGGCCGCCAGCAACGCGAGCCAGCACAGCAGGATGCTCACGCCGCGGAAATAGTTCAGGGTAAAACCGCCCTCGCGGTACAAGACCTCGAAGCCATCCTCGAGCGGGAAGAGCACGGCCGTGTCGTTGGTGTTGATGAAATGCACGTGCAACACGCCCTGTGCGTCGAGCAAATTGGGCGGCAACTCGATCTCATAGAAGGTTTCCGCCGCCTGGCTGCGCACCGTCCGCTGCCGGTTCGGCGAATCCGGTGGCCCCACGTCCCAGATGGCGGTGTAGGTGCCCGACTCGGATTTCTCATTCACGAAGAACTTCACGCGGATGTACACCGGTTGATCGCGGAGCGATTCCGCCACGGCGCTGAGGTCCATGGCCCACGCGCGGACATAACCCGGCGGCACCACCTGGAGCTCGGCCTTGACCTGCTCGCGAATGATGCGCGCCAATTCGTTGCGGTCCATCGCCGCGAGCTGCTCCTCCCGCAACCGCTCCTGCACGCGCCGCTGCACCTCGGGCTCGAGATCCGGCATGGGTTCGCGGACGGAGCCGCGCGCGACGAAAATCTCGTTGCGCAGCACCTGCTGCTGTTCGGGTGGCAGTCGTTGCGCGCGCCAGAGCATCTGCGCGAAGACAACGCCGGCGGAGACGCCCAGCAGGAGCAGGTTCACCAACATGATGCCGGCCCATTTGCCCAGCCAGATCTGCCAGCGAGCGACCGGCTTGACTGCCACGGTCTGGATGGTGCAGTCGTCTATGTCCCGCGCCAGCGTGCCGCAGGCCAACCAGAGCGTGGTGAGACCCAGCACCGCGGTGATCAGCCCCAGTGTGTACGTGAGCACGATCTGGGTGAGACCCCGCGCCGTGCCGTCGTCCTTGATGACCGCCGGCAGCAGGAACACCGAGCCGATCAACATCACCGCCAGCAAGGGCACCAGGCGGAAACGGAAGGCCGCCTTGAACGTCAACCGGGCAATGGCCAGGAATGCCTGCATGATCAGCCGGTTCGGGCGGGCCAGCCACGGCCACGGGCGGAATCAACGACAACGCACGTCATGGTCATGACTTGCCGCCCAGCAACTCCGACAGTTTCTGGTCCGCTTTGTCCAAGTCGGCGGTGGGAGCCGGTCGGGCGGACGATTGGGCGGGCTCCGGGGCTGGCGGCGACTGCTCGACCAGGGCCTGGAGGCGCGCTTCATCCACCGCCGGTTCCGGCACGGCAACCGTCGGAGTGGCGGTTTTCGGTTCCGACGGCAAAGCCAGGCGCGCAAGCAGCCGCTCGGCCTGGGACTCGGCCGTGTCAGCTCCGCCGCGCAAATAAGCTGCCACTCGCGCGCCGGAAGTGGCGCCCGAGGTTTCCTCGGTCTGCTTGGCGCGTTCGACCACCCGCAAGAAGAAGCTTTCGAGGTTCTGGGTTGGATTCTCGATCCGCACCTGATCGGGCGGAGCCTCCGTGCGGAGGATTTCAAGCACGCGCTCCAACGTGGGGCGCGACAGCACCGGCGTGGTGATGCGCAGGCGGTCCGGCGAGGTGAGCAGTTCTTTGAGCGAACCCATGGCCTGGATGCGCCCGCCGTAATAGATCACCACCCGGTCGCACACGTCTTCCACGTCCGCCAGCAGATGACTGCTCAAAATTACTGTTTTGCCGCGGCGGGCCAGCGCCAGGATCAGGTCCTTGACCTCGCGGCAGCCGATGGGGTCGAGGCCGGAGGTGGGCTCGTCCAGGATGACCAGGTCCGGGTCGTTGATGAGCGCCTGCGCGAGGCCGATGCGCCGTTGCATGCCCTTCGAGAATTCGCCCACCGTGCGCCGGCGGACCTGGTTCAAACCCACCATTTCCAGCAACTGGGCCGTGCGCGCGCGCCGTTCGTCCGGCCGCAGATGAAACAGGTTCCCGAAGAAATCAAGCGTCTCGCCCGAGTCGAGGTAGCGGTACAGATAAGACTCCTCGGGCAGGTAGCCGATGCGCTGTTTCGTGGCCACATGGGTGGGCGCCCGGCCGAACACTTCGATCACGCCCCGGGTCGGCCGCAGCAGGCCGAGGATCAACTTCACGGTGGTGGATTTGCCCGAGCCGTTCGGACCGAGCAGGCCGAAGACCTCGCCCCGCCGCACGGTGAACTCGACGTTGTCCACGGCGCGGGCCTTGGGTCGGCCCCAAAAGTCCTTGAAGACCTTGGTGAGGCCACGCACCACGACAACCGGCTCGCCGTCGCGCGCGGAGGCGGGCGGCGAGGCACTGGACTCGGCTTGGATGACAGACATAAGCTCTTCGGAGCGCGGCTCACGCCGGTGAATCCCCGCGCCATACTGCGCGGCGGGTCAAACACACTTCCCGCACCGCAAGAGGCGAAAAGCTACCAAAGCCTTCCGCGCGGAACAACTGCGCGTTCGGCCGCCCAGGGGCGCCCGGTGAACTTGCTTGTTTTGCAGCAACCGAAGAGCACAGGTGTGGCCCGACCAACGGCGGCCAACCGGGCAGGTGACGGCAACCATCCCGGTTGCCGTAGAGGACAGCTCCCGGCCGCCCGGAACCAGCCCGAGTTTCCTTCCGGAGCCATGCCCGGCCCGGACACGGTGGACAAGATGCCCGACTTTGCGGCCGGCTGAAAAACCACCACAGTCACAGCCCATCAAGCACCGCGGCCAGAAAGTGCGATGCAGTCGAGGCGCCGGCTGAAAAGCGAAGCCGCCCGGCATCGCACCGGGCGGCTCTTGGCTGGTCGGCGACGAACCGCGGTTTCGCCGTCAGACCTCAAAGGAATGGCCGCAACCACACGACTGGCGGGCATTGGGATTGCGCAACTTGAATCCTCCGCCGGTCAGGTTGTCATCGAAATCCACCACCGTCCCCCGCAGAAACCTGGCGCTGAAGGAGTCCACCAACACCGGCAGGCCGAGTTGCTCGCACACCAAATCACCCTCGCGGCGCTCGTCGAACACCATCCCGTACTGCAGCCCCGAGCAGCCGCCTTTCTCGACATACAGGCGCAAATGCCGGCCCGCAGGTTCTTTGGCCAGCAGGTGCTTCACCTCGTTGGCGGCCGCCTCGGTCAACTGGACAATATCTGTTTCGGCAACGGTCATGGCTCAGCGCACGATCGAAGTTACGAAGCCGATTCGGCCCTGTCAAACCGCGTTGCGAACTCGTTTCACCGCGTCGCTGGCGCGGTGGTGGCGGCCACCCGGCGCAGGTCCTCGATCTTCCGTTCGAGACGGGTCTTCAAAGGTGGTAGCTCGGCGATCAGCCGCTGGTAAAGACCGATGGCGGCATCCCATTGCCGCAAGGACTCGGCCAGATCCGCCGCCTCGAGTCCCGCCTGCCGCACCCAGGGTGGATCGGGCGCCTCGCCCGGATGCAGATTCCGGCCATAGAGCACATTCAGGAAATGAGTCATCGCCGCGTCGTACAGCGCTGTTTGTTCGGCCGGCGGTTTCAGCGCCGCCTGTTTTTTCAACACCAGGCCGAGCCCCACTTCCGCCATGCTGCGCAACCCGGGACCGGCGGGCGACTCGATTACTTTGCGGTAGGCCTCGGCCGCGGCGTCGTACCGCTTGGGATCGGCCGCGGCGAGTTGGAGGTTGCAGTCGCCGATGCGGCCCCAGGCGCGCGGCGCCAGTTCGTTTGTGGGGAACCGCTCGGCCACCCTGGCAAAGGCGTTGATCGCCTCCGCGTAAGGGGCCAGCGGGTCGCTGCCCGGTGGTTTGGGCTCCAACAGGAAAAGGTCGCCCCGGAAAATGTACGCCTCGGCCACCACGGACACCGGCACGCGCGACGACACCACACTCAACGGGCCGTTGGTGATGAGCCAGTCGAAATGCTCGCGGGCACTTTGCCAGCCCGCGCGGTACACCGCGCACTTGCCGGCCATGAGTCGGGCGCGGAACGGCAGTTCGTCCCCCGGCCGGGCCCGCGCCGGATCGAGCAGTTTGTCCTGAAACGCCAGTTCGGCGGGAGCAAAGTCACCCTGGTTGAACAATTGCTCGGCCACGAGGTACTGGGCCAGCGGCGCGTTCGGATCGTCCGGGAACCGCGCGATGAAATTCGTCAGCAGCGTCAACGATCCCGGGCCGGGGTCCACCCGGTGTGTGACCCGCGCCAGGTCAAACGTGGCGCGGGCCACCAGGCCGGTCGCCGCCGGCTGGCTGGCGTAATTGGCCAACCACGAGGCGTAGGCGGACAACGCCGCGCCGTTGTCACCGCGTTGCTCGAAGGTGCGGGCGATGGCCAGACGCACTTCCGGTATGCGCGGCGAGTCCGGATGCCGTTGCAGAAAGGCCTCGTACTGGGCGCGCGCCTGCTCTGGTTGTCCGGCCCGGCTATACGCCTCCGCGAGCAGGATGTCCGCGCGCTCCGACACATCCGCCGCGCCTTCCATCGTGACCAGGCGATCCGCCGCTGCGGCGGCGGCCCCCAGATCGTTCGCCGCGATGCCGGTCCGCACCACGCCGAACAAGCCCTGGCTGCGCAACGCGGACGGAATCCCAGCGTCCGTGTGGTTGGTCGCCACCAGCCAGAAATTGGTCAGCGCGCCGGCCCACTCGCCGACGCGGAATTGGCATTCCGCCCATTGCAACCGCGCCGTGGCCTGATCTTCGGAAGGCGCCAGCCGACCGGTGGCGTTGCGGAAGGCGGCGAGCGCGTCTGCCAGCCGCGACGGCCCCTCTTCCCAAAGCGTCCACGCACGGGCCAGCTCGGCCTGCGGTGCGAGCGGACTGGCCGCGGGGTTGGACAGGATCAAATCAAACTGCGTCCGCGCCTGTTGCAGCCGGTTGGTGCGAGCCGCTGCCGCTTCGGGAGTGGCCGGCACGGCCGGGTCGGTGAGCCGGTAAAAGTCGCGCAAGAGCGCCTGCCCGAGCGCGAACCGCGCCAGGTCCAGCAGTTCATCCTGCGGAAAACGCTCAATGAAACTCTGCAGCCGCGTTACCGCCTGGGCCGGCACGGATTGGCGGGTGAGCTCAATCACCTTTTCAAGCGCAAAGCGGCGCTGCGCCGGTGGGGCGTTTGTAGCCAGCCCGCGCTCGTAGGCCTGCAGTGCGGGGACGTACTGCTTCAGCCCCTCGAACGCCCGGCCTTCCAGCACCGCCGCCTCGGCCACCAGCCCGGGGGGCAGGTTGTTCGTCACCTCAGTCCAGAGATTCGTGGTCTGTCCCACAGCCTCCGCCAGCCGGCCGGCGGCGAATTCCGCGCGCGCGAGCACCAGCCGCCGCTCCCATTCCAAGGCCGGCGGCAGCGGCTGCCGGGCCATTTCGGTCAGTGCCTGCCGCGCGCCGTCCGCGTCGTTCAGACCCACCTGCAACTGCGCCAGTAAGAGCCAGCCGCGTTGCGCCCACGGACTGCCGGGATTCGCCCTGGCTGCTGTTTGGAACGGCCCCTGGGGGTCGCGCAAGCGCGCGCTCGCCTGCGCGGCGTCACCTGCCCGGCTGCGGGCCAGTGCTTCTTGGACGGCCGCCTCGAGGCTGCGCGGCGACTCGGGATACCGGGCGGCGAGGGCGGCAAAACCTTCCGCTGCGGCAGCAAAATCGCCTTTGCGGAAGCGAGTCTCGGCCGCCCAAAAGGCATATTCGGCGGCCAGTGGGCCGGCACTGGTCGCACGGGACTCGAGCAGCTTCACCGCGTCGTCGTATCGGCCCAGCGCCAGCCGCGCTTGCGCCTGAAGCAGTACCACCTCGGCCAGGTTGGTCGAATTGGGAAACTGGCTGGCAAAGGCCGTGGCGTCGCGCTCCACGTATTCGTGGAGGCCGTCTTGAAACATCTTCACCAGCGCCTCACGGGCGCGCGCTTCATCCACTTCGGCCGCAGCCAGCCGGCCCGGCAAAACCACCGCGAGAAGGCAAAAGCCAAGGAGGCGTAAGACCGAAGAAAACCACAACCGCGCGGACAAGTGTGCGCGCGCGCCTGCGAATTCCGGATTACGGCTTGAACCCCGCAATTGCATCAACGCTGCAACACTGCCACGCGCCCGGTCAGGACGCCAGCTTGAGCACCTGGCGCAGGTAACGACCGGTGTGGCTGGCGGGGCAACGGGCCACGTCGGCCGGCCGGCCTTCGGCCACGATGCGGCCGCCGCCGGTGCCGCCCTCCGGTCCCAGGTCAATGACCCAGTCCGCGCACTTGATGACGTCCAGGTTGTGTTCAATGACGATGAGGGTGTTGCCGGCGGCGCGCAGCTTGAAGAGGACCTCGAGCAGTTTGGCGATGTCGTGGAAGTGCAGGCCGGTGGTGGGTTCGTCCAGGAGGTAGAGCGTGTGCCCGAGCTGGCGTTTGCTCAGCTCGGTGGCCAGCTTCAACCGCTGGGCCTCGCCGCCGCTCAGGGTGGTGCCCGGCTGGCCCAGGCGCAGATAGCCCAGCCCCACCTCGGCCAGGGTCACACAGGTTTCGTGGATGGCGGGCACGGCGCGGAAGAAGTTCACCGCCTCGTCCACGGTCAGGTCCAGCACGTCGGCAATGTTCAGGCCCTTGTAGGTGATCTCGAGGGTCTCGCGGTTGTAGCGACGGCCGCCGCAGGCCTCGCAGGTCACATAGACCGGCGGCAGGAAGTTCATCTCGATTTTGATCAGGCCGTCGCCCTCGCACTTGTGGCAGCGGCCGCTGCGGACGTTGAAGCTGAACCGGCCGGCGTCGTAGCCGCGCACCCGCGCCGCGGGCAGGCGGGCGAAGAGGTCGCGGATGTCGTTGAACATGCCGGTGTAGGTGGCGGGGTTGCTGCGCGGGGTGCGGCCGATGGGGGACTGGTCCACCACCACCAGCCGGCCCAGGTGCTCGACGCCCAGAATTTCGTCGTGGGCGCCCGGCCGCTCGGTGGCGCCGTAGAGCCGCCGCGCCAGCGCCCGGCGCAGGATGTCGTCCACCAGCGTGCTCTTGCCCGAGCCGCTCACGCCGGTGACACAGGTCAGGGCGCCGACCGGGAAGCGGACGGTGAGGTTTTGCAGGTTGTTCTCCCGGGCGCCCACCACGGTGATCCAGCCGCGCTCGCCAGGGTTTTTGAGCGGCGGGACCGGCGGGCTGATGGTGAGCTCGCCGCGCAGGTAGCGGCCGGTCAGGGAACGGGGATTGTGCTCGATGTCGGCGACGGTGCCGGCAGCCACCACTTCGCCGCCCTGGACGCCGGCCCCGGGGCCGAGGTCCACCACGTAGTCGGCGCGGCGGATGGTCTCCGCGTCGTGCTCGACCACGATGACCGAGTTGCCCAGGTCGCGCAGGCCGCAAAGGGTGTCGAGCAGGCGGGCGTTGTCGCGCTGGTGCAGGCCGATGCTGGGCTCGTCCAGGATGTAGAGCACGCCCACCAGGCCGGCGCCGATTTGCGTGGCCAGGCGGATGCGCTGGGCCTCGCCGCCGCTGAGGGTGCCGCTTTCGCGGTCGAGGGTCAGGTAGCCCAGCCCCACGTTCTGCAGGAAGCCCAGCCGGGCACGGATTTCCCGGATGATGTCCCCGGCCACCTGGCGTTGAAACGAGGTCAGCCGCGGCTCGAGGTCGCGCAAAAATGCCGCCGCTTCGTCCACGCTCAGCGCGCACAGGTCCATGATGGACAACCCGGGAATGTCGGGTCTGGGCGTTCGGGCCGCGGCGTTCGAGGAGGCCGCGGCCGGAGTGGGTTCCGGGCGGGCGGCTCCCGGTTTGGCCTCGCCCAGGGTGACCGCGAGAATCTCCGGCTTCAGGCGCCGGCCGCCGCAGGCGTCGCAGGGCTGAAGGGTCATGAAGGCCTTGAGGCGGTTGCGGGTAAACTCGCTTTCGCTTTCGGCGTAGAGCCGCTGGAGGTTGGGGATCACGCCCTCGAAGGGCCGCGTGACCTTGCTCATTTTGCCGGCCCGCCAGAAGGTGAACTCGATGGGGGTATCGCCGGAGCCGTAAAGGAGCAGGCGGCGGAACCCGGCCGGGAGGTCTTTGAACGGGGTTTCCAGGCTGACCCCGGCGTGGGCGACCACGCTCTTGAGAAGGCTCTTGTAATAGACCACCATGCGTTTGCCGCCGCGACGCCAGGGCACGATGGCGCCGGCTTCGAGCGATTTGTCCGGGTCGGGCACGACCAGGGTTTCGTCGAAGACGTATTTCTGGCCCAGACCGTGGCACACCGGACAGGCGCCGTGGGGGGCGTTGAAGGAAAAATGCTTCGGCGTGGGGCGCTCGTAACTCAGCCCGGTGGCCGGCGAGTACAGGCGGGTCGAGAGCAGCGTCTCGCTCCAGATTTCGGGGCCGGGAGGTTGCGTGTCGGCCGGGGGCAACCGTTGGCTTGGGACCGGGCCGGGACCGCCAGCCTCGGGCATCCGGCCTCCGGCATCGGGTATCCGACTTCCCACGACCTCCGGCTTCTGGCCGCCGGTATCCGGCACCTGACTGAGCACCAGCACCTGGCCCTCGCCCCATTTGAGCGCGGTTTCGACCGAGTCGCTCAGGCGCACGCGCACGGCGGGGTCCACCACCAGGCGGTCCACCACCGCCTCGATGGTGTGCGGCTGCTTGGGGTCGAGTTTGTAACGGACGTTGGCGTTCAGTTCGACGAGATGCCCGTCCACGCGCGCGCGCACGAAGCCCTCCCGGCCCAGGCGCTCGAGCACGTCGCGGAACTCGCCCTTTTGCCCGCGCACCACCGGCGCGAGAATCATCACGCGCGAGCGCGGCGGCAGGGCCAGGATGCGGTCCACGATGTCGCTGGGGGTCAGGGCGGTGAGGGGTTGGCCGGAGACCGGGCAGTGGGGCTGGCCGATGTGGGCGTAGAGCAGGCGCAGGTAGTCGTAAATCTCAGTGGTGGTGGCGATGAGCGAGCGCGGGTTGGCGCCGGCGGTGCGTTGCTCGATGGCAATGGCCGGGGACAGCCCTTCGATGAAGTCCACGTCCGGCTTTTCCAACTGGTCCAGGAACTGGCGCGCGTAGGCCGAGAGCGACTCCATGTACCGGCGCTGGCCCTCGGCGAAGAGGGTGTCGAACGCCAGCGAGGACTTGCCCGAGCCGCTGACACCGGTGATGACGACCAGCTTGTCACGCGGAATGTCCAGCGAGAGGTTCTTGAGGTTGTGAACCCGCGCGCCGCCGATCCGGATGAAATCTCTGGCCATGACTCCGCTCGCCCGTGGTGCGGGCAAACGCGCACGCTAGCGGTCGCCGTGCGCAGCCGCAAGCCGCGCCCGGAGAGCGCGGGCATCCAAGTGGACGGCAGCTCGATCACGATAAGTGTGCCGCGCCTTTGCGACGGAAGCGGCCTGACATCCGGGGGGCGGGTGTACGAACAGCGCGGCCATGACCGAGCGCTAGGTCTAGAAGGCCTGCCGGGTGGCGGGACGGTGCGGCCGTGGGCCGTCAACCGGCAAACGCCGGAAGACTGAGTCCAATTCCTCAGTTCAGAACCCCCAGTCGAAGGTCGAGGGACAACGAGCCGGGAACCAAGGACCCTACTTGTGGAACCCTAAGGGAGTCTCGCCGCTCAGGCGCAGCCGATGGCCGCAAGAAACCGAACTCTTCGCACCTGTTACCGCTTCTTGCATCCTTCTCCAGTATCCGGCAACTGGCAACCATCAGGCTTTGTCCATCAGTTTTAAGGCTCTGAGATGTTCGCCTTGATGTGTCTGGCGTCCCGGCCGTTGGCAGCTTGTCTTTAGAGCACGATTTCGACGCGGTTGGACTGGCCCGGCAGCCAGGCGAACTCACGTTGCACCGGCGGTGCGGAGCCCAGTTGGATCGTTGCCCGGAGTGTACCATGGAAGGCCTGCAAGGTGCATTCGCCCCGGGCATCGCTGGTGACCTCGGCGCCGGTCCACCACTCGCCTTTAATGAGCGCCAGCAGCCGTTCATAGACCGGTTTGGGCGACATGTCCCGGCGCACCAGCCCGGCGGCAGCGCGCTGCCAGGCGCCCCGGTCGGAGAAGTCCCACCACGTCAAGGCCCGGGTCGCGGGATGCGCGAAGATCATGGTGTAGAACTTGGTGACATATTCAGCCTGCCGGTCCTCGAGTGCCGGTGTGGTGGGGCCCCAGTTCTCACCCGGTCCCAGCCGCGGACCGCTGACGAGGGTGGTCTCGGTAAAGTGCAGCGGCCGGTTCAGCCGCGCGTAGGTGTCACAGACCTGCCAGATGCGCGCCAGCGGCCAGCCGCCATCGTGCATGTGGCTCTGAAGACCCACTGCGTCGTAAAGCGGCCGGCCGTCGGCATCACGCAAGGCGTCGAGCAGGGCAAAATAACGCGGCTCGAGGCGGTAATCGTTGACCAGGAGCGTGGCCTGCGGATTGGCAGCGCGGGCGACCTCAAGCGGCTGGCGGGTGTAAGGCACGCCGCCCAGCTTTTCGCCCCAGCGGGCCATGCGGGTTTGGTTCACCCGGTCGGGCAGATGCGTGGCTTCGTTGACAACATCCCAGATGTCCAGGCGCCCCTTGAAGCGCGTCACGATCTCGCGCACCCGGCCGTCGGAAAGGCGGGCGAGTTCGGCCTCATCGTCCGGCAGCCAGCGGGGCGAACCGGCGGGGTGATCCCACACCAGCGGATGGCCCTTGCAGGGGAGGCCCTGAGCGCGGGTCCACTCCAGCACGCGGTCGGTGTACTCGTAGTTGGGCCGGCCGCGCTCGCGCTCGTAGTTGGCCCAGTAAAATCCGAGCGTGGCGAAGTTCAGGAGTGCAGCGAAACGCTGGCGGTAGGCCGCCTCGGCCTCCGGGTCACCGCAACGATCGAACATGAACAGGTTGCAGCCAAACAGGAATTCGTGCCGCATCTGCTCGACCCGCACGCGCGCGCCGGCTGCCGGCTTGCCGTCAGCGGTGCGGATCAGCAACACACCGGTGCTCCGGCGATGTCGGTTTATGCGGTCCCGGGCCTCGGCCAGCAGGTCATCGTCAGGGCGGGCAGCGGATTCGCCGGCGCGCAAGGCCCGGGGCAGGGTGGTGGCGGCGAGCGTGGCGGTGCAGAGAAACGTGCGTCGGTTCATGGCGAGGTGGTGTTGGACAAGAATTGTCCGCGAACGGGCGAGGGAATGCAACTTCCGGTGCTCGTAATCAATCCTTCCGCTGGACACCGCGTCCGGTGACGGCTACAAGCACGGCCAACACCCGTCTCTCGCATGAAAACACCTCGCTGGATTTGTGAATGCCTTCTGGCCTTGGCACTGATCCCACCCACCACGGCGGCGGAAACACTGCGGCTCTTTGACGGCCGATCCTTCACCGGCTGGGAAGGCGATACGAACAAGACCTGGCGCATCGTGGACGGCGCGCTGGTGGGCGGGAGCCTCCAGGCGCCAGTGCCGCGCAACGAATTCCTAGCCACGACGCGGTCGTTCACCAACTTCGTACTGCGGCTCCAGTTCAAGATCCTCGGCGAGGGCGCCAACGCGGGCATCCAGATCCGCTCACAACGCATACCCAATCACCACGAGATGGTCGGCTACCAAGCTGATCTGGGTGACCCGGAGTGGTGGGGGTGTCTGTATGACGAATCGCGCCGTAACAAGGTACTGGCCAGGGCCGACAAGGCGAAGGTCAGCGCCGTGCTGCGGCGCGGCGGCTGGAACGACTACGAGATTCGCTGTGAAGGCCGCCGGGTCCGCCTCGCCATCAACAGTGTCGAAACGGTGGACTACACGGAAGCGGACCCCGCAATCGAGCAGGCCGGACTGATCGCGCTCCAGATTCATGGCGGGCCGCCCAGCGAGGCCTGGTACCGCGATATCACGCTCGAAGAGTTGCCCTGAGCCGGTCTGACTTCGCCGAACCCTGAGTGGCCACACACCGACACGAACGAAGGCGGGATTGCTCCACCTTGATGTTGCCGGGTGTTGTTTCACCGGCCTGTGAATTGCAAGCCGGGCGGACACTCGACCTCTTCGCAGGGATTGCCGTGTAATCGTGAGCTTGCGGGCGCTACTTCCCGGCTTGGGAGAATGCAAGCGATCAAAGCCGGCGGCCTGAACCGGGTTTTCGGTCTGAACCGGCGACGTCCCGTCGGTTGGCAAATAGCCGGATCACCATGTGTTTAAGTCGGTTTGTATTGGCCCGAGTCGGATTGGCAAGTCGGGTATGGCCAAACGGTCCGGCGCCTATACCCTTCGGTCATGAAGCACCCCCCGAAAGCGATGCGGACGCGACGCCAGTTTGGCATCGAACTCCTCCAACTGGGCCTGACTGCCACCACTTGGTCCGCCAGCCACCCGGGCCGGACGAGCGAACCCGGGATGACGGTGTGGTCCATCGGCTGTTACACGCGGCCCTTTGACGCGCACGACTTGCGCACCGCGCTCGATGGGATCGCCGAAGCCGGCTTTCGGCATTGCGGCATCATGACCGCCAAGGGCAAGTCGTGGGTTGTCATCACGGCGGACACCCCACCCGAGGAGGCAGCGCAGGTGGGCGCGGAAATCCGCCAGCGCGGTCTGCGGTGTCTTTCGGTGTACGGCGACTACGCGGTCAAGCCGGTGGTGGCGGAAAACATCCGGGCCTTGCGGCGGCTGATTGAACACTGCACGGCGTGCGGCTCGCCGGACCTGTTGCTGGGCGGCGTGACCGAGGATTCCTTGCAGACACCATACTACGACGCGATCCGCGAGGTCTGCGACTTCGCGACCGGCCGCGGCGTGCGGCTGACCATCAAACCGCATGGCGGCCACATCGCCACCGGCCCGCAATGCCGCCAGAAGATCGAGCAGGTCAGTCATGGCAATTTCCGGCTCTGGTACGACCCCGGCAACATCTTGTACTACTCGGACGGCTCGCGGGATCCGGTCGAGGACGCGGCCACCGTGAACGGTCTGGTGGTGGGGATGAGCGCCAAGGACTTCCGCCCGCCCAAGGACGTGATGGTGACGCCGGGGCAGGGTCAGGTGGATTTCGCGCGGGTGTTTGCGCGGCTGCAGCAAGGCGGGTTCAACGGCGGTCCGGTAATGGTGGAGACCGTGGCCCCGGGCGATCTCAAGCAGATCGTGGCCGAGGCCCGCAAAGCGCGGGTGTTTTTGGAGGCGCTGGTGCGCGGCGAGTCGGCCGCCGGTTCAAGTCCGTTGCGTTGAAACAGGCCGGCAGGCCGTATCAACCTGAAAACCGGCTTACGGCGGGCTTAATCACCCGCGCCCCGATCAGATTCGTGTTGGGACTCAATCGAGCCAACGCCGCAAGGCTTCTGCCAACGCGTGGCCGTGCGGCAGTGGGCTGACCTCGCCCCCTTCGCGCCGGACCTGCTCGCGTACCTCGGGGATGGCGTTGGCGGGGCATACCAACCAGCGGGCCACTTCGCGGCGCAGCATGGGCAGGTCGTTGTAGTGGTCGCCCGCCGCGAAGACCAGCCCGGCGGTGAGGCCACGCTGGCGGGTCAACTCGGCCAGGGCCGTGCCCTTGCTGTAAGCCTTGTGGCTGAAGCGGGCATAGACGTCGTTGCGGACCACCGTCAGTCCGGGGACTTCCTGGCAATACTGCTCGAGGTGGCGGCAGATGGCATCGGCATCGGCCGGCCGGTAGGCAACCAGGCAAAAGGGCGACCAGGCGTCGGCATACACCGCCGCATTGAAGCGTTCGTTGACCCAAGCGGTCAACCGCGGCACGTCAGGTTGAACGCGCGCAAACAGCTCCGCGTGGTCGGCCGCGCAGCGCCGATTCCAGTCCTCGACCGGCACATAGCGGACGCCGTCGTGGGCGTAGAGTTCCCGCTCGACGAGGACCAGATAGTCCGGTTGAACGCGCACGCCGGCGCGTCCCAAGGCTTCCATGAGGCTGCTGAGGTCGCGGCCGGTGTTGATGACCCATTGGGCGCCGCGCGCCTGAAGCGCGGCGATGGCGGCTTGGAAGGCTTCCGGCACGGGCGGATTCTCGAACTCGGCAAAGATGGTGCCGTCGAAGTCGGTGGCGATCAGCCGCGGCGCTGAGTCCGCTGAAATTCCCGGGTCCATGCCAGCCGTTTGGGCGCGCTCTTTTGTGGTGAGCGGGGTCAGAGTTGGCGCTGGCGCATCACCCAGAGCACAAAGGTGCCCAGCGCCAGCAAGCTAAACCGGCCGGGTTCCGGCACGGGCACCCAGGCCACCGCGCGGGTCACGCCGGCCGCATCCTGTGCGAAGCCCACAATAACGCCCTGATCGTTGATGTCGTAAGCGGAGCTGTACAGCCCACCCAGGGTGCCGAGATCGGTCATGGTAGTGCCGTCCCAGACAAAGGCATGGTACGTTTCGTCCTCCCTCCCGGCCCAGCCCACGACGAATCCGTGGTTGTTCAAGCCGTAGGCCCAACTTTCAGTGCCGCCAAAGGTTCCCAGCGTGATTACCGGATCTTGGAATTCTCCGCTCCACAACGCTGCGCGGTTTGCGGGCGCGTCCGCGGGTTTGCCCCACAGAATGATCTGGCCCTGGTCATTGATGCCCCGGGCGGTCGTCCAGTTGCCCGCGGAAAGGGCTCCCAAATCCACCGGGACATCGCCTTCCCAGACAACCGCACGCTCCCGATTCGCGTCATCGAGCGCGCTGCCCACCACGATGCCGCTGGTGTTTACGTCGTACGCGACGCTGTAAGAACCGCCCAGCGTGCCCAGGTCTTTGACGCCATCGTTGCTCCACAGCGTCGCGTGGAAGTCACCGGCACCGGACTCGGTATTCCCTACCGCAACACCGGCGTCGTTCAAACCCCAAGCGGTGCCCTGGCTGCCACCCAAGGTGGGCAATTCCATTACCATTCCGCCCTGCCAGAGCACCGGCCGCGCGTAATCGTCGTTGTCTTGCGCCCAACCGGCAATGGTGCCCTGGCTGTTGATGACCACCGCCCGGCTGTTAAAGCCCCCCAAAGTGCCCAACTCCGACATACCACCAGCGTGCCAAGTGACGGCCCGCTGGACTTCGTTTCCTGCCACGGTGGTCAGGTATAGACCCACGACCTGGCCGTGCTCATTGATCGCGCGGGCTTGGGCGAAAAGTCCCACCGGGTCGCCGAGATCAACAATGGAATAAGCACTGCCAGCTACCCTGGCGGTTCCCAACCAAACGCACGCGCCGGCCAGCGCGACCACAAATCCCAAAGACCGAACTTTGGCAGGCTGGACGCGCCGCACTCCGACCAACTTTGGTTTCGGACCAAATACGGCTCGTTTCACCGTGCCTGACCAAGCAAACAAGTGGAGCATCCGACGCTTCGCGCTCACTACACGTTCCACAGAAACCAAAAACCCCGAAGAGGCATCAACGCGGGCTATACACCCGCATTGGTTTTGCACCCCTCAGGGTTGTTCGAGTCGGTCTGATTTACCAGCCCGTGATCCAGAACTTACCGGTTATTGCGACGCCGAGCCGCGAAACCGAGAAAAGCCATACCGAAGAGCGCCATCGCGCCTGTCGAAGGCTCAGGCACCGGAACGAGGTTGCCAGTCACGCTGAACGCTAGGCTGTCGAGCAGAAATCCCCGCTGAGATTCAGGCGTAATCACCAAAGTCAGTGCGCCGGGTACGGACAATTGTTCCCAAGCGTAAACACCCTCCACCCAAGTGCCTTGGACGGTGTTCTCAATCCCCGTCTGGCTCACCAACTGGACGCCGGGTATCGAGAACGTGAAGTTTTGCGTGTACGGGAAGTTCTGCGGTGAAACGAAATACGTGAGAGTCAACGTGTAATCCAGCTTCGTGTCCGGCGTCGCCGCCAGCAGGTCCACGTCAATCTTCACATCTCCGTTGAGGATGTCCCAAAGCCCGGTTTGAGTGCCGTAATCATTGGTGGGTTCTCCCAGCGGCTCGAACTTGCCGGAAAAGTAACCCAATCCCAAGCCGGCGTTAACCGTCATCGTACCTGTGCCACCGGCTGGATTGGACTCCGGCGGAGGCTGTACCGTGGATGGATTGTCCGGGGTGCTGAATTCCCAGACCATCGTGGTTACCGGTTCCGCCGCGATCGCGACACCGGCGCACAAGAGAGCCGTCAAACCAACCACTGTCTGCTTGGGTTTCATGGTTATGATGGATTTCAGTTGCTTTCGAATTTACTTGGGCTCCGCAAGATTGCCAGCTTTATCTGCACTTTTTCATGGAGAATTTTGGCAAGCACTTCCGCGGGTGAAGGGGGAGCCGGTTACCCGGCTCCCCCTCGAAGGCCGGCCCTTACGGCTTGCCGTCCACTCCGGCATCGCCGATGGCGCCGAAGTTGTTTTGCAGCAAGGTGTAGTCAACAATGTTGACCGCGCCACTGCCGTCCAGATCCGCTCGCGGATCCGTGGTACCGTAGGTCTGCTGGAGGACGTTGAAGTCGCTCAGATTCACGATGTTGTCACCGTTCACGTCGCCAGGCCGCAGGTTGTTGTTAACAATGGGCTGCACATTGGCGCCGTTGACGAAGTTGGCCACACCGTTGGGTTTCGCGCCGCCCACCGGAGGATCCAGCGGAGCGACTGTTTCGCGCAAGTTCCAACTGGTCTTGGCGCTGACCAGCGTGGTGCCTTCCGGCACGTCAATCAGGGTGAACGCCGCGAGTGTCCGGGCCCGGGTGATCTCAGGATACGCCGCTTCGAGATCGGACCGCTTGATGACACCGCCATCGAGCACCTTGTTGAGGTCGGCCACCAGCAATGGTTCGAGCGCCTGCTGATTGGCTTTGTTGGGGGTCACGGCAAACGCCGCCAATTTCTCAGCGGTAGCCGGCGTCAGCGGTCCGCTCATGTAGTTCAGGAGGCCCAAGGAGACCGCAAAGCCGTCCTCGAGCAACAACCGGTTGAGTAGCACCAGGTCGGCACCCGTGACCGGCGGGTCGCTCAGGATCAGATTGGCAGTCTGTTGGCGCAGTGGGATGCCCAAAAAGCGCTGCTCAGTGTAGAGCGACGGAGCGCCCCAGAGACCCTGGCTGGCAGGCTGTGTCAGCCTGTCAAAGTCACCCAGCAACAGGTTGGCCAACGTGGCATTATCACCACCACCGTAATTCACCAGTGCTTGCGCGGTCTGAGCACTCAACTGACCGCTCACGTAACCGGAACTCAGCCCACCGCCCGGACGCGGGTAAGCATCTTCAAGGAGATAACGGTTGAACTGAATCAGGTTATTGCCCGTTGGGGTCGGATTCGGAGGCAACCAGCCTTGGATCCGAGGATCCGTCTTCACCAGCGGCACCGATTGGAACCGTAGCGGGTCGTAAATGCTCGGGCCGAGAGCGATGGAGGTGAAGTCGTTCAGGAGGCCATTTTCCAGAGCCGATATCTGAGCCTGGCTCGGATTGCTCGCCGGATAATTATTCAAGGCCTGGATCGTCGAAGGCGACAAGCGGGCTCGAATGTAGGCGTCGATCGAACGGGTGGGGGCCTTCAACTTGGCCGCCATGTCGTTCAACGTCGTCAGGTCGGTGACGAATCCAAACAACAGGTCGCGCATGTACGAGGCAAACTCGTCGCTCCCCGAGAGCAGCCGGCTGGCCAGCGCGTCCAAGTCCGCAATGGCGCCGTAGCGCAGATAAGTGGACATCGGAACTGCGTTCTTGGGCACCAGCAGCTCGTTGGCGAGCGCCGGGAGGTCACGGAAACTGCCCGCCGGCAGGAACTTGGTTTCGGTAAATGCCAGTTCCAGCGTCCGCGTCTGCTTGATCGCGGTGCCGTCGCCGAGCGCGAAGGTCACCCGGCGCGTGCTGCTCCGAAGCGCGTCAACCTCAACCACACCCTTCACTTCGTTCTTGTTGACGTGGATATAGAAGTTGTCGGTGGTGGTCTTGTTCAGCATGTCGGTGGCCGTCACTACGGCATTCCACCTGCCATTCTCGGTATTTCCATCCACACCCAAGGTGTACAGGAAGTCGCCGTCGTTGGCACCGGAGGTCTTGGCCTCGGCATTCACGACCTGACCCGATGGGCCGGTCAACACCACGGTGGGCGGGCCTTTCAAGCCGACGCCCGGCAGATCCTTGGCGTTGACAGTAATGTTCACCGTGCCGCGGACTGCGCTGGGCCGGGCAGGATCGGAGCCTGGACCACCGTTCTTGATGTTCAGGTTTTCTCCGTACTGAACTTGAGTGACCGCGACGGAGTTGATCACCGGCGCCTTGTCGTCCACGACGATTGTGATGTCCTCGGTTGGAACGCGGGCCGGCAGTACCACACTACCGCCACCGCCGCTCAACTGTGTACCACCGGTAATTCCACCCGGCATGACCTGGGTGTCACCCCGGAAGACCACACGACTCTTGCCGGTTGTGGTCCGGGTGGGAGTCAGCGTGATCAGAGCCACGGTGCCGTCGGCGGTCGTACCCAACGGAGCGGTGAAACTCAACCCGATGACAGTATCGAGGTCACCACCGGCGTTCCACATCCGGTAAATGACGTTGTCCCAGACACCACCGCCCGCAGCAACCACCGGGGCGCCGGCGCCGGTCTGATTGGCGTTGAAGTGCGCCGAACTGAAGTTGATGAAGGCTTGAGCGCCAAACACCGGCTGCTGGAGATTGGCGACCTTCAGTGCGATGGTCACCGGCTCCTGCGGGACGATGCTGGTCTTGCTGGGCTCCAGGTAGAGGACGTCCACGTCGCTGGTCCGGACGTAACCCAAGAGGGCAGGGACGTCCGTCTCAAGCTGCGGCTTGGGCGTGAAGGTCAGCCGAATTTCCTTTGGATCCGCCTCGGGCCACTGCTCGATGTCGAAGGTGCCGCCAAAGGTCGGGTTGGCGAAGAACCCGATTCCCTGCCACACCAGATTGAACTTGTTCTTGGCGAAGCCAGCGATGCTCTCCGCTTGGGCGATCTTCCACACATAGGGACGGGACGGATCGAATTTCGACATCGAACCGGCCGAGTTTTGACCACGGACCAATGTGGTCAGGAAGATCGTAAACTTGTTCTGTTCGGTGGCGTTGACGGTCAGCACGCCGCCCGCCCCCTGCTGGGTCTTCTTAACGTGGAGCAGCTTCCAGCCCGGGTCGCTGCCAGCAGTGCCGCCGTTAGCCTGGTTGATGGTCCAAGAGTAGGTTTCGCCGCCGTCCCAACTCTCATTGCCTTCGATGGTGACGGTAGCGATGCCCTTGGTGATAACCAGCGTGCCGGATGCGTAAGTGATCGGACCATACTTGTCGCTGGTCAGATCCGAGGTTGCCACGCTGATTTCATACACGCCTGCGGTCGTTGCCGTAAGCGCCGGGCCGGTGAACTTCACGCTGCCGCCAGTGGAGTTGGCGAACGTGTCGCCTGCCACGAAGTTGCCCGTGGCTGTGTACGGTCCTGGGAATACGGCTCCGTCCTCCACCTTGGACTTGTTGTCGGCGGTCACGGTCAGGGGCCGTTTGTTGATGGACAAGGTGCTGATCACCGTGCCGTAAGTAATGGCGTAATTCGGATCCGCCGCCGTCTTGAGCACCTCGAACTGGTACGCGCCGGGCAGGCTCGTTGCAGTCGGGGCCGAAACGTTTTGGTTGTTGAGCCTCCAGTTACCCACCGTGGCCGGAGTCTGCGGAGCCGACTGCCCTTGGATCAAGCCGTCATAAACAATCAGCGCGGGGATGGCGTCACCGTAGGGTTTCTGGGGATTCAACACCGCACTGATGTTGAGCGCCTTCGGGTTGATTACGAAGTTAAGCGGCTGCTGCAGGGCCAAGTTATAGTTGGCCGTCTTGTCAACGTCCTTGCCGTCAATCACCCGCACGATCTTGACATCGCCCAAGTTCACGGGGTAGTTCCCCGCGTTTTCGCCAGCCTCCCGCTTCAGCTTGCCTCTTGACACGTCGCCCAGCACCAGCGCCGGAGTAAACGACGGGTTCAGGTCGGGGTCTGTTTGTCCGTAGGTCTTGTTTTGTGAGCCGGCCGCCAAGCCCACCGTGACGTTCTTCCGATTGATCCGGAAGGTCGCGGGCGTGTAGTTGATGGTGTAGTTATTGTCACGGCCGGTGGCGGTCGAGACAATCTTCAAAGTCCCCTGGTTGATGGGGTAGTCCGCCACATCCTCGCCGGCGGGCCGTTGGAGCACGCCTTGGAATTGGTCGCTGGCTACAGGGAGCACCAGCGGTGTGGTCGTGTAGTTGAAGGCCGGCGGGTCCGGATCACCGTAAGTTTTGGCGGTGGATACCGCCACTACAGAGACAGGCCTGGGTGTGATGGTCAGCGTCCGGCCACCGATGAATACCAGTTCGTAGTTCGCCGGCAGATTCAAAGTGCCCAGGGTAATCTCATAATTACCCACCTGTTCACCCAACCGGGTCGTGTTTTCGGTTCCCGCCAGCGTGCGGGTCAGCGAGCCGGTGAAGCCATCACCACCGATCAACTGGGGTGTGTAGGTGTAAGTCAGCACCGGATCCGCATTGGCATAGACCTTGGTCTTGTTGTCCGGTGTCACGGTGATCTTCAACCGCTCCACCGTCAGACCATCCGCCACCGTCGTCGTCGCCGGGCGCAAGCTGATACCGCCCGCATAATCAATCTTGAGTTGATAAACGGCCGCAGGCAGGGTGGAAGTGTCGAAAGCCACGCTGTACGAGCCGTTCCCGCCCGCTGTGGTGGTGTTCAAGATGGCTACAGTGCCGGGCGGATTCACCCGCTGAACAGTGACCGTGACGGCTTCACCATCCACGGCATTGTTGCCAAACTCGCCACCGTCCACCTTGCCGGTGATGTTAACCGAGGCCGTGCCGTACGTGACCTTTGCCTTGGTGACCGTCACCGTGGAATCGAATTTCTCACCGAGGGTCAGCAGGCCGGTGCCCGCGAAGTAAACGTCGCTCCTGAATGTGGCGGCGCTGGTGGCGGAACCGTAGGTGCCCGGGTTCTGTTGGGCCGTGGTGCCCAAAGTGAGCAACCGGGCGGTGGAAGCATTTCCGTCGAGGGTGAGCCGGCCGCTGGAAATTACCAAGCGCCCATCCACAAACAAGCCGGTGGTCGGCGCGGTGGCGCCGGCGCCATTGCTGAGCGTCAGATTCGCATAACGACCCGCGCCGCTGAGGGTCTGGGCTGCGGTGCCCGCCAGGATTACTCGTCCGGCCCCGGTCTGGGTGCCGTTGTTGACGATGTTGCCGCGCGCGGTCAGATCCTTGCCATCGTTGTTGAGCGTGCAGCCCGCATCAATAGTCAGCGCACCGTTGAGCGCTTTGCTGCTGTCGAGCTTGACCGTCCGGCTCGCCACGCCGGTGGGCTTGGTGATGGTCACCGGCACCGGCATGGGGGCGGGCCATTCCAAACCGGTGGTGGTCTGGTCGCCGCTGCCGTTGTACTCGAGGCTCGCAAGCCCGCCATAGGTCACCGGGAACGACCCGGCCACTGTGGCGGTGCCTTGAATGGAAAGTTTCCCTTGGACGGTGACACCGTTCTGCAAGGTCTTGGCGCCGCTGCCGGCGAGGGTAAGGTCCTTGTACTGGACAGTGGTCGCCCCAATCCGTGCAGTCACCGTCTGGGCAGCGCCATTATAGACCACCACCCCCAAGCCGCCGTTGAATACGCCGGCACCGGAAGGCAGAAAATCCCCGCTCACCCGCAGCGTATGCACGGCCGTGCCGGCCGACATGTTCAACTGGTTCCCGGGATTGGAACCAAACAGCACATTCTTGACGGTCAGGGTCCGTGAGGTGCTGTCGAACAGCAACGACCCGGCGGTGGTGCCGTCACCAATCGTGATCGTGTCTGCAGTGGCGTTGTTCACGTCCACGTACAGTGTTCCACCGTCTGTGATGGTGATGGTATCGGACGCCGTGGGCTGAGGACTGAGCGCACTCCACAACACTGTGACGTTTTGGATCGGGTAGTCCCTGGCCATGACCTGTCCGGTCAGGCCTAGGGCAAGCCCCGCCATGCACACCAAGTAGCCGAACGACTTCTTCATAGGTTTTTTTTGTTCTCTGACACTCGACCGCGAGGGCGTCACCAAAGCGGTGGGCTTTGGTGGCCGCCAAGTATTGGTTTGGGTTTGGGTTTTCATATAAACGGGTTCGTTGCGCCTTGCTTGATGGTTTGCAGCATGTGACTGGAAAAAATTGGGACCGAGATGGATGTCCGCCAAAAGACGCCGGGGTTGCGCGATTGAGCGCGCTGATGCTCGGTTGGGTGAACGGATTCGCACAGGTTGTTTCGATAAGCCGCACGTCCCGCGAGCGCCTCCCGGCCCTCGGCAACAGCCGGGTAGCCCCTAGCAGGAGTAAGCCCGATTTGACGCGCTCTCATCTTATGCCTGAGTGATCTTGGGGTGGACCCCACCGAATCGTCAAGGAGATTTTGAAGTTTTTTTCCCGCTAAACCAATGTTTTAAATTACTCAAAACCAACAATTTATGATCAAACACCCGGCGGCGGACCAGGACTTTACGCCACGCATGAGATGGTCGAGGTGCGCTTCGTGCAAATCGGCAATCGCTTGGAAACCAAGTCACTGCGCGGATTCAAACGCTCGCTCCCCGGGGTCTGCTGGTCCGCATTAGCTCGGTGGTACAAGGGGAGCGGGAATTTTAGTAGTTCAACGTTCCGGCAGCGTGTCGAAGGCGGAACGAAACTCGCCCTTTGTGGCGCTTGCAGCCCCGTTCTCGTGCGGTACTCTCGGCTGTCCAGACATGGTCACCGCGCAGGAGCAATATGACGAGGCGATGCATGCCTTTAGCCGGGCCGAGTACGCCCTCGCGGCAGCGAAGCTTGAGGGGCTGCTGGCGGTCGAGCCGAACTATTTCGACGCCCAGCTTTCGCTCGGGATGGCGTACTACCGGTTGGGGGATTTCCAGCGCGCGATAGCCGAAGGCCACAAGGCGGAGCGCATGCGACCCAACGAGCAACTGGTCCACACCAACCTTTCGCTCTTTTATTTGAAGGCCGGCGACAAAGCGCGAGCGGAACATCACGGTCTGCAAGCCCGCATCGCCTCCTGGCGCGGCAACCCGGCGCCGCCCACGGCGCAGACCGGCAGCGGCGCGGAACTCCAAATGGCCACCTCCCCGCCGCCCGCCGTTGAAGTTCCCGACCCGTTTCCGGAGATGCCGTGGCGGAAAAAGCCACCCACTGCGGCCACGCCTGCATCATCCACGCCGGACAGTTGTAACCCTTGAACCCAACCAGAACTTCTAGACTCGACCAATGAAAACCGCCTACGAACTGGCCATGGAGCGACTCGCCAAGCAGGGACCGGTCGTTACGCTCACCGACGACCAGAAGCGCGAGATCGCGGAACTCGAATCGCGTTTCAAAGCGCGCCTGGCCGAGCGCGAAATCGCCGCCCAGGGCGAGATCGCCAACGCCGAGGCAACCGGCGACTTCGAGGCCGCGGACAAGGCGCGGCAAGCGCTCGCCGCCGACCGCCGGAAGTTGCAGGAGGAACTCGAACGCAAGAAAGACGAGGTCCGCCAGCGCAAGGCCTGAACCGCGTCAGCGGCTGATAATCGCATAGCGGCCGGGCGCGGCCTCGAAAATCGCGCCCCGTGGATCAGTTCCCCAATACTTCAGCCCCGTGGTTGTGGCCGCTGGTTTGCCACCTTCAGTGATGGTCTTCAGCGGCCCGTACGGGACAAGCAGTGTGGCCGTGGTGTTCGGTGGCACAGTCACCTCCCAGTCGAAGCGCGAAAAGCGAAGAACGGTGTCCATAACGCCTGTCTCCTCCAAACGGTGCGCAGCGTGCGAAACCGGCTCGCGCTCGATCCGCCACTGGCTGGCAATCAGGCCATGCGGCGAGCGATGGGTGGCCCGCACGTGCGTGAGGTCACCGACCGGCGTCGGGCGCATGAGGATGTGTTTGAAGCCCGGCCGCGCGGGGTCGGCCTGGATGCCGGCGAGGTTTTCGTACATCCAGATCAACAAATCGCCCACCAGCATTACGTGGTTGCCGGAGTTCATCGCGGGGTCCGCGGTGTCGCCGTTCCACAGCTCCCAGATTGTCGTGGCGCCTTTTTCGATCATGTAGCCCCAGCTCGGGTATGTGCGGTTCGTGGCCAGGGTGTAGGCCAGATCTGCGCGGCCGTGTGCGCTGAGCGTCCGCATCAGCCACTGGCCACCGATCAGGCCGGTGCCGATGTGGTTCTGAGTTTCGCCGGTGATCTTGCCGACCAGGTGTGCGAACAGCCGTTGTTGCTGGCCTTCGGGCGCAAGATTCATCGCCAGCGGCAAGATGCAGGAGGTCTGCGATCCGTTGTCGTAATAGCCTTTGGCGGCATCGTAAAACTTCGCGTTCAGCCCCGTCTTCAGGCGCCCGGCCAGTTCGCGGTAGCGCCGGGCATCGTCCGGCTTACCCAACTGTTCCGCGTAGCCGGCCAGCAGGCCCAGGCAATGTGCGAAGTAGGTCGTGCCCAGAATGGTGCCGTGCGTCTTGCGCGTGGGGTCCTGGGAGTGGATCAGCTTGGGGTCTTCCGGCGGCACGCACCAGTCGCCGTAAGTGTCCCGCGGCATCAGATCGTCCCGAATAAACCCGGCCATGAACTCCACCCACCGCTTCATGCTGGGGTAATGCCGCTCGATCACCGCCCGATCACCAAACTGCGTCAGCAGATGCCCCGGAATGATGACGGTGCTGCTGGGCCAGGTGACGTTATCCGAGTAAAGCGGCCAGTACGGCGGGCACACGTCCGGCACGCTGCCGCTGTCCTTCTGGGCGTCGGCGAAATCCTGCACCCACTTGGCGTACAGCGGCGCCGTGTTGAACAGGAACGCTTCGCCCTTGGATTCCTCGGAGCGGTCGCCCAACCAGCCCTGGCGCTCGTCCCGTTGCGGGCAATCGGTGGGCAGGCTGCGATAGTTGCCGCGCACGCCCCAGTAGATGTTTTGGTAAAGCCGGTTCAGCAACGGGTGCGAGCTGGACCACTCGCCCGCCCGTTCCAGGTCGTCGTTTACGACGCAGGCGGTCAAGGTCTCCGCCCCGGGCTGGCCGGGAAAACCTCGCAACTCAACGTAACGGAACCCGTGATAGGTGAAGCGCGGCTCGTAAACCTCCGCGCCTTTGCCGGCCAGCGTGTACGTGTCCGTGACTCGGGCCCCGCGCAGGTTGTCGAGGTACAGCATGCCGTCCGGCCGCAACGTCTCCGCGTGGCGCAGCGTGACGACCGTGCCCGCCTTGCCGCGAACCTTCAGCCGGCACCAGCCCACCAGGTTCTGACCAAAATCGTAAATCCACGTGCCCGGCGCAATTTCCCGGAACGACACCGGCCGGAGCGTTTCGACCACGCGGATGGGTGGCATCATCTGCGCGGCCAGCCGCCCGCCGGGTGGCGAGACCACCCGAGCCCGGGCCCAGCCCGCGTCGTCGAAGCCCGCCTCCGCCCAGCCGGCCATTTCCTTACGGGCGTCGTATTCCTCGCCGTCGTACTCGTTGTTGGCGCGGATCGGGCCTTCGGTGGTGAGCCGCCAGGAATCGTCGCTCACCACCTCCGCGGTCGTGCCGTCGGTGTGTTCCACGCGCAGATGAAACAACAGTTTGGGGAAACCGTAGGTGCGGGTCTCGGTGGGCACCCGCAGTCGCGGCGCGAAATACCGGCCGTTGCCCAGCCACACCCCCACGCAATTGCGGCCGCGCCGCAGTGCGCGCGTGACGTCGTAGGTCACGTAAAACACCCGCGTGGGATAATCCGTGAGGCCGGGTGACAGGACGTGGTCGCCGACCTTCCGGCCGTTCAGGTAAAGCTCCGACAATCCCAGCCCGGACATGTAGGCCGTGGCGCGACGCACCGGTTTTTCCAGGTTGAACTCGCGGCGCAACTGCCGCGCCGGCAGCCGGCGGTCCTCGGGGCCGGTCACCTCGCCCCACGGCGCCATGCCCACGGGACCAAGTACCCTGGCCGGCACCCAGCCGCCCGCGTTGAACTCGGTGCGCTCCCAGCCCGTGACGCCGATGCGCGAGGCGCGCCATTCCTCGTCCGTGGCGATCACCGTCCGGCCGCCCGGGCTCACGGTCAGCTCCAGTCGCGCGAGCAGGCCGGCCGGGTTGTCGGTCTCGCCGGCGTTCTTCACCGCGATGGCCAGCACGTTGTCACCGATTTTCAACCGGTCGGTCAGGTCGAACTCCACCGCCACTTTGAAACTGGCGCCGCTGCCGAGCCGCGTGCCGTTGACGAACAATTCGAACTCGTTGTCGGCCGCCACCAACAGCCGCGCCGCTTCCACGCGCGACTTCTCCGGGATGGGCACACGCCGCCGGAAAAAGCGCGTGCCCACCGGCGCGGCCACTGCCGGGCTGCCTTCCGGAAACCAGATCCAGGACGTGCCGGTGAGGCCGCCGGGCACTTCGGTCTCGTCGCGGCCGATCCAGACTCCATGCCAGTCCGCGGGCTGCAACAACCCCATGCTCCAGAAACCCGGCGCGCTCCAGGCGCTGGCCTGGCCGCGCTCATCCCAGACCCGCACCTTCCAAAAACACGCCTGGCCGGAAGCCAGCGGGCGGCCCGCGTATCGGACATGGATGGATTGATCCGACTCCACACGCCCGCTGTCCCAGAGGTCCGCGCGCCCGGCGGTCAGGTGGGCGGCGGCGCTCGCGACCAGAACTTGATAGGCGGTCTGCCGCTGGCCGCGCGCCCGTGGCTGCGTCACCTCGAACTGCCAGCTCAGCCGGGGCTGCGGGGTGTCAATGCCCAGCGGGTCGCGCAGATATTCGCAGCGCAACTCGACCGGCCGCACCGAGGCGTCGGCAAGACCGGTCCACGCGACGAGGCAGAGCAAGCTGAGCGAGATGAAGAACACTTTCATGGCCACGGCGGCCAGTGAAGCGCGGCGCCGGCGAGTCCGCCAGACGGAAAAGCGACCGGCGCTCGCCGGCTTTGCCCGGTCTGCTTCGCAGTTCATGGTGGATGCCGGGTGTTGGATGCCGGCCTTCGGGTTTCGGATCTTCCGTCTCGGATCGCCTTGCCAAAGACAGCGGGAAGCGGTTTGCTGCTGCGCGCTACAGGCCGGCTGGGTAGCTCAGTTGGTAGAGCAGAGGACTGAAAATCCTTGTGTCGGCGGTTCAATTCCGCCCCCAGCCACCAATTCCCTTCCGCGGCCGCCCTTTCGTCATTTCAATCCGAGAACCAAAGTGCGCCGAGGCGCAGGGCTGCCGCCCGCCCGACGAGATCCGCACCGGCGGCGAAGAACCTCGGCCCGTACCCGTGATAATCGAGTGCGGTCAGAGCTCAAGCCGCCGAAGTTCTTCGTCCGTCAACCTGCGCTCGCCTTCCAGCTCGGCGTGAAAACGGCCGGCGTCCCAGATCTCGAAGGAATCGAGCAGCCCCACCAGAACAACCCGTCGCGTGAGCCCCGCCGCCCGGGCCAGCGCGCCGGGCAGAACCAGTCGGCCGCGCGAATCCGATTCCACCCGGCACAAGCCGGACGCAATCTGGCGTGACAACACGTCGCCGGCTGCGTTGTCGAGGCCGGCCAACGAACCCAGCCTGTCCGCGAGGCGGCGAAACTGTTCCTCGCTGAACGCGCGGATGCGCTCGGCTTGACCGCCTGGCCACGGCACCAGGAAAAACACGGAAGCGCCCGCGCCGGCTCGCCGCCATTGCGCCGGCAGTTGCAGCCGGCAGGCAGTATCCATGCCCCGCTCATAAGCCCCCACGTACACCGGCCGGTCCGCGCCGGCTGGAGCGCGCCGTTTGCCGGCCGTGCCGTCTGCCGGGTCTGACTTGGCGCTGTTGGTGCCAGTCGAACGGTCGCCGGGTGGCTTTGCACTCACGAGGCTGATGTGACCCGCTTGTGGCGCGGTGTAAAGCGCGAAGCCGGTCAGGCGCGCGGCGCGTTTTGACGGGTTGGTTCGCCACGCGGTTTCACCGTTTACTTTACCCCCGTTGCGGGCGTACGCTCCGGGCATGATCCATGTGGGCATTGGCTACGACGTTCACCGTCTGGTGGCTGGCCGCCGGCTTTTCCTGGGCGGCGTGGAAATCTCCCACTCCAAGGGCCTTGAGGGCCACTCGGACGCGGACGTGCTCATCCACGCGATCTGCGATGCCCTGTTCGGGGCCATGGGCGAGGGCGACATCGGCCATTTTTTCCCCAACACCGACCCGCGCTGGCAAGGCGCGTCCAGTCTGGTGTTCTTGCGCGAGGCCATTCGCATGTTGAGCCTGCACAGTGGGCGGGTGGTGAATGTGGACTGCACCCTCGTAGCCCAGGAACCCAAACTTGCTCCGCACATCCGGCCCATGAAACACAAGCTCTCCGAGGCGCTCGAAATCCACCCCGCGCGCGTGGGCATCAAGGCCACCACCAACGAAGGGCTGGGCTTCATCGGCCGCGGTGAAGGCATTGCCGCGATGGCCGTGGCCTGCGTGGACCTGCCCCGCTAGGCCGGGTCTGCCCGCGATGTCCGCAAAGGCTGAAATCGGCTGGAAAGGCCGCACCCCGGAGGGGGAGCGCCGTGAAGTGTACGCCCGGCATGTCGGCGTCGAGTGGCGGTTCTTTGTGCGCACCCGCCGCTTCGAGGTCTGGCAGCCCCTGCCCAATCCGTCGTTGGAAGACTGGCTGACCCTCCTGGAGGCCGTGGAGCGCCGTGCCCAACGCCGTCTGATCCGCCCCGAGGAACCCGCGCGCATCCGCCAGACCATCCGGGCACGGTTCCCGGAAGCTGAGGTGTAACAGCCCGCCCGCGAGGCGGCTGTTAGTTGCTAGAAGAAGCGCGTGACGCAGCCGTGACCGGTCGGCAAAGGTGGCTGTCCGACTAGGATTCGAACCTAGACTAAGGGCTCCAAAGACCCCTGTGCTACCATTACACCATCGGACATCCCGGTGGCGCAAAGTTACCGGCCCCCCGGCGGCACGCAAAGGCAAAACCATGCCGCCAACGGTGAGGTTTCCCAGCCCCGGCGCTGGACACCACCGGGAAAGCGCTGTCCACTCATCGCCATGAGCCGTCCGCGCGGAGTACTCGTCGTTGCCTGGCTAATTGGCGCCGTACTGGCCGGTTGTGGCCGGGAGAAGCCCGTGCCCGCGGCGGGCAATTCTTCCGTGCCGGGCGCTGCCGCCGTCCCTGCGCCGTCGCCCCAAGCAATCGCGGCCGACCCGGGGCGCTTGCACGCGCTGCTGCGCGCGCGCAACCCGTATTACCAGGGCGAGGGGCGGTTTCAGATGGACCCCGCGCTCGGCCTGGTGGGTGAAATCGTGGAGTGCGCGGTGGTGGACCTTTCGCCGTTGCGCGGAATCGCTTTCGCGGCCCTGGACCTGCGGGCCACGCCGGTCTCCGATCTCAGTCCGCTGGCCGGCATGCCCCTGAAACTGCTCGCGCTGGAAAACACGCGGGTCACCAACCTCGCCCCGCTCACGGGCTCGAAGCTGGAAAAGCTGTACCTGAACCAGACCTCCGTCCGGGATTTGCGGCCGCTCGCCGGTCTGCCGCTGGTGGAATTGATGCTGGTGGGCGCGCCGGTCGAGGACCTCGAGCCGCTGCGCGGCGCGCCGTTGACCGGGCTCTGGCTCAACCAGACCCGCGTCACCAACATTGCTGCTCTGGCTGCCTGCCCGCTGCTGACGCTTACCCTGGAGGACACACGGGTGGCGGACCTGCGGCCGCTGGCCGGCATGGCGACCTTGCGCCGGCTGCACATCGGCGGCACGCCGGTGCGCGATCTCGCGCCGCTGGCGGGTCTGCGGCTTACGCGTCTGGTCTTCACGCCGGCAAACATCACCAACGGACTGGACGTCGCGCGGCAGATGCCCACCTTGGCGGAACTCGGCACAAGTCTGGAAGACCTGCGACCGCCGGCGGTGTTTTGGCGGGAACTGGACGCCGGCGCGGCGCGCTGAGGCGGGGGTGGCGCGGGCAACGTCAGCCCAGGAACACCAGCACCAGCAACTGCGCGCTCACCACCCGCAGTAGCATGGTGAGCGGATAGACCGTGGCGTACGAGATGGACGGCGCGTCCGAGGCGGCGATCGAGTTGGCGAAAGCCAGCGCGGGCGGATCGGTCATGCTGCCGGCGAGCACCCCACAGAGCGTCATGAAGTTGACCCGGTAGAACAACCGCGCGACCACCCCCACGACCAGCAGCGGCAGCAGCGTGATCAGCGCGGCGCAAGTCATCCAGTACAACCCCGGCCCGTGGGCCAGCGTGGCCACGAATTGATCACCCGCCTTCAAGCCCACGCAGGCCAGGAACAGCGTGATGCCTACTTCGCGCAACATGAAGTTCGCGCTCAACGGCATGTAGTAGATCAGCGGCCCGAGCCGCCCCAGCCGGCTGAGCAGGATGGCGACCAGCAGCGGCCCGCCGGCCAGACCCAGCTTCACCGGCGCGGGCATGTGGCCGAAGCTGAACGGCCAGGAGCCCACCAGCACGCCCAACGCAATGCCCACGAAAATGGGCATGATCTGGGGATGGTTGAGCTGCTTGGGCGAGTTGCCCAGCACCCGGGCCGCCTTTTCGATCGCGTCCGGCTCGCCCACCAGCAGGAGCGTGTCCGCAAACTCGACCCGAAAATTCGGGTTGGGGGTGAACTCGATCTCGGCGCGGCTCACCCGCGTAACCGTCACGTCGTACAGATCGTGCAGGTTCAACTCGTCCAGCGTTTTGCCGAGCACCTCCTTGTGTGTCACCACCACGCGGCGGGTGGTGAGCCGGCTGGGCAAGGCCTTGAGGTCCACTTCGGTCGGCGAGCCGATGACGATCTGCATCTCCTTGAGCCGGGCGTGCGGGCCCACCAGCAGAATCACGTCGCCGGTGTTCAGCACGGTGTCCGGCGTGGCGTTGTCAATCTCGCCGCCCCCACCTTTGCGGATGCGCGAGACCACCACCCCGGACGCCTTCAGGCCGGGGATGTCCGCGACCCGCAGGCCGTTTAGGTTGGCGTTCTGGACGATGAGGTTCAGCGTGGTGACGGCCGATTCGGCGCTGCGTAAAAGCCGGTTGAAGGCCGCCGCCTCCTCGGCCGGCTGGATGCGGAACAACACGCGCACCAAGCCCATCACGAGAATGATGCCCAGTATGCCGAACGGATACGCCACCGCGTAGCCCAAGCCCGGCCGTTTGAGCAGGGCATCCCGCGCGGCGGCGGCGTCGGCCGAGAGGCCGGCCAGTTCGGGAATCCGGCCCGCGGCGGCCTGCAACGCCTCGGCCGGCAGGTTTTGGAGGGCCTGCTGCGCAGCGCCGAGGGCCGGCGTGTTGGTGGTGCCGCCGGCAAACAACCCCACCGCCACGGCCAGGTCAATTCCCAGCAGGTACACCGTGCCCAAGGTCACGAGCACGCCGAGCACCACCACTGTCGCTGCCAGCACGTTCAAGGGCAGGCCCTGCCGGCGCAGCGATGCCACGAAGCCCGGTCCCACCTGCATGCCGATGGTGTACACGAACAGGATGAGCCCGAACTCGCGCACGAACTGCATCACGTCCGGGTCCACCTTGAAGCCGAAGTGCCCGAACAACAGGCCGGCGAAAAGCACGCCCGCCACGCCCAAACCCACGCCGCGCACCTTGAAACTACCGAGGAAATGCCCCAGCGCGGCCACCAGGCTCAGCACCAGGAGGGTCTGAGCCACGGTGGCATGGCCGGACGCGGCCTCGCCCCGCGCAAACAATTCAGCAAGCCAGTGCATGTCTCAACCGCCCGGCGACCCGGCAGGTCCACGCCACCCGCGACGGCATCACGACCGGTGGAGCAGGCCGGGGCTGCGGGCGGGCTGGGAACGCGGGGCGGTGGGGCGTCCCCTCAAGAACGGGGCTTCAATAGCCCGCACGGCGGTGGGCGGCAAGCCGGATGAAGCGGATGATGGACTGATTGGGCTGATTGCCTCTGGCAGGGTGTTCGCCAGCGCGAGCAGGAAGACGCGCGGTGGTCCTTGCTAACTCAGCAGTCCGAACCTCCGGGGTTTGTAGAAGACCCGGGGCCGAGCCGGCGCGCCGCCAGGCAGTTCATGGTGTCTGGCTTGTCAACCGCTCGCGGAATACCCACTCACGGCTCCAGCGGCAGCAGCTTCTTCACATGGATAAACTGCCAGGTGAGCCAGCCGGAGGTAAAAGGGTAGCGGCCCGCGTTGGGAAACGGCAAGCCGTTCTGGATTTGCTCGTAACCGCGGATCACCTCGCCAAACGGCCCCGCCGACCGGGTGCCGCCATCGAGCATTTCCTGGATCGTGATCGGGGGACCAAGTCGGTCAAACCCATGCCAGATCAGGGTGTAGTAATTCGGAAAAGGGAACTCCTGACCAGGAATGATGGTGATGCAGCCGCCGTCTTCCTCCCCTTGAATGACCCAGCGCTGAACGACGCTGACCGGCTGGGCACCCGTGGCGGGAACAAGCTGGCTCACCTGAAAAACACGGCCATCATAGCTGCCGCCAAAATTCATCGTCAGGGATGCCGGCGTGGGGCGTCCGAAGAAGGTTATTGATTGCTCGCACGGATCGTCGGTCTTTTCAAAAACCACCTCGGGAAAATCCAGTTTGATGAAATCCTCCCCGGTCAGGACCCGGGTCTTGGCGTGGGTAGCCATCTTCACCTCGTGCCGTTCCGACCAACTGCCGCCAGACTGCAGCACGTAGGGCTTCAGCCCGGGATGGCTCGGGCTGGGCCAGCCTGTAAACTGGATCGTACCAATCCACAGGTCGCATTCCTGGTACAACTGTTCGATCTTTTGTCGGAGCCCTTCGATCAAGGCCTCGTCGCCCCCCATCAGTTGCAGTTGGGCTTCCATGTGGAGCATTTCCCGCACCCGTCCGCAATCTCCTTTACCCAGGAGCGAGCGGGCCAGGTCATTGGCAAGCTGTGTAGCTTCGCCATGCAACTGCTCCATCAGAGCCTCCTCGCCCAGCAGACCTGCCTGATAGGCGGCGTTGAGCAACTTGACCTTGCCCCGCTCGTTGGGGTAAGCCGCGGCATAGGCTCGCGCCTGAGCGGCCATATCCGCCATAATGGCATGCGTCTCGGCGTCCTGGGTGGGATCACCCACACCCTCCAGTTCGCGCAGCCGTACCTGCAGGCGGGCGCGGTGGCGTTTGTAGTCTTCATCGAACGCGGCTTCCGCCGCGGATGGGTCTTGGTGAAGCTGAGAGCCGCCAGTTCGCCCATGCAATCCCGGCCCGGTCGTGTCGAAACGTGGTGCCGGTCCGGCCTCAAACAACCCGCACAGCGGCAGCGTCGCAGGCCAGTGGCAGGTGAGCCGGTTGGGGCCGGCGCGCTCGCAAGCCGCGGGGAGCGCCCGCCATTTGCCGGCGTCGGCATCAAACCAGGCCAGCAAGGGTGGCGTGTTGGTGCCGCCGTCATCGCGAATCCGCACCTCTACCTGGCGTTCGGCAGCCAGACTCACGGCATTGCCGTCTGAATCAAAGGCCTCCATTGAGAAAGCGGCCGTCAGGTGCCGGTCGTCGGCCGGTTCCAAAGGGGCCGCCAGTGGCCCCACGTCCGGGAGTTTCAGCTCGCACAACCCCACCGTGACACGGTTCGACGCAAAATCCGCGCCCTCCAGCGTGACCTCGACGCGCGGCACCGCGGCGTCTCCCAGAAATAATCGCGCCGTCTGGCCGGACTCGACCCTTTGAAAAATGGCAAACGGCGTCAGCCAAGCTTCCACCAGGGCTGTTCCCCCGGGGCCGGAAGCGGGCCGCGCATATCCGGTAGCGTGGCCCGCAGCCCGAAGCGTCATCCAGCCGCCAGGGGTGACCTCTACCAGGCCGGCAAAAACCCCTTCCGCGTCGCTCAACTGTCTCTGCCCGACCTGGGCATTTACCAGCGGTTCGCCCGTGGCGGACTGAACCAATCCCAGCACCGCCGTGACGTGGCCGTCCAACTGCCGCAGCCGGAAGAAGCGGCACCCGGAAGCGATGCTCTCACGCTGCTCGTAATGGTCCCCCGCGCGGATGGGCGCTCCCGGTGCAGGTTCCCATCCGGCCGGCAACGCGTCCGTCTGCTCGAGGACGAAAGCTCCGACGTCTGCAGGCCAACGCAGAAGAAGTTGGGCGCCGATCCATCTCGCCTCCAAGGGCGGACCTGCGGGCGAGGCAGTGCAAGCCGCCACACCCAAGGCTACGGCGAGCTTGATGATTGGGAGGGAACGCGGGCGCGGGCGTGACGGGACGATGCTCCCGTCCTTGCCCCTTCCTCCTTGAGCGTCGCCCCGCCGGGCGCATCGGCTGCCCGGCTGCGAAAGGTCTGTTTTCATAACCGAAGCCGGCTGCGGGCAGCCTTCCGAACTACCGGGCAGCCACGCCGTCACCGGAAAAGCTCACATCACCGAAGCGAAGCGACGCTACTTCAAATGAGCGCGCGATTCAAGGCGGTATGATGGCGCAAACGCGATCGGAAAGGCGCATCTCGGTTTCTTGCCGCGGGTCGGCGATCGGTGCAGCGGCGGGGTTTCCGCCGGCCATCAAGCCGGGATTCCCTCCCGATGGGTTGGACCGGCAAGAGCTCCGAGATGAATTTGCGGCAAACTCGGCGCGGCTGGAAACCGCCCACCACGGCTCCAAAAGGATTGCTGCTTCACGGGGCGACATCCGGGCCTTTCCGGAGTACAAAGCGAGATGCGCCCCGCGCGGGGCTGGGCGGCTGGTGAACTTGACGCAACCTCGACCAACGGTATGCTCGGCGCTTCTGTGGCTGGGGCGCGCATTTCCCGGGCTCACAGCGACATCGCCGCCGCGCAACGCGCCCTGCGGCTCAATTTACAGGCATGAAACGTACGTATCAGCCATCCAAAATCCGCCGGAAACGCCAGCATGGGTTTCGGGCCCGGATGTCCACCCGGGGCGGCCGCGCCGTCCTGAAAAACCGCCGTCGCGTCGGCCGCAAGCGCCTGACGCCCGTCTGAGCCTCCCGGCGCCATGGCCGCGCCACTTCCTGTGCGTTGGCGGCTGCCCCGCGAGGCACGGCTCCAGCGCCCTGCCGACTTCGCCCGCGTGCGCCGTCTGGGCCGCCGCGCGGTGCGCGGCAGTCTGATTGTGAACTGGCTGGCCCGCTCGCCCGGCGAACGTTCCCGGCTGGGCGTGGTGACCGCCCGCACGGTGGGGTCCGCCGTAGCGCGCAGCCGCGCCCGCCGCGTCCTGCGCGAAGTCTTCCGCCGCCACCAGCACGAACTCGCCCCGCTGGACGTGGTGTTGGTGGCCCGTCCGTCCATCGCCGGTCTCGGCCGCGACGAGGTGGAACGGGATTTCCTGGCTGTGGCCCGGAATCACGCGTTGATCCGGTCTTCGTCATGAACCCCGCCCAACACCTGCTGATCGCCGGCCTGCGGCTGTACCGGGTGACGATTTCCCCGCTGCTGGCGGCCCTGACCGGACCCGGCGCCGGCTGCCGCTTCCAGCCGACCTGTTCCGTCTATGCCGTGGAGGCGGTGCAACGTCATGGCGCCTGCCGCGGCGCCTGGCTGGCATTGCGCCGCCTCGGCCGCTGCCATCCCTGGGGCGGGTGCGGACACGACCCGGTGCCGCCGCCCCGGCAGGCCACTCCGCCGCCGGCCCTCCCGCTGCGCGCAACACCCCGCGCGTCCTGATTCCCCGCATGGATCGCAAGGCCATTCTTATTCTGATCGCCTGCTTCGCGCTGATGTTGTTCTGGCCGGCGCTGGTGGATCGCGTTTTTCCGCCGCCCCCCAAGCCGCCGGTCGGCACCAACCGGCTGACGCAGGTCGGCACGACGGCGACCAATCTGGTCGCCGGCACAAACGGAGCCGCGTCCCTGGCCGGCCCGCCGGTCATCACCGCGCCGGCATCGCCCGCCGTGGCCTGGGTGCCGCCGGCCGGACCGGAAGAATTGCTGACCGTCGAGACCGGGGAGGCGCGGTACACGTTCACCAGTCACGGCGGCGGCCTGAAGCTGGTGGAATTGAAGGGCTATCCCGCCACGGTGGCCTGCGGGCGCAAGGCGCGCACCGGTGAGGTGGAGTTGGCCACGCTCAATGCCGGGGCGCCGGTGCCGGCGCTGGCGCTCTTTGGCGGTGCCGCGCTGGAAGACAGCGTCCCGTTCAAACTCACGCGCACCACGCAAGGTGTGCGGGCCGAGAAGGTGCTGGGCAACGGCCTGCGGATCGTGAAGGAATTCGTGGCCGGCACAAACAATCTGCTCGCCGCCAGCGTCCGGCTGGAGAACGCGGGCGGTGCGCCGGTCGCGTTGCCCCCGCAGGAACTGGTCATCGGCACGGCCACGCCGATCAACCGGCGCGACGCGGGACAGTTGCTGGGCCTGCAATGGTACGACGGCGAGCGGGCGCAGTTCATTGACAACACCTGGTTCCTGAACGCCCCCGCCTGGGGTTGCGGCTGCGTGCCCGGCACACCCCGCGCCGAGTACCTCAGCCCCGGCGTGAGCAACGTGGTCTGGGCGGCGGCGCACAACCAGTTCTTCGTGATGATCGCCGCGCCCCGGACCAACGCCCCCGCGGTGGTGGCCCGCAAGATCAATCTGCCCCCGCCGTCGGCCGCGGAAACAGCCGAGGACCGGCGCGTCGTGGCCCAGCCGTTCGGGATCCAGACCGCCTTCGTTTATCCCGCGGCCACGCTGGCCCCGGGGCAGACCGTGGCATGGGACCTCGACGTGTTCGCCGGCCCCAAGGAGTACCACACGCTGGCCGCGCTGAGCCGCAACCAGGACCTGGCGATGCGTTTCACCACGTTTTTCGGCTGGTTCGCGCGGGCGCTGCTGCTGGGCATGAACGGCCTGCACAGCCTGGGCCTGTCTTACGGCCTGGCCATCATTGTCATCACCGTCATCGTCAAACTGCTGTTCTGGCCGTTGACCCAGGCGAGCAGCCGTTCGATGAAGCGCATGGCGGCCTTACAGCCGCAGATGAAGGAGATCCAGGAGAAGTACAAGGACGACCCGAAGAAGATGAACCAGAAGCTCATGGAATTCATGAAGGAGCACAAGGTCAGCCCGCTGGGCGGCTGCCTGCCCATCCTCCTCCAGATTCCGGTCTTCATCGGCTTCTACCAGATGCTACAGAGCGCCATCGAACTGCGCGGCGCGCGCTTCCTCTGGGCCTGCGACCTCTCCCAGCCGGACACCGTGGCGGTGATCTTCGGCTTCCCCATCAACCCGCTGCCCCTGATCATGGGCGCCACGCAGTTCTGGCAGGCCCGCCTCACGCCCGTCTCGCCCGGCGTGGACCCGGTGCAGCAGAAGATGATGCAGTACATGCCGCTCATCTTCATCTTCATCCTGTACAACTTCTCCGCCGGCCTGGCCCTGTACTGGACGGTGCAGAACCTGCTCAGCATCCTCCAGATGAAACTCATCAAGAACCTGCACGACCCGGCGGCTGCCAAGCCGTCCGCCCCGGGCAAACCGTCACGGCCCGGCGGCCCGGCGCGCAAGAAGTGATCCGCGCGGCACCCCGCTCTACCACTCAAATCCTTTGCCATGCCTGCCGACCCCAAAGCCCTGACCGCGGAGTTCCTCCGACTCCTCGGTTTCCCGGACCTCACCATCGAAGAACACGCCGACGCGGAGGGCGTGACGCTTGCCATTCAGGGCGAAGACGCCGCGCGCCTGATCGGCCGCCAGGGCCAGACGCTGGCCGAGCTTCAGTACCTGATCAACCGCATGATCTACCAGGCCGACCCGGCCGCGCCGAAGGTGAGTCTGGATGTGGCCAACTACCGCAGCGCCGCCCGCGAAGCCCTCGTGGCCAGGGCCCGCGCCGCCGCCGAAAAGGTGCGTCGCTGGGGCGACATCCTCGAACTGGAGCCCATGAACGCTTACGACCGCTACATCGTCCACCAGGCGCTCAAGGACGATCCCGAGGTCGAGACGCACAGCGTGCCCGTGGACGGCAGCACCAAGAAGGTCATCGTGCTCCGGCCGCGGCGCGGGCCCGGCTGAGCCGGGGGCTTTACCCGCGTGGCAGGACATCGCGCGGCGGCAGCCCCACCGCAGCGCAAGCCCCGGCTTTCACGCGGCTCAAATCCAGCGCGCGCCGCAGCCGCCCCACGAGCCGCGCCTCCCCCCGGCGCGCCAGTTCATGCTCCCAGATGCGGAGCACCCGCCAGCCCGCCGCCCGCAACGCGCGGTTCACGGTCCGATCCCGCGCCCGATTCGCCGCCAGTTTCGCCCGCCAGAACGCCTTGCCCGTCCGGTCGGCGCTCGCACCGCGACGTGAACCGCCCCCAAGCGGCATCGAACTCTTACGCAACCACCGCGCCGGCGGAGAATGAATCGGACACCCGTGCCAGAAACAGCCATCCACAAACACCGCCACCCGCTCCCGCCGGAACACGAAATCCACCTTCACCCGTAGCAGCCGACGTGAGTCGGCTCTGACTGAAATGCGTGTGTTGGCTTTTGAGCGTCCCGCTGAAGAGTGAGCCAACTGACGTTGGCTGCCACAAACGATGAGGGGCTGCTGCCTCCTCCACCCCTTGATGCCGTGTGCCTGCAGCAACCGCGCCAGCGCCAGTTCCGTGTCGCGATTGCCCCGCGACCGGATGCGCGCCATCACGGCCGACCGCTTCCGCTTGGTGAACACGTCAGGCATCGTTCAACCGCCGCCCTTTACGGTGGGCGTGTGGCGGGCTAGCATTTGCCAGCATGATCGTTCCGCTTTCCAAAGTGCAAATCCGACAGGACGAGGGCGGTGCCTGGATCGCCAAATCCACCCTGCTTCCCGGCTGCCACGCGCACGGGCGCGACCGCGGCGAAGCCATGCTTCGCTTTCAAGAGGCCGCCAAGGCGCACCTCCAGGCGCTCCTGGAAACCGGCCGTCCCATTCCGTCCGCGTTCCGCGACAAGTTTGTCCTCGCCGCCTGAGCCGTGGGCAAATACGCCCTACAACTGTCGCCAGTCGGAGCGACGCCTCCGCGAAATCGGCTGTGAATTCCCTCGCACCGCGGGCAGCCACCGGCATTACTCGAATCCGTTCCGGCCTGACCGGCTCATGACCTTCGCCTGGCATCCGGGCGACGTGCCCCGCGGCATCATTGCCGACATCTGCGATGACCTCGGCCTGAGCCGCGACGACTTCTACTTCAAGAAATTCTGGACCCCGCGACCGGACGCGCGCCATCACCGCCGACCGCTTCGCCTTGGTGAACACGTCAGGCATTTCCTTTCAACCACGGATGAACGACGAGGAAGACGGGTTCATACCGGCTTCCGTTTCTGCCGGGCGAGGCGCTGGCGGTTCAACTTTGCGCGCCGTTGAATCCAGCCGTGCTTTGCCGCCCAGCTCCGGACTTCTTTCGGATGATCACGGCGCCACTGCTTCGCCGCGGCTTCACGACCTTCGGGGGTGTTCTCCCAAATCAACTGCTTGGCTTTCTGCGCGATACTCCGCTGCAAATCGCGACGCCGAAGCATTTCCTGCAAACCTTTCCGAATCTGCTTCGCTCGTGGTTCATCCGCCCTGCCATAGACCATCCCACCGGCAAAGCTTACCAACGCTTTTTGACGCTTACTCTTTGCCTGCCGCCACTTCGCGATTCGCTCGTCAACGCGCTTTTCGACGATGGCACGGATTTCCGCATCGCTCTTGTCGGCCCATTCCAGCCAAACGCCGGGGAAGGTGCGGATGGCCTCCCAGATGTGCGCCGGGATTCTGACCATGACTGAGCCTGGCGAAACCTCAAACTTCGGGCTGCCTTCGAGTTCCAAATACACGCCATCCTTGTCAAAACACTCGTTGTAAAGATGGAAGTCCTCCCCGCAGGCAATGGTGCATTTGGTTGACATGCCGCGAGGTTAATTCCCCTGCGCCGCCGGGGCGAGACGAACTTGGCTGCCCCGCTCGTCCACAAATGCTGCGGGTTCGTCACTCCTGCGCCGCAATCGCCAGCATCTCCACCAGCGCCCGCAGTTTTTTCAAACCCAGCCCCGGCCGCAGCCGCAACTGCTCCCACGTCAGCACGGCATACGACGACACCGGATCGCGCCGGCGCGTCCGCACCCATTCCTTACCGGTGTAGGCCTCGATGCCCTCCATCGTCCGCGCGTCGGCGATGAACTTGTGGCGCAGCCGCTCCCACGCCGCCACCAGAGCCTCCTCCTCGGAACGCGGCGCGATGAAGGGCGTCTCCGCCAATTCGTTCTGCCAGCCGGCCGGCAGCGCGATTTCCTTCCGCTTGAACGCCTCCCAGCACTCGGCCTTCTTCGAAGCCTCGCCCACGTTGCCCTGCTGGTGGTTCAAATGCTCCCACGCCTCCCGGCACGCCGTCTTCACCGCCTCGCAAAGTGCGGATGAAAGCCGCTGTTCCGCCCAGATGCGGTTCAGGTCAATGCGCCGTCCGGACTTCTCCGCCAGCCACGCCACCGCGTAGGCCACGCTGTTGGCGCGGTAGCCTTCCAGGTCCAGCGTGTCGAACAGCTTCTCCGCCGTGCGCCAGAGGATGGCCTTGGCGACCGCGTGGCGGAAGTAATCCAAGTTCACCTCCGGCTGGCCGTCGTCCTCCATCCGCTCGGCGAAGCGGACGAAGTTCTTCTCCGCGCCGAAACAGACCCAGTGCGGCAGCCCGAGCCAAGCGTGCTCATACTTGGCCAGGTCCGTCTTGGTGAACTTCTGGTTCGGCGGGTTCGATTTCTCCCACTCCCGCCGCCGCGCGGGCGTGCCCTGCCGGGCTTTGTCGTCCAGATAGGAGCCGCGGGCGCGCTCGTAATACCAGTGCGTGCCGCGCGCCAGGCCGCCGATGGCCGGCGCCCAGACCGTCCGCGAAAGCTGCTCCAACTGGTGGTGAAACGGCCCATTGGCCGCCAGGTCCGCCGCGTTGACCTTGTTCTGGCTGTTGGCGTAGCGGGCGATGAGCGGCACCAGTTCGCCGATCCGCTCCGGCTCCTTGAGCACCGTCAGCTTCACCTGCACCACCACCTCGTCCACGCTCAGCCGCTCCTTCTTCATCGCGTGGTAGATGCTGGCGGTGGTCTGGCCGCCGTTGACGATCTGGAAGTCCCGCGCCCATGCCAGCCCCATCTGGCCGTCCTTGCGCTTCGCCAGCCGGACCTCCGCCGCCGTGCAACACAGGCCGTTGTTGTAAGCCAGGAAGCGGTGCGGCGTCTCGCGCAGGGTTTGCTGCAGGCCCTTGTTCACCTTGCCCTTCACTTGGAGGAAAGCCCGCACATTGCGCTCCAGCAACCGTTGCCCATGCTCGCCGTAAATCTTCGCCAGCACCCGCCCCGGCATGAAGGCCAGGTAGGTCTGATATTCCTTGGAGTTCTCCAAGCCCGCTAAACAGGGAATTGCGCCGCCGAAGTCGTTCTCAAAATCCAGTTCGATCACCTCCCGCTGCCCCACCTTGAGCTGGCTCAGCTTCTTCAAGTCCCACAGCACGTAGCGCAACTCCACGCCGTCCAACCGCTCCTCCTCGATGTCCTCCGCCCGCGCCACGCCATCCGTGAGAAAGAACAGGCGCACGGTGGTCAGGGAATCCTTGGCCTCGTGAATCTGCCGGGCGATCTCAAAGGCGTCGTCGTGATTGTCCCCGGCCTGGGTGTGGAATCCCTGCTGCGCCCGCCGCAGGAAGCCGAGCAGCAGTTTGAACTGCTTGCGGGTTTCGGTGACGCCGACCGTCGGCACGCCCTCGCCGCCGTGGTAGAGCGTGACGAACAAATCGAGCGTCGCGCCATCGCCGGAGAGCGCCCACGCGTTCAGCTTCGCGGCCGGCCAGCGGGCGCGGCCTTCCGCGCGGAACGGGCGGTCCGGCAGAATCTCGGCGTTGTCCGCTTCGTTATGGCCCGCCAGTTCCTCCAGGCACCACTCGGTGAAGCCCCGCTCCAGCTCATCGGGCGGCGCGTTTTCGGCGCAGCGCACCCGCACTTCTTCGCGCACATCCTGCGCGAACTGTTCCAACGGCGTCATGACTTCGCTTTCATCTTCAGACATGGGGAACCTCCGTCAGCGTCGGTGGACAGACCATGAAACGTGGGGCAGACCTCCGGTCTGCCGGTTTGGCGAGCCTCCGGCCCGGCGCGCGGCATGGCTCCAACTTCCGTCCCATCTCTCCTCAGGGAACAAGCGGCGGGTAGGTGTCTTGGAACCATCTGCCCGCAGGATTCGGTATGGAGCGGGAGGCCGGCGGCCTCCCGGACCGGCAGACCGGAGGTCTGCCCCACAACTCACCCGCCAACTGGAACGTCGCATGGCCATATCACGCATTGCCTCCGTCGTGTGCCGCTTCCAGCAGCCGCAGCAGACCATCGCGTTTCGCGTTGCTCAGCCCCGCCGCCTTGAGCTTCTCCCAAGTCAGGCTCGCAAACTCGGACACCTTCTGGCTCCGGCGCGAGCGGTCCCAATCGAGACCCGTGGCTGCCTCCAACTCGCCTATTGCCCGGCTGTCCTTCACGAACGGCTGGCGAACCTGTTCCCATCGCTCCGCGTCAGGAAGCGGAAGCTCCGACCCAGCAAATCCGGGTTGCGCTTTGGCCCGTCGGGGCGCCCCCTCACCCGCCCTTCGGGCACCCTCTCCCCCACCGGGGGAGAGGGGCGGGGTGAGGGGGCGCGGCTTGCTGGTAGGTGTTTGCGCCGCCCCCGCGCCGCTCTTCTTCCCCTTCGGCCTCCGCTCCGGCAGGCTGCTCAACTGCCGCACCTGATCCGCAACGCGCGCCCGCACCGGCGCATCCTTGTCCGGCTTCCACTTCCGGGCCTGCTCCAGGAAGTTCTCGTCGCCGAGGTCGGTGTAGATCAGATCCTCGTCCATCGTGATCCGCACCAGCAGCGGGAACCGCACCGCCTGCCCGCTGATGATCCCCTGGCCCGGCCCGAAGCCCGGCAGCATCCGCGCGTCCTGCTCGCTCAGGTTCTCCATGATCTGCTTCACGAAGTTCTGGTCGCGCGGGTTGACCAGCCGGAGGATCAGGAACGAGTTGCACTGCGACAGAATCGTCTCGTCCACCCGGCTGGGCCGCTGGCTGATGAGCATCAGGCCGGTGCCGAACTTGCGCCCCTCCGTGATGAGCTTGCGGATCGTCTCCAGCGACGGCACGTCCGCCGTGCCTTCGCGCGACGACGGGATGAACGTGTGCGCTTCCTCCACCACCGCGAGGAAGGGGGGAATCCGGTTCGACAGGTTGGCGCGATGCTCGTAAAGCGCTTCCAAGAGAATCGAGGCGATGGTCGTCTGCGTGAGGTGATCGTAGCCGCCGAGGTAGAGGATGGACACCGTCTTGGGAGCGACGATCCCCTCCGGCCGGCCCTGCGGATCGGGCATCTGCTCGAACTGAAGCTGCTTCAACCGCTGCCGCATCCGCTCGTTCGTTAGTTCCATCCGCTCCAGCCGGTTTTCCACCACGCCAAGCTGGCGGCGGCAGACCGAGAGCGTTGGCAATTTGCGCTTGTCGCTCGCCTGCCCGGCCTTTCTGCCCAAAGACTCCCGCAGCCGCTTGATGTAGCGCAGCACCGACTCGCCCTCGACCGGGTCCACCTCGGTCAACGACTCGGCCAGGACTTCCCGCTGCGGCTCGGTCAGTCCCTCCGTCATCTTGTTGATCAGGATTTCCACGATGTGCCGGTTCTGCTCCGTCATCGCGATGTGCGGGTAAAGCAGCTTCACCGTCGTGCCCGGAAAGACCTCCCGCTTCTGCCACAGCCCCAGGTAGTCGCCGTGCGGGTCGAGGATCAGCAGCGGATAGCCCTGCTCGATCAACTCCCGCAGAATCCGCCGTGCCGCCACCGTCTTGCCGCCGCCAGTCATGGCCAGGATGGCAATGTGCCGCGCCACCACGCGGTCGGCGGAAATCGCAATGTCCACGTCCTGCCGGGCGATGAGCGTGCCGATGTGCAGCGGCGTGTGGCCGGGAATCCCGCCGGCCAGGAGTTCCTTGATCGCCGCCGCCGGCGGATACAGCACCTCCGCCGCCGGTTGCACCGGATACGTCAGCGGGTAGAGGTGCTTGAACCCGGCATCCGCCGGCGAGCAGCCGAGAATCAGCACCCCCGCCTCCAACTGGTCCCGGCTGTTCGACAGGATCGTGTCCTGCAACGACAGCCCCTCGTTGGACAACTCCTGCGCCGCCTCGTAGGGGAAGAACGGGTTGTAGCGGTTGATGCTGACCACCCGGCCCCAGACAAAAATCCCCTGCGTGCCCGCCCGCGCCTCGTCCGGCACCTCCATCCGCACCGCCACCAGGTCGCCCACGCGGGACTTGAGGCCATCGGTATCGAAGCCGAAGTGAAAACCTCGACTCCAAAGCACGAAGCCGACTTTTTGCCATCCGTTCGAGGCCATCAGCAATGTGCTAAACTAGCACACTGCCAGCGGCGCAGTCGCGTAAAGTGCCTGAAAAATGCCGCGAAAACAGGCAGTCAACCTGGTTGGTGAACGTGTCAAAATAGCACGTCGCCGCCGGAATCCGCCCCTGACGCAGGACGACCTCTCGGGCCAACTCGCCGCTTACGGAATCCAACTCGACCGCATTCTCATCTCGCGGATCGAGAGTGGCAGCCGCTACGTAACCGACGTGGAGGTTCGGGCGCTCTCCAAGGTGCTCGGCGTGACCCCAGGCTGGCTGCTCGGCATGGAGAAGTAGGCCATGCCAGCTTTCTACCGGGCGACCGTTGCCGAGTTCCTGCGCGCCGATCCAGCCGCCATCCTTGGCGAGTTGAATCTCCAAAGCCGGAATGCCGTTTCGAGTCTTCGACTGGCGACTGTCGTTTCTTGGGAGCGAACGATTGCCGTGCTTCGAACCAGCTTGGCCGAGGTGGCTGCGAGAATCCCCGCAGCCGGCGACTGGGGACTGCTACTCGAATATGAAGTGCCCAGGCGCGACTGCCGGATTGACTGCGTCCTGCTTGCTGGCGGGATGATTATCCTCTTGGAGTTCAAAACAGGGGAGGCGGAAAGCCCCGCGGCAGCCAAACGTCAGGCTGAACATTACGCGATTGAACTTCGTGACTTTCACCGCGAAAGCCAAAGCAGATGCATCGCTCCGGTGGCCGTCCTGGCTGAAGGAGCCGCTTTCGATCCGCCGTCCGCCAGGGCTGCCGACGATCAAGTGCTGCCGGTCCTGACGGCAAACGACGCAACACTCGCCGCCGCGTTGGCGCATTTGGCACATACATGCCTGGCCGAGTTGGCGGCCCCACAGATTGACTTGGGCGCGTGGAACGATTCCGCCTACGCGCCGATTCCGAGCATCGTGGAAGCCGCCCAGATGCTTTTCGCCCACCAGAGCGTGCGCGAGATTTCCCATGCGCACGCAGAGGCCTACAACCTAACCCGAACTACGGATGTCCTGGTGAGCGCAGTTCAGCGGGCACAGCGAGACAACCGGAAGCTGGTGTGCTTCGTGACTGGCGTCCCGGGAGCCGGCAAGACATTGGCGGGTCTGAACGCTGTCCACAGCCCGGAACTGATTCGGGACGGGCGACCGGCAGGCGCGTTCCTTTCTGGCAACGGGCCGCTGGTCAAGGTCGTGACCGAAGCTTTGGCGGCGGACCACCATCGGCGGACGGGCCAAAGTTTGGACGAGGCACGACGGCGAGTCCGCACCTTCATCCAGGGCGTTCATAGCTTCCTCAAGACCTACCGCACGGCAGACCGACTGCCGCCGGAGCACGTCGTGGTCTTCGATGAAGCGCAACGGGCGTGGGATGCGGAAAAGGTCCGAAAGGAGCTACTCCGCCGGGCGACGAGCGAGGAGCGAGGGTTGCTCGACTCGGCGAATTCCGAGCCAGCTTCGATGCTGAGCATCATGGACCGATGGCCCGATTGGGCGGTCATCGTCGCTTTGGTTGGTGGCGGGCAGGAAATCCACGATGGCGAAGCCGGGCTGGCCGAGTGGGGTCGCGCTGTGCGTGAGCAGTTTCCACACTGGGAGGTGGTGGCATCGCCGGAGGCACTGACCGGAGGGGCCAGCGTGGCGGGCAGCCGGCTCTTTTCCGAGGGCGTGGCGGGTTCGGTCCTTCTTCGGCAAGAGCCACACTTGCACCTGCCGGTTTCCGTTCGCTCGTTCAGGGCACAGTCCGTTGCAGAGTGGGTCAATCATGTGGTCAGCGGTAGCCCTGAGCACGCCTCGCAAGTGGCTGCGCAGGCGGCGGGGTTTCCCATCAAGCTAACGCGCTCGTTGGAGGAGGCCCGCCGATGGCTGCGGAACCAAACGCGCGGCTTTCGGAGATGCGGCTTGCTCGCGAGTTCCGGCGCACTTCGGCTCCGGGCACACGGCATCGAAGTCTCGTCTGGATTCAGAAGCGGATTCCCTCTTGAGGAGTGGTTTCTGGCCGCGCCAGAAGATGTTCGTTCCTCAAACCGGCTCGAGGTCGCGTTGACGGAGTTTGAATGTCAGGGCTTGGAACTGGACTGGGTGGGCCTGTGCTGGGGCGGCGATTTCACATGGGGTGGCGAGGGTTGGCAGTTTCGGCAGTTCAAGGGCACCGCCTGGCAGGTGGTGCAGAAGGCGGTGACGCGGGAGTTCATCCGCAACAAGTATCGGGTGCTGCTCACGCGAGCGCGTGAGGGAATCGTGATTTGGGTTCCCGACGGAAGTGCGGCGGACGAAACGAGGCCGCCTGACTGGTTCAACTCGACTGCAGAGTTTCTTTCGAACTGCGGCGCGGTAACGCTTTGACCCGCGGCGGCACCGCGTTGCCGATGAGCCGGAAGGCATGGGTGCGGGCGGCGGGGAAGCGGAACCAGTCGGGGAAGCTCTGCACGCGGGCGGCCTCGCGCGGGGTGAGGGAGCGGTTCTGCGTGGGATGGATGAACATCAGGCCGTCCTTGCTCAGGTGGGCGACGATGGTGGAACACGGCTGCCAGCGGCATTGCTTGGTGTAGCGGTCCCGGAACTTGGTCTTGTCGTAGGGGAAGGCGAACCGCACGCCGCGCTCGCGCATGGCCACGGCGGAATTCTCACCCTCCTTCAGCAGGGCGAAGTCGCCGAGGTCGCGCTCGCTGTGCGGGCGGGCGACGTGGTTGGTGAGTTTCTCGGCGCGGTCAATCTCAAGGACGTCGCAGAGGTAGCGCCGGGCGCTTTCCCCGACCTGCTCGACGTGGTCGCAGCGGCGGGCGAGGTCGTAGTCGCGCTCGTCCTCGCCGCCCCCGGCGCGGAGGATCGGGAGGTCGCCGATGGCGTCCCAGAGCGTAAAATGGGGAGCGCACGCGGCCCGCGTGCAATTCGCGGCGGCTCGCCGCGAATCCTTTTGCCCCTCTGAACGCAGGCGGTCGGCGTGGCCGCCGAACGCTGCCGGCGGGCCGCCGGCACTCCCCAGCCCGGCGCGCGGGGCGGGTTTGAGTTCGCTTGTAAAGTAACCGGGCAGGTCGGCGCGCACGCCGATGATGAGCTGGCGGCGGCGTTTCTGCGGGACGCCCAGTTCCCAGGCGTCCTCGATCTGGCCGTGGACGCGGTAGCCGGGCCGGCCCTGCGTCCGGCCCAGTTCGCGGGCCTCCTGCTGGACGCGGGTGAAGTATTCGCCGCCCGCCGCCGTGCGCAGGCCAAGGACGTTTTCCATCACGAACACGCGGGGCTGGAAGAAGTCCACGAAACGCAGGAAGTCGCGGTAGAGGTGGCGGCGGGGGTCGGGCTTGAGGCGGTGGCCGTGATTGGCGCCGTCCCGCCGCCGGGCGAGGGAGAAGCCCTGGCAGGGCGGCCCGCCGACAATGACATCCACGGTGTCCGTGCCCAGCAGGTCCGCCAAATCCGCCGGCTCTAAGGCCGTCAAATCACGCTCCAAGACGTGCGCGACGGGCAGGAGATCGGGGTGCCGACGCTCGACGAGGTTGGCGCGGAGCGTGGCGATGGCTTCCGGGTTGGAATCAATCGCGGCGAGGACGTGGAAGCCGGCCCGCTGCATCCCGAGCGTGAACCCGCCGCAGCCGCAGAACAGGTCCAGGGCGGTGGGCGGAGCAGACGATCGGCTCATGCCTCCACTCCCTTGCAGAGTTCGGCGGTGCTGACGCCGAGGGCTTTGGCCAGCCGCGCGACGTTCCTGATGCCGGGGTTGCGAACGCCGCGCTCGATGCCGCTGACGTAGGTCTGGTCGAGGCCGGCTTTTTCGGCGAGCGCCTCCTGTGTGAGATCCAGCGCCTCGCGTCGGCGGCGCACATTGAGGCCGAGAGAAAGGAGGGTGGAGTCACGCTTGCGCATGACTCATAGTCCATGCTCGGAAGCAGCAGAAGTCTATGGACGATGAGTTCTAAATGTGCTGGAATAGCACACTCATTGCAGCGGGTCTGGCGAGTGCGCGGCTGCGTGAAGAACCTCACTGGCAGGCCGGTTCTGCGGCTGATGCCGAGAAGATGTGAGTCGCGTATGTGCTACTTCAGCACATTCCGTCGCAGCCGTTCCGCCGGCCTTGCCCGCCGACTTTCGGTGCGCGGCTGTGCTGCCGGCTAAACGGGATTATGCAGCAAAGATTGAAGACGAGGATGTGTTCCTCGCGCGTCCAGTCTTTGTGGTTGGCCGGCATCCTTCATCCTTTCAACCAGTGGATTTTGATTTCCTTTTCCAGCGGCTTGAACTCCGGGTCGCCGGTGACGAGTTCGGCTTTCTTCTCTTTCGCCAGTGCGGCGGCGAAGGCGTCGGCCAGGCTGATTTTGAAGCGGGCCTTGAAATCGGCGGCAAGGTCGGCGAGGGCGCGGTTGGTGGAATGAAAATCAATCGGGAGGCCCTGAAGAATCTTCGCGGCTTCCGCCCACGCTTCCGCGCCGTCCTTTTTCACGATGGAGTATCTGACCTCGGCGTAGTTCACGTCCGTCATCTGGAGCGGATGGTCCTTCTTGCTCGCGGCCACGAGCAAGGTTTCCACGTCCTCCGCACCCGGTTCGTCGCGGAAGTAGGCGATGAGCGCGAAGCTGTCGAGCACCTTAGCGGGCATGGCGCTCCTCCAGTTCCCGTTCCTGCTTCTTGTGCTCGGCCCAGTCCTCGGCCAGCGGCTTGTCACCCGGCCTGCGCTTGAGGATGCCCCGGCCGCGTTTGATGAGCGCGGCGGTCACGGGTTTGATCAGGATGCCGTCGGGCGTGGCCTGCACCACGGCCTTGGTCCCCTCCTCGATGTCGAACTGCTTGCGCAGGCGCTGTGGGATGACCACCTGGCCTTTCGTCGTGAACCATACGGTTTCGGTTGGCTCAGTCATGTTCACGGCTTAGAGTATGACTGGCAAACTCAAGTCCGTCAACGAGCAAATTGTAAGACTATGGCATTCGAGTTGGACACGCTTGCCCTGTCGCCCGAGCGGCTCACGTCCTGGCGTACGCCTCAATCGGAGCGAGGTCGGGCCTGAACTTGCGCGGCTGGCGCAGGGGGCGGCCCTCGAAATGAACCAGCCGGTCCGGGCCGTGCGCAGACCGGGGACGTTTTCCCTCACGAACACACGGGGGCGGGAAAAGGCCACGAAGCGGAGGAATTCGCGGTAGAGCAGCCGACGCGGGTCATGGATGAGGCGGCGGTGACCGTGGTTTGCGCCGTCGCGCTGGCGGGCGGTGCCGAAGCCCTGGCAGGGCGGCCCGCCGACGATGACGTCCACGCGCGGAAACCCTCCTCGCCCCGCCCCTCTTGCCCGGTAGAGGCGAGGGAGTCGCGCAGGAGCGCAGCCAGCCGCTCGGGCGGAAACTGCGTGAGATCGGCCTCGATGGCGTTCGCCACGGGCATGAGGCCGGGATGGCGTTTTTCGACGAGGTTGGCACTGAGAGTGGCGATGGCCTCGGCGTTGAAGTCAAAGTCAACGGCGGCAAGCGCGCTGAAGCCGACGCGCTGCAGGCCGAGCGTAAAACCGCCGCAGCCGCAGAACAGGTCGAGGGCGGTAAGCGAAGCGGCGGGACCGATGGTCATGCCGGAATCCACGTAAGGTTCATGGACGATCAGCCAGGTTGGCGAAGCGCGTGGCGGGAGCCGTCGCGGGTGAGCCGCGCGCGCTGGGACGCAGCGGGTTTGGGGGAGCGCGCTCGGCCCGCGTGCCGTTCGTGGCGGCGCGCCGCGAACTTTCGCACCCGTGGTGGGGTGGCGTTCAGCGAGACCGCCGCGCTCGCGGGGAATTCCCTCACCGGCGGGCCCGCCGCCCCGGCCATCAGGGGCGGCACGGCGGGTTTCCCCGATCCGGTTTTCGCCGCGGGCCCAAATCCGCAGCCACGCAAGGTCGGGGCTCGCCGGGGGTCGAAAGGCGAGAATCAAGGGTCGAAGGCCGGCATCCGGCATCCACTGACCGCCGGCCCGACCACGAACAAACCACCAGGAGCCGACCCCGCACGCCGCGGCGGAGTGTCACGCCGCACCGTCCGGCAATCCCCCTTACCCGCCGTTCTTTTCCGCCGCGAGCAGCTTGCGCCAGCGGGCCAGTTGGCGGCGCACCTGGCGCGGGCCGGGCGCGCCCACCAGTTCGCGACGGCGCATGGCGCGCTCCAGATCAAAGAGCGCGAGCGCGTCCGCCGCGAAGCGGCACTGGATCGCCTGGAGTTCGGCCAGGGTCAGTTCGTTCAGGCGTTTGCCGGCCTTTTCCGCGGCGGCCACGGCCAGGCCCACCGCGTGGTGCGCCTGGCGGAACGGCACGCCCCGCCACACCAGGTAATCCGCCAGGTCCGTGGCCAGCAGCGCGGGGTCCGCGGCGGCGGCCGCGCAGGCGGTGGCGTTCACCGTGGTGCGCGCCAGCATGGCGGCGGTGACCTCCACGCACGCGCGCACCGTGTCGGCGGTGTCGAAGAGCCGCTCCTTGTCCTCCTGCAGGTCGCGGTTGTAGGTCAGCGGCAGCCCCTTGAGCAGCGCGAGCAGCGCCGTGAGGTTGCCAATCACCCGGCCGGACTTGCCGCGGGTAAGCTCGGCCACGTCGGGGTTGCGCTTCTGCGGCATGAGTGATGAGCCGGTGGTGAAGGCGTCGGCGAGGCGGATGAAACCGAATTCGGCGCTGGACCACAGCACCAGGTCCTCGGCCAGACGTGACAGGTGCACGGCGATCAACGCCGCCGCCGCGCAGAATTCGACGACGAAGTCACGGTCGCTGACGGCGTCCATCGAGTTCTGGCAGACGCGCGGCCGGCCCTGCTTGTCCACGAAGCCCAGCAGGGTGGCGACCAGTTCGCGGTCCAGCGGCAGCGTGCTGCCGGCCAGCGCGCCGGCGCCCAGCGGGCAGACGTTCACGCGGTCGAAACCATCCGCCAGGCGGGCATGGTCGCGGTCGAACATCTCCACGTAGGCCAGCAGGTGGTGGGCGAACGAGACCGGCTGGGCACGCTGCAAGTGCGTGTAGCCGGGCAGGAGCACCGCGGCGTGGCGCTCGCCGAGGTCCACCAGGGCGGCCTGCAACCGCCGCAGCGCGGCCTGTAGCGCGCCGAGTTCGTCGCGCACCCACAGGCGCAGGTCGAGCGCGACCTGGTCGTTGCGCGAGCGGCCGGCGTGGAGTTTGGCGCCGGCGGGCACGCGGCGGGTCAGCTCCGCCTCGATGTTCATGTGCACGTCCTCGAGTTCGGGCCGCCAGACGAACCGGCCGGCCGCGATGTCCCGGCCGATGGCCTCGAGGCCGGCCACGACGGCCCGGTGTTCGGCGGAGGTGAGAACGCCGATCTTGCGGAGCATCGTGGCGTGCACCATCGAGCCCAGAATGTCGTGCTTCCACAGGCGCCAGTCGAAGCTCACGGACTCGGTGAAGGCGGTGACGGCGGCGTCGGGCGCGCTCGTGAAACGGCCGGACCGGGCCGGCGGAGTGGCGGTTTTTTTCATTGGCAAAGGCGCGGACTCTGGGGTGCCAGCGGCGAAAAGTCACGCGCGTTGGCGCGGGGGCTGAGGTCCGGAACACTCCTTACTTTCTTACCGCGGCGCTAGTGGCCGGGGTCGCGGCAGACTTCCAACTGGCTGTAGCCGCGGGCAACCCTGCCTGCTGCGGAGCCGGGCATCTTGCCCGGCGGACTCGGTGTGGCCTTGCCCGCGGCGCGTGATGTACACCGGTTGACGGGCGGCAGGATGCCGCCCTGCCGCCCTCCACGGCAGCCAAGGTGGTTGTCGCCACGCCGGGTGACACCCGCGCTGTTCAATCAGGCCTTGAGACCCAGGCCGATGACTTCCTTGCAGTACTTGAGGCTCCGCTCCAGTTCGGCCTTCTGGTAGTCGCGCTCGGCTTGTTGGCGGTCCTGGCCGTCGGCGGGCTTGAAGGTCGGAATGGCGCGACCTTTTTTCGCCAGGGCGAGAAACTTTGCGAAGTCGGTGGCGTGCGCCTTCGGCCACACGTCCCAGAACGCGGGCTTGAGGTACGGGAACTCGAGGTTGAAGCCGGAGATGATCTCCGCATGCACGGCTACCCCGGGGCACAACGCGGCCAGCGCGGCGAAGAAGGCCTTAGCATCCGTGCAGCCCTCGCCGATGGCGGTCCAGGCCACGCGCGCGCCGTCCTCGGTTTCCCAGATCATCGAGTCGCGGATGTGCGTGCAGGCCACGTACGGGGCGAGCTTGGTCAGGCTGTCCACCGGATCTTCGAGCGTCCAGGTGACGTTGCCGGAGTCGAAGGTGACGCCCACGTACTCCTTGCCCGCGGCTTCGACGAGTGTAATCAGCTCCCAGGCCTGCATGTCGCCGGCGTGGTTTTCTATGGCGATTTTCACGCCGGCGTCGAGCGCCTGGCTGCGCACGGCCTGGCAGACGTTCACGGTGTCCTCGATCCGCTTTTCGATGCCGCCGTCGGTCTTGCGGTCCTCGCGCGTGCCGAGCACGCAGCGGAAGACCGGCGAGCCGAGCGCCTTCGCCAGCCGGAGGCCCAACCGCAGGTGTTCCTCGGCGGTGCCGTAGTTGTTGCGAAACGCCCTCGAGGTCGGGCAGATGCTCCAGGACCCGAGCAGCAGGTCCACGCCCTGGTCCCGCGCGCGCGCCTTCACGTCGGCAAGGTAGGTGTCGTCGAATTTTTCGAGCGCGTCGAGGTTGGTGATGAACAGCGAGTCGAGCTTCTGCGCGGCGGCATAGTCAATGAGCTGCGGCGCCTTCCAACCGAACGCGCGGAGCGAGAAGTTATCGAAGCCGAGTTTCGTCTTGCGCGGGCCGGCCTGGGCCAGCGCCGGCAAACCCGCGGCAGCGAGGGCGGCACCGGCCGCGGCGGTGGTCTTCAGAAAGTCACGGCGACTGGAAACGGAAATCGGTTTCATGCTCATGCGGCAACGCAGGAACGTTGTCGCAGGAAGCGTCGCCGAAGCAAGTCGGTTTGGCATCGGGCACAGGCAGGGAGTTTCCCCAAGTCCCAAGTGTACCCGGTGCCCATGCAGGCGCAGGCCTCCCCGGTTGCGGTGCGGCGCGGGTGATCCGTCACAGCCGTCACAGACGGCGACGACGCCCCAAGGCGAATCCGGCCAGACCCAGCGCCACCAGCCCCGCCCATTGACCCGGTTCGGGCACGAGGATGACGTTGTCCAGATGCGCGGTTTCCACCACGCCGATCTGTAATTCCCCGATGAGGTACAGCGCCGTAAGCGAGCCGAGCGTGGTTTGGAACTCGGCGGGGGAAGGTTCGGTGCCGACGGGCGTGTTTTTGCGCCAGCCAGATTCGGTGAGCAGCACGCTGAAAGTCCGCCAGTCCGGGCCGGGATTCAGGCCAGTTTCGCGAACCAGAGTTTGCCCGCCGCCGACCAGCACGAGGTCCACACCTTCTTCCCAATCGAAAACCCCGTCGAGCCGCAGGTCGAAGCGCAGCGCGTGGCCGTAAGCGGCGGTCCGGTCACCGAGGAATTTCGCTGGCGCGGCGAAGAAGAAGGAATTGATCGTGGGATCGGTGGCCGAGATATGCCCGCCCGGATGGCCCCCGGCCGCGTGGTACGTGACCGCGAGCGTGGCCAGCGGCGTGTCGTACGGACCAAATGACGGCAGGTCCACAAAAGTCCAGCCGTCTGCGTCGGTGTCAAAGGTGCTGACGGCCAGCGCGGCCCGGGTCTCGGGGGTAGCGACACAAGTGAGAGCCAGCAGGGCGATCGGTCCGATGTGGAGCGGAAGTAGAGAGGCAAGGCGCATGGCGATGGTGCCTTAGATGCTGGTAGGTTTATGGTTTATTATCGAGACAGTAGCAGATTAGCCAGCGGGAGCAAGCCGGCGGCCCGGTTTCAAAAGGGCACTGTGATGTACAGCGCGCCGAAGCGCGTGGCACGCTCCTGGCCCTCGAATTCCTTGCCCCAGCACACGTACGAGCCGGTCACCTCGAACCAGCGTGTCCAGATCGAAAGCCCGATCTCGCCCGTCAGGAAGAACGGCTTTTTGTCCACGCTCGGGCTGTCCTCGAAGGTGCTGCCATCCAGGGTGAGGTTGCGGGCCACGGCCACGCCGCTGCCGCTGGCGAAGAGGTAAAAGCCCCAGCGGGGCGGGTTTTCACCGCTGCCCGCGGACAGGCCGTTGGGCAGCGTGCCGAGGCCGCGCATGAGCGTGGTGCCGAAATCGTCGGGCAGGTGGTAGCCGAACCGCAACTGCGCCCCGGCCTGGGCCTGGATGAGCACGTTGCCCAGCATGGCGCCGAACACGGGCAGGACTTCCGCGCCCCACTCCGAGTCCGCGGGCATCAACGCGTAGCGGCGCCGGTGCTCGTACACCAGGTTGAAGATCGGCTCGTTGTCCAGTTGGTACGCCCAGCCTTGGGCCTTGTTGTTCCCGATGAGCTCGTGAAACCACGCCTGGACTTCGTCCGCCTGCGAGGCCGGGCCGACCACGCCGGTCACGAATTTCAGGCCGTGAAACAGGTTGCCTTGCCGCATCTGTGTGGAGAGGCCGAAGGACAACATGCCCACGTACGGCCGGTCCTCGGGGTCCGGGACGGGCCGGGACGTGTCCATGGGCGTGACCATGATCTGGCCCACGTCGTAACTGCTGTACAACGTGTGGCCCTCGGCGCCGAACCAGCTCCAGAGGCCGCCCAACAACCCCTTCCCGGAATGGGTGTAGGCGAGCGAAATGCCGTTCGAGTAGTTCTCGTCGGTGTCGGCCAGGGCGTCGTTTTCCCAGCGCAAGGACACGGCGTGTCGCACGGGCAGCCCAGCCCGGGCCTGCAATACCTCGTCCGAGGCTTCGGTCGCGACTGCGCGCAAGACCAGGGCAGCCGCCAACCAGGCGATAAAGCCGAGCTTGCCAGCGTTGCGACCGGGCCCTGGCAGGCCGCAGACGCCGAATCGGGCCAGGCGGGGCACGTAAGAAAGCACGCCCCTCAAGAACGATTGTCTCATCATACCGGGTGACTGCCAACAGCCGGCATCGCCGGGGGAAATCCGCGACTGCTGCCAGCCGACTGCTGGCTTCCGAGCCCGGCGGCCGCCGGAAGGTTACACATGAGCTTTGGAACCGCAAAAAGCAGGGGGTAACCGGATCGTCAGGCGTTAAGCGGAGGCCACCGCAGGGGACGGGGAAACCGCAGCCGGGCCGGAGTGGAGATGCTGTTCGCCTTCGACGTGCCCGAACCGGATGATGAGCAGCGCAATCGCCAGGCCCGCCAGCAGCGCGGTGGTAAGGGCGATGCGATCGTGCCGGTGGAACTGAAGTTCGGGCAGCAGATCGGCGCAGGCGATGGAGAGGAACGTGCCGGCGCAGAAGGCCAGCGCGGCGCCCAGCCAGGCCGCGTGCTGGGCCTCCAACAAGCCCACGCCGAGGAAGAACAACAAGGCGCCGATCGGCGTGACCAGTGCGAAGGCCACGTTCACGAGATGGCGGATTTTGCGCGGACTGCCGCCCGCCGCCATGAGCGTGGTGATGGCGAGGGCGCTGAACGGCTTGTGCAGGATCACGGCCAGCGCGGTGCCCAGCCCGAGCGCGCCGCCGCCCTCGCGTTCGCCCGAGGCCACGGCGGCGGCCATGGCCACGCCGTCGAAGATCGAATGCAGCGAGAGCCCCAACGCCACGCCCAGCCAGCTCAGCGTGCGGGCGGAGCGTTCGGCCAGGGAATGGGTGTGGCCGCACGGCTCGAGCGGGCTGCCTTCGGCCACGTCGTGGTGATGAAACGGCAGGAAGCGTTGCAGGAAAAACAGGGTCAGAAACCCGCCCAGCAGCCAGGCCGCGCCGCGCTCCGTCGCACCGCCCAGCAGGTGGGTGCCGTGCGGCAGCAGGCCCAGCACCGCCAGGCCCAGCATCAGCCCGGCGACGAAGCTGATGGCCGCCTGCAGGCGGGGGTGGGTGAGCTTGATCAAATTGGGCAGAGCGCCGCCCGCCAGGGCGGCCACAAACGCCAGACCGCAGTACAGCCAGAGCGTGGTCACGTGCGCATCATCCGGTTCGCGCCGCCGCTTTCAAGCCCGACGGCGGCGGGCGGGGTCCGGGCCGCGCCACCCAATTCCCGACACGGCTTGCTCCCCGGCCCACATTCCCAAGCCCGGTTGTCCGGTCCGGCCGCCGCCGGAATTCGGTTTGCCTCGCGCGGCGTTCTCTGGCATGGAGCCGCGTGGATGAAACGCATTTCTTTCGCGGTTTTCCTCGCTGTTCTGGCCGCCGGTTGCGGTTTGCACCCGGATTCGGCCGGCGGCGAGGACGGGGCGGACCTGTTGATCCGCTGGCACTTTGCCGGCACCGGTCAACTCGCCGGCGACACCAACGCCACCGCCCTGCGCGCGGTGCTGGCCCAGCCGGCCACGCAAACGCTTTTGTCGCAGACGTTGGAGCGCCTGGCTGCCGCGCCGGTCACCAAGCCGCTCGGCCCGTTGCTGCGCGACCTGCTGGACGCCGAATCGTATGTGGAGGCGCGCGGCGACGTCGCCAGGCCCGACTGGACGTTCGCCCTGCGGCTGCCGCCCGAACGCGTAGCGGTGTGGTTGAGCACCTGGAGCAACGCCGCCCCGGCCTGGGAGCGGTCCAGGGCACAGGCCACGCAAGCGGGCGGCTGGGTCGTGGCCGGGGTGGGCGGCGAGCAACTGGCCGGCTTCGAGGCGGTGCGGCAACGGCTGGCCAAGAACGGCCGGCCGGGCGTGCATCACGAACCGGGCGCCTGGCTCGAAGTCGAGGCCAACCTGGCCCGCCTGGCGCCGGGGCTGGGCCTGCCTACCAACATCACCTGGCCGCGCGCGCACCTGGCGCTGGCCGGACGCGGGCCCAACGTCCGCACCGTGGGCCGGCTCACCTATGACCGGCCGCTGGAACTGCCGCTCGAAGCCTGGCGTGTGCCCACCAATACCATCCGCGAGCCGCTGTTGAGCTTCCTTGCCGTGCAAGGCGTGCGGCCGTGGCTCGCGGCGCAGCCGCTGTGGCGCGAACTCGACCTGCCCGCGCCGAACCAGGTGTTCGGTTGGGCGCAGTCCCAGGTGCCGTTCCAGACCCAGTACGCCTGGGAGCTCCCCGATGCCACCAACCGTCTTCTGGCCCTCAAGTCCAAACTGCCGGATGCTCTCCGGGCGCGCCTGTCGTGGCTGGATTTCGGCGAACTGCAGTTTGTGCCGAGCCTGAACCGGCTGGCGTGGACCGGCTTTCCCATCGTCGTGCCGTTCATGAACCCGGCGCCGGACCCGGGCTATGTGATCGCCGGCATTTTTCCAGTGAGCGAACAGGGGGACCTCGCGCCGCCCGAGTTGTACGCGCAATTGCTGGGCCGGACCAATCTGGTGCTGTACCACTGGGAACTCACCCAACCCCGGCTGGCGGACTGGCACGAGTTGCGCATCGTGCATGACATGGTGGCCGGCTACGCGCCCCCGCCCACCAACACCGTGGTGGTGCGCTGGCTGAAAGACACAAATGTGACCAGCCACCTGGGCAACGCCGTAACCGAAGTCACCCGCGTCTCGCCCCGCGAACTGGCGCTGGTACGCAGTTCCGCCATCGGCCTGACCGCCTTTGAAATCCACTGGATCGCGCGGTGGCTGGACGGCCGGCGGTTCCCGCACTTGAGCCCGCCCGTGCGGCTCATCGGCGGCGCCAAACCCGCCGCGCCAGCGCCCGCGACCAACCCCCCGCCCGCCTCCCCCGCCAGCGGTCATGCTCAAACTGGGCGTCAACATTGACCACGTGGCCACCGTGCGAGAGGCGCGTTATCGCGGCCGGGCCGCCGGCGAGCCCGATCCCGTGGAAGCCGCCCGCGTGTGTGAAGCCGCGGGGGCGCACGGCATCACCTGCCACCTGCGCGAAGACCGCCGCCACATCGTGGACCGCGATGTCTGGCGCCTGCGCGAGGTGGTCCGCACCCGGCTCAACCTCGAGATGGCCAACTCGCCGGAAATCCTGGACATCGCATTGCGTCTGCGGCCGGACATTGTCTGTCTGGTGCCGGAGCGCCGCCAGGAGGTCACCACCGAGGGCGGACTGGACGTGGCGGCCCAGTGCCAGCCGCTCACCGAAACCCGCCGCCGGCTCAATGCCGCCGGCATCGAGGTCAGCCTGTTCGTCGCGCCGGACGCGGCCCAGGTGGAAGCGGCGGCCCGGACCGGCGCCCAGTTCATCGAACTGCACACCGGCAGCTTCGCGGAACACTTCGCCGACCCGGCCGCGCGGCAGCGGGAAATCGAGCGGCTGGCGGCCGCCGCCCGGCAGGCGCACGCGCTCGGCCTGCGGGTGAACGCCGGCCACGGCCTGAATTACGTGAACCTGCCGGCACTGTGGGCAGTGCCGCACCTGGTCGAGCTCAACATCGGGCACAGCATCGTCAGCCGCGCAGTCTTCAACGGGCTGGCGCGTGCGGTGCAGGACATGCTGGCTTTGATGGCCGGCTATCGCGCCGGGACACCATGATCCGCGGCGTGGGCGTGGACATCATCGAGGTGGCGCGCATCCGCGGCGCGACGGAGCGCTTCGGCGAACGTTTCCTCCAGCGCATTCTCCGGCCGGCCGAGATCGCGTATTGCCAGTCCTTCAAGGATCCGGCGCCGCACCTGGCCGCGCGGTTCGCCGCCAAGGAGGCGGTGTCGAAAGCCTTCGGCACCGGCATCGGCGCCGCGCTGGGCTGGCAGGACATGGAAGTGGCGCACCATCCGGGCGGGCAGCCGTACCTGGTTTTGCACGACGGTGGGCGCGAACTGCTCGCGGCGCGGGGCGGCGGCGAAATCCACCTGAGCCTGAGCCACACCGTCAATTACGGCGCTGCCGTGGCGGTGTGGGACGTCCCGTGAGCGCGGAAACACCCCGCCCGCCCGCCCGCCGCTGGCTGGTCATCGGCTACGGCAATCCGCTGCGGGGCGATGACGCCGCCGGGCCGCTGCTGGCCGAGCGCGTGGCCGCTTGGCAACTGCCCGGGGTGACCGTGCTGGCAGTTCAGCAACTCACCCCCGAACTCGCCGCGGAATTGGCGGAATGCGACCGCGCGGTGTTCCTCGACGCCCGGCAAGGCGGCGGCGAAATCCGCTTGCGCGCGCTCGCACCGGCCGATACCCGCGGCGGCCTGGAACATGCCAGTGACCCCGCACAACTGCTGGCCCTGGCGCGGGACGTGTTTGGTGCGCGGCCCGGCGCCTGGCTGCTGACGATGCCGGGCGTGGAATTTGGGTTTGGCACCGGCTTGTCGGAGCCAACGACCCGGGCTGTGGCGGCGGCGACCGGCTTGCTGGCGCGGCTGCTGGGAGCGGAACCGGAAATGTAACGGGCTTGTCACCGTCCGGTCACTTTCCCAACATGCCGTTATGTTACCCAAGGCCCGTGTGAAAGCGAAAATCCTGGTGGTGGACGATGAGCCGGACGCGCTGGAGCTCATCGCCTTCAACCTTAAAACCGCGGGCCTGGACGTGGTAACCGCCAGCGACGGCGAGGCGGCGCTGCAGTTGGCCCGCTCGCACCAGCCCGATCTGGTGTTGCTCGACCTGATGTTGCCCGAGGTGGACGGCCTCGAGGTCTGCAAAATCCTGCGCCGCGACCCGGCCACCTCGGCGATCCCGATCATCATGGTGACCGCCAAGGCGGCCGAGATGGACCGCGTGCTTGGGCTGGAACTGGGTGCCGACGACTACGTCACCAAACCCTTCAGCCCGCGCGAACTGGTGCTGCGGGTCAAGAACCTGCTGCGCCGCCGGCAAGCGGCCGAGGCCAAGACCGACCGGATCACCGCCGGCGACCTGATGATTGACGTGCCGCGGCACCTGGTGACCGTTCAGGGCAGGGCCGTGGAACTGACCGCCACGGAGTTCCGGCTGCTGAGCGTGCTGGCCCAGCGCCGGGGCCGGGTGCAGTCGCGCGAGCAGTTGCTCCGCGACGTGTGGGATTACGAGAGCCTCATAGACACCCGCACGGTGGACACGCACATGCGGCGTTTGCGCGAAAAGCTCGGTCCCGCCGCCCGCTATCTCGACACCGTGCGCGGCGTGGGCTATCGCTTCCTCGAGACCTGACCCGCCGCCCGGCGGGCTTCCCGCGCATGGAGAGCGTGCTGGCCATTCTCGCGGCGCTGGGTGCCGTGGCGTTTGCCGCCTGTTCGTGGCGTGCGCGCCGCGCGACGGCGGACCTGGCCCGGCAACTTGAGCGCGAGCGCGCTGAAAAGGCGGCGCTGACCGCGCGCCAGGAGCAACTGGCCGCGGAAGCCCAGGCCCAGCGCGCCACGCTCATTCACAGCATGGGCGAAGGCGTGCTCATCCTCGACCACCACGGCCGCATCCAGATGTTCAACCAGGCCTTCGCCCGGCTCTTCCAGGTGCGGGACGATGCCCTCGGCCGGAGCGTGCTGGAGGCCTTGCGCTCCCATGAACTGGACGAACTGGTGCGCCGGACCCGCGAGTCCGGCCGGGTCTTCGGCGCGGAACTCGAATTGCGCGGTCCGGAGCCGCGCTCGCTCCAGATCAACGCCGCCGGCCTGGGCCCCGGCTCCGCGCAGGGCATGATCCTGGTTTTCCACGACCTCACCCGGCTCCGGCAGCTTGAGAACCTCCGTAAAGATTTTGTCGCCAACGTCAGTCACGAGCTGCGCACGCCGCTGTCGTTGATCAAGGGCTGTGTGGAGACGCTGCTGGACGGCACGGGCGACGATCCCGAGCAAGCGCGGCGCTTCCTGCAAATCATCGCGCGGCACACCAATCGCCTGACGTGCCTGATTGAGGATTTACTCACGCTTTCGCGGCTGGAATCCGGCACGGCCTTGCTCAGCCCCAGCCCCACCGACCTGCGGGCATTGGGCGACCGGACGGCGGAAGATCTGGCGGCGCGCGCCGCGGAGCGCGGCACCCGCCTGGAGAACGAAGTGCCGGCCGGTTTGACGGCCAGCGCGGACGCCGAACGCGTACTTCAAGTGCTGTTCAATCTGGTGGACAACGCCATCAAGTACGGGCGGCCGCAAGGACGAGTGGTGATCGGCGGACGGGCGGTGGACGAGGAGTTTGTCGAGTTGTGGGTCCGGGACGACGGCCCCGGGCTGCCGCGTGAGGCGCTGGGCCGCGTCTTCGAGCGCTTTTACCGGGTGGATCGCAACCGCTCGCGCGAGCAGGGCGGCACCGGGCTGGGGCTGGCCATCGTCAAACACATCGTCCAGAGCCACGGCGGCGAGGTGCGCGTCGAAAGCGAGCCCGGCCAGGGGGCCACCTTTTACTTCACGTTGCCGCGCGAGCGCCGTCAGTCTGCGCCTTCGGGATTGTCGGGCTGACGGCGGTTCCTTATACCTCTCCGGTGCCTGATGCCAACGGAACCCACGGCGCGCTCCCGCCTCGCCGCGTCAGCGAGGTGGCGCGCGAACTCGGCCTCGACACCGAAGCGCTCCTCCCCCACGGCCATTACATCGCCAAGGTCCCGATCCAGGAACTGACCGCGCGGGCGGACCGCCCCGACGGCCGGCTCATCCTGGTCAGCGCCATGACGCCCACGCCACAGGGCGAGGGCAAGACCACCGCGACCATCGGCCTGGCGGACGCGTTGCGCCGGCTGGGGCACCGGACGATGTTCTGCCTGCGCGAACCCTCGCTGGGGCCGTACTTCGGCGTGAAGGGCGGCGGCACGGGCGGCGGCCGCGCCCAGGTGGTGCCGGCGGAGGACATCAATCTCCACTTCGTCGGCGACATGTACGCGGTGGAAAAGGCCAACAATCTCCTGTGCGCGATGGTGGACAACCACCTTCAGCACGGCAACGAACTCGGCCTGGACCCGCGGCGCATCACTTTCCGGCGGGTCATTGACCTGAACGAGCGTTCGCTGCGGGACATCATCATCGGCCTGGGCGGCCCCAAGCACGGCGTGCCCCGGCGCGACGGCTTCAACATCACACCGGCCTCCGAGGTGATGGCCGTGCTCTGTCTGGCGCGCGATTTCGCCGACCTGGGCGAGCGGCTGGCGCGGATGGTCGTCGGCTACAGCTACCGCGGCGAGCCGGTCCGCGCCGACGCGCTTCAGACCGTGGGCGCCATGCAGGTGCTGCTGCGCGACGCGATCCACCCGAACCTCGTGCAGTCCCTCGAGGGCACGCCGGCCTTCGTCCACGCCGGGCCGTTTGCAAACATCGCCCAGGGCACGAACACCTGCCTCGCCACGCGCCTGGCGTTGAAGCTCGCGGACTACGTGGTCACCGAGGCCGGCTTCGCCACCGACCTGGGCGCGGAAAAATTCATTCACATCAAATGCCGCACGGCCGGGCTCAAGCCCGCGGCGGTGGTGATCGTGGCGACCGCCAAGGCCATACTCTGGCATGGCGGCTTCACCGCTCGCGGCGGCCTCGGCAACCTGGCCAAGCACATCGAAAACGTCCGGCTGTTCGGGCTCGAGCCGGTGGTCTGCCTCAGCCATTTCCCGGGCGATCAGCCGGCGGACGTGGCGCGCATCCTCAGATTCTGCGCGCGGCAGGGCGTCGAGGCGGTGCGGTCGGAACATTTCGACAAGGGCGGCGAAGGCGCGCGGGCCCTGGCCGAGGCGGTCTTGCGCGTCATCGCCCGCAACGGCCGCCAGCGGCTGCGCTTCCTGTACGCGTTGGACGCGCCGCTGGAAAAGAAGCTCACGACGCTGGCGCGGCAGGTCTATGGCGCCGACGGCGTGGACTTCGACCGCGCCGCGCAAAGCCAGCTCGAACTGCTCAGCCGGCAGGGCTTCGCGAATCTGCCGGTCTGCGTGGCCAAGACCGCGATGTCGCTTTCGGACGATCCCGAACGGCGCGGCCGGCCGCGGGGGTTCCGGGTGACGGTGAACGAACTGCGCCTGGCGGCCGGCGCGGGTTTCGTGGTGGCGATCTGCGGCAACATCGTGACCATGCCCGGCCTGCCCAAAGTGCCCGCCGCGGCGCGCATCCGCATCCTGCCCGACGGCACGGCCACAGGGTTGAGTTGAAGCGAGCGGCACTGTTCGGGCGTGGGTAATCCGCCCGGCAGGAGACGAGGTTACCCTGTCTTTGGCCAGACTGCTGTGCAGACCGTGACCGCGTCGGTCGGTTCTGTGAAGCCCGGCCCGGCTACACCGGGCAGTCGGGAAAGCCGCCGCTACAGTCTCGGCTTCAGCCTTTGAGCAACGCCACCGCGTAGTCGCGGTTCATGCGGGCAATGAAGTCGAGGCTGATGTTCTTGGGGCACACCGCCTCGCAGGAACCCGTCACGGTGCAGGCGCCAAAGCCTTCCCGGTCCATCTGCTCGACCATCGCCAGCACGCGGCGGTGGCGTTCGGGCTGGCCCTGGGGCAGGAGGCCCAAATGGGACACCTTGGCCGCCACGAAGAGCATGGCGCTGGCGTTCTTGCAGGCGGCCACGCAAGCGCCGCAGCCGATGCAGGCCGCGGCGTCCATCGCGCGGTCGGCGTTCGGTTTCGGCACGGGGATGGCGTTCGCCTCCGGCGCGCTGCCGGTACGCACGCTAATGAAGCCGCCGGCCTGCAGGATGCGGTCGAACGCCTTGCGGTTGACGATGAGGTCCTTGATGACCGGGAAGGGGCGGGCGCGGAACGGCTCGACCAGGATGGTCTCTCCCTCCCGGAAACTGCGCATGTACGTCTGGCAGGTGGCCACGCCGCGATGCGGGCCGTGGGGCTTGCCGTTGATGACCAGCGAGCAGGTGCCGCAGATGCCCTCGCGGCAGTCGTGGTCGAAGGCGATCGGTTCTCCGCCGCGCATGGTGAGGTCTTCGTTCACCACGTCGAGCATCTCGAGGAACGACATGTTCGGATTGAGTTCCGGGGTGTCGTAGGTCTCGAAGCGGCCGGGGGAGATGGCGTTTTTCTGGCGCCAGACTTTCAGTTTGACCTTCATGGCAAGACGCAGGGCGTAATCAAGCGGCCGTCCTACTTGTAGCTCCGCGTGGTCATCTTGACCTCCTCGTACACGAGCGGCTCAACGTTGCGGAGCGGCGGCCGGTCCGGTCCCCGGTATTCCCAGGCGGCCACATGGGCGAAGTGCTCGTCGTCGCGTTTCGCCTCGCCATCAGGGTGCTGGAATTCCTCCCGGAAGTGGCCACCGCAGCTCTCGCGGCGCTCGAGGGCGTCCAGGCACAACAACTCGGCCAGCTCGAGGTAATCGGCAACGCGCCCGGCCTTTTCCAGCGACTGGTTCAACTCGCTGTCGGTTCCCGGCAGGTTGAGGTTCTTCCAATACTCCTCGCGGAGCGCGGGGATCAGCTCGAGCGCCTTCTTGAGGCCGGCCTCGGTGCGGGCCATGCCACAGTATTCCCACAGGATCCGGCCCAGTTCCTTGTGGAAGGACTGCACGGTGCGCCCGCCCTTCATCGCCAGCAGCCGCCGGATAATGCCGCGGACGTTTTCCTCAGCCTCCTTGAACGCCGGATGGTCGGTGCCGGGGCGCGTGCCGGGCTTCACGTTCGCCAGATAGGTGGAAATCGTGGCAGGCAGCACGAAGTAGCCGTCGGCCAGGCCCTGCATGAGCGCACTGGCACCGAGCCGGTTGGCGCCGTGGTCGGAAAAGTTCGCCTCACCCAGCACAAACAGGCCGGGGAGGTTGGACATGAGGTTGTAATCCACCCACAGCCCGCCCATTGTGTAATGCACCGCCGGGTAGATGCGCATCGGCACCCGATAGGCGTCCTCGTTCGTGATCTCGTGGTAGATGTCGAAGAGGTTGCCGTAACGCTCGCGGATTTTCTCCACGCCCAGCCGCTGGATGGCGTCCGCGAAATCCAGGTACACGCCCAGGCCTGACTCACCCACACCGCGCCCCTCGTCGCAGACGCGCTTGGCGGCGCGGCTGGAAATGTCCCGCGGGGCGAGATTACCGAAGCTCGGATAGAGGCGCTCCAAGTAGTAATCACGATCCCGTTCCGGAATCGAATTGGGGTCCTTGCGGCAATCCTCCTTTTTCTTCGGCACCCAGATACGGCCGTCGTTGCGGAGGGACTCGCTCATGAGAGTGAGCTTGGACTGGTAGTCGCCGCTCACCGGGATGCAGGTAGGGTGAATCTGGGTGAAACAGGGATTGGCGAAACAGGCGCCACGCTTGTACGCCCGCCAGATGGCCGTGGCGTTCGAGTTGCGGGCGTAGGTCGAGAGGTTGAACACGTTGCCGTAACCGCCCGTGGCCAGCACCACCGCGTCCGCGCTGTGCCGGGTGATTTCGCCGGTGATCAGGTCGCGCACGATGATGCCCTTGGCGTGGCCGTCCACGACCACCAGGTCCAGCATCTCGCAGTGGGTGAAGGACTGCACCGAGCCGGCGGCGATCTCCTTGCACAACGCCGAATACGCACCGAGCAAAAGCTGCTGTCCGGTCTGACCGCGGGCGTAAAAGGTGCGGCTGACCTGTGCGCCGCCGAAGGAACGGTTGTCCAGCAGCCCGCCGTACTCGCGCGCGAACGGCACGCCCTGGGCCACGCACTGGTCAATGATGTTCACGCTCACCTCGGCCAGGCGGTACACGTTGGCCTCGCGCGAGCGGAAGTCACCGCCTTTGATGGTATCGTAAAAGAGTCGGTAAACCGAGTCACCGTCGTTCTGGTAGTTCTTGGCGGCGTTGATGCCGCCCTGGGCGGCGATCGAGTGCGCGCGGCGCGGCGTGTCGTGATAGACGAAGTTCTTCACCCGATAGCCCAGCTCGCCGAGGGTGGCCGCCGCGGAGGCCCCGGCCAGTCCGGCGCCGACGACGATCACGTCGTATTTGCGCTTGTTGGCCGGGTTGACGAGCTTGGACTCGAACTTGTGCCGCGACCACTTCTGCGGCAGCGGGCCGGCGGGGATTTTGGAATCGAGTTGGGCCATGCTACTTCGCGGCCTCCTTCCCGGCGGTAGGGGCGGCCACCAGCCTGGCGCTGTGTTCCACCACCTCGTTCAGATAATCCCGGCCCCAGCCCAGCAGCACGGCCGTGGGGATGCTGAGGTAACCCGCCAGCAGCACCACGGCCACGGTCCTGGCCAGTTTTCCGATCAGCGGCGCGTAAACCGGGTTGCGCAAGCCGAGCGACTGGAACATCGCCACGATGCCGTGACTGAGGTGGAAGCATAACAGCGTCACACCCACGGCGTAAAACAGCGAGACCGGCCACACGCGGAACCCCGCGACCATCATCGCGTACACGTCCGCGTAACCGGTGCCCGGCTCCCGAAGCTGGTGGAAGGGGACCGGGGTGCCATTGAGCGACTCCACCTTCACGGTGTAGTGCAGAAGGTGGTACACCACGAACGCGGCGACGATCAGCCCGCTCACCAACATCGTGCGCGAGGCCGGGGTCGAGCCGTAAGCCGTCATCGGGCTGGCATAAGCCTGCGGCCGGGCCGCGCGGTTGGCCGCCCAGAGCCGGAAGGCGGTCCAGACATGGATGCCGAGCAACGTCACCAGGACTAGGCGCACGGGCCAGAGTAGTTCCAGGTTGCTTTGCAGGAAATGAGCGTAACGATTCAAAGCGGGCGGGGGCAGGAAGATCTGGAGGTTACCCACCATGTGTCCGCAGACGAAGCCCACCAGAACCAAGCCACTTGTCGCCATCAAGTACTTTTGGCCCAAGGAGGAGCGGATCAGTCGGAGAAGCACATTCATGGCAGGAAGCCTCCCGCCCCCGACAGCCTTTTGAGACGGCAATCAACCGACAGTACTCGATGTTTGGGGAAATTCATCAGCATGCACCGCCACCCCTCCCGGTTAGACAACCCACGCAAGTAACCGGGTGATCATTCATTGTTACAACGACCGATCTTATCTAATGGTGAAGACGATCGGCGTCAACGTCCGGCTCAACATATAAGTTTGTTTCCAGTATGGACTTAATCAGACTGTTCTGCAGCGGCTCGCAGCCACGCTGACAGGCCGGCCAGCGAAGCCAGGGCCGGACCGGCCGGGCCATCCGCCCCACTGCCGTCACGCACGAGCCATACCGCCCGCCAGCCGGCGGCGCGGGCACCCGCCACGTCCTCCTCGAAGCTGTCGCCCACATGCACGATGGCCGCTGGCGGCACACCCAGGCTGCAGGCCGCCCGCGCAAAGATGCGCGGGTCCGGCTTGTGAACGCCCAGTTCAGCGGACACCCCAAGCCAGTCGAAATATGGGGCCAGCCCCAGCGCGATCAGCAGCGGACGGAGGCGGGCGTCCCAATTGGAAAGCACCGCCAGGCGGTAGCCGCGCCGCCGGAGTTCTTTGAGCGCGGGCAACACATCCGGGTAAACGCGCCACGGTTCCGGGCCGGCGAAGTACTCGTACAGACCGCTGAAGTAGGCTGGATCCTCCGCCAGCGGGCTGAGGCCGCGCAGCGAATCCGTCACCAGCGCCGCCCAGGCCCGGCGCGAGTAATCGAAGTCGGGGCCCCGGCCCAGCCAGGCGGTGCGGAACCGGCGGCTGACCTTGTTCGGATCCAGACCGGCGTCGCCATGCCGACGGGCGACCTCGACAAAGGCGTGTCCGACCGACGGCCAGGGCTCGATGAGCGTGCCGCCCGCGTCGAAACTCACCGCCACGATCTCAGAACGGGCTTTCACGGCCTCAGTTTGTCGGGCGCCTACCGCCCGGCCGGTGGCGCAGTGCGGCCCTCAAGGGTACGCCTGGTCCAGTTGCTGAAAGCGCTTGTGCTGCGGGTGATCAGGTTTGATCCGCTTTTTGATAAGGTTCAGCACGCCGCGGGCTTCGCCGGGATTGGTCCGGCCGGTCAGCACCACGAAGTCGAGTTCGATCTCGGTGAGCCGGGGCTCCCCGATTTGCGCGCGGTGCTGGGCGATCCAGCGGCGGAACGCGTTCGCGCCCTCGCGCTGCGCGGCGGCCAGCGAATCCTCGAGTTCGGCGGGCAGGCCGGGCAACTTGCCCGGAGCGTAGCGGCGGGAGGTGTCGGCCTGCTCGTGCCGGGCGACCTCGGTCTTCGCGAAGTCGAAGAACTTCACCACCGCCCACACCACCGCAAGGATCAACAGGACTGTCAGCGCCTGGCGCATGGCTCACCTCATTCCTGGATACGGGCCACCCGCGCACCCAGCCGGCGCAGCTTTTCGTCCAGCCTCTCGTAGCCGCGGTCCAGGTGGTAGATGCGTTTCACGCGCGTTTCGCCTCTGGCCACCAAGCCCGCCAGCACCAACGCGGCCGAGGCGCGGAGGTCGCTGGCCATCACCGGCGCTCCGCTGAGCGCGGTCGGCCCCTTGATCACTGCGGTCGAGCCTTCCAACGTGATATCCGCGCCCAGCCGGGCCAGTTCGCTCACATGCATGAAGCGGGACTCGTAGATGCGCTCGGTGATGAGGCTGATGCCGTCCGCCTGGGTCAGCAGAACCATCATTTGCGCCTGGGCATCGGTGGGAAAGCCCGCGTATGGCTGGGTGGTCAGGTCTGCGGGCCGGTAGCGGCGGGCGCCTCTAATCTTCACCCCGCCCGCGCAATAGTCCACGCGCGCGCCGGTTTCCAGTAACTTGTCCAGCACGGCATGGTAATGCTCCGGCCGCGAGCCGCGCAGGGTGACCTCACCCCGCGTGGCTGCGGCGGCGATGGCGAAGGTCGCGGCCTCGATCCGGTCGGGGATGACCTCGTGCGCGGCGCCGTGCAGTTCCGGCACGCCGGTGATGGTGATGGCGGGGCTGCCGGCGCCGGTGATCTGCGCGCCCATCGCGTTGAGGAAATGGGCGAGGTCCACGATTTCCGGTTCGCAGGCGGCGCTTTCGATGACGGTCACGCCCCGGGCCAGCGTGGCGGCCATCATGACGTTCGCCGTGCCCAGCACGGTGGGGCCGGCGCGCCCGCCCAGGAAGACGCTGGTGCCCTGGAGGTGTTTCGCCCGCGCGCAAACGTAGCCGCGCTCCACCGCCACGCTCGCACCCAGCGCGCGCAGCCCTTTCAAGTGAAGATCAATCGGTCGCGGCCCGAACACGCAGCCGCCGGGCAGCGACACCTCGGCGTGCCCCAGCCGGGCCAGCAACGGGCCGAGGATACAGATGGACCCGCGCATCCGGCGCACCAGTTCGTAATCGCCGAAGCCCTTGACGCGCGCCGCCTCGACCGTGATCTCGCCGCCATGCATCCGCACCTTGGCGCCCAGTGAGGTCAACACCCGCCCCATGAAGGTCACGTCACTCAAGTCCGGCGCGCGCCGGATGACGCATGGCTCGCGCGTCAGCAACGTGGCCGCCAAGATGGGCAGCACGGCGTTCTTCGCGCCGCTGACATGCACCTCGCCCTCGAGCGGGCGTCCACCTTGAATCGTCAGACTGTACATCTTGAAAAAATCTCCGGCCCGGGGCCGTCTCAGCCAATCTTTCACGTGTGGCCTTGCGCGGCAACGAGCATCCGGGGCCGACTTGCCAGATCGTTTTCCACCGAGACGCCGGTCCAGCCGGCCGTGGTGAACAACTGCTGCACCGCTTCGGCCTGGCCGTCGCCGAATTCGAGCATCAACTGACCGCCGGGTCTCAGCCAATGGCGGGCTTCCGCAGCCAGCTTGCGGATGAAATCCAGGCCATCCGGCCCGCCATCCAGCGCGACGCACGGCTCATGATCGCGCACCTCGGGTTGTAGTGTGGCTATCTGGCCGGTGGGGATGTACGGCGGGTTGGACAAAATCAAATCAAAGCGAGCTCCCGCCGGTAGTGCGGCAAAGCCATCGCCTTCGTGAAAGCAAATACGGTTCACGACACCGTGCCGGCCGGCATTGGCGCGGGCCACCGCCAGCGCCGCCGCCGAGATGTCCACCGCGTGGACGACCGCCGCCGGGCAGTGCGTGGCGAGTGCAATCGCCAGACAACCGCTGCCGGTCCCGTAGTCCAGGGCGCTCACCGGAGCGGGCCGAGTGACAAGGAAAGACCACGCTCGCTCGGCGAGCAGTTCGGTTTCCGGTCGTGGAATCAACACGGCTGGAGAGACCTGCAGTTCGAGACCGCAAAAGTTGGTCGAGCCGATCAGATACTGGAGCGGCTCGCGCGCACCCCGACGTTTAACCAGTTCCCGCACTGCGGCCAGCTCCCGCTCGGTCAGCACGCGCTCGAAGTCGAGATACAGCTTGAGGCGCGGCTGGCGGAGCACATGCGCGAGCAGCAGTTCGATTTGGAGCCGCGGGGAGTCCACACCCTTGCGGGCCAGGTACCCGGTGCTGCGCTGAATCACCTCAAGGACCGTCACGCCGGGAAGTTATCCGGCCCCGGTTGGGCGCAAAACCAAAATGAGGCAAGGCATTTAACCGGAGAGATATTTTGACTCGGAGCGTGATCGAAAACGGCGACCTGTCCAATTGTTACCGCCTTCCTGAAGAATCCCGCAAACTCGTTTAAATTAATCGCGCGCTCGGCTGAAACAGCCAAAGAAACCATCTTACGTTACAGTTAACGCTCACAGTCTTGCGTGACCCTTTTCCGCGGTCGAGTCGGGGTGTTACAAGACTTAAAATGATAGTTTTACTTATGCCTATACAAGGGTTTTCACTAGGCTGAACGTGACTTTCTTGCTTTGCGGCCGATTCGAGTCCAAGTCGGTGAATGAAATTTCCTTGTTGTCATTCAACGCCGATTTGCTACTTTGTGTCCGGCCGCCAGGCAACCGTCGGCGCTGTTTGGCAACTAGGCGTCGGCTGGGGCGGCGACTGAAAAGCAAACGAAACTGAAAGTAACACAAGAACCAACGCAGGAGGAATGCGAATGAACAAACACTTGTGGACATCCGCCTTGGTGTCGGCCGGCGTGGTCAGTACCGCCGCGCTGCTCCAAGCGGAGGAAGTGGCACAACACCCGGTGGTGACGGCATTGCAGTCAACAACCATCAGCGGGTACGTCAACACCTCGGCCATCATCCGGCTGGGGGACGATGTGAACGTGGTGGGGCGGTCGTTCGACGGCAGCAGCAAGCACAACGGGTTCAACTTGGACGTGGTCTCGCTGGCCATCGAGAAGCCGCTGGACGACACCGACTGGTCGGCCGGCTACCGCGCCCAACTGTTGTTCGGACCGGACGCCAACACCCTGGGCACCGTCTCGACCGGCAGTTCATACGGCGATTTCGCGATTAAGAACGCCTACGTCTCGTTGCGAGCGCCGCTGGGCAGCGGTTTGAAGCTGAAGATGGGCGTCTGGGACACCATCATGGGTTATGAGGTGTTCGACGCGGGCAACAACCCGAACTACAGCCGCTCCTTTGGCTTCTACCTCGAGCCCATCGTTCACACCGGCGTGCTCGCCACGTACGACTTCGCGGACTGGCTGACCGTGAGCGGTGGCGTCGCCAACGGCATCCAGGACCGCGCGGCTTACAACCGGATCAATTCCCGGGCGGTGGACACCTATACCGGCGAGTTTTACTTCGAAAAGCTCACGTACGTCGGCTCGGTGGCCCTCACCGCGCCGGAAAGCATGGGCTTCCTGGCCGGCGCCACTCTATATGGCGGTGTGATGTACGCGGGCTTCGGGGAGGACGACTTCGGCGGCAACGACATCATCAACTATTACGCCGGCGCTACCGCACCCACGCCGATCAAGGCGCTCACGGTGGGCGTGGCTTACGACTATCAGGCCAACGGCCTTTTCGACAATTCGTACGCCAACGCCATCGCCGGCTACCTGTCCATCAAGCTCAGCGAGAAGCTCAAGCTCAACGCCCGTGGCGAGTATGCCACCGGCAGCCCGGGCGCTTATGGCACCGCCACCGGCGAGCGGGCCGAGCTGCTGGGCGTGACCGGCACGCTGGACTACTCGCTCTGGGCCAATGCCATCACCCGCCTGGAGTTCCGCTGGGACCACGACCTGTCCGGGAACGGCATCTTCGGGCCGGAGGACGAGGACGATGCGCTGTCACTCGCGCTGAACGTCATCTACAAGTTCTGAGCACCGTCGGTCCGGCGCTGCTCGCTTGACCCCTTCCGGGCAAACCCGTCCGGAGGGGGTTTTCGTTTGTACAGCAGGCCAGTCCCGGCCGATCAGTCGCGGGGGCGCGGTTTTGGGTGGACGCAAATGCCACGACGGGTGGTCGCCACAAATTCGAGCAGCAGCCGGCTCAGTTCGCCCGCAAACTGGCCCTGGGCCGCGGCCACCGCCTCTCGGAGGTTGCGGTTCTCGAGGAACAGAAACCGGTAAAGCCGTCTGAGTTCCAGTCGCTCGCCCTCGGCGATGCCGGCCCGACGCAGGCCGACGGTGTTCAGGCCGCAAATGGCGTTGTCGCCCCGCGCCACCGTGAACGGTGGCAGGTCCTTGCTGATGGCGGAGCCCCCCTGCATCAGTGCCAGCGTGCCGACTCGCACAAACTGATGTACCAGGCAGTTGCCCGAGATGAAGGCCCGGTCCTGCACCGTTACGTGACCGCCAAGTGTGGCGCCATTGGCCAGCACGACCCGGTGGCCCAGCACGCAATTGTGACCCACGTGGCAGTGCGCCATCAGGAAGTTATCCGAGCCCAGCACGGTGTCCTCGTCCAAGCGGTTCGAGCGGTGAACGGTGACGTGCTCCCGGAACACGTTGCGATCGCCGATGCGGAGCCGAGACGGCGCGTCGGTGTACTTCAGGTCCTGCGGGGCGTCCCCGAGCACGCAGCCGGCGTGCAGTCGGTTGTCCGCGCCCAAGATGGTGTGGCCGGTGAGGTGAACGTGCGGGCCGATCACGCACCGCGGACCGACCGTCACATCCGCGTCAATAACCGTGCCGGGCCCGACCGTGACCGTCGCGTCCAGTTGCGCGCGCGGGTGAATGACGGCCGTCGGATGAATCATGCCGCTGGCGGATACCACGCCGGACGTTTCCAGGAAAGCCGAAGTGCTGTTCCACGTCGCCGGCCGGGTCAGCAGCCGGCTTCCCGCCGGGCTGGCCACGGTTCGCCAAACCTTCACATTCAGGCATCCGCCCTGGCTGTGGCCCGCTCGACGAGCCCCACTTCCATGCGGTCTGCGCGCGGGTTGACCATCTTCAAGTGGGCCAGCTCAAGACCAAGGAACCGGATCGCGCTCAGGGCCATTGTGCGCGGAGTTGTTCCGGAGCAACACCCCGAGCGCGGAGTGCCCGCAGACTGAGCGCGTCGTGCCGTTTGGCCAGCCGCTGGCCGTTCCGATCGGTGAGCAGCGGACCGTGGAAGAACGCCGGCGGTGTCAGGCCGAGTGCGCGATACAGCAGCAATTGTCGCGCGGTCGAGGGCAGCAGGTCTGCACCGCGTACCACCTCGGTGATGCCCATCGCCGCGTCGTCCACCACGCACGCCAGTTGATAGGCCGGCACGTCGTCCGGCCGCCACACGACGAAGTCGCCGAAGTCGCGACCGGCCACGAAGCGTTGCGGGCCGAAGCCACCGTCCACGAACTCAATCACCTCGCCGTCCGGTACACGGAACCGCCAACTGGGCGGGCGCCCGGCGCGGCGCGCGGCGGTTGACCCGAACACCTGCTCCGGCCGGCACGTGCCCGGATAAACCTGAAAAACTAAGTTCGAAAGAGATCGTTCTGCTCGAAGGTTTTGGGGAAGATGGGGTTAGGTATGAAAACCCGATTCCCGACCCCGAACAGAACGAGGCCCCGTCCTTGTAAGCCGCTTTTTG
>Ga0209381_1000607_pt1 | contig 81257 bp, 70 predicted proteins | sample DewCreD2012metaG_FD_184111 | JGI IMG/M metagenome (GOLD analysis project Ga0209381, IMG submission 184111) | Hot spring sediment bacterial and archeal communities from British Columbia, Canada, to study Microbial Dark Matter (Phase II) - Dewar... ... | reverse complement strand
GAGTGTCTCGATGGCAAGGAGCTGGAAGAAGGAGTGGAAGACACCGGGCAAAGCGAAGGCCGAGTATGTGCCGAAGCTGGCGCTTGCCTGAGGAAAGGAAAAGGAGCAGGCTGCCCAACTCTGTGTCGGCCTTTACACAAGGTTGAGAGCACTACATGGAAATTCAAAAAGCCTGGCCTTCCAGCTTTTCCATCATTTCAGGAAGTTCATAGACAGTCCTGATGCGCGGCCATGGAAGCGATTCGAAGCGATCCATCTCGTCCTTCAGCACCGCAATGCCGCCGAGATCCACATAGCCTTTTATGTATTTGGGATGGTCGTCGATAAAGAGAGTCCTGGCGATATCGAACCCGCATGCCTCGAGCGTCCGGCGGTACGCATCGGGATGCGGCTTGCCTCGAAGATCGTTGAACCAGATATCATAGACACCGATAAAGCAGTCTGCGACACCCAGTCGAAGGAGGATGCGGCGCGCGTGATCGGCCGGTGCGTTGGTCATGATTGCCTTCGGCTGGGGCATCGACTCGAGTACTGCGCGCAGTACAAGGTCCGGTTCGAGACAGTCTTCTTCTCCTTCTGGATGGATATAGCGGAAATAGCGTTCGGGTTCATTGAAACCCTGCTCAGCCATGAGCCATTCCAGGGTGGTTCCATGGGGCTTGGTATGCTCACGCCTGAAATGGACAGCTTCTTCATAAGGCATGCCAAACATGTCGGCTACGAACTGGTTGATACGCCTGAGCACGCCTGTTTCGAGGCCGGAAGCTTCGGAATACAGAGTATTGTCCAGATCGAATAGAAGGTACTGTATCATGCCTTTCCATAGTAGCCCCTAATGCCTCCCGCAACAAGCAGTCTGCGCTGGCCCTGCCATGGTCTTTGTGCTATTTTTTGATTTGTGCTACTGTTGAAAAGCGCTATCGTTGAAAAGGCCGGCGAACTGGATTGACTGTCCTTTTCCGGCATGAGGAGTTTTATCATGATGATCATCGGAGACGACAATTCTTCCAGACGCGGAATTCCGGTAGTCAACTGGATTCTCATCGCGCTGAATGTGTTCGTGTTCGTCTTCATACAGAAATTCGGAATGGACGAAGAGGCAACGCTGGCTCTGGCGCTCTTTCCCTCGGACATTCTGACAGGCCAGCGCCTTTTGACCATCCTGACAGCCCAGTTCACCCATGCCGGGTTTGCCCACATTCTCGGAAACATGATCTTTCTTGGTGTTTTCGGCGACAATGTCGAGTGCCGAATCGGCCGGAAGCGCTATATTCTTCTCTACCTGCTTTCCGGCACGGCGGGCATGATGCTCCAGGTTTTCCTGGCGGCTCTGTTTGGCGGCGCTGCGCTCGAAGTTCCCATGGTCGGTGCATCGGCAGCCATTTCCGGTGTGCTTGCCTCCTATCTCGTGCTCTTCCCTCATAACAAAGTCGTCGTGCTCATGTTCTATTTCATCCCCACCCTGTGGTCTGCATGGCTGGTCATTGGATTGTGGTTCGTGCTCCAGGTGCTCGGCGGTCTGTCGGGTCTCACCGAAGTCGGTTCCGGCGGTGTAGCGTATTTTGCCCACATCGGAGGTTTTCTGAGCTCGTGGTTCTGGACCAGAGGGTATCGGCACAGGGAACTCGAACGCATCAGGGAGTGGCAGCGCAGAAGGCTCGCCGGTTCTGCCGATGGTTTCTACTGGTGGCTGGTGGACGACGACCGGTGAGCAATGGCTGAACGCAATGAACGCCATCGCGGCATTTTTCTCCATGCCAGAGACACTGCCCGCGGCGACAGAATCGCAACCTTTCTGTCCGAGGAGGGCATCTTTTCGCTCTTTCTGTTTGGGGGGCCCCGCAGTTCGCTCAAATCCGCTGCCATGCCCTACCACTGCGCCGATGTCGAGATTTACCACGACCGGCGCACCGAATTCCTCAAGCTGACTGGTGTGGAAATTGTCGAAACCTTCGATGCGATTCACGGAAGTTTCGGCCAGATGCAGGCGGCAGCTGGCGCGGCAGAATTCATCATTCGGACTTCGGCCTTCGGCGGCGACAGTGCCCATGCTTTCCGGATGATGCTCTCGTTCCTGCATGAGGTCGCAGAAATGGACGAGACTCTCGCCTCTTGGGCGCTCGACGCTTTTCTATGGGACGGTCTCGAGCCGCTGGGCATCGCACCAGACACGAACCACTGCGAGCAGTGCGGTCGGCCTCTCTTCGGGCTGCAGGCTTCTGCGGCTCTCTATGCGCGTGGAGACCGGGGCTTTCTCTGCGCAGCCTGCGGCGAGATGCGCATCCACAATGGATTTCCGCAAACAGCGATCTACAGGCTTGCGCCGCAGGCCCTCGAGTGCCTGCGCAGCCTCGGAGAATTCCATTTTTCGCAGGCTGCCGAACGCCTCGCCTCAAGCCCGGCACGAGACAGTCTCGGCAGCATCATCGAACTTCTCGCTGAGCAGGCCGCTGAAGGGCCTTTGCAGGCTCTGCTGCTTCTGCACGACCGCCGAATCCTCGACAGGTAGCTTTATGCATTGCCGCATTTGAAGTACAATAGGGCTTCCCCGCATTATTCTTTTAAGAGCGGAATCCATTCCGGGAGATGCACTCCATGAGAGCAGTCGATATCATAATGAAAAAACGGGCGGGCGAAACGCTCAGCGCCGACGAAATACGATTCTTCATCGATGGGTATGTAAGGGGCGAGATTCCTGATTATCAGGTCTCAGCCTTTCTAATGGCAGTCTATTTCAAGGGCATGACAGCGCAGGAAACTGCCATGCTTACCCGAGTCATGCTCGAATCGGGCGAAGTGATGGACCTGTCCGGCATCCCAGGCCCCTTCGTGGACAAGCATTCGACAGGCGGTGTCGGCGACAAGATTTCCCTGCCGCTAGCGCCCATTGTCGCTGCATGCGGAGTCAAAGTGCCCATGATGTCCGGCAGGTCACTCGGCCATACGGGCGGAACGCTCGACAAGCTCGAATCCATACCTGGCTACCGCACCTCGCTGGATCTCGCTGCATTCCGCAAGGGCCTGCAGGAAGACGGCTTCGCCATGACCGGCCAGACCGCCCGCATCGTGCCTGCAGATAAAAAACTCTATGCCCTGCGCGACGTTACGGGCACGGTCGAATCGATTCCCCTCATCACTGCTTCGATTCTTTCCAAAAAAGTGGCGGAAGGCGCAGAATCCCTTGTCTTCGACGTCAAGTGCGGCTCAGGAGCCTTCATGAAGACGTACGAGGATGCCAGAGCGCTTGCGAAGAGCCTTGTCTCCACAGGCACGGAAATGGGGAAAAAGACCATCGCCATCCTCACCGACATGTCCCAGCCTCTCGGATACAAGGTAGGCAATTTCCTCGAAATCGAGGAAACCCTCGACTGCCTGGAGGGAAAGGGACCTGCCGATGTCATGGAGCTCACCTATCACCTGGGCGCCTGGATGCTTGTTCTGGGCGGCATATGCAAGGACCTCGCAGAGGGCTGCGCGCGCTGTGAAGAGGCTGTCGCATCGGGCTCTGCGCTTGACCGATTCTACCGGAATGTGCTCCGCCAGGGAGGAAATCTCGGAGAACTGACCACACGCCGCAATATCTGGCGATCTGCATTCGTGCAGGAAATTACCGCCGAAGCCAGCGGATATATCGCTTCGCTCGATGCCCTCAGGATCGGACTTGCCAGCGTGCATCTCGGCGTAGGACGAAACCGGACCGAGGACACCGTAAGCCCTGTCGCAGGCCTCGTGTTCGAAAAGAAACGCGGAGACAAGGTCCGCCAGGGAGAGCGCATCGCCCTCATGTACGGCAAGGACGAAGCATGCCTCGAACCTGCGCGCTCCCTTGTCCTCGATGCTATCGCCATTTCCAGCGAGCCCCCCGCTCCCAGCCCTCTCATCATCGAGGAAATCACCCAATGACCCGCTGGATAAAGAGAGAAATCGACCCTGCCCGCGTCCGGGAACTCGCACAGCGATACCAGATCGATCCACTGACCGCGTCGATTCTGGTGCGCCGCAATATTACCGAGCCCGAGGAAGTGCGTTATTTTCTCGAAGATGACCTTCAGCTTCTGCACAATCCCTTTCTATTCACCGCCATGGAAGACGCCGTCGACCGAATTCTCATGGCACGAGACGAAGAGGAGAAGGTGCTCGTGTTCGGCGATTCGGATGCCGACGGAGTCACTGCAACCATTCTGCTGACCGAGGCACTGAGAGATTTCGGACTCGATGCGGCCTATCGGGTTCCCGAAGGCGAAGAGCCCTATGGACTGTCGCTTCCAGCCGTGGATGCGGCAGCCGCGGAAGGCCGGACCCTCATCATTACGGTGGATTGTGGCATTTCGAACCACAGGGAAGTCGCCGCCGCCCGGGAAAAGGGCATCGATGTGATCATCGCCGACCACCATCACCTGCAGGCCGAAGAGATGCCTCCTGCGCTGGCGGTCCTTGACCCCAAACTTCAGGACAGCGGCTATCCTTTCAGAGACCTCTCGGGCTGTGGAGTGGCGCTCAAGCTGGCCCATGCCCTGGCCATCGCCCGCCTTGGCATGTTCAAGGAGCCCGTCGCCCTGCTTTATGCAGGCTCCAGGTCCGACTCGGAGACAGCCAACAGTTCTGAAGGTTCTCAGGTCATCGAGGTACTCCGCCTGGATCATCTTCTCGAAAAAGGAAGACTAATCCTGGAATCCGACAGCGAAGGCCGTTTCCCTGCCGATACCCTTGACAAGCTCGAACGCTTCGTCCGCGGACGCATCATTCTCACCTGGAACCGCACCGAGACACTGCGCTTTTTCAGAACCCACTTCGGTGCCGCTGCCGAGATCGACGCCGCCGACCTATCGAGCATGGCTGTCGAGCTCTGGCCCTCCATGGCGGGGCGAGGCTTTCATGCGCTCCATCGATCGTCCCGCTTGCGAAAATATGCCCAGAACCAGTGGACGCATGTCGACACCCTCAAGAGCCTGTTCAACGCTACTGTGATGCACCGCATTATCCAGCAGGGCATGCTGACGGACCGCATGTTCCAGCTCGCTGCCCTGGGAACGGTTGCAGACCTCATGCCGCTCAAAGGCGAAAACAGAATCATTGTCAGGCGCGGCATGGAAGGCATCAACACCACCCCATCCCGCGGCATCCGAGAGCTCAAGCTCACCCTGAACCTCGCCAAACCGCTCAGTGCCACGGATCTCGCCTGGCAGATCACGCCTGCCATCAACGCCGCAGGACGGCTCGGAACTCCCGGCCTGGCGCTTGACCTGCTTTCTGCTGCCTCCATGGAAGAAGCTCTCTCTGCTGCCTCCCGGCTTGTTGAAGCAAATGCAGAGCGCCGCCGCCTTGGAACCGAAGCATGGGAACATATCAGGGAAGCCTTGAACCAGAGCCTCGAACATTCCGAGGGCAGGTACGCCATTATCGCCACAGCCCAGATACGCCCGGGCATTACGGGGCTCCTCGCCTCGCGCGCTGCCAACATGATGAAGGTCCCCGTAATCGTTGCAGCGCTCCGAGAGGATGGAACCTGTACCGGCTCCATCCGCGCAGGCAGCAGCTTCCCCCTTACCAGGCTTCTTGCCTACTGTGCCGACCTCTTCATGGACTATGGCGGCCACGACTCGGCCGCAGGCTTTACTCTGAAGACCGAGCAATGGGACAACCTCGTCTGTCGCATCATCGAATTCATGTCCCAGGTACCGCCGGACACTTCGGAACCAGAATTCTTCATAGATGCCGAGCTCCCCCACCAGTACGTCACCCCCGACCTCATCCCGCTATGCAAGCGCTTCGAGCCTTTCGGCGAAGAGAATGCTCCACTCATTTTCTGTTCCAGACAGGTTCCCATGGTAGATGCCCAGATCGTCGGACGCAACGGAAAAAATCACCTGAAGCTCACCCTCGATTTCGGCACCTACAAGTGGCCAGCCCTGCTCTGGGACGGCGCCGAGCGCCTCGAACGCGATTTTTCCTTCAGAAACGGGGACAGGGTAGACATACTCTACAAGGTCACCCTGAATTACTGGAACGGCGAGGAAAAGCCCCAGCTCGAGCTGTACGACATCCGCCGCAGTGGGCTGGACAAGCTCTACATGGACTCGCGGACAGCTCGGGACACTTGACCAAAATCGCAAAAATCGCTATGGTACACCCAGCTTTCCCCGGTTGTGTAACGGTAGCACGGCAGACTCTGGATCTGCTTGTGGGGGTTCGAATCCTCCCTGGGGAAATTTCTTTTGCCCTTGTATGGAAAGGCCCCTTCGTCTATCGGTTAGGACAAAAGATTCTCAATCTTTAAAGAGGGGTTCGATTCCCCTAGGGGCTAGCAGGCCGGCAATCGCGCCGGCTTTTTTTTATTGCTCCCCGCCTCACCTTTCCTCGCATTACGCCATTTTCAAATCTTCTTCCGGAAGCACCGCAGCACTGGATCACCGCATCACCGCAGCACCGCAGCACCGAAGCACTGCACCACCGCACCTCTGCCATTCTTCCCGCTTTCGCGATATCCTGATATTATTCTGGACCTTGTGCTGTCAGCAGAGGTAGATGCAAGGAGGCTCAGCTATGACAGGAGAATCGCATGGATGGAAGTTCCGCCGCCTTGGCGGAACCGACCAGGTTGTGCTGAAATCCGGTGACGATATTGCCCATCTTTCCGAACTGGATCCCAAGCTCTGGGCCGCGCTCGCCATGCCCGCACGCTCGCACGACCACGAAGAAGTGCTTGCCCTTCTCGATACCGACCGCGACGGCATGATACGCATTCCTGAAATACTTGCGGCAGTCGATCGCCTCAAGGCTTCCCTCATCTCGCTCGATTGCCTGTTCGAGGAGACACCGGCACTTACGCTTGACCAGCTAAGAGATGGGCGCCTTCAGGATGCCGCTTCTTTTGCCCTCAAGCTGGCAAATGCATCCGACCGCAGCATTACGCTTGGGACCCTGGACACTGCCATAGCGAACTTCAATACCCACCCCTTCAACGGCGACGGCATCATCCTGCCGGAATCTTCGCAAGACCCCGATACTGCGGAAACCATCCGTACCCTCATCTCCATTGGCTATTCGATCAAGGACTCGACCAGCCGCGACGGCATTACCCATGAACTTCTTGACTCCTTCATTGCGGATCTGGAAGCCTGGAACCGCTGGGAAAAGGAAGGAGAGGCCCTGCGCCTTCCAATCCCGCAGCAGGACAGAGATGCCGCCATCGCTGCCTTTTCCCAGCTCAGCGCTGCGGTCGACGACTATTTCCGCCGCTGTGCGCTCGCCCGCATGGCCCAATCCCCCGATATTCTCAGAAATCTCGAGACCCAGATGGCTTCGGCTCTTTCGAATCGCCTCGATCAGGATGATGCATTGCTTCGCACGCTCCCCCTGGCGCTCCCCCGCCTCGACGGAACGCTCCATGTCGATGCTGCCTTCAATCCTCTGTTCGAATCTTCTGCACAGCAGTTCTTCAGCCTGATCAGGGAAGCCTACCAGCTCGGGCATGCGGTCACCAAAGCCCAATGGGAGTCGATCGCTTCGGACTTCATCGCCTTGAAGTGCTGGATTGAAGCGAAACCCTCAACGGGCATTTCGAAGCTCGACAGCGCAAAGCGGCAGGGCCTTGCCCAAAGCCCGCATCTTGAAACCATCCGTGGTCTGATCGAACAGGATCTTGCGGAACGGGACAAGGCCGAGATGCTGTCCGATCTGAGGGCTCTGCTTATTCTGAAACGCGATTTTGCAACAATTCTGCGCAATTTCGCCAATATGGACGAATTCTACGGAAACCGCCGCGGCATGTTCCAGAGCGGCAGACTCTTCATCGATGGCAAGGAACTTGAGCTCTGCATCGATGTTCACAATCCAGCGGCACATGCCGCAACGGCGATGATGTCGGGCATTTTCCTGATTTATTGCGACATATCCAGAACCAGCGGCGAAAAAGGCTCTATCGTCGCCGCCCTGACCGCCGGCTCGGCGGAACACCTCTATGTCGGCAGAAATGGGCTCTTCATCGACAACAAGGGAAGAGACTGGAACGCGGTCGTCACCAAAATCGTTACCCAGCCGATCAGCATTCGAGAAGCCTTTTTCAGCCCCTACAAGTGGCTGGTCAGGACCATCGAAGACCTTGCCGCAAAACGCGCAAGTGCAGCAGAGAGCGCCCGCCTGGCTGAACTCAAGGGAAGCGCCCAGCAGCTGGTCGAAAAGCCGACAAAGGCAGCGGAAACAGCAGCAGCGCCTCTCGCAAAGAAGATTGATGTTGGAACGGTCGCCGCAATAGGCGTTGCTCTGGGCAGTATCGGCGCCATGATCACCAGCATCCTGAGTATCTTCATCAATCTTGGGCCATGGCTTCCTCTGGGTATCGTGGGCATTCTTCTGCTCATTTCGGGCCCCTCGATGATCCTCGCCGCCATGAAGCTCCGCAAACGGGACCTCAGTCCGGTACTGAACGCAGAAGGATGGGCTGTCAACGGAAAGCTTATTTTGAACCTGGTTTTCGGCACCGCCTTGAGCCATCTCGCCGCCCTGCCGCCGAATTCAAGCAGGCTTCTTATCGATCCCTATGCGCCGAAGCGCAAACCCTGGGGGCTTTATCTGCTTGTCCTGCTCGTACTTGTGCTTCTGACAGCATGGCTCCTCGGCTGGCTCGAGCCGGTTCTGGGGCTGTTGAAGAGCGGGCAGAGCGGCAGATAAGGCGCTGGTTGTGTCATTCCTCCATCTGCACTTCCTGGCTCATTCGGGCAGATGCCGGTGCATCAGCCTCGCGAACAGCCGCGAAAGACGCTCCCTGAACAGGATCGAAGCGCTGATCGCCACAGCGGTCAGGATTGCCAGCGCGATGACGATTCCATACTTTCCTCTGTACGTCGCGCTTCCTGCGAGCGTAGAGCCCAGGATTCCGGGCATTCTGGCCACCATCGAAGCGACAAGGAATCGCGAAAAACTGCTCTTGCCTGTGCCGGCCATGTACGAAAGCAGGTCCTTGGGAATGCCGGGAATGAAAAACAGAACGATGAGCCCGGCAAAAGTCCGCGCGTCGCCCATCCATGCCTCGAGCTTCTCATAGCGCGCCTGGCTCAGAATCGCTTTCACAAAGCGGGGGCCAAGCCAGCGGCCCAGCACAAAGTTGATGGCCGAACCGGCCGCAATTCCCGCAGTACTGAGCGCAAGGCCTCCCCAGAACCCGAATATGAATCCTCCCGAAAGCTGGACAATCTCCCCCGGGATCACAAACACGACCACCTGCAGAATCTGGAGCAGAAAAAACAGAAGCCATCCCCAGCCTCCGAACGAATGCACCCATTCCCTCATTGCTTCCCGCCGCGCAAGAATCGGCGCAAGCTGATTCCTGAGCAGAAAACCCAGCAGGACAAGCCCCACCAGAAGGAAGGGAAATGCGAAATCCAGAGGGCGCACTGTTTTATTACCCGGTTCGCGGTTCATGTTGAGCATAGATGCGCAGAGCTTAATCCAAGAACGGCTTGCGCTCAAGAACACTCTATGCTCCCGGCAAGGAGGATCTGGCCACTTGCTCAGCGCAGACAAAAGGGGACATTTCAATCCAGGCTTGACACGTGGACAAGCGGGTTTTGACTGAAGCCGATATTTATGGTAAGATTTATGTCTATGCCGAATGATCAGACCACCGCATTCACCGTCGACCAGAGAGTCGTGTATCCGAGCCAGGGCGTCGGCCGGATCATGGAAATAAGGGAAAAGACCTTCAATAACCAGAAAACACTGTATTACATCATTTACCTCGAGTTTTCCGACATGACCGTCATGGTACCAGTCGACAAGGTCGATGTGCTCGGCATCAGACCTCTCGTTTCGCAGGAAGAAGCAGCGAAAGCCCTGGATTACATTTCGACCGCCGCATCGACCATCCCCTCGGACTGGAAACTGCGCTACCAGATGAACCTCGATCTGCTCAAGAAGGGCTCAATCATGGACATCGCCGCTGTGGTTCGCTCGCTCTACCAGCGGTCGAAAATCAAGGAACTCCCCATCCTCGAACGCAAGCTCTATGAATCTGCGCTCAATCTCCTCCAGGACGAAATTGCCTATGCCCTCAATCGTCCCAAGGAAGAGATCGCGAAGATCATCCGCGCCAACCTCGACAAATGAACGAACAGCCTGCCGCTGAGCCTGCCAGAATTGCACCTCCGGCATTGCCACTGAGAGGCAGGATATTCGCGCTTGTCACGGCAGCCGGGACAAGTACGAGATTCTCCGGCGCACAGCGGGATTCCGCCTCCCCGGCAGACGCTGTCACTGCAGACCCTTCAGCAAAAAAGGAATTCGTGCGCATCGGCGGGCTTACGGTACTGGAGCAGGCGGCCATGCCTTTTCTCGATTTCGCGGAAGCCCTTGTCATTACCTGCACACCGGGCTCCCTCGATGCCTGCCGCGCACTCCTGTCGGATTCCCCGCTCATTTCGGCCGCGCAAGCCCGAGGTACATCGGTCGAATTTGCCGAAGGCGGCAGCACACGGCAGGAATCAGTCCTTCGCGGGCTCGAGGCGCTGGCCGCTATGACAGACAACGGAAGGGCAGACAGCAGGATTGCAGACAAGGGCGACCTTGTTCTCATCCACGACGGCGCCAGGCCCTGGATCAGCAAGGATCTCATACAAAAGATTATCGAGCGAACCCGGCAGACCGGCGCCTGTCTTCCCCTCATGCCGCTCGTCGAAACCCCAAAAATCGTCAATGCATCGGTGGTGCTCGAACATCCGCTTCGCGCTTCGGTCATGACCGCCCAGACACCCCAGGCCTTCGCCTTCCCCCATATCCTCAAAGCGCACCGCCGCGCTGCCAGGGAAAACTACCAGACAACCGACGACGCCATGATCTGGGACCGCTATGTCGGGCCTGTATCCTGGCTCGAAGGAGAGCGCATGAACCGAAAGATCACGTACCGCGAGGATCTTGGACAACAGCCATCCCTGCGGGTCGGCCAGGGCTGGGACATTCATCCGCTGGTGGAAGGAAGAAGGCTTTTGCTCGCAGGAGTTGAGATCGACAGCCCCAGGGGCGAATACGGGCATTCCGATGGCGATGTGCTCTGGCACGCGGTGATCGACGCGCTTCTCGGTGCAGCTTCGCTCGGCGATATCGGCACCCATTTTCCGCCTTCGGATCCGCAATGGAAGAATGCTGACTCCACGGATCTTGCTGCACGCGTCATGGACCTTCTCGGCGCCCGGGGCTGGAAGCCTGTCAACATCGACTGCACGGTGATATTGGAATCACCCCGCCTTGCGCCCTACCGCCCGCAGATCGTCGCTTCCCTGGCCCGGGTACTGGACCTTCCTCAGGAAGCAGTCTCGTTCAAGGCAAAAACCCGCGAAGGATTCGATGCTGCAGGAAAGGGAGAAGCGATCGAAGCGCAGGCCATAGTCCTGCTTTCCCGCGAGCTGCTCATTTCGCAAAGAAAATGATGGAAATCGCAATTCCTCCGAACGCAGCAACCTGAAGAGGATGAAGCAGCACGGCGGACACAAAATAGGCCGCCACCGAAGGATACAGCACCAGAAGACCATAAAATGAGGGAGCCACAGCGTTCATGTCCCCCTTTTCGAAAGCCACCTGCTTGATCAGAAACGAAGAAATTCCGCAGAAAATGTATACATACAAATAGGGCGACGCGATCCAGCTCAGAAAATCCGACCCATGCGTCAGACGCAGACCTTCGAGCACAAGGACCATGAAACCGCCCAGCGCTCCTGCTGCACTTCCCAGGAACAAGCCTATCTGCCGCGCTCCGATGCGCCGCATCACCAGGAGCACCAGCATCGCGAAGGCTGTCGGAATGAAAAACGCGATCCAGAAAGCCTCCACATTAAAGACAGAACTCGATTCCTGACCGACGAAGCCTGCCATCGCAAGCGAGCCTGCAAGGAGAACAATCCAAACCCATTTCGCACGGGGAATTCGCTCACCGAGCAGAATTCTCGACAGCAATATCGTAAAGATGATATTCGAGCCGCTTACGGCCGCGACGATATTGGGAGCGAGTCCCCTTAGCGCAAGGTAATTGAAAATGGGCTGGAGATTCATGAGAAGAAATCCGAATGTCCATCCCACCACTTCTCTGGTTTGCCGCGCTTCACCCCGCTTTTTTGCCGAGAGCCACGCCACATTCTTCTTCTGAAGACTGAACCCCAGCGAAAGCAGGAAATTCCCGAAAAGTGCCAGGAAATAGGCGCCCAATGTCGTCATAGTCTGCTCGCCATCTGCCTGACCGAATCGAACAGCCAGGAAAATTCGCTTTCCGCACGATAAAACAGAGCCGGCATGCCCGGCGGGGCATATACGGTCCAGCGGCCAGGCGGATAGCGCCGCGAAGTCCACAGATGCACCCATTCTCCTTCGGGCAGATCGATGGACATCCTATACGCTCCTGAACGAAGATCGATACCGAACAGCAGGTCGGTCCCCGCCATCAGCATATCGTCTCTTGTTCGGAATGCCTGAACCCCGGGATAGAGCACCGCAGGATGACATGCGACAGGCAATCCTTCACGTCCATGCATTTCCAGGCAATACTGCCAATACTGGGCAAGTCCGGCATGTATCCTCGCCTGTCTCGCTTTCAGACGGACTGCACCCTGCTGATGGTCCGGCAGGAAAGCACCGGGCATCTGCTGGAGGGATTGCGGCAGTGCTGCATCGGGCAGGCAGAAAAACAGATCGGCAAGTTTGAGCTTCAGCCAGGAATCCAATGCGGACTGAGCGAGCTCTGCGGCCCGGGCGAGCTGGGTATTCAGCGTCACGAAAGAATCCGGAGAGGCTCCGGAAAAGGTAAGAGAACCGAGATACCCGAGCGCATCTTTCACATCAAAGAGCCCCCCAGGGGCCCACTGCATTTCTGCAGGCGCGATTCCGGCATGCACCATCCCCGAATCTTTCCACAACCTGCAAGCATTGCGGAGATTTCTGGAAAAACCGAAACGAACCACAGCCGGCAGAGCTGCTTCGCAGGTAATCCTTCCAGCATCGAACCTGAAGCTGCAGCCTCCCTGCGTGCTGACATCGATCCAGCGGCCATCCAGAGAAAAGCTTGTCGCCCTCCTGCCCGGCTCAATGGCAAGATGCTTTCCAACAGCATGCCGCGGCTTCGGCCCCATGCCGGCCCATCGGGCATCCTCCCGGTCGCCAAAGACAAGCCGTACCCGGTCGCAGGCTCCGGCTGGCGATTTGAAGGTCAATGTCAGAATGTCATTGCTGAACTCTTCGCGCATTGCAAGCCCCGAAGAAAAATCGAACTGTGACGAGGCTGGAGATACCATGCGCGCACGGAAAGTCCCCGGGCTTTTCCAGCCGCGGGATGAATGGACAAGCACTGCAGGCCTGCGCTCCCTGTGCCAGACAAGACGCAGACCTGCGATGGAGACGATAAATCCTCTCTCCCAATTTTCGATCGAGATCACCCAGACGCTCCGGTATCTATTCGATCACCTCCCAGCCAGCGATCCTGGCGGCAATGCGGAAGGGTTCGACATAGGTACCATATACGACCGAAGCGTGATGAGCAACACCGTTCTCGATGATTTTGTCCAGAACCTTTCGCACAGGCACGTCGAACTTCGCCTTGAGGTAGGTTCCCTTGAGCTCTTTCTCCATGGGAACTGCCCGTGCAGTCTGCAGGAATACCCTGTAGCGCCCATCTGCGGAATCGAGGCGGAGAATCGAAAGATCGCCTTCCTTCAGTACAAAATCCGCTGTCACGCCCTTGCCGTCGGCAAAATAGGTATCAAGCGAACGGACGCACCTCCCATCCCAGAGATTGCAGGGGGCAACACCGCAGTGCCAGAAGAGCGCATGATCCTGCTCGAAGTCAACCTGGGAAAAATCGAACAAGAAGGGCGTTACAGCGCCAACCGCGCGGTGCATCAGCATCGAAAGGGCTCCTTCAACATCCCCTTCGCAGGCCAGGATGCGGTCTTCGCTTTGCAGAAGGCTCATGGCTGCACAGGGCGAAATACCGAACTGGGAAGCGAATTCAGGCCAGCAGCGGACAGCGAGCGCATCCAGGGCATGCTTGTCCAGAAATGCGGCAAACTTGACGGAAAGTTCGGCAACCTTCCGCAATTGCTGGGCGGAAATACCCGACACTTCGAAGATACCGGCAAGCTGACGCTCCCTTGCCAGAACCGCACTCTCCGGCGCAGGAAAATTCCATACTTCGGAAAGCTCATAGTGATCGATGAGAATGCCGGTCTCCCGGTACAATGCCAGATCAGCGACGCTCAGATTGAAGAATCCATGGGCTCGATACCCCAGAATGCCCACATGCGCCCGCGAAAGCACCTTTAAAACCCGGATTGCGTCAACCCAGGCCATGTCGATATCGCTGCCGATCGTCACGCGATAATTGCGGATACCCGCCTTGTAGAGGTTCGAGGCGTTGAGATTGACACCGCAGACCGAATTGAGCCGTATCTTCCCCCCGTTGTATGGCAGCTCCGGAAGCCCCCACAAAAGCACAGGCGCATGGACAGTCTTAACCAGTTCGAGGGCAAGGTGCCCAAGATGGAAGGTCCCCGAAATAATTACAAGGCCGTCCACACGCTGAGCGGCAAGCATTTCCGCTGCAGCCCGTGTCTCTTCCAATTCGAAGAGAAGGCCCTCGTGAGCTACAAGATCAACCTGCTCCAATGTCCCCAGCAGGGAACGTATGCGGGCCCATAACTCCTCGGCAGCCTTGAAATCGAAGGTGTTCCGTGCAAGGCACACAACACCGAGTCTTATGCGTTCCTTCATGGGGAAGCTCCTTTCCTGATCATCCGGCATTCAGAATCCGGCGTCATTTATTTTCACAAAGTAAGTTAATCATGAAAGAGAGAAGGCTGTCAATGCAGAACGATGCGGCGGTGCTGTGGCGCAGGCAGTCATGCGGCAGGGTGCCAGAATGCAGAAAGAATTTTAGATTATTTTTTATCGATATCTATTGACCATTTTTTGCGATGATGCTACAGTCAGGACAAGCGCAGGATATCATGCGACGGACACATCCGCATCATCCTCCGCAGGCCCCCGGATACCGCCTCCTTCTCCGGGGGCTTTTTATTGGTTGCGCATCCGCTGGATCCGTTGTATAATAAAGAAGCATACGCTATTCATATCTATGCAGAAAAACGCATACAGGAGGTAAGGGAGCATGAAGAAAATCCTAGCAATTGCATTGTGCCTGATGCTTGTCACCAGCGCCTTTGCACAGCAGAAATTCGTCACCATTGCAACTGGCGGCACCGCAGGCACCTATTTCCCGCTCGGGGGAGCTCTTGCGGACATCTGGAACAAGAATATCGCCAAGATGAACGCCACGGCCCAATCGACTGGCGCATCCATCGCCAACATCAACATGCTCAAGCAGGGCCAGGTTGATGTAGTATTCGTCCAGAACGACATCGCGAACTATTCCTATAATGGAACAGAGCTGTTGAAAGATCAGGCATACAAAGATCTTCGCGGCATGGCCTGCCTCTACAACGAAACCATCCAGATCGTTGCGCTCGAGTCTTCAGGCATCAAGACACTCGCCGATCTGAAGGGCAAGAGAGTGTCCGTCGGCGCTGCGGGATCCGGAACCGAAGCGAACGCCCGCCAGATTCTCGAAGCGGCTGGCATCACCTACAATGATATCAAGGTTCAGTACCTGTCCTTCGGCGAATCCGCCAACAACATGAAAGACGGCAACATCGATGCAGCATTCACCACTGCAGGCATTCCCACTGCCGCCATCCAGGACCTTTCGGTTTCCAAGAAGACCGTGATGGTGCCTGTTGACAAGGCCACAGCCGACAAGCTGATCGCCAAGTATCCCTTCTATGCCGTCACCACCATCCCGGCAGGAACCTATCAGGGCCAGAGCCAGACCGTTCCCACGGTCGCGGTCAAATCCATGCTCGCGGTCAGCAGCAAGCTCCCGGCGGATCTCGTATATGAGATGCTGAGCACCATGTTCGCCAACACCGACAGGCTCATCGCCGCTCACGCCCAGGGCAAGAATGTCAAACTCGAAACCGCTCTCGAAGGCATGTCGATTCCATTGCACCCCGGTGCCGAGAAATTCTACAAGGAGAAGGGCGTTCTGAAATAATCGATCCCTGCATAAGTATTACAGCAAAGCATGTATTTGACGGCGCGGGACCATCTGTTCCGCGCCGTTTTGCAGAACAGGCACAAGGTGAAGCTTCCAGTGCACAGTCAGCATGATTTCCGATGGATAGCCGGTCTGGGCGTTTTTGTAGTTCTGTGCATTGTTATTGCAGTCGCCCGGACAGTGACCTTTGTGCCGGCTCTCGTAATTTCCAGCGACAAAGGCACTGTGCTGCGCCGCATTCCTTTGGAAGAAGGAACATTTATCCATCATTTTATCCATTCGGTACACAAGACACCGGTGGATGAATACTTCGAGGTGCATGGCACATCGCTCGATTTGACAGAAGTCAGATTCGATACCTACGGTGTCGGGATGCCTTCGGATGAAGGAGAGGGGTTTTCGCTCAGGGACGGGCGTTTTTCGGTAAAACTCCACCGGTCCTTTTCCAGACTTCCCATACGGGTATCCTTTTTACCCGACCATGGCATCATTGCAGGAGGCAGATTGCTTGCATTCTCCGAAATGGTACCTTCTGAATCTGCAATCATCCTCTCCGCTGAGAGGATTCCCATATTTCGCTTAGGGAGGATTTCCCCGAAATGAGTGATATTCAGAACAAGCAGGAGCTGGAAAGCGCAGCTGCTGCAGCCCAGGAAGTGCTGAAAAAGTACGATAAGGAAGCCAATTTCAGGACCTATTCAGGCTTCTTTGCGAAAGTTATTTCGGCCCTGGCGATCACTTTCTCGGTATTCCAGCTGTATACCGCGATATTTGGAGTACTTGACGCGACTATTCAGCGCTCGATCCACCTGGCATTCGGCCTTGTGCTCATTTTCCTGCTCTACCCAACGAGCAAGAAATGGTCGCACACAAAGCTGAATCCATTCGATGCCATACTGGCGATTCTGGGAGCACTCTCGCCCATCTATATCGTCATCAATTACCAGGCGCTGGTAATGAGGGCAGGAGCAGCGACCCAGCTCGATATCATCATGGGAATCATTGGCATTCTGGTAGTGCTCGAAGCGGCGCGGAGAGTCGTCGGCATCCCGATGGTGATCATTGCCCTCGTTTTCATCGCCTATGCCTTCGCAGGCCCCTACCTGCCCGGCAAGCTGGCACACCGCGGTGCAAGCTTCCAGACGCTCGTCCAGCACCTGTATTTCACCACCGAAGGCGTGTTCGGCATCCCGCTGGGAGTCTCCAGTACCTTCATTTTCCTCTTCATTCTGTTCGGTGCCTTTCTTGAAAGGACCGGTCTGGGACAGGTATTCATCGATCTGGCCAATGCGCTGGCTGGATGGGCTGCCGGTGGACCAGCGAAAGTTGCAGTTCTGTCGAGCGCGCTCATGGGAACGGTTTCCGGCTCATCGGTAGCCAACGTGGTCGGCACAGGCTCCTTTACCATCCCGATGATGAAAAAGCTTGGCTACAAGCCGGAATTTGCAGGGGCAGTCGAAGCGACAGCGTCCACTGGCGGCCAGCTTATGCCCCCCATCATGGGAGCTGCAGCATTCCTCATGGCGGAATTCACCAACATTCCCTACTCGCGCATTATCGGAGCGGCAGTCGTGCCAGCCCTGCTCTACTATTTCGGCGTCTGGGCAGGTGTCCATTTCGAAGCAAAAAAGAACGGACTCAGGGGCATGAATCGGGATAAGCTTCCACGCTTCAAGAACATCATTCTCGAGCGCGGGCATCTGATCATACCCCTTATTGCGATCATCTATCTGCTGGTAACTGGATTTACGCCGATGAAGGCAGCCCTCTGGGCTATTATCCTCTCGATCGCTTCTTCATGGCTTAGGAAGAGCACCCGCATTCCTCCCATCGAAATCGTTCGCGGTCTGGAGGCTGGCGCCCGCGGAGCGCTCGGCGTACTTGCTGCCACAGCATGTGCAGGCATCATTATCGGTGTCGTGACGCTCACAGGTCTCGGCCTGAAGCTGGGCTCAACACTCGTCGAGCTTGCTGGCGGCCGCATCCTGCCGACGCTCTTCTTTACCATGATCACCTCTCTCATTCTGGGTATGGGTGTTCCGACCACTGCCAACTATGTCATTACATCAACCATTACGGCACCAGCGGTAATCATGCTTCTTTCAAGGCAGGCGGGGCTCGATCCCTATTCGGTTGCACCTGCCAACATTCTTCTGCCAGCACACATGTTTGCCTTCTACTTCGGTATCATCGCGGACGTAACGCCGCCTGTTGCGCTTGCTGCATTTGCGGGGGCAGGCATCGCCAAGGCGAACCCAATGAAGACGGGAATCAATGCATCGAAACTGGCGATTGCAGCATTCCTCGTTCCCTACATTTTCGTCATGAATCCGCAGATGCTGTTGTTCAACGTTACTGCAGTGAAATTCATCCTGATGCTCATCACGAGCCTGATCGGCATCATTGCTGTCGCATCGGCGGTCAATGGGTGGCTGTTCACCAATGTGACCTGGTATGAACGGATTATCGGATTCGCCGGCGGACTCGCGCTTATCGATCCAGGCGCTGTTACCGATATTGTCGGCATCGGCCTGGCTGTGCTGTTGGTGATGAGCCAGCTGGCTCGGAGGAAGAAAGCCCGGCAAGCGGCCGCATGAGCCGGACGCTGGTTCGGATTTCATTCGAGACTCCAAGAAGAAAAAGAGGCTGCCCCGGCAAAGGGCAGCCTCTTTTTTGCATTTTCCAGCTGTTTCCTGGCATATTTCCGGCATACCGGCTCCGCGGGCTAGAGATACGATTCAGCGGTCTTGAGAATGTCGGCAAACACGCCGCCTGCCGTAACCGCTGCCCCCGCTCCCGGCCCGCGGATGATCAGTGGATTTTCGCGATAGCGTTCGGTCGTGATAACCACCATGTTGTCCGTTCCGGTCAGGCTGTAGAAGGGGCTTTCCGGCCCGTATCCGCCCAGCAACAGGTGCGCACCATCTTCAGTTATTGTCGAAACATAGCGCAGCACCTGACCGCATGCTGCAGCTTCGCGGCGGCGTCTTTCGATTGCTGTATCCATGGTGGGAAGAAGCGCCAGACAGGCATCCACAGTCTCAGCCTGTTCGATGGAAGAACTCATCAGCGCCTCGATTTCGATGCTGTCCTGCTCCATCGTAAAACCTGCTTCGCGTGCGAGGATAAGCGTTTTGCGCGCAATGTCCCGCATGCTCAGATCGTCGCGGGGGTCCGGCTCTGTATAGCCCCGTCGTTTTGCTTCCAGTACCAGGCTCGAAAACGTGCGCCCCTCCGCCAGATGATTGAAAATGAAGCTGATTGTGCCGGACAGCACTGCTTCGATCCGTAGAATGCGATCGCCTGATGCGACAAGATCCTGAATGGTGCCGATAACCGGCAGGCCTGCTCCTACCGTAGTCTCATAGCGGTATGGCACATCGTAGAACCGGGAACGGGCAAGCAGCGCCTGATACCTTGCCAGAGGCCCGCTGTTAGCCCGCTTGTTAGGCGTCACGATGGAGATCGAAGACTCGAGAATCTCTTCATAGAATCGAAGTGGCGCATCGCTGGCCGTGCAGTCGCAGAAGCAGGCGTTCGGCAAGTTGAGGCGCTTCATCTCGCGCACGAAGCACTCCAGATCGGAGGGCTCCCCCCTGCAGTCGAGAGCTTCCTTCCAGGCCGCCGGATCGATTCCTTCGGCATCGATGCACATGCGACGGGAATTCGCGATACCCGCAACCCTGAGCCTGATGGAATGGTGCTGAAGGAGGGTTCGGTTCTGGGAAGCGATCTGGGAAAGCAGTGTACTGCCGATAAGGCCGGCACCCACCAGAAAGACATTAACCGTGCGCACGCCCGCAAGGAAAAAGGCGTCATGGATGGCACACATAGCCTTTGCTCGGTCCTGGGCGCTCGTCACAATGGAAATATTGAGTTCGGAAGATCCCTGGGCAATCGCCACGACATTGATGCCATTGCGGCCGAGAGCCTTGAATACCCGCCCCGAGATACCTACGCGATGCTTCATCATTTCGCCAACGACGGCAATAATGCTCAGTCCATGTTCCATGGCAGGCTCTGCAATGGTACCTGCTTCGATTTCCTGAGAAAATTCTTCGCGGAGGGCTTGAGCGCCGCGAACGGCGTCCGAAGGAAGTACCGCGACACAGATCGACAATTCGCTCGAGCCCTGGGTAATCAGAATGACATTTGCCTTGACACGGGCAAGGGCGTCGAACATTCTCGCCGCGATTCCGCTCACTCCCGGCAGGCCGGGCCCCTGAAGAAGGACCAGCGAAACATCCGGGATAGAGGCAAGCCCGCGCACTGGGTAGGGACTTGGGGCTGCATGCTTCACGATGCGGGTACCTGGAGCCTCGGGATTGAAAAGATTGCGTATGCGTATCGGAATAGCCTTTTCCATTGCAGGCACCAGTGCGACAGGATGCAGGACATGCGCACCGAAGTGCGACATTTCCAGCGCTTCGGTAAATGATATTTCCGGAATCGCAAATGCATCGGGAACTGCCAATCGATCCGCAGTCATGATACCGTCCACTTCGCTCCAAATCTGGATTTCTTCGGCACCAAGACAGTGCGCAAGGATGCTGGCTGTCAGATCGTCCCCCGCCCTGCCGAGCATAGTGACAGCACCCTCGATGCTCGAGGCGATGGATCCCGGCACGACTGTCACATGATGCTGAGCCATCAGTGTTGCGAAGCTTGCAGATATTCTTTCTCTCGTTCGGGCTTCATCCCAATGCGCGCTTCCATAATGGCAATCCGTTACGATGATGCTGCGGCTGTCGACTTCCTGCGCCGGTATGCCCTCCTGCGAAAGAACTCGGGCTATTACGATCGCAGAAAGCATGGGGCCAAAGGAGGCAACAAGATCCTGCGTGCGCCCCGAAAGGTCCCTGACCAGAGAAATGCCATAGAGAATGGACTTGAGCTCGCCGAGCCTCTCGTCGACGGCGCTCTCCGCGTCCATGAACCAGGTTCCCTGGAGCAGCGCATGCATCATCGATCGATGCTGTTCGCGGATGGCATTCCATCGCGAAAGCCAGTCTCCTCCACTCCGGGCCGCTTGAGAGGCTTCCTCAAGCATGCGCATCGCACCGGGGAAGGCCGGGATAACCACGATCCGTTCCTGCGACTCTCTGACTACCCTGACCAGCCCATGCACCGCTTCGGTGCCTGCAAGCGCAGCTTCGCCAAATTTGAGTATTTTCATAAGGTCCTGCCTGTTGGCAGGGACTATATCATGGACACAGCCTTGGGAAAATAGCGGGGGTCCCGGCCGTACCCGGCCGGGACCCCCGCCTCAAAAGCAATAAGCACCAAAAGAGCACCGCGCTCAGCCGAGCACCGAGAGAAGCACTCCTGCGGCAACTGCCGAACCAATGACTCCCGCAACGTTCGGACCCATGGCGTGCATGAGCAGGAAGTTGGTCGGATCTTCCTTAGCGCCAACCACCTGGCTAACGCGTGCCGCCATTGGAACTGCCGAAACGCCTGCCGACCCAATGAGCGGATTTACCTTGCCGCCTGTTACGGCACACATGATCTTGCCGAAGATAACTCCGCCTGCGGTGCCGGAGGCAAAGGCGAACAATCCGAGTGCAATGATCATCAGCGTCTGCGGGTTCAGGAACCGCGCTGCACTTGCCGTCGATCCAACCGACACACCGAGGAAAATTGTTAGAATGTTGATGAGCGCATGCTGTGCGGTATCGGAGAGCCGGTCGGTAACACCCGATTCGCGGAACAGGTTGCCGAGCATGAGCGAACCAACCAGCGGTACGGCGGCCGGCAGCAACAGACCGATGAGAATGGTGACCAGAATGGGGAACACAACCCGTTCAGCCTTCGAAACCTCGCGGAGCTGTGCCATCTTGATAAGACGCTCTTTTCTGGTGGTGAGGGCTTTCATGATGGGCGGCTGAATGAGCGGCACAAGGGCCATGTAGGAGTAGGCTGCAATGGCTATTGGCCCGAGGAGCTCGGGTTTGAGTCTCGAGGTGACATAGATTGCCGTCGGGCCGTCAGCTCCGCCGATAATCGCGATACTGCCGCAGGATCTCAGATCGAATCCCAGATAATAGGCAATAATGAATGGAATGAAAATGCCGAGCTGAGCTGCAGCGCCTAAAAGGAGGCTCCACGGATTTGCGATGAGCGGGCCGAAATCCGTCATTGCGCCTATTCCGAGGAAGATAAGCGGCGGATAGATACCCAGTTTGACTCCCTGGTAGAGGTAATAGACAAGGCCGCCTACAAGACCATCCTTGGGAGGATCGCTGATACCGCTCAGAGGCAGATTGGCCAGCAGCATGCCAAAGGCGATCGGCACAAGGAGCAGCGGCTCAAATTCCCTCGCAATCCCGAGATACAGCAGTATGCACGAAACGACGAGCATTATCAGCTGTCCCCAGGTCATGGCGATAAAGCCAGTTGAGGAAATGAAATGTGATAAAAATTCAGTCATGGAGTGCGCTCCTCCCGCCTACGCGAGATCGACAAGCGGATCACCGGTGTTCACCGCGGTACTGGCAGCCACGCGGAGCGCAGTGACGGTTCCATCCTGCGGAGCTACGATTTCATTTTCCATTTTCATGGCTTCGAGCAGAAGCAGGACATCGCCGCGCTTAACCTTCTGGCCGACGACGACTTTGTAGGAGAGGACGGTACCGGGCATGGGAGCCTTGACCGTTATGGTCGCTCCGCCTGCCCCAGTGGAGGATGCAGCAGCAGGTGCGGCCGGGGCAGCTGGTGCGGGCGTTGCAGAGGCCGCAGGCTGAGCGGCAGCAGCGGGCGCGTGGGGAGCACCTGCCGGAGCATGGGCCGGTCTTCCGAGATCTTCGACGACCACATCGTATGACTTGCCATTCACGGTTATTCTGTAATGCTTCATAATCAGCTCCTTGTCTTTCGGTATTGGGTTATTTCCGGCTCAGCCGCTCGATGCGGCCCCAGACCGGGGTATTGAATCCACCCGCGCTTTCTGCGCTGGCTGCAACACTCTGAGCGGGAGAAATGCTGGTAATCGCAAAACTTCCCGGAGCGGTGCCACGCACAGCGGCAACTGCAGCCGTCAGCACGGCAACGAGTTCTTCCTCATCTTCCTTAGGTACTGCTGGATGCACTTCTACCAGCTGCGGCATTGCAGTAGGCGGCTCATGTTCCTTTCGCTTGATAACCCTGAAAAACCAGGGAAAACCCAGCAGGAAGGCGATGATGAGAAAGAGCGCCGCAAAAACGGTCAAGATGCCAACGAGCATGATAAACCAGGGATTGGTCATGGCATGCTCCTTACACGGGGATATTGCCGTGCTTGCGGGCTGGCAGGCTCTGCCGCTTGCCCAACAGCATGTTCAGGGCATTGCACAGCCGCATGCGGGTGTGGGCAGGATCGATGACATCATCCACATAACCGCGGGCTGCAGCCTTGTAGGGATTCGCAAAGTTGTGCTTGTACTCCTCGATCTTGGACTGGCGCATAGCGGCCTTGTCTTCGGCTTCGTCGATCTCCTTCTTGAAGATGATGTTTGCTGCACCTTCGGGGCCCATGACTGCGATTTCGGCAGTCGGCCATGCAAAGACCTGATCCGCTCCGAGATGGCGCGAGCACATGGCGATGTAGGCACCACCGTATGCCTTCCGGAGGATCACCGTAAGCTTGGGTACCGTCGCCTCGGAATAGGCATACAGGAGCTTGGCTCCATGACGGATGACACCGCCATGCTCCTGACCTACGCCAGGCAGATAGCCGGAGGTATCGGCAAAGGTGAGAAGCGGAATATTGAATGCATCGCAGAAGCGGATAAAACGGCTCGCCTTGTCCGAAGCGTTGATATCAAGGACGCCGGCAAGATACTTGGGCTGGTTGGCAATGATACCAACCGACCTTCCTCCGAGCCGTGCAAAACCGACGACGATGTTCTTTGCGTAACCCGCCTGGACCTCGAAGAAATCTCCGGAGTCCACCAGGCGTACGATAATGTCCCGGACATCATAGGGCTTGTTCGGCGAATCAGGCATGAGGTCAGCCAGGCTGTCATCGACCCGGCTGGGGTCGTCGCCGGTATCCACCACTGGAGGATCCTCGACATTGTTCTGCGGCAGAAAGGAAAGCAGTTTGCGGATCGCTTCGATGGTACTCTGCTCGTCCGGGAAGCGGAAATGCGCAACGCCCGATACTTCACAGTGGACCTTTGCACCGCCCAGGGCTTCCGCACTGACATCTTCTCCCGTCACTGCCTTGATGACCTGCGGCCCGGTGATGAACATGTTGCTGGTGCCTTCGGTCATGAAAACAAAATCGGTAAGCGCCGGCGAGTAGACGGCACCACCGGCACAGGGTCCCATGATGACAGAAATCTGGGGAACCACGCCGGATGCCAGCGTGTTGCGATAGAAGATATCGCCGTAGCCCGAAAGCGCATCGACACCTTCCTGAATGCGCGCGCCGCCGGAATCGTTGATCCCGATGCAGGGGCATCCGATTTTTACCGCCAGATCCATGATCTTGCAGATTTTTGCGGCATGCATCTCGCCCAGACTGCCACCGATGACCGTGAAATCCTGGGCAAACACGCAGACCGTACGTCCGTTGATCTGGCCATAGCCGGTCACTACACCTTCTCCCGGCGCATCGACCTTGTCCATTCCAAGGTCGGTCGCCCGATGCTCGACAAAGGTATCGAGCTCTACGAAGGTTCCGGGATCGAGCAGGACCTCGATCCGTTCACGGGCGGTCATCTTGCCTTTTTCGTGCTGTGCGGCAATCCGTTTGGGACCGCCGCCGGCAAGGATTTTCGCCCGCCGATCCTCAAGTTCCCTCAGCTTTTCGTCCATATGAACCATCCTTATTTCATTGCCTCCAGCGGGGAGGCTTCATTTCTCGTTAATGCCGGCAACAGAAGCCTATCTTATGCCCGTTCGCAGAGTTCAACCAGTACGCCGCCCGTCGCCTTGGGATGAATGAAGGCGATGCGGGCGCCGCCAGCCCCGTATCTTGGCTTCTCGTCTATAAGACGCACACCCTTGGCCTTGAGTTCTTCGAGCACTGCGTCGATATTGGAGACCCTGAATGCCAGATGGTGCACTCCCTGCCCTTTCGCCGCGATGAACTTGCCGATAGGGCCTTCCGGATCCGTTGACTGCAGAAGCTCGATTTCGGTGTCACCGACCGGCATGAAGGCAGTCTTGACCTTCTGTTCAGCAACCTCTTCCACCCCATGGAGCGGAAGTCCGAGGATGCCTTCCCATACGGGAAGCGCGCTGTCGATCGATTCGACTGCAATACCGATATGGTCAAGCTTGAGTGGATTCATGGGCAGCTCCTTCCTTGAATACTTCATGTAAAAGCGCCAATCCAGCGCTGTAGATATCTGTTTTGCGCGCAAGAACTTTTTTCGCAAGTTCCTGCGTTGTTCCTGCCGGCCCAGGCTGTTCGAGTATTATCGAAATTTCGTGCTGGACAAACTGGCGCAGTTGCCAGGAAATGGAATCGAGGCGTTTCTGCGCAAGTGCTCCGCTATTTTTCCACTCTTCGAAATGGGTCAGAATGGCCTGTGCGACCTGGGGCACTCCTTCTCCCGTTTCTGCAATGGTCTTGAGCACCGGCGGAAGGGCTGCTTCCGTGCCGGCCGTCCTTGGCACGAGCCCCGCGTGGTGCAGCATATCGGGCTCACGGGCAACGAGGGTGTCCGGTCCGCCTGCGGGAGCGTTTCCAGCCCTCAGCTGTGCCTGGGTTTCCAGCATGACCCTGATTTCGCGGACGACCTTGTCCGCACCGTCGCGGTCCGCTTTGTTGACTACAAAAATGTCGCCGATCTCCATGATGCCGGCCTTGATGACCTGAATGTCATCACCCAGTCCCGGTACCGAAACCAGCACCACAGTATCGGCAACCCGTACGATGTCGACCTCCGACTGCCCCACGCCAACGGTCTCGACCAGGACGATATCGTATCCTGCCGCATCGAGAACCCGGATGGCCGCATGCGTCGCGCTGGAAATGCCCCCCAGACTGCCTCTTGACGCAAGACTGCGGATAAAGACACCAGGATCGGTCGCATGCCCCTGCATGCGGAGGCGGTCTCCGAGAATGGCTCCCCCCGAGAAAGGACTCGAGGGATCGACAGCAAGCACACCGACTTTCTTGCGCATTTTGCGGAATTCGGCAATGAGCTTGTCGGCGAGTGTGCTCTTGCCGGCGCCCGGGGGCCCCGTAATGCCGACCACCTGCGCGTTGCCGGCATGATCCTTGAGCCGGTACAGGGCAGCAAAAGCCGCCCTGTCACCATTCTCGAGGTGGGTAATGAAGCGCGCCACTGCCCTGACATCTCCTTCAAGACAGCGACGTACCAATTCATTCATAAAACGATTTCCCTGCAGGTGTTTTGCGCGCTTTCTTCCGGCCTGCCATCAGACAAGCGGACGGCGGACATTGGCCCGGATGAACTCGATCGTCCTGGAAGTGGGTGTACCCGGTCCGAACACTTCCGCAATCCCCTTGGACTTGAGGAAGGGAATGTCCTCCTCCGGAATGACTCCGCCGCCAAAGACGAGAATGTCGTCCGCTCCCCGCTCTTTCAGAAGCTCCACGACGCGGGGGAAAAGATGGTTATGTGCTCCCGAGAGAATCGAAAGGCCGATTACGTCTACGTCTTCTTGGATGGCAGCGCTTACGATCTGTTCTGGAGTCTGGCGCAGGCCGGTATAGATAACCTCCATGCCTGCATCGCGAAGTGCGCGGGCAATGACTTTTGCACCGCGGTCATGGCCGTCGAGCCCGGGCTTGGCAATCAATACGCGTATTTTGCGTTCCATTTCGATCCCCCTGTTCAGAACATCACGTTGGGTTTGTATTCGCCAAACTCTTCGCGCAGTACGCCGCAGATTTCTCCGAGGGTCGCATAGGAGCGGACCGCATCCAGAATGGGCGGCATAAGGTTATCCGTCCCCCGTGAAGCATTCCTGAGCTTTTCGAGCGCGCTCTGAACCGCAGTCTGGTCGCGGGAAGCGCGCAGCTGTGCAAGCTTCTGTTTCTGACGCTCGCCTACTGCGGGATCGACACGGAGAAGTCCCTTGGGTGGATTTTCCTTGACCTGGAACTTGTTGAGCCCGACAATGATGCGTTCGCCTTTTTCGACATCCATCTGCCATGCATAGGCGGAATCCTGGATTTCCTGCTGGATATAGCCCTGTTCGATCGCCTTGACAGCTCCGCCGAGGTCGTCGATGCGCTTGATGTATTGCTGAACCTCTTTTTCGATCTGATCTGTCAGGCTTTCCACATAGTAGGAACCAGCCAGCGGATCGACCGTTTCGGCCACGCCGGATTCGTAGGCGATGATCTGCTGGGTGCGCAGTGCGATGCGGACTGACTCTTCGGTGGGCAGGGCGAGCGCTTCGTCACGCGAATTGGTATGGAGCGACTGGGTGCCGCCGAGTACTGCGGCGAGGGCCTGGAGAGTAACCCGGATGATGTTGTTGTCAGGCTGCTGGGCAGTGAGCGTCGAGCCTCCTGTCTGGGTATGGAAGCGGAGCATCCAGCTTTTGGGGTTTTTAGCACCAAAGCGGTCGCGCATGATATGGGCCCAGACGCGGCGTGCCGCGCGGAACTTCGCCACTTCTTCGAGCAGATCGTTGTGCGCATTGAAGAAGAAGGAAAGGCGCGGAGCGAATTCGTCCACATCGAGCCCTGCACGGATGGCGGCTTCCACATAGGCGATGCCGTCTGCAAGCGTGAAGGCTACTTCCTGGACCGCCGTCGCTCCTGCTTCCCTTATGTGATAGCCGCTTATGGAAATGGTATTCCAGTTCGGCACATTCTTTGAACAGTATTCAAAGATATCGGTAATCAGGCGCATGGATGGCTGGGGCGGGAAGATGTAGGTTCCGCGGGCGATATATTCCTTGAGGATGTCGTTCTGGATGGTCCCGTTAAGCTTGTCAGGCGTGATACCCTGCTTTTCAGCGACCGCAATGTACATGGCCAGAAGAACCGCCGCAGGCGCATTGATGGTCATGCTCGTCGAGACTTTGTCCAGCGGGATGCCGTTGAACAGAATCTCCATGTCGGCGAGCGAGTCGATCGCGACGCCCACTTTGCCAACTTCGCCCTCGGAAAGCGGATGGTCGGAATCGTAGCCAATCTGTGTAGGAAGGTCGAATGCAACCGAAAGCCCCGTCTGTCCCTGCTCGAGCAGGTATTTATAGCGGGCGTTCGATTCCTCTGCTGTTCCGAAGCCTGCATATTGCCGCATGGTCCAGAACCGGCCGCGATACATGGTCGGCTGGACTCCCCTCGTGAAGGGGAATTCGCCGGGAAGCCCCAGTTTTTCGAAGTAATCGGCATCTTTCTGGTCGAGCGGGGTATAGAGCCGGTTCACCGGCATGTTGGAACCGGTCACGAACTGTTTCTTGCGTTCCGGAAACTTCTCGTTCGCCTTTTCAACTTTGGCATTCCATGCCGCAACATTCTGTTCCAGCTTTTCGAAGTCAGTCATCACTTCCCTCCTTCGAGCTGTGCACGGGCTTCGGATGCCAGCGCAAGCCCCGCCTCCAAGGCCGCCAGGTTGAGTTCTTCGGTGCCCTTCGGAACTCGATGGCGGACTGCCTCTTTCAGCGACTGGGCCGAAGCTACCCCTGAAATGCCGCCGAGAACGCCCAGGGCGACCATGTTTGCCACCACTGCCTTTCCAAGCTTTTTCGATGCGGTTTCGAGAATGGGCAGCGTCACGGCCTTCACTGCCGGCGGCGGATCAAGCATCACGCTGGTATCCGCAATGATGAGTCCTTTTTTCATCCCGACCCCGTACGTTCGGTAGGCATCGTTGGTCAGGGCGAGAAGATAGTCCGGCTCTGTCGCCTTAGGATAATCAATATCGCCATCCGAAATTACCACTTCCGCCTTGCTCGAACCGCCTCGCGCTTCAGGGCCGTAGCTCTGTGTCTGAACCGCATTTTTTCCATCCTGGATCGACGCTTCGGCAAGGACTATCCCGGCCAGCAGGAGCCCCTGCCCACCAGATCCGCTCAGTCTGAATTCAACTCGCATCCTGGCTCTCCTTTGTTCCGGACATAGTTGGGGTTGGCACGCTGCACTTTTGCCATCATCTCGAAATAATTCTTTGTAAATTCAGGTCTTTCCGCCCTATGGAGCTCACCGATGAGGATTTTGCCTGCAAGCTTTTCGGGAGGCAGTGCCGCCGCAGCCTTGACATTCACCGTCTGGTCCTTGATCCAGTTGAGCGTCTCTACAGCGCCGCCCAGCTTGTTCTTGCGCCCAAAATAGGTGGGGCACTGCGTAAGCGCTTCGATAACTGAAAATCCCTGGTGCTGAAGGGCATTCTCGATGAGGGTCTGCAGGAGGGTTACGTGATAGCTGGTCGCCCGTGCCACATAGGTGGCGCCTGCTGCTTTTGCGAGCTCGCACAGGTCGAAGCTGTATTCAACGTTGCCATAGGGGGCGGTGGTTCCCAGCATGCTGTGGGGGGTCATGGGTGAATACTGACCGCTCGTCATGCCATAGATCGCGTTATTCATGACAATGGTAGTGATATCGATATTGCGTCGGGCAGCATGAATGAAATGATTGCCGCCGATTGCCGCGCAGTCGCCGTCGCCGGTCATGACAATGACTTTCAGGCGCGGACGGGCCAGCTTGACGCCAGTAGCGTAAGCAATGGCCCGCCCATGAGCAGTATGCAGGGTATCGAAATCGAGGTAGCCGACTGCCCGGCTCGAGCATCCTATGCCCGACACGAGCACGATGTTGTTCTTGTCCAATCCCAGTTTGTCGATCGCCCGCACGAGCGCTCCGGTAACCGTACCATGACCGCATCCGGGGCACCAGATATGAGGAAGTCTGTCCTGTCTGAAGTAGGATAGAAATTCAGCCATCAGAGTGCCTCCTTGATTGCCACATAGATTTCATCCGGGTGGAAGAGTTCGCCGTTGACTTTTCCGAGGCGGATGACCGGTTTGTTGCAGCCGGCTGAGCGCTCGACCTCAATTGCCAGCTGACCCAGATTCATTTCGGGTACGATGATCTTTCTGGCGCTTCCGATCAATTCTCTCACTTTTGCTGTCGGGAAGGGCCATATTGTCTTGAGCCTGAGCATGCCGACCTTGCGGCCTTCTGCACGGACGCGCCTGACAGCGGAGAGGGCAGCCATGGCGGAAGAACCGAAGGAGATGACCGCAATTTCGCAATCATCCAATCCTTCGGCCACAAAATCTGCCAGCTCATCCACCCGGTTTTCGATTTTGGCATTGAGCCTGCGCATGAGTCTGTCGGCGACAGCGGCCTTGCCCGAAGGAGCTCCCTTTTCGTCGTGGAAAAGACCGGTACAGTGCCAGCGGTATCCCGAACCGAAAGGAGCCATCAATGGTACGCCACCGTTGGGGTCAGCTTCATATGGCTTGTATCCAGCGGGGCTGGCCGGTTTGGGACGCTGAGGAATACGATAGCTCGATGGATCGGGCAGAACGACCTTTTCGCGCATGTGCCCTATGACTTCGTCTGTGAGTACGATGACGGGAACCCGGTATCGTTCCGAAAGCTCGAAGGCGCGGAAGGTGAGTTCATAGCACTCTTTTACATTGCCTGGGGCGAGGGCGATGACCGGATGGTCGCCATGGGTTCCCCAGCGAGCCTGCATGACATCTCCCTGTGCGGGGCTTGTCGGCATTCCGGTGGAAGGCCCGACTCGCTGGACATTGATGATCACCACAGGAATCTCGCAGAGGCTTGCATATCCGATGGCTTCCTGCATGAGAGAAAAACCGGGGCCCGATGTGGCAGTCATCGATTTTGCGCCGGTGAGCGATGCCCCTATGCATGCTGAAATCGAACCGATTTCATCTTCCATCTGGATGAATTTCCCGCCGACCATGGGCAGCTCTTCGGAGCACATTTCTGCAATTTCCGTCGAGGGCGTAATGGGATAGCCCGCGAAGAATTCCAGCCCTGCGGCGATGGCAGCCATCGTGCAGGCCTCATTCCCCTGCATTAAGCGAACTGACATGTCAGCCATGATGTGCCTCCGGTGGCAGACTGAGATCGACATTGTCTACATTGTTGCCTGCTTCGGTTTTTTCTTCGATCGGTTTTACCTCAATGGCAAAATCCGGACAGCGGTATTCGCACATGTGGCATCCGATGCAGATTTCAGGTCGCTCGGGAAAAACCTTTCCATTTTTGAGAACGAGCAGCTGCTTCGGGCAGAATGCTACGCAGATGCCGCATCCCTTGCAGTATTTTTCCCGGATTACATGAAAGAATCCTTTTTTCTGTTCGGCCATACCTGCACTCTTATGATGGTTTTGCCGTGCCTTAATCTGACAGATTGAAGGACATTTACCGAACCGCATGGCAATAAGCATTGCAAATGACGGGGGGTTCAGACCACGGCTTGCCTTCATTGTATAATTAATTCCCGATTTTGTCAAAATCTATCAAATTCAGCCAAAAGCATTTATACTGCCGATACTTGTCGGCTTAATGCATTTGGAGTACAAATAACTATCTTCCGTGGTCCTGCAGAATCGGGGACCGGAAGCGACGAAAGGAACAGATATGGCCAGATTTTTGAAAATCCGCGATGTAACCCTCCGTGACGGTCAGCAGTCACAATTTGCGACCCGGATGACAGGTCCGCAGGTGAAGGCTGTCCTTGAAGATTTCCGGGCCAGCCATTTCTACGCCATGGAAGTTTGGGGCGGCGCGGTTCCCGATTCAGTCATGCGATACCTCAACGAAGACCCATGGGAACGCCTTGCGATGATCAAGGCTGGCATCGGGGACAGCTCCAGGCTGACAGCCCTTTCCAGAGGCCGAAATCTCTTCGGCTACAATCCCTATCCCGATTCGGTCATCGAAGGATTCTGCCGGAACGCGGTCGCCACAGGCATCGATATCATGCGCATATTCGATGCCCTCAACGATATCGAAAACATGAAGTCCTCGATCAGGTTCGTCAAGGAAGCGGGCGGCATGGCCGACTGCGCCGTCTGCTATACCGTCGACCCGCATTTTCCTCTGCGCGACCGGATCGGTGCTCTATTCAGCGGCAAAAAGATCCCTCCTAAGATTTTTACCATCGACTATTTTGTGCGCAAGGCAAAAGAGCTAGCCTCTCTCGGCGCTGACATGATCACGATCAAGGACATGGCAGGGCTCATCGATCCTGCTACTGCCGCAGATCTGATCAAGGCGCTCAAGGATGCCCTGGACATCCCGGTCGACCTGCATACCCACTGCACCCCCGGTTTCGGTGTCGCAAGCCTCCTGGCCGCTATGGTCAACGGTGTTGACATTGTCGATACCGCGGTACTTTCGTTTTCGGGCGGCCCTGCAGCGCCAGCCTATGAAATCATCAGGATTTTTGCAGACAGGCTCGGCATCACGACCGATGTGGACAACGCGGCTGTTGCGCGTGTTGATCGCCGCCTGCGCACGATCCGTCAGGAGCTGGCAGACTACGATCAGTACAAGCGCATGCCCCCCGAACTCGATCTTTCGAAAGACAGCCTGCCGCCCTCTCTTTCCCGTCTCTTCGACGACGCCATCGAAGCGGCTGTCGGCGGAAAATACAACCGCGCCCTTTCGATCTGTCAGGAAATCGAGAAAGCCTTCAATTATCCCGAACCGGATGAAATCGTACGTCATGCCCAGATCCCCGGCGGCATGTACACCAACATGATGGCCCAGCTCAAGGAGGCGAAACTCGAACAGCATCTGGATGAGGTACTCAGAATCGTACCGCGGGTACGCCTCGACTGTGGTCTTCCCCCGCTGGTGACCCCAACAAGCCAGATCGTCGGCGTGCAGGCAGTCAATTGCGTCGTCAGCCTGCGGGCAGGGAAAGACATGTACGAAAATGTGTCGAAAAACTTCGAAGCCCTCATCCGCGGCGCCTACGGCAAGACTCCATGGCCGATCGACCCGGAATTCCGCTTCAAAATCTGCGGCACGAGAGAAGAAACACCCTATGATGTCAGCACATACAAGCCACAGCCGAATCCACCCGTACCCGAAGCGGGAGGCGTTCCTCTCGCCATGAACGAAAAAGAACAGCTTTTGCTCGAGCTGTTCCCCTCGGTTGCAGAAAAATTTCTCAAGAAGAAGCGCATCGAGGAATGGAAAGCGGCTCACCCGGGCGAAGCTATACCCCAGGCCCCATCAGCTGTCCCGGCATTGGCAGACCCCGCTCAGGCAGTTTCAGCCATTTCCGCATACGAACAGCCAGACTACGCACCAGATGACGGCGACTGGGGCTTCTCCTGGGATGAGGTTCCCGCCTGGGCGGGCTGGAATGATCAGGCAAAGGCTGATTAAATTATCCCTTGACCACGAGCAGAGGCCGTGAGCGGGCTACCGGCCTTGCCAGTCCCGCCCCCGCAAGGATCTCCGCTACGACATCGATATCCTTGTAGGCAGCAGGAGCTTCTTCGCAGGCGACCCTTCGGTCTGCTGCATAGAGCCCTATTCGCTCTTCGCGCATCTGCGCCATCAAGCCGTCGTAGCTTACCTGCTGTACTGCCGAATGCCGGCTCATTCTTCGGCCCGCTCCGTGCGCCACACTGCCGAAGCTCTCTTTCATCGCCTGTTCGGTACCGACCATGATGTAACTGCCGCGGAGCATGTCGCCTGGCAAAAGCACAGGGTGTCCGGATGCGAAGGCTCTCGTCGCTCCCTTCCGGTGCACCAGAAGCCGCCGCTTTTCGCCTTCGATCTCATGCAGTTCGAAGCGTGCGATGTTGTGGGAGACATCGTACAATATCTGCAGACCAAGCTCGTCCGCTGGTCTGCTGAACATATCCTGAAAGACTTCACGCACGGTATGGGTGATGAGCTGGCGATTGATCCATGCGAAATTGGCGGCTGAAGCCATTGCCGCCAGATAGTGGCCAGCAAGCGGATCCTTCAGCGGGATGCTGACAAAGTCGTGCTCATAGGCCATAAGTCCATAGCGGGCCATCGCCGGCCTCATGCGCGCGATGAAATCGGTCGCAATCTGATGGCCCAGCCCTCGGGAACCGGTATGGATCCAGATCAGAATCTGGTCTTCGAAAAGCCCGAAGGATGAAGCGGTGCTCCTATCGAAAATCCGGTCCACCCGGTCGATTTCCAGAAAATGGTTTCCCGCCCCAAGTGTCCCGAACTCTTCCCTTCCGCGCTCCAACGCTTCATCGCTGACTGCAGAGGCGTCAGCTTCCTCAAACATGCCGCGGTCTTCAACATGGTCAAGATCTGCCTCATCGGCAAAGCCATTCTCCCGGGCCCACTCGAGCCCCCGATTCATGGCCCGGCGCGCATCCTTCGCGGAGAACCTTATCCTACCTTTGGACCCGACTCCCGAGGGAACACGGGCGAACAGCTGTCTGCCAAGCTTCTCCAGATGGGGAACCAGGTCCTTCCCGCGCAGACGGGTAAGGATGACTCGAACTCCGCAATTGATGTCGAACCCCACGCCTCCGGGAGATACGACCCCCTCATCAACATCGAAGGCTGCGATACCTCCGATGGGAAAGGCGAAACCCTGATGGATGTCGGGCATGCCGATCGAACAGCGAAGGATGCCCGGCAGTTTTGCCATGTTCAGAAGCTGTTCGAGGGAACGGTCGGTGCGGAGTGCGGACAGGAGTTCTTCAGTTACATATACTCGCGCAGGCACCCGCATCCCTCCAACCGGAGGGATTTCGTAGAGAAATGGATTGAGTTTTCTGATCTCCATCCCGACCTCCTCTGCGGCATCCAGAGCTGCGAAAGCAGAGGCCCGGTGCACCCCTTGTCAGAGTGCAGAAATATGCTGCGCCGGCGGTATCCCAAGACGCTCCAGCATTCTGCGGTAGGCCTCTGCGCTTCCTGAAGTGATAATGTCGAGCACCGGCCCCCCGAACCCTGCTTCCGATGCCCCGGGAACAGCCTGCTCGATGCCGAGCTGCTCGAGCACCTGGTGCATCTGGAGCTCCGCAGGATCGATGAATCGAAGATCGGGGGCAGCGTGCTGGAATTCTTCCATCACGATCGGATAGTGCGTGCATCCGAGCACCACTGTCCGCACCTGCGGTTCCGCCCTCAACCTGGCAATCATATCGGCAATTTCGGCACGGATGGCATCCATATCCCATGGTTCGGCATCGATGAGCGCAGCGAGCCTGGAACTCGCCACACCATGGACGCTTACGTCCGGATTCAGGCGGCGTGCCAGTTTCTGATGCAGCCCTGAACTTATGGTAAAGGCAGTTCCGAAGAGACCCACATGCGTCTCGCCCAAGCCAGCGATCATGCGGGCCGCAGGACTGATGATATCCACCAGCGGAAACGAGCAGAGCGGTGCAAGCAGATCCGCCGTTGCTGATATCGTATTGCACGCTATGGCGACCGCAGCGACTTTGCTCTCTTCCAGAACATCGAGCATGCGCCTGGTGAGCTGGACGATTTCTCCGGAAGGCCTGTTGCCGTAAGGAACGTTTGCATTATCCCCGACATAGACGATATCGAGAGGTACCCGGGCCCGATTAAGCTGACGGACCAGCGTCAGCCCCCCCATGCCGCTGTCGATAATGCCGAGGCGTGGTACGCATGATGACTGTTTCATGCGCATTATAGAGACATGTTGAGCGTTTTCTGTCAATTGAGGGGCAGAAGTTCGAAGGCAACCGACACATTAACCTCAATTTCAAGCTGGCCCGGCGCTACGCTCGCTTCCGGGACAGCAGCCTTCATCATCATGACCCCTTCATAGGCTCTGCCCTGCGGGATGCTGTCGCGCACCGATACCGAATGCGGGAGCCCCACACGCACCCCAAGCACCTGCGCCGCAGATTCCGCCTTTCGTTTTGCATCGAGACATGCTTCCCCGATGAGGGCGAGAACCGCTGAGCTCATGTCCTTTTTCGAAAAATCCAGCGATTGAAGCCTGTTCGCCCCCGCACTCAGCGCCGTATCGATCAGGCTGGGAATGAGTTCGAGCTTTTCTATGACCGCCTCGAGCGTCGTTTCTGCCCGATAGCCGATAATGGTGTTCTGCTTATCCTGCTTGGTGCTGTAAACCGGCGAAATTCTGTATCTATCGGTTTTGATGAGTTTTTTATCGATGCCGGCATTTTGAAATGCGGTCACGATGGCCGAAGCTTTCGACGAGAGCGCAGTCTGCGCCTTCTGGGCAGAATCGGCTTGCAATTCTACGGCGAAGCGCAGTGTCGCCATATCGGGTTCCACATAGGCAATGGCAGAGCCCTGAACCTGAACGATTCTCATGTCCTGGGCTGCCTGAGCACCCGCCTGCATGCCTATGGCCGCAATGCAGACCAGCAGAAACAGATACTTCGCTTTCATCGTCCTTCCTCCGCAAAAAACGCGCGAACTGCGTCCGGCTCGAGACATGCCGCCTGGGTAGACACGAGGCCTTCGATCTGGTCCATCGCTTCTTTCGATTCATCTACCGGCAGCAGCATCCATACATGCATCATATACTCGTATTCATAATAGTCCAGCGGCACCCCGCGGGCTGCACACATGTTTCTGAATTTCCGGCAATCGGGAAGAAGGATGTCGCTGGTCCCGATGAAGAGGCTGAGCGGGGGCAGATTCCGCGCATCTCCATAGATCGGGCTTATCTCGGGGCGCCGGGGATTGGAATGCCCTGCCCATGCACGCCCTGCCTTGCGCAGTGAATCGGCATTCAGCATGGGATCCGATTCCTGGATTTCGGCAATCTGGGGATTTTCGAGCGTCACATCAAGCCAGGGGCTCAGCATGACGACCGAGGCAGGCAATTGAAGCCCGCGATCGCGCAGGGCCATTGCAAATCCGAGCGCCAGACCTCCGCCGGCAGAATCGCCCATGAGTACACTTTTCCCGAATGGAAGCATTGATCCGAGAACTGCATGCAGATCAAAGAGAAAACGATAAGCTTCTGCCCATGTATGGCTTGGCGCAAGCGGATAGTCGGGTGCAATGATGATACTGCCCGTCCTCTCTGCTAGACGCGCAAGAAAATTCCAATGCTGGCGCGTAAAGGTAAAAAGATAGGAACCGCCATGCAGATACAGGATGCTGTGCGCACAGACCTGTACTTTGGGAATCAGCGCATGCACGGGATATCCCGCGATCTTCAAACTGCGGACTTCCATGCGCGCACGCACATGGAGCGGGGGATTGGCTGACAGGATGCTCCGGGTGTACTGCCTTACCAGAAAATGAGGCATCTGGCCATTGCCTGAGGCGACAGACGCCCGGCGAAACACCTGCTGTACCAACAGGCTCCTGATGCTTGGAGGCTCTTTGTGAATGAATATCATCGGTTATCCTTGCAGGACCCGAAAAAACATTCATATGGCGCAAGCAGTCGATCGTAGGCGAGTTGGATAAAAAAGCCGAAACCGGGAGCGCTTCTCATACCGCGCTGACTGAAGGTATTGCGCACCAGCGCATTGATCAGCACTTCGAACAGATAGACATGATAATGCAGTTCGTCTTCCTTGCTGCGGTCGCTGAGACGTTCGGCTACGCGCCTGAAAGCGTATTCGTATCGCTCTTTGATGCTCTCGTCATGATAATAAGGCCGCAAATCCTTCATGAAGAGCAGACTGTAAATGTTCGGGTTCGTCTGCGAGAGTTCAAGCAGTTTCCATGCAATAATCTGGAATCCCTTCAAAGGGCAATCTCCAGAATCGAAATAGAGGGCCAGGTCCGACTGCATAGAAGCGAGGAAATTATTGAAAGCGAACACGATGGTCTCGCGGACCAGGTCGTCCTTGTTCGAAAAATAGTTGTAGAGAGTCATCGGAGAAACGCCCAGACGCGCGGCGAGCTTGCGAGTAGAAAAATTCTCGTAACCTTCGTGTTCGATCAGGGAAATTGCCTCTTCTATGATGCGCGTCTTGTCATCGAAAAAACGTTCTCTGCTCATAATCTGTCTTCATTGTCGTAGAGAGGTGGGATACATGTCAATAACGCGATTCATTCGCTGCACACATCACAGAAGGCCCCTCCGGTCGCTGACTGGAGGATTTCCACAGTCATCGGAACTCCCGTAGCATCGGTTCCTGCCGCGGGATAGATTCGATCCCATTTGCAGAGACTTCTGTCGATGAAAATCTCTATCCCTTCGACGCCGAAGGGACAGACACCTCCGGGCCTGAAGCCCGTGAGAGCAAAGGTTTCATCTGCGTCGGTCATCGACATTTTTTCGCCGCACAGTTCTTTCATTTTCTTTGAAGAAACGCGGGCATCCCCTGCGCAGACAAGCATCACGGCCCTTCCCGACTTGCCCTTGAAAAGCAGGGATTTTGCGATCTGTCCAGTCTGGACGCCAATCCGCTGGGCAGCGGTTTCGGCTGTAGGAGTTGAACCCGGCTCGAATTCCAACGCTTTCAATCCGAATCGATCGAGAACTGCTTGCACCTTTTCGGGAATCATGAGGATGATGATAACCATTTTCCTCATGAGCGTCAATGAATTGATCTATCTGCAGGGCAATGCCGTTTGCTTTTGGCACGATTTATCATTACTATTTTAGTATGAAATTCTACGTAACCGGGCTGGCAATTCTTGCCGTCATTGCCTTTATCGTGTTGGGAGCTTCAGTATCCAGAGCACAGAATGCGCCATCGCTGCCCGTTCAGGCTGGCGTGCCAATCTCTTCGATGCTGCCTGCATCTCCCCGTCCGACCAGTGCCGAGCTCTTCGCTTCGCTGAAAAAGCAGACTCTCCCTCCTGCGGGCAGGAGTGCTGAGGACGGCACCGCGCTCATACCCTGGAATTTTGGCACGCCGGTAGATCTGTCGAGAAAGGACCAGCTCGAATATGCGATTCTGGCTGGAGGCTGTTTCTGGTGTCTCGAGGCTGTCTTCGAGCTTGTGCCGGGGGTCAAGGATGTGATTTCGGGCTATTCCGGAGGCCAGGTGCTCCAGCCAAGCTACCACTCAGTTTCGACAGGAACAACAGGACATGCCGAAGCGGTTCTCATTCTCTATGACCCAAAGGAAATCAGCTATTCGGACTTGCTGGAAATCTTCTGGCACATTCACGACCCCACAACCAAAGACAGGCAGGGGTATGATATCGGCCCGCAATATCGTTCTGCAATTTTCTGGCTGGATGATGCTCAGAAGAAGGATGCGCTGGCATCGATCGCGGCTCAGCAGGCTTTCTGGCCTTCCCCCATCGTCACGGAGGTCCGGCACGCCGAAGCTTTCTGGCCCGCTGAGGAATACCACCAGGACTTCTACCGCAGCAATCCTGAATATGGCTATTGTCAGGTGATAATCACGCCCAAGGTTGAGAAAGTATTCGGGATTGAATGAAAAAAGGCTCCGGTTTCCCGGAGCCTTCTGCTTTGCGGCGAAGAGGACTTGAACCTCCATGCCTCTCGGCACTAGCACCTCAAGCTAGCGTGTCTACCAATTCCACCATCGCCGCACGCTGTGGGAGTTATATATACCGCCTCTGCGCAGAATGTCAAGCGGTATCCGGAATGTTTCTGCATTCGGCCTACATGGTTTCATAGATGCGCTGAACTTCGACACAGCGCCGCTGGGCAGGGTCGATTTTGAAGAGCGCCCCCATCAAAGCCGAAGGTCCTTCCGCAGTTTCCATCTTGAAGGGAATCTGGGTAAGAAAGCGCCGCACGCAGATATCGCCCTTCATGCCTATGACCGAATCGACCGGGCCGGTCATGCCCAGATCCGTAAGATAACCTGTTCCTTTTGGAAGAATCCGTTCATCCGCAGTCGGCACATGGGTATGTGTGCCCGCCACTGCGGCCGCCCGGCCATCCAGATAGAAGCCGAGCGCTTCCTTTTCCTCGGTCATTTCGGCATGGAAATCGACGACGAGGAAGGCTTCCGGATGTTCGCGCCCGGCCTGGGCGATCAGCTGATCGGCCCTGGCGAAGGGGCAGTCGATATCGTACATCTCCCGCCGCCCCTGAAGATTCATGACAAACCATCGAAACTTGCGCCCCTCGACCGCAATCGCGCCCTTCCCGGGCAGGCCTTTCGGGTAATTGGCAGGTCTCAGGAGCCTCTCTTCGGAATCGAGGAGGGGCAGGGCTTCCTTTCGCTCCCACACATGGTTTCCGCTCGTGATGACGTCCACGCCAAACGAGCGCATGGCTGTTATCTCTTCCTGACTGATGCCGAAGCCCTTCTGGGCATTCTCTCCGTTGGCTATCACGAGGTCTGCTTCGGTTTTCTTGATCAAAGAGGGCAGCAATGCAAAGAGCGCCCGAAGTCCGGGCGCTCCCACTACATCACCGATCATGAGCACATTGGCGGTTTCACAGCTCATCGCGCGTATTCCACTATCCTTGTTTCGCGAATAATGGTCACCTTGATTCTGCCCGGATAGCGCAAGTCCGACTCGATCTTCTTGGCGATATTCTTACACAGCTCCCTGGCTTCGTCATCGGACACCTGCTCGTTGTTTACGATAATGCGCAGTTCGCGGCCTGCCTGGATGGCAAAGGCCTTTTCGACACCGGCAAAGCTTTCCGCCACCGCTTCGAGATCCTCGAGCCGCTTGATGTAGTTGTCGAGGGTTTCGCGGCGTGCACCGGGGCGGGCAGCCGAAATGGCATCGGCGATTTGCACGATCACGCTTTCGGGACAGATCGGCTCGACATCGTTGTGGTGCGCGGCAATGGCATTGATGACGCGCGGGTCTTCGCCAAACTTGCGGGCGATTTCGGTGCCGATTTCGGTATGGTTCTTGTCGCTGTCCGTGACAATCCCCTTGCCGATGTCGTGCAGGAGGGCTCCGCGCTTGGCGATTTCGCGGTTAAGGCCGAGTTCCGCCGCCAGAAGGCCTGCAATGACCGCAACTTCCTTGGAATGCATGAGGACATTCTGTCCGTAGCTGGTCCGATAGTGGAGGCGCCCCAGAGCTCTTATGAGTTCAGGCGACATGTTGTGAAGGCCAAGGTCGAATACAACCTTTTCGCCTTCGTCGTAGAGCTTCTGGTTGATCTCTTTGGTGACTTTCTGCACCATCTCCTCGATGCGGGCCGGATGGATGCGCCCGTCCGCAATCAGCCGCTCCAGGGAAATCTTCGCAATTTCGCGCTGAATGGGGTCGAAGCACGAGATGACGACAGCTTCCGGCGTATCGTCGATGATGATGTCGACACCCGTAAGCGTCTCGAGTGTCCGGATATTGCGCCCTTCGCGGCCGATGATCCTTCCCTTCATTTCGTCCGAAGGCAGGCTGACCGACGAAACTGTCGATTCCGCCGTCGATTCAGTCGCAATCCGCTGGATCGTCGTGATGAGAATGTCTTTCGCCTTTTTCTCCGCTGTGAGCTGTGCTTCCTGGTCTATCTTGTTGATAAGCACCTGGGCGTCGCGCCGCGCTTCGTTTTCCATGCTCTGGATGATGAGCTTGCGCGCTTCTTCCGCAGTAAAGCCCGATATCCGCTCGAGCTCGGCCGCATAGCGCTCTTCCTGGCCAGCGAGATAGGCTTCCTTCTCGGCGATCGATTTTTCCCTGTTCTTGAGGTTGGCTTCGATGCGTTCGATGGCGGCGAGTTTCGCATCGAGATTTTCTTCTTTCTGGAGAACGCGCCGCTCGTATTTCTGGAGCTCGATTCTCCGTTCCCGGATTTCCCTCTCTTGCTGGTTTCGTTCTCGAATGATCTGATCTTTCGCTTCTACCAGGATCTCTTTTTTCTTGGCCTCCGCCTCTTTTATCGCATCCTGCAAAACACGCTCCGCTTCCCTTTCTGCGGAAGAGAGCTGAAATCTGGCATAAAGCCAGCGGATCATCCATCCCAGAATCAGACCGGCAAGAGGAAGGATGATGTACCACACCATGGGTGCCATGACTCCTCCCCTTCTTTTTTGTGTAAGATGCCGTCATTTTGATTATACCGATGGGTACGGCTTTGTCAAGTTAATGAAAAAATAACGAGATACGGTACTTGACGCAGATTTCTGGAAGGGTTACATTGAAAGTCTGAATAAGCGAGAACTGTGGAGGGATGATAGCCCTCCCCTGTTTTCAGACTGGAATTGGCTGTTTGATGCGTTGTTTTTCCTTTCGTAGCACCGGCCCGCACTTGGCGGCTGGCTCACGTGCCGGCTCTCTTCTTCGCGCAACTTTCGGAAAGACCGATAATAATCACAACAGATCAACGAATTCTCATCTGAAAGCTTCCGGGATGGCATTGTGCTTCCAGGGGATCGCTTCAGATCTGCCCTAGGCGGATCCAACCGGACGCTGTCGAGAGGATAGCGCCAAGATTCGAGGTTTTTCCGAAATGTCCAAGAAAATCTATGTCGGTAACATGAATTACAACACTTCTGAGCGCCAGCTCCAGGATCTCTTTGCCCAGTATGGCGAAGTCACGACCGTGAACATCATTGTCGACCGCTTCACCGGCAAGGCGAAGGGATTCGGTTTCGTCGAGATGGAGAGCGCAGAAGCCGCCGATGCCGCCATTGCGGCGCTCAACGGCCAGGAATTCATGGGAAGACAGCTCCGCGTGAATGAAGCGCAGGAGAAGCCCCGCTACGAAAGGGAAGACTCTGGCTACAGAAGCCGAAGATACTGAACCTTACACAATAGTGAAGTCCAGAGGGTCTGCACCATCAGCCGCCGGTGCGGACCCTCTTTCCTTTTTCTTCCAGAACTTTCACTACTTGCCTGAATCGTTCGGGCAGTGGCGCGACAAAAACTCTATAGTGCTGATCTGAGGGAAGCCTGATTTTCAGGCGGCGTGCATGCAGCATGAGCGTCGCCCCGGGAAAGAGGGTGTCTCTTTTCGCATAGAGAGGGTCGCCAAGAATGGGACAGCCAAGGTGGGCCATGTGTACCCTTAACTGGTGGGTGCGCCCTGTCCGCGGATACAGAAGCACGAGCGCATAGCGCTGGACGGAACCTTTTGCACCAATCTCCCAGATCGAGCGCACACGGTAGAGGGTAAGCGCGTGCTTGCCGCGGCCCTGGGGACTGACGGCGAATTTCTTGCGGTCGTGGGGACTGCGGGCAAGCCAGGTGTCGACAATGCCTTCCGGGGCGGGGGGAAGGCCCTTCAGAATAGCCACATATTCCTTTTTCGTCTCGCGGTCATGGAACTGGCGGGCGAGATATTCGTGGGCGGCGGGAGTGCGCGCCGTGATGATGACACCGGAAGTGTCTTTGTCCAGGCGGTGGACGATCCCACAGCGCGGGGGCGGCTCAGCGGAAGTGTCTTCGGAAGTGGCTGCAGAAGCGCCTGCGGTAAGAGCGGCCTTCTGCAACAGCCACAGCACCCCGTTGGCCAGGGTGCCGCTCCAGTTTCCCGCTGCGGGATGCGTTACCATGCCTTGCGCTTTGTCGAACACGAAGACATCCGCATCTTCATAAAGGATACTGAGTGCCAGCGATTCGGGCTGAATGACCTCCGATGGGGCATCGGTCCACTCGAGGCGCAGGCAATCGCCATGCTTTATCTTGTGAGACAGCTTCACTTGCCGGCCGTTGCAGAACAGCCTGGCATCGCGGGCCTTGAGCTGGGAACGGTTCATGATGGCGACGATTTCGGAGAGATATCTGTCGGCCCGCATGGGGGCCTCCGGCTCGGCCCGGCCTTCCCATATTCTGCTAGCCATGAAACATCCTATGCATTGTCGATCCAGCCGAGACCGGGTACGAGCCGCCTGGTGCCTGAAGTGTCGCCGGGAGCAGGCGCAGCCGGGCTGGATTCTGAATTCGGGTCTGCCAGCGGGGCTCCGCGAGATGCTTTTCGACGAGCATGGCCATGGATGCGTTCCCCATATTCGACGTTCCAGAGGAAAAGCCCGCAGGCTGGGGCCGTGGCTCCCGCTCTGCTCCTGTCTCTTGAAAGGAGCAGGTCTTGCATGAGCCTGCGCCCATGGTCGGGGTGTTCAGCCTGCCGTTCGAGTTCCAGCATGGTGCCGACCAGCGAGCGTACCTGACGCCACAGAAAGGCGTTACCTGCGATCTGGTACACCAGCGTTCCGCCTTCGAAGTACCAGACCGATTCATCGATGTGGCGCGAGCGCGATGGGCTCTTGTCCTGGGCAGAAGCGAATGTCGAAAAATCATGTTCGCCAAGAATTACCGAAGCCATCGCATTGAGGATGGCGATGCGGGGCATATGCGGGATGTAGTGCGCATAGCGCAGGCGGAAAGGGTCCGGCGTGCCGCCGCAGATGATGAAATAGCGATAGCGCCGCAGCGATGCGTCGAATCGTGCGTGAAAATCCGCAGGGCCTTCCTCTGAAGACAAGACGCGGACATCGCGGGGCAGAAGTTTGTTCAGGGCAAGCATAAAACGATCGGCAGGGATGGATGCGATGTCGGTAAAGAAGCCGACTGCCTGACCCATCGCATGGACGCCTGCGTCGGTCCGGCCAGCACCGGTGACCCGAATCTCATGCCCGTGCATTCTGGTGAGAGCCTTTTCGAGCTCTTCCTGAACGGAGCGGCCGTTCTTCTGTCTTTGCCAGCCTGAAAAATCGGTGCCGTCATAGGCGACTACCAGTCGTATCGCGCGTACCATAGTTTCATGCTTCCTTTTCGATGATCACGACTGCCACAGCATTGTCTCCTTCATGAGTCATCGAAAGATGAATGGTGCCTCCGCCTGCGCGTTCGAACGCGCGAAGGGCATTGCCTTCGAGTTTTATTTCCGGCCTGCCGTTCGCATCGTTGACAACCGCTACTTCCCTGAGCGCAAAATGAGCCATCCCCGTTCCGAGCGCCTTGCCGAAGGCTTCCTTGGCGGCAAAGCGCGCAGCCAGCGAGAGTGCCATGCCCTTGTTCCGAGACCTTGCGGTTTCGACTTCCAGAGGATGAAAGAAACGTTCGAGAATACCTGGATTGTTCATCCAGCGCCTCAGCCGGTCTACATGGACTATATCAATACCTATTCCTGCGATCATAGTGCTCCTTGTCGAATGCACGGCTCAGGGAAGAGCCGGCAGGTTGGGGGCTGCATTGCGCACCCGCACCGTCAGCACGAGGGGATCGTAAGCCTCTACATCGAAACCTTCAGGAACGACGGGAATTAGGGGCATCGTATACTGACCCGGCCTCGTAATGGCCTTGAAGTCAGCCTGGAGAAACACATATGGAGGCTGTGACGTATCCTGGCTCTTACGTGGAAGAAGTGTCAGTCTGCCGCTTGGCAGAGGGTCGGCCAGCACCATGAGCGGATCGAGATTGACCACGCGAATCTCCACATTTTCCAGGGTAAGGCGGCGCTCCTGCTTCTGGATGCGGGCGGTAAATCTCACGCTGGATGCATCGATCAAGGTTAGAAGCTCAGAAGGTTTCACGAGGGGCACAGTGAGGGAAAAGTCAGCAGTTTTTCCGCTCAGCTCGATGATGTCAGTCGAAATGTCCTTGGTCGAGGACACAAGCCCTGCCGGTCCTTCGATGCCGATTTCCGAAGGCATGATTTCATAGGAAACCAGCTCGTATCCAGGCTCGAGAAAGCCCTTGAATGTCGGGCTTACCGCAACCTTCTTCGCCGCAAGCCGCTCGAAGCCGATGGCGATCTCCGAAGGCTCTGCCCTGAGCTCGAGGGGATCGATATCCCTCGCTTCGCCCCTGCGCTCGAGTCTGACTGGCACACGGTGAATTCCCTCGGTCTGGTAGCGGGTAAAATCGAGGCTGGCGACGATATCCGATTCTCGAATCCGGTAGATCTGGTCGCGTTCGCCGCGAATGATCACACGCACGGTCTTGGGATATTCGGTGGAGGGCACGAAGCTTCTGCCCTGTGTGGTATTGAGGGGAATGGTAATGAAACGCTGATCGAGCCGGGTCAGGTTGTAGAGAAACATGATGAAAATGGCCAAGATGAGCGAAATGGCTTTGGCCGGCCAGTTGTCCAGAAGTTTCTTGATGCCCCACTCGCTACTCATTGTCCACCTCGACAACCCTGCCAATCCCTCTTGTCTCGGAAAGCAGTTTTTTCAGCCGGTCGGCAATTTCGTCCGGCTGTAGGTCGTAATACAGCTTCGAATCGTAGGCGAGCGATATGGCCCCTGTCTCTTCCGACACGATCAGCACTACGGCATCCGATTCTTCGGCAATGCCGAGCGCTGCCCTGTGGCGCGAACCAAAGGTCTTGCGGATGTCCTGCTGGTCCGAAAGCGGCAAAAAACAGCCCGCAGCAGCGAGTCTTCCGCTCACGATGATGGCAGCACCGTCATGGAGGGGGTTATCGTGCTCGAACAACGCGATGAGAAGGCTGGAAGAAATGACTGCATCAAGGGGGATGCCTCTTTCGATATAGGAAGAAAGCCCCACTTTTCTGGCTATGACGAAAAGCGCGCCTCTCTTCTTCCCGGAAAGGTAGACGGAAGCGCTGATCGCTGCATCGATCCAGGAGGTGCGTGCGGCAGTCTTCTGCTGGATGAGAGATTGTCGCCCGAGCTGGATGAAAATCCGCCTGAGTTCGGGCTGAAGGATGATCGCCATGCCCACCACGAAACCGGGGGCCAGTATGCTCATGAGCCAGGTGACGGTCGAAAGCTGAAGAAAAAAGGCGATGCCGTAGATGATGACGAGGATGAAAAGCCCGCGAATCAGGTAGACCGCTTCGGTCATGACCAGAAGCTGGTATGTCTTGTAGATGAGAAATGCGAGGATGGCCACATCGAGAACGGGCCGGACATAGGTAAGAAAGAAAGTGACCAGAGCTGCCGGCGTCATGATCGGTCTCCACCGGGCAGGCTCTGCGGATTCCATGCGGCGGAAAACACCCGCAGTGCGTCGCAGGTTTCAGGCACATCGTGCACTCTTAGAATGTCCGCCCCGTTGGCGAAGGCGGCGAGCGCGCCGCCAAGACTTCCGGCAAGACGCGCCTCGATCGGCTGGCCGGTCAGATCGCCTATCATGCGCTTGCGGGAAAGCCCGATCAGCACAGGAAAGCCCTCGATCTTGAGCCTGGAGATGCCCCTGATGAGCTGGAGATTGTGTTCGAGAGTCTTGCCGAATCCGATACCCGGATCGAAGATGATTGATTCGGGAGCAATGCCCGACTTGATGGCGCGCCTGGCAGCATCATGGAGAAACTGAATAACTTCCTCCAGACAATCGACATAGAATGGTGCAATCTGCATGGTCTGGGGAGTTCCCTGCATGTGCATGAGTACCACGCCGGCTCCATATCGAGCAATAACTTCCGCCATGCCGGGCCGCCTGAGCGCTTCGATATCGTTGATGATATCAGCTCCCGCCTCGAGGGCCGAGGCGGCAGTCTCCGGATGCCGGGTATCCACAGAAATGACCGCATCGCTTCTTGAGCGAAAACCCGCAATCACGGGCAGAAGGCGTGCCATTTCCTCGCCGGGAGACACTTCGAAGGAGCCTGGCCTTGTGGATTCCGCGCCGAAATCGATTATTGCGGCTCCTCGGGCTGCCATCTCCAGCGCGGTTTCGATCGCCTGTTCCGCTTCGATGCGCCGGCTCCCTTCGAAGAAGGAATCCGGTGTCACATTGACGATTCCCATTACAAGCGGCGTTCGGTCCAGAGAAAGCACCCGCCCCCGCGGAAGGCGCACCACTCGTTCAGGATGTTCTGACATAACGCACTCCCACAGGAGCATCGACGGCATAAAGCGACTCTATTGCATGCTCAATGCCCTCTGCATCGAGCCCTGCGCTTGCAAGGAGAGCCTCTCTCGGCGCCTGCGCCATGGGCCTTGTACCAAAACCGAGCATCCTGAACCTTGTCCGCAGGCCATGCCGAGCCGCAATGCCTGCCAGAGCCTCTCCATAGCCGCCCTGCACAACCCCATCTTCTACCGTCAGGACAATGTCATATTCACCCATAATATCAGCCAGAGCTTCTTCATCCAGCGGAGCAATGAAGCGCGCATTGTAGACATCTGCCAGGATATCCTTTTCTTCCAGCTGGAGCGCTGCCTGCAAAGCAGGATACACAAGCGGCCCCACCGCACAGATCAGCATCCGGGCGTCTGGAACATGGCGCACCAGAATTCCCCTGCCCGGAACGAGCGGTGCGGACATCATTGCAGCAGGAAAAGCACAGGGCACATAATCCTTGGGATAGCGCATCATACACGGCAGACCGAGAGAGGGATAGAGGCGCATGAACCTGTCGAGTTCCATGTCATCGGAAGGAGCAAAGATCACGAGATTCGGCATCGATTTGTAAAGAGGAATGTCATAGATGCCCTGGTGGGTTTCCCCATCCTCCCCTACGGCTCCGGCCCGGTCCAGGGCAAACAGAACGGGCAGTCTGGCAAGACACACATCCTGAAACACCTGGTCAACAGCGCGCTGCATGAAGGTAGAGTAGATCGCCACAACGGGAAGAAGCCCGCCCCGGGCCATTCCAGCGGCAAAAGTTACTGCATGCTGTTCGGCAATTCCGACATCGAAGACCCGCTCCGGCATGCGCTCCGCAAGGGCGGATACCCCCGTCCCCGAGGCCATAGCGGCAGTGATGGCAACAATACGCTTATCCTGCAAGGCCATTCGGATGAGCGATTCGGAAAAGGCTTTGGTGAAGCTTGGCGCAGAAGCGGCCGGCCGGTCGCTGCAGGAAGGGCTCAGTCCATGGAAGGCTTCTGGATCCACTTCGGCCCGGTCGAGTCCTTTTCCTTTCCTGGTGACGACATGCACCACTACGGGACGGTCAAGCTTTCGTACCTGCTCGAACACTGCAATCAGCGTGCCGAGATTGTGCCCGTCAATCGGTCCCACATACTCGAACCCGAATTCGCTGAAGAGGTTTTCCTTGAAAAAAAGCTGTTTGACCGCGTTTTTCGATCGGGTGACGTATTCAAACAGTACCTTGCCGAAACGGGGAATTCCAAGGATGGCATTGTCGATGCGCACTCTGATCGACTGATACCGCACGCTCGCCGAAAGCCGCGAAAGATAGCGCGACATGGAGCCGACCGAGCGGGAGATGGACATGCGGTTGTCGTTGAGCACCAGGATGAGCGGAAGCTGGAGGTGGCCTGCATTGCTCAGGCCCTCCATCGCCATGCCCGAGGTGAGGGTGCCGTCGCCGATGACCGCAATGACCCTTCCGGAAACTCCATTTCTTTTCCGGGCTTCAAGCAGACCCAGCGCTGCCGATATGGCGGTCGAAGAATGGCCGGTATCAAAAATGTCGTGCTGGCTTTCGTCATGCTTGGGAAAGCCCGAAATGCCCCCCGCGCGCCGGAGCGTATGGAAGCGCTGTGCCCTTCCCGTCAGCAGTTTGTGGGGATAGCACTGGTGCCCCACATCCCACACGATTGCGTCCGATGGCGAATCGAAAACCCTGTGCAGGGCTATCGTCGTTTCGACAATACCGAGATTCGAGGCCAGATGGCCTCCGTTCCTGCCAACTGTTTCGATAATTCTTGCGCGTATTTCTTTTGCCAGTTCCTTGAGCGTTCTTGCAGGAAGATTACGCAGATCGCCAGGACCAGCAATGCGATCGAGCAGTCCCATATGTTCCTACTGTATCATTGTTGAGCTATCGTTTCCAGTTCGTACCATGCTCCCCTCTTGTCACACTGAGCCATGCTGTACCATCATGACCTGCATGGACATCGACATCAAGACACTGCATCTCTGCAGGGAAATCGAATATTTCGACAGCGGGCTTGTGCCCGCCATCGATCCGGCTGTGCTCGCTTCTCATGCCCGGACAGCGGGCGAATGTCTGCTGGTATTCGACGATACGGCATTCATCGTCCAAACTGAGGACGGCCCCAGGCTGAACGGCATTCCGAGTGCCCACGCAGTATTCGCTGTTGAGGACCGGGCTTCCACCGAAGCCCGCGGCAGGATGCGCTTTGCGCTCGAAAAGGGAGACTATGCCTTTTTCCAGATTCGCTATCCGGCTGAAGGAGCAAGTCCCGAATGGACCCGCTCACTGCTCGAGGAATTCGTCCGCCAGCTTTGGTGGGAGCAGATCGCGTGCCGAGGTCCGTGGATGCTGAGGCTCGTCCCGGAGGACGGAGAGATCGCGTTCCAGACTCTGCGCCAGCTCGCGTAGAAGCTACTCAAGCACCGCGTAGATACGCCGCACTCCCGCGCTCGAAGACTGCTCCTTGATAATCTTGAAGCGGCCGAGCTCTCCGGTATGCGTGACATGAGGGCCGCCGCAGACTTCTTTCGAAAAGTCGCCAATCGTATAGACCTTGACCACCGGTTCGTACTTTTCACCGAACAGGGCAATGGCTCCAGATGCCTTCGCTTCCTCGAGCGGCATCATTGCCATGCTGACCGGAAGGTCGCGCACAATCTGCTCGTTCACGATGCTCTCGACTTGCTGAATCTGCTCCGGAGTCATCGGTGCAGGATGCGAAAAGTCGAAGCGCATGCGCTCTGCGTTGATATTGCTGCCCTTCTGGGCGACATGTTCCCCAAGTACAATGCGCAAGGCCCTGTGCAGAAGATGCGTCGCCGTGTGATAGCGGGTCGCGATTTCGGAATGGTCGGCCAGGCCGCCCTTGAACACCTGCTCGCTGCCTGCCCGCGAAAGCTCCTGATGCTTGCGGAAGGCTTCATCGAAACCTGCCCTGTCGACCGCCAGCCCATGCTCGCGGGCGAGTTCTTCCGTCAGCTCGATGGGAAAACCATAGGTATCGTACAGCCTGAATGCCAGCCGCCCCGGCATGATCTTTTCGGGATTGCGCAGAAGATTCGGCAGCATCTTTTCGAACTCATGCTCGCCCTTCTGCAGGGTCTCGAGGAATTTGCGCTCTTCGCGTTCAAGCTCTTCCAGAATTCTGGAACGGTTTTCCTCAAGCTCCGGATATGGCTCCCTATAGATGGAAATGACAGCTTCTGCAGGTTGTGAGAGGAAAATACCTTCGATGCCGAGCTTTCGGCCATGGCGTACTGCCCTGCGGATCAGGCGGCGAAGCACATAGCCCGCCCCGACATTCGAGGGGAGCACAGCCTTCGGATCTCCAAGGATAAAGGTTGCTGCGCGCACATGGTCCGCGACAATGCGGAAACTGCGGTCGATTTCGGGATCGTTGCCGGAATCGCCATAGGTCTTTCCGGTGATGGATTCGAGGACTGCCAGAATCGGCGTAAAGGCTTCGGTTTCGTACACCGTTTTCTTGCCCTGGAGCATGGCTACCGTTCGCTCGATACCCATGCCAGTGTCCACGCAGGGGTGGGCGAGCGGCTCATAGGTGCCGTCCGATTTCTTGTTGTACTGCATGAACACGTCGTTCCAGACCTCGAAGTACTTGCCGCAGTGACAGCCGGGCCGGCAATCGGGACCGCAGGCGGGTTTTCCTGTATCTACGAACATTTCCGTATCCGGGCCGCAGGGGCCGGTTTCGCCGGCCGGGCCCCACCAGTTGTCCTCGCGCGGCAGGTAGTGGATGCGTTCATCAGGAATACCGAGCGAGCGCCATATTTCGGCACTCTCCTCGTCCCTGGGCACAGATTCGTCGCCCGCAAAGACCGTTACTGAAAGCTTCTCTGGTGGAATGCCGAGATAGTCCTGACCGGTGAGAAATTCATACGACCAGCGGATAGCTTCTTTCTTGAAATAGTCGCCGAGCGACCAGTTGCCGAGCATCTCGAAAAAGGTGAGGTGGCTTGGATCCCCCACCGCATCGATGTCGCCGGTGCGGATGCACTTCTGATAATCGGTAAGGCGCTTCCCTGCCGGATGCGGCTCGCCGAGCAGGTACGGCACGAGCGGATGCATGCCAGCCGTAGTAAAAAGCACCGTAGGATCGTTCTCGGGGATGAGCGACTTGCCGCTGATCTCCGCATGACCGCGGGCTTTGAAGAATTCAATGTATTTTCTGCGCAGTTCGTGGATTGTAATCATAGCGGGGCAAGTGTAGCGAAAAGCGCCGCTGGTGGTCAACCTGGACAGCGCTCAGCCTTGATGAATGAACATTCATTCATTATAATTAAGATTGAGGAGCATGCCATGCAAGTACTGGTTACCGGTGGATTTGGAAATGTTGGAATCAGCACGGTAAACGCCCTGCTTTCGGCAGGCCATCGCGTATGCATCTTCGAGCATCCATCCGCCAAAAAGCGCAGTTCGAAGCGCCTGAGGATGCTGCAAGCCCAGTATGCAAGCCGGTTCATGGTCTTCTATGGTGATATCACCGATGCGCAGGCGCTTGCGTCCGCGCTTGCGGAAGGCTTCTGCTTCGACCGCCCAGCCAGCTCCCCTGAATCCGAACTGCCGCAGGCTGGGGATGGATTCGCGGTCGTGCACCTTGCGGGGGTCATTCCTCCGCTTACCGACAGGATTCCAGACCTCGCAGAACGCATCAATGTCGGAGGTACCCGCGCCCTCATCTCGGCCTGCCGCACATTGCCGGAATCTGCGCGCATCGTATTCGCCTCGAGCATCGCTCTTTATGGCGATCGTCTCACCAGCCCCTGGATATCGGTTTCCGATCCCCTTCAGCCGAACGATCCCTACAGCCTCTCAAAACAGACATGCGAAGCGCTTATTATGGAAAGCGGCCTCGAATGGACTATCCTTCGGCTGTCCTATGTGGTTTCCAGCGACTGGCTGCCATTCGACCGAATGATGTTCGAAGTGCCTCCCCAGACGCGGCTCGAGGTTGTTCACACCGAAGATGCCGGAAGAGCTTTCGCCTCCGCGTGCAGTGAAGCATCCGCTGCAGGCAGGATATTCAACATCGGCGGCGGTCCTGCATGCCGAACCACCTACAGGGCATACCTGGACCGGCTCATGCGTTGTTTCGGGCTGGGTAATTCTTCATTCCTTCCAGACGAACTCTTTGCAAAAGGACGCTTCCACTGCGGCTGGTTCGCCGATTCGGACGAGGCCGAAAAGGTACTGCGTTTCAGAAGCAAGACGCTCGAAGATTATTATTCGGAAGTGCAATGGCGGACTCGATTTCTCAGGCCTGCTCTCAGCCTCGCGGGATGGACGGCCAGGCCATGGATTCGGTCTCTCAGCCCTTACCGGGCAAAGAAATCCCCAGCGCGTTCTCCCCAGTTTGTCTGAGAAATCGCTGGATATCGCCGGTACTGATCTCGATGCCGGTTAGCGGGGCGAGAGCCAGTGTCTCCAGTGCGCCAAGCAGAAGTACCATGATTCCCGTATGAAACAGCTTCGGATCCGCAGTTGCCTGTGCACTGCCTGGACCGGCGCATTGGGAAACAAGCGAGATGACAAGATTGGTCAGGTAATCGAGTTTCTCCCTGAGCTTTGCACTGGCTCCAGCTTCTCCCAGCAAGAGCATGATGAGGTGTACATCGCTGAAGAGGCGGGGGAGTGCTTCATCCATGAAAAAATTAAGAATTCCCCTGGCTGTTTCGGATGCAGGCCTGCCCGCCGAATGTGTCCGCCTTGCCTGAATGCCTTCTTCGAGCCATTCGCGGTATTCGTTCCAGCCTTCTTCGATGATGGTTTCCACCAGTGCCTGCTTTGAATCGAAATAGGTATAGATGCTGCCAACCGGAATTTCGGCTGCTACAGCAATTTCACCCATGGAAATTCCCATGCCTTCAAGCGCAAAGAGGCGTTTGGCGGTTTCGAGAATGTGCTGACGCTTTTCTTCCGGTCGTGCTCTGGCCATTCTGTCATTCTCCAGCAGTTTCTTCGAATACGCCTCGAGCCTTGTTCTTGCGGACCCTGTCCCAGTGGAACACGCGTCCGTTCATGACAATGTAGACGCCCGGTGGAAGAAGCTGAACTGCGGCAAATGCAGATCCGAAATTGAAGAGGGCGTCTGAATCCAGGATCTTGTAAGGGATCATCGCGCCGGTAAGCACAATGGTCTTCTGCAGTCCACTCTTGCCGATGAGCCGCGCAGTTTCGGACATGGTATCGGTTCCATGAGTGATAATGATGCGCGATTCTTCGGCCTTTTCGCATGCAGCGAGGACGGAAAGCCTGTTTTCGTCCTGCATGTACAGGCTGTCGACGAGCTGATTTATTTCGATTTCCACAGGAACAGACACACGTGCCCGCTTGAGTATCTCGGGCAGGTGCGTGTCGGCAAAGGTTAATTCACCTCTGATTTCATCATAATGCTTGTCGAATGTGCCGCCGGTTACGATAATCCTGATGCGTTCGCTGTTCATGGTCATTGAGGATATCATATTGTCGGTCGATTTTCCAGTATGATTTCTAGGAGTTATCTTTTATTTTATAATTTTTTTTATTATTGAATATTATGCCAACTTTATTTTGCAGGCCTTGACACGATGAGAAAATGCATCGAAAATACATGACAGTTCATGGCACATTGCGTTTTAGTGTGCCAATCGTTTCGATGGAGGAATTTCCATAGTGCATATTACGAAAAGCCAGATTCAGCATTTCAGAAAAAATGCGTCGAGGCTTGTCATTGCGGCTTCTTTCTGCATTGCGTCTTTTTTCATGATTTCGTCAGCAGCTGCGTTATTCGATCCATATGCGTCTGGAAAATTCATAAAATCAGATTCAAGCCTCATGTTCAAGGCTAAAATAAAATATGCAACATCAATAGACGATCCTATTTCGAGATTGTATATTAACGAAAAAACCAGAGACCAGGTCATACGTTTTTTTTCTGCTATTACCAATTCGGAGCATGTTGCGCGCGCCATACTCGACAGCTCCATTCAGCATGAAGTACGCCCGAGTCTCGCTTTTGCCATCGCATGGGTAGAAAGCCGCTATAATCCGCGCGCTCGATCCATCAATTCGAGCGGCTCCACGAACAGGGGGCTCTTCCAGCTCAATTCGTCGGTATTCGAGGCGCGGAGCGAAAAGGAACTGTTCGATCCTTTTAAAAATGCCCTTCTGGGAATTGCGCACCTGAAGGAATACATGACCGTAAGCGACGATGAATTCACCGCGCTGGCAGCCTACAATGCCGGCCTGAGCCGCATCAGCGACAAGGGCGTGCCCGGCATGACCTTCGCGTATATTTCCGAAATCTCGAAAATGGAACAGCGTATTTTGAATTTTTTCAGCGCCTGTACAGCTCTCAACGCATCGCTGTAGCAAGGCCGGCTATCCGGCCGCGCATCAGATTCAGAACTCGATCCCCCTGACAATCATCGAAATCGCTTCTCGCAGACCCGTTGCCTCTGTCCTGCCAAGAACCACCAGTCTGAATACCGCCGCTTCCACCAGGGCAAAGAATGTTTCGACGGTCGCCTTCACGGAGGTGTCGGGCTTGAATTCCCCTCGATTCTTCCCTTCGATGATGATATCGGCCAGAATGTGCCGCATGCGGACAATACGGCGCCGCACCTTTTCGTCCGGGTCGCCCCCGCTCGCCTTCAATCTGAGCAGATAATCAAGCACAACCGACAGCAGTTTGAGCTCATGTTCGCAGGATTCTACCAACAGGTCACCGATTCTGAGCATTTTTTCCCCACTGCGAAGGTCGGTCCTGCGTGCAACCTCGCTGATGACCGATTCGAGCTCTCGGAGAAAACGTTTGAGGCTTTCGGCAAATATCTGCTTCTTGTTTTCGAAATAGAGATAGAGTATGGTCCTGGTGATGCCGCAGCGTTCCGCGATCTTCTGGAACGTTGTGTCCTCATACCCCTCTTCTATAAAGACATCGAGAGCCTTTTCCAGTATTTCCTGCTTTCGCTTTTCATGTGCGACTGGGCCTGACAATCTGACCTCCTGTGTCGTTCTGTGATTATATCAGAATCCATGGAATTCGTATACCATTTGTTGCCCGCGTGTTCATTTCCGGATATAGTTCTCTCAGGAGCAAACCAATGGCATTGCAGATCACTCGGTCGCTGCGGTCCCCCAATTCGCCGCCGCGTCAGCTCTGGCTTCCCTGCGGCGCGATTGCCATTCCCGATGCCTATTCGGCGCGCATCATCGCAGAGCGCCTGAACCTTCCCGCTGCCGAACTGCGGGCACTTTCGCTCATCGACGAAGCCATGCGCGTCGTCATGGATGCCTATTGCAGACAGACCGGGCTTTCCCTGATCGATGCAGCGGACAGGGCTGCTCCCAGCTTACGGGAAAAAGAGGAAATGCGCCTGGTGCTCACTGCCCTTGTCGAAGAATTCCCCGCCCCTGCCGTGTTCGATGGACTTGCGGAGCCCGGCGACTGGCTCGAAGCGGAAGCGGCCACAAACCGCGAAACCGCACTCGAACAGCTTCTGCTCATCCGCCTCTTCAACGAAAATCCCGCCTGTGCTCCCTACCGCAGGCTTTTTGATGACGGCATGCGGGAAGAGGCGGCGCTTCCCGGCACCCTGGCTGCCAGGACCCCCTACCATGAGGTATTCAACCGCCTGGAAGCAGTGCTGAAAGGTCTGCCGGCCATCAAGACACCAGAAGGATCAAGTATCGACCTTGTAACTTTCCTGCGGGAGCCGGCACGACGCGCACCCCGTTCGCTCAAGGATCAGCTTGCGTGGATCGCTGAGCACTGGGGCGCTCTGCTGGGGGACTTCCGCCTGACACTGCTTTCCGGCATTGACATGATCAACGAAGAGCAGGCGCCGCGCTTTCCGCCGGGGCCAGGGCCGGCACAGGCCTATTCCTACCGCAGTCTGCGGCACGAATACGAAAAATTCAGTCCCGACCGCTCGTGGATGCCTTCACTCGTACTGCTCGCCAAGAACGCACTCGTATGGCTGCACCAGCTTTCGCGCACCTATGGCCGGCCGATTACGCGTCTCGACGAGATTCCCGAAGAGGAACTGGTTACCATTGCCGAGCGGGGAATCAACGGGTTGTGGCTCATCGGCATCTGGGAGCGAAGCCCTGCAAGCGAAAAGATTAAAAAGCTCTGCGGTAATCCGGATGCCGCAGCTTCGGCCTATTCGCTCTTCGATTACGAAATCAGCCCTGAACTGGGCGGCTGGGAGGCTCTCGACCGCTTCCGGGAGCAGTGCAGGCAGTATGGCATCCGGCTTGCGGCCGACATGGTGCCCAATCATACCGGCATCGATTCACGCTGGGTGCGGGAAAGGCCCGATCTCTTCATCAGTCTGCCTCACTGCCCATTCCCCTCCTACACCTTCAACGGCCCCGATCTGTCCAGCGATCCCACCATCGGAATCTGGCTCGAAGACCATTACTACAGCCGCACGGACGCAGCCGTCGTGTTCAAGCGGCTCGACCGCCGTACAGGCGATATCCGCTACATCTATCACGGTAACGACGGCACCAGCATGCCCTGGAACGACACTGCCCAGATAGATTTCCTTAATCCGGCTGCAAGGCAGGCCGTCATGGAACGCATCCTCCATGTGGCTCAGCATTTCAGCATCATACGCTTCGACGCTGCCATGGTGCTCGCCAAACAGCACATCCGCAGGCTGTGGTATCCAGCTCCCGGTGCGGGCGGGGCGATTCCATCCCGCTCCGAGCACGCCATGAGCGATGAAGCCTTCGACAGGGCCATGCCGAACGAATTCTGGCGCGAAGTAGTGGATCTCTGCGCGCAGAAAGCACCCGATACGCTTCTGCTGGCAGAGGCGTTCTGGCTCATGGAAGGCTATTTCGTACGGACACTGGGCATGCACCGCGTCTACAATTCGGCCTTCATGAACATGCTCAAAGAAGAAAAGAACTCCCTCTACCGGCTCACCATAAAGAATACCATGGAGTTCGACCGCGACATTCTGAAACGCTTCGTCAATTTTCTCAGCAACCCCGACGAAGAGACCGCGGTGGGCCAGTTCGGCAAGGGAGACAAGTATTTCGGCGTCTGCACGCTCCTGGCGACCATGCCTGGCCTGCCAATGATTGCCCACGGCCAGATAGAGGGCTTTACCGAAAAATACGGAATGGAGTTCAAGCGCTCCTATCGCGACGAGACCCCGGACAGAGACTTCATCGCACGACATGAGCGGGAAATATTCCCTCTTCTTCGCATGCGTCCCCTGTTCGCCGAAGTAGAGCATTTCTATCTGTTCGATTTCGTCAGGTCTGACGGCGCTGTCGACGAAAACGTATTCGCCTACAGTAACGGACTTGGCCAGCAGAGAGCCCTTGTATTCTACAACAACCACTGGGAGCGCACATCGGGGAAAATCCACACTTCATGCGCCTTCACCGTCAAACTGCCCGACAATCGGAAGCATCTTGAGACTGTTTCCCTCGCGCGGGCACTGGGGATTGATCCTTCTCCCGGCAATTTTGTCATCATGCATGAAATTCGTTCAGGGCTCTGGCATATCTACCGGAGCGAGGATATTGCGGCTGCCGGGCTTTCGGTTTCGCTGGAGGGCTATCAGAACAAGGTCTATCTCGACATCTGCAACGTTCATGACACCGAAGGCCGATATGCCCGCCTCTACGAGATATTTGGTTCCCGCGGAATCGCGGATCTCGACGATGCGCTTCTGGAAGCGGACCAGCCGGACCTCTACCGGGCGCTGTACAATGCGCTCTCCAGCCTGGACGGGATCGAAAGCGCGCAGGAGCTCTCCAGGCAAGAGGCGATCGAACGCGCAGCCATTTTTGCCGAAATGTTCTTTGCACGCCTGTGCACTACCGCAGGAAGCGAATTCCCCCATCCTGCACCGCGCGCAGCCGCGATAGGACGAGCAATATCGTGGCTCGAGATGGTGCTGTCCTTCCTGTATCCATCGGAAACAAAGCCGGCTGGCCTGAGTGTGCCCGAAAACCGGCTCATCCATCTTGTCTATGCCTTTGTCGAAGGGCTTCTGCGGGCGCTCTCGGAAGACGGCCTGCGCAGCGAAATCCGCCATGTGGTCGAGGAATACCGCATTGCCCGCAAGCTTCGGGAATTTGCCAGCCGAAGGGGAAGAGCTGCTTCGTTCAGGTATGCAGGAGACCTGGATGCGGCCGCATGTGCTGAAATAGCCATCGCATGGGCGCTCCACTGTGTTCAAGAACGGGAAAAGGGGAATTCCCTTTTCATGCTGAACGAAGAGGTTCCGCCTGCGGGATCCGAAGGTGAAGCAGCTGTCCACATTGCAAGCGGATTCTTCAAAGATCCCCTTCTGCGCGAGGCCTTGTGGGTAAACCGCTACCGGGGAACAGAATATTTCAACAGGGAGCGTATCGCTTTTCTTCTCGACATGCTCCCGGACTTTGCCAGGATCGCCAGCATTGACCAGAATCATCCCGCGGGGCGGCCAGAGCTGGCCTCGTTCTGGGGTCGAGTCGCTTCACTTATCGGCAACGAAACAGAAGAAGCGGGCTATCGCACCGAAGATCTCATTCTTAGGTTGAAAGGAAGCGTGTGAGCCTTTCGTCGATTGCCATGACGCCATCAGCACTGCGCACTGAACGCTTCGAACGGCTCTTGCATTCACCCCTCGGAATCGACCTGTGCTACTGGCTCGAAAGGCCTGACACGCTTCTGGTATTTCCCTCTCAGGATGCTGCAGACTCCTGGGCCTGGGCGCTTGTGCAGTCGGGCGCCCGCAAGGCAGTACCGCTCGACCGCTTCCTCGGCAGGGAAGCCTTTCTGGAGCTCTGTCTGCCGGATGCCGTTCGAGCCGAGCGTACGCTTGCACGGAGTGCCGACCGCTGGCTCTGGGCTGCATCGATCGTCGTGCGCCAATTGCAGAAACCGTTTCTGCGCCGGGTACTTTCCGACAGCTTTCCTGCATCCCTCGCGGCTGCAGCCCGAATTGCGCACCTTGTGCCGGCACTTGCAACTGTCAGCGCCGCACATGAAAGAGGCGCGTTCCATCCAGGTGTACTTCAGACCTCCGCCCTGCAGGAAGAGGCCGAAGAATTGCTCGACCTTGCAGACAAGTATCGCGACTATCTTGCCGCGCACAGCCTGGTGGATCCGCTTTTCAGCGCCCTCAGTCTCAGAAGCGGCCTCAGCGCCCGGATCTATGGCCTGGCACCAGGCGAGCTTCATCCCAAAGAAATAGAGGGGCATATCTCCTGGTTTGACTGCGCAGTTTCCGGTTCGGCGCCGCTTGTCGCACGCGCGGGCGGCGCAACTGGTCAGCAATCGTCTACCCAGGAATGCCGCATGTTCGAGACTGCAGTGGACGAAATCGAATGGGCACTGGGCTCGGCAGCAAGAGACATGGCCCGAGGGCTCGAACCTTCGGACATTGCCATTTCCATGTGCGGACTTAACCCCGAAAAAGCTGCCTGGATTCGCCAGATCTCGGCAGAATGCGGCATCCCGGTAAACATAAGGCTCGGCACTCCCCTGCTTTCGAGCACCTTCGGAAGGTTCCTCAGCGCCATCGCTGACGCTGGCCGCGGGGGCCTTTCCCTGCGGACCATTGACAGGCTTGTTTCGTTCAAGTTCCTTACCGCAGTGAATCCGGCAGAATGGAATGAGCTGAGCCATACTGCCCGTTCGGCCCATATACCCTGGCTCTCTCCGGACAGAGACTATGTCGAGCACCTCTGGATCGAATCGATTAAGACGGGGCTCTGCAGTTCCGAGACTGCAGCTCTGTACCGGACATTCACACATGACATTGCGGAACTTGCCTCGCAGACAAGCTGGACCGGCCTCTACCGGTGCCTGCTTTCTTTCATGGAGCGATGGACCAGCACCAGCGCCCTGAGCGCCGATGCCACGACCGACCGCTCCCTCCGGCTTGCACTGGACGAACTCCAAGGCTTTTCCGGCAGAGATAATTCGCTGGAGTCTGCTTCGGATGCACCCTCTCTGTTCGACTTCTACCTTGCCTATCTGGGTTCGAAGCGTTACATCCCGTCAGCCCGCGGCAATGAAGTGTGCGTATTCGATTTCGGAACGACTCCGGGGCTGGCCGCCCTTTCGCACTATATCCTTGGCGCTTCCCAGCAAGGGTTGTCGTTCTATCAGACAGCTCCCTTAGGAATCCCAAGGGCGCTCGCGGATCTGCTGGACAGAGCTGTGCCAGCAGGCTTGCCTGTGGAAGGCGAAACGCCGTCCCTGCCATCGGATGGCACGGCACAGGCTATGCTGATGTTCCATGCTCAGGGGCTGGCTTTTTTCAGTTTCGCAGCGGAAGGATTCGAGGGGTCGGAATCGGCTCCTCCAGTGTTTGGAAATGCGATCATCCCTGCGGGCGAAGAAGAACAGGAAATCCTCAATACGATTCCCCGCCGCGCCGAGATGGCGCTCTGGACTGCCGCGGGCGACGGAGCTTCGTCGGGCCTGAGCCCGTCAGTGGACTCGACCCCTTCCACGGGCTGGAATCCCGACCGAGGAAAAAGGCTCACTGCCAGCCAGAAAGCGCGATTCAATGAAGCATTCAGCCGCGAGAATGCCCATCTGCGTCTTCCCGCACAGCACTACTTCATCCCGCCCCCCCTGAGCGCCCCGACAGCACTGCGCTTTCTAACGAACGCCGGCTGTTTGGCGGACCCTGATTCAGCCGTCAGCGGCTCAACAAGACCCATCTGGCTTGTATTCAGCCCCCATTCGCTCAAGGACAGGGCCGAATGCGCCTTTCGCTGGTTTGCCCGCCGGCTCGGTCTTGAAGACACTGCAGACCGCGACGATACCAATCTCATTATCGGAGAATTCCTGCACCGGCTCTACCGCGCGGTAACGGAAGCCCTGCCCGATACCGGGCCTGCAGGTGAAGCCGAATTCTCTGCTGCATTCGACACCGTACTACGCCCTGTATCCGAATCGCTCTATCGGGAAAGAGGTCCGGGCATCAGGCCGATACTCAGAGCCGCAACGCGAAAGGCCCGGCACAGGCTCTATCTTCTCCGGGAATTCGAGCGTGCACTCTGTGCGGGCTATCAGCGCGCGGGTTTCGAAGTCAGGCTCCGCCATAGCTTCGAAACAGCGCATTCCCTGCTCGAGGGGAGAGCCGACTGCCTGTTCCGCCGCATCGATCCTTCAACCGGACAAACTGCATTCATTCTCATCGATTATAAAAAGCGCGGTATTCCGAAGCCTTCGGACATGCGGATTGAGCCAGTACCTCCGGAATACGCTGCTTTTCAGAAAGCCCGGCCAGCCCAGCCGTCGGTACGCGAACTACAGGTCCCGGCCTATGCGCTTTTGCTTGAACAGGAGGGAGGCCTTGTAGAGGGAGCGCTGTACTGGTCGATAGAGAAGGCTGAAGGAACCGCCTATATCCGTCCCCCCGCCGTACCGGAGGCTTACCGCCTTGCTTCTGCATTCGAGCATGAAGGCAATACTGCAGAGGTCCGCTCGGAACTGCAGGCGATGCTTGTCCGCGCCTCGGAAGCCGTTGCCGGATATCGGCTTCTGGATCCGGCGGGCCGGCGCGAATTCTGCAAAGACTGCAATGCCAGACCGCTCTGCAGGTACTGGTATTTCCTGGAGTTGCCATGAGCCGTTCTCCGCGCTGGAAATCGCCCTTCGATCTGATCGAGGGACTCGACGAAGCACAGAAGTTGGCAGCCAAAACCGAAGCTACTGCAGTCGTCACCGCAGGAGCCGGTGCCGGCAAGACCCGCACCCTTGTCGGACGCTATCTCCATCTGGTGCTGGAAAAGAATATTCCTCCCGAATCGATTGTAGCCCTCACCTTCACCAGAAAGGCTGCTGCCGAAATGGCCACCCGCCTTCATGAAGCCCTGACCGACTGCGAAATGCCGATGCCCGACATCGCAGAGCGACTTGCACAGTCCCATATCCAGACGCTCGATTCGTTCTGCAGAGAAATCGTTGCGGCATCGGCGGTCCGGTACGGTTACACGCCGGAATTCGCCATCGACGAAGAACTCTGCAGAGAACTTGCCGAAAAAACTGCGCACCGCTATGTGCTCGCCCACATGGATGAGCCGGGACTTTCCACGCTGATGGACGCGTTCGGGTTCGAGGACATAGTGCATCACCTTTTTGCTTCTTTCGGCATCGCGAACATCGCCCCGCACTGGCTTGGCCGGCATTTCTGCATGGCTTCCTTTCAGCTGGCCGAAGCCGAATTCCGCAGAACCGGGCGAGAGGTGATCGATGAGGCCTCAGCGCTGGTCAATGAACTGCTCGCCTGTGCGGCCTCGGGACAGCGAAGCGATTTCAGGGAAGGAACCCGGCAGGCAGTGGCGCTGGCCGGGCGCCTTGCTGAAACGCTCCAGCAGGTGACGGACCGCGATCCGCCCGACTACCGGCCCCTGAAGGATTTTGTCGAACTGTTCCAGGATCCAGCCTGGAAAGTCGACCTGAAAAAGGTAGCCCGCAGTGATCCTGCGGAACAGCGCATCAAGGAGCTTTTTCAGGCGCTGTTCCGCGACGAGGCCAGACAGGGACGCGAAAAATGGCAATTCATCAGGAAATTCTCCGAGCTTGCAGATTTCGAATGTTTCCTTCCCGAGTACCGTGAAGCCATGAACCATCTCGACAGGTATGCGGACACCCTCTGCGAGGAAAAGCGCCGGGCGAATGTAATGGATTTCAAGGACCTCGGCCTTCTGGCAGAGGACATTCTGAAGCAGGACGATGAAGTCCGAAGGGAATGGGCACGGCGCTTCAGCCACATTCTCATCGACGAATTCCAGGACAACAACAGCCTTCAGAAAAGAATCCTCATGCTGTTGAGCCTCAAGGAACATCCGCGGAATTCTTCAGACATCGAAGAAGGCAAGCTGTTCTTTGTCGGCGATGAAAAGCAGTCCATTTACCTGTTCCGCGGTGCAGATGTCAGCGTATTCCGCCTGCTCGCCGACGAACTCGGTGCAGCGCCCATGAGGCTCCAGCGGAACTATCGCAGCAGCAAAAAGCTCATCCACTTTTTCAACGAGGCTTTCGCGCGCATCCTTCAGCCCGAAGACCCTGAATCGCCCTGCAGTTTTGAAGCAGTGTACGTACCGATGGAAGCGCCCGCAGAGCCTGTAGCGCCTGTAGCGCCCGCAGAGCCCGGAGCGGCCGAGTTTCCATCGCGCATCGAATATCACCTGGTCAGCGGTTTCCTGGCCGAGGAACACCTTACTGAGAGCCTGCAGGCCGAAGAACCGGGAACCTTTCTCGACCGGGATGAATCCCAGGCCTTCCGTATCGCCCAGTGGATCCGCGATGCGCTGGAATCCCCAAACCCCCTCATGGTGCACCGCGATAAAGTCCTTGTCCCTGCCGGGTACGGCGACATCGCCATCCTCATGCGGAGCAGCTCCAAACAATATCTGCTGGAAAAATACCTGAGAATGCTCGGCATACCCTTCATTGCCGAAGCCGGCTCTGCCCTTTTTTCAGAACAGCCTTCCAATGACCTGTACTATATGCTGCGCCTTCTGCTCGACGATCAGGATCTGTTCGCCACTGCCGCGGTGCTGAGAAGCCCGCTGTGCCGGATTTCCAATGAGGGATACGTCTCTATTCTGGCAAGACGCCTGAGTCTTGGGGATATTCAGCGCGAGCTCGCTTCCGGAAGCGAAGTCCTGAAATCGCTCTCCGAAAACGATATCGAAGCGCTCAAACGCTTCAGTGCGCTGTATGGGGAGCTTGGGGCACGCGCTGATCACATGCCGCTCATGGACATTGTGAACCTGATGTGGGACCGGGGCTATCTGGGCCTCTTCCTCGTTTCTGATCCTCAGCGCCACCCCTATCTCGACCACTGGCACGCGCTCCGCGCGCTTGCCTCAAAAGTTGAGTCTGAAGGCGGAGGCATCAGCCACCTGTGCGAAGCGCTGAGGAATTACATGCAGGGACGTCGGACCTTTGATACCGGCAGAATGCCGCATGCGCGCGAAGAAGGGGTGCGCCTCATGACTGTCCACAAATCGAAAGGCCTTGAATTTCCCGTAGTCATCATCCCATGGATGGAATCCCAGGCAGGAGGCTATGCACAGGACTACTGGGGTGTGCTCGATGTGCCAGAGACTGCCCGCGCAATGGCTTTGCCTCAGGGCTACCCAGCGCCTCAGTGCTTTACCGTCGACATCGGCTTCCATGACCGGCAGGACGGCGGTTCCAACTTCCTGCAGACGCATGCCCGCACGCTTCGCGAAAAGAAAGAAAAGGCCGAAACCAGGCGGCTTCTCTATGTCGCATGCACCCGCGCCATCGACCACCTCGTATTCTTCGGTTCCGAACCGCCGCGGAACTTCGCCAGCGACAGTTTCCACCGCTATCTTTTCGACAGCACCGATACCGCTTTTCTCGATCCGGCCGCAAGGACTGGTGGAACCGCGAAACTTCCCGAGCATCTCGAAAGCCTTCAGCTCGTCGTCCATCCTCTCGCGACCGATGCCGAAGTTTCCAGTGCGAGCCGCCAGAATGCCCGCCTGCACAGCGGAGCGCTCGATATTGCAAAGATCGCCCGGGAATATGAACTCGCCGAGGTCATGGACTTAAGCCGCCCATCACTGCGGATCGCTGTAAGCGAACTGGATCCGGAAGCGCTGCCGCATATCCGCATGCATACCGAAGAGGTGTTCAAACCAGCCATCATGCCGGACAAACTGGCGGCTGCAGAATCTCCGCCCAACAGCTCCCCTGATCCTGCCCTTTTCGGCACCCTTGTGCATGAGCTCTTCGAGTTCCTCGTTTCCGGACGGCCCCTCGAAAGGTATCGGCCTTCCGATAGCATTGCGAGAGGGCTTGCACCCTTCCCGGACATTGTCGAACAAGCCTGCGAGCTTCTGAAACCCTTGCTCGAATCACCATTCTGGCGGCAGGCGAGCGAAGGCAGAACCCCAAGGCCGGAATTTCCGTTTCTTCTCTCTGCAGGCCGCTTTACACTTGAAGGCCGTATGGATATGCTTCTCGAAGGCCCGGAAACCATCCTCATCCTCGATCTGAAAACCGATCGCCAGATTGTGCCTGCACGGCATGCAGCCCAGCTCGCCGTATATCGGTACGCGGCCAAGCTTCTCTATCCAGGCAGAACAGTGAAGGCTGGCCTTCTGTACCTTTTCGCCGGTCTTGTTTCCTGGATTGAGGGCGAAGTTGGCGAATCGGATCTTCTTTCATGGTGCAAGGCAAGGAGGACTTCATGAAGGGCAAGGGCGTGATAGCACAGAAAAAGCCTGAACCGACACCGTGGAACATATTCCTGACGTTGGCAAAGATCACGTTCATTACCATTGGCGGGGGCTATGTCATCGTACCGGCGATTGGCAATGCCTTCGAAAAGAACGGTTGGATCGAAGAAAAGGAATTTTTCCGCATATTCGCCAAGGCTCAGGTATTCCCGGGGCCAGTTGCGCTCAGCACATCCTTTCTTGCTGCCTACTCCATTGCAGGAGCAAAGGGCTGTGTGGCTGCAGTATTCGGCGTTGTTCTGCCGCCTTTTATCGCGCTCATTCTCGTAGGCCTTTTTATCTCCAATTTTGGCCAGAACGAGATGTTCCGGCGCTTTTTGCTGGGAGCTGGTGCCGTGGTGCCCGGGCTCGTGGGCTCCATGCTGTACCGAGCGGCAAAAAGCCGCAAATGGTCGATCCGCGCAGCAGTTGAAGTTGCGGTCCTGGCTGTTATTCTCTCCTTGTTCCCTGCATATGCCTTCTATGTTCTCCTGGGCGGAATCGCCCTGATCTATGCGGAGCGCTTAGTATGGAAATCCTGAATGTCGTGCTTTCTTTTTTCAAAATCGGCATTATCGCCTTTGGCGGAGGCTGGTCTGTTGTCGGTATCATCAAGCAGGAAGTCGTGCCCCGATGGATGGATGAGCAGGCATTCAAGTCGCTGATCGCCATCGCACAATCGACACCCGGTCCCATCGCGCTCAATGCTGCCACACTGGTAGGCTGGCAAAAGGGAGGAATAATCGGTGCGGTCAGCGCAACGCTTTCCGTCATCGCGTTCCCTCTGCTCGCGATGAGCCTGGCCCTTGCGTTTGCGAAACGAATCCCGCTGAGGAGGGATCTTGCGGACGAAAGCCTGCGGTCGGGGAGCCTGGCCATGATCCTCATGACCTTCTGGGCGCTAATGCCTTTCAACAGCCAGCTCATAGTGTGGCTGTTTGCAATCGCTGCCTTCCTGCTGACCGCCTTTACCAGGATCAACGGCGCCTATGTGATCCTCGGAGCAGGAGCGTTGAATATGATTTCAGGCATTCTGCACTGATTTCCATTCGAGCCGGACCGCACGTACCGCCCGGACGAAAGCTCCATACTGGTCGAGCGATTTGAGCGGCGTCAGCTCCCGGGAAAGGGCAAGGGGCATGACTCGAGCCACCTTCATTTCCGCAAGCAGACTGTCGACGTTGTCCAGCGCGCATTCGTGGGCTGAAGGGTCGTTGCCGGGGATGGACCACCCGATTCCTTCCATGAAATAGCGCTCATGAAGCAGAGAAAGCGCACGGTCGAGCCAGTCCGCGCGGTAGACGCGGATCCCTACATTGGTGAGGTCGGTAGGAATCGTTCCGGCATGCGAGCCGGCAAGTTTTTCGTGCCAGAAACCTGCGGGCAGGCCATCTTTATCCAATGAAACAGGATAGGCGGGATGTTCGGTTCGAGCGGCAGGAATGACCACACCGACCTCGATGCCGCGCGCGTCGAATGCCGCCATGGCATGGACCGCCAGAATTACGGTAAGGGGGGAATTCGCGTCTCCTCCGAAATTGGTAATGACATAGCGTGCATCCCGCCACAGACTTCTGCATTGCAGCACTGCATCTCCATGACCGTGCACCTTGCCGTCGGGCCCGGTTTTCTGGGTGAAGAAGCGTTCGCGGTGATGAAGGTTACTGGAGGGAGGCGCACGATCGGTCCGCAGTGCCGGCCCCAGGTCGAGCGGCTTCAGAATCTGGTTTTCAATGGCCTCTTCCCAGCCCCGAACAACGAGAATATGGCGTCCTGCCTTTCGAACCGCGTCGACGGCGTAGGCAGCCATGGGAATATTGCAGGGTGCATGAGTGCTGGCTTGAGCGCCATCCGGGCTGGCCGCCGCTGCCCCAGTATCGTCCATGTTTCGGATATAGTCTGGCACGGGAAACAGCCCGCGCGGCGCATCCGGGGGAAAACTCGCAATCAGCGCCGGATCCGGCGCCTCTGCGCCCCCAATCCAGCTTCCTTCCTTCAGCATGGACCGGGCTTTCTCAAGGGAAGCGCTCCAGCGTGTCCCAGCTCCCGCAAGCAGGGTAATGGCTGAAGTTTCGTTCCACAGAGAAGAATCCCCGAACTGCAGGGTTTCGAAATAGATCAGCCTTCGCAAGGATTTATCGACGGGGCTGGGCGCCATGGGAAACACCTCAAAACGGGGCATGGACTGAGCTTTCATAGCAGTGCTCCCTTACTCAGTCGGTACACTCATGAAGGGTGCCAGGCCCGCATTCGGCCGGCGCGTCGGGAACATGCGGCTCAAAGTCCGTCCGCTGTGACGGAAGAACGAGGTATTTCTTGACGAACCCTACAGGCCTGTAGGTCATCTTTGCCTGTCTGAGCCCTTCGTCCCCCAGATCCTGCTCGCGGTTGATGAAACGATAATGAGCCGGCAGCGACTGCGCAAAGGCCTGGTTGATGAACTGGTAGATGCCCCTGTACCTGTCGCAGGCCTTTTCGAAATGCACCGCGAACATGCGCCCCCTGGCCAGGGGCTCACCGAGACACCAGCCGACTGGCACATGCCCGATATAATAGACCGCCCCTCGAAGCCCGAGCATGTCGAACAGCTCGAGCGCCTCGCGGGCCGCCATGTAATCGCCTTCAACACCCTTGGCCGCTCTCCATTCTTCAAGGACGGCAAGGGCATCGGCCACCCTAGATTTGGTCAGCGGCCGCTGTTCGCATGAATAGCTGGAGACAAAGCCGTTCACCAGATTGCGCTTCTTGTGGTAGGCCTTGCCGCTCAAGGCAGCAAGATCTTCTCTCAAATAGAGATAATCGAAATTGTCTCTGTCTTCCTGTACTATATAGCCGCGGGCCTCGAGCCCGGTTCTGTGCGCCTCGGCCTGCGATTCTGAGAAGTGCCGCCAATACTCGAAGCGCTGCATCAATGCATCGACAGTTTCGTACGAAGGAACACAGCAGGGCAGATAGAAAAAGCTCCTGCCCTTTCTGGAGCCGGCAATCACCAGATTGCCGTCGGGCAAAAGAGAAAGCTCGTAATGGTAGGTGTGTCTGAAAAGATAGAGGCCGGCGAAGGTGAATTCGGAAATGCCGTCCTTGAGAAGGCTCAGGCCAGGATAGAGATACTGTTTCATCTCGAGCGTGATGGGAGCAAAATCGGGATATGCGGGAATTTGGCTCATCATGGCACTAACAATATCCCGGCTCGCTCTTGCATTCAATAGACCGCAGAGCTACTTGCGCTCACCCTTGGCTTGATGCCATAGTACAATCAATATGAAGACACCAACAGCATTCCTCTCCCGTCCATGGACGGACGCACTTGTCAATCGGTTTATCAATTATGCAAAAATCGATACCCAGAGCAACCGCCACAGCGACGAGACTCCTTCCACTGCCGGCCAGTGGGAGCTCGCCCGCCTTCTCGAGCGCGAACTGCGTGCCATCGGCATTCGGGAAGCCGAGCTGGACGATCACTGCTATCTGATAGCCCGCCTGCCCGCATCTCAGGGATACGAGAAGGCTCCATGCATCGGGCTCATGGCTCACATGGATACCGCCAGCGATGTTTCGGGAAGCGGTGTTCAGCCGCGCATCATCCGCAACTATGACGGCAAAAAGATTCAGCTTTCGGACAATGTAGCGCTCGATCCGGAAGAATATCCCGACCTTGCCGAGCATGCAGGCGACACCATCATCGTGACCGATGGCTCGACCCTGCTCGGGGCAGACGACAAAGCGGGCGTGGCGGAAATCATGACAGTGCTCAGCCATCTTGCAGCCAATCCATCGATTCCCCATGGGCCGATCGACGTCTATTTCACGCCCGATGAAGAAACCGGCAAGGGCATGGACCGCTTCCCTCTCCAGAAGGCAAAGGCTGTTGCCTGCTATACGCTGGATGGAGGCAGGGCGCCAGAAATTGAAGCTGAATGTTTCAATGCCGTCGCTATCAGAGCGGAATTTGCGGGAAAATCGATCCATATCGGCGCAGCGCGCGGCAAACTCGCCAATGCCGTCTCCATGGCCGCCAGCCTCATCGCAATGCTTCCCCGTTCCGAGAGCCCCGAAGCGACCGACGGATGGTACGGCTATTACTGCCCCATCGAGGTCAAGGGCAGTATCGACCAGGCGTGGGTGGACATCTACCTCAGGGATTTCTCGAGCGAGCGCATGCAAGAGCGCATTGAAGCGGTCAAGACCTTCGCCCGCGCAGTGGAGGCCCAGTTCCCGGGCGGCAAGGTCAGCCTTGCCGTCACTCCCCAGTACCTCAACATGAAGAAGAAGCTCGACGCCCACCCCGACGTGCTCGGAAAACTCGAGCAGGCCATACGTGCAAGCGGTTTCGAGCCCGAGATGAAACCCATCCGCGGCGGCACCGATGGCTCGCGCCTTACCGAAATGGGCATCCCCACTCCCAACCTGTTCACGGGCGGCTACAACTATCACAGCCGCTTCGAGTGGGCTTCGCTCGCCGAAATGTCGCTTGCCGTGGAAACGATACTGAATCTCGTCCGTATCTGGGCAGAATAGCGCTCAGCGCTGAAATCGGCCGCTGCAGAAAGCGCCCCGCAGGAGGGGAGAAGCTACCTTCTCCCCTCCTGCACCATTTTCCTTACGATGAAGGTGGCCACATCCTCAGCATAGGTGCCGCGCCCGAACCCCGCATCGAAGCCGATCTTGGCTGCCAGCTTGTGCGAGATGCGCGGCCCGCCTGCAATGCAGATGAACCTGCCGCGCTCGCCTTTGGCTTCCAGCAGCTCGATGAACTCGGTGAGTGTGTGCACGTGCGAGTCCTTCTGCGTTACCACCTGAGAGACGAGAATGGCATCGGCGTTGTGAGCTTCGGCATATTCGATCAGTTTTTCGTTCGGAACCTGGGCACCGAGATTATGCGCCTCGATCATCTCGTAGCGCTCCAGTCCATAGTGGTGGTTATACCCTTTCATGTTCATGATCGCATCGATACCGACGGTATGGGCATCGAAGCCGGTACAGGCACCGACCACTACGACCTTTCGCCCGATCTTTTCCCTGATGAAGGTATTGATTTCGTCCATGGTCATGGATTTTTCGCTGTCGTCGCGGTCCCCTTCCACCGTGTCCCAATCGATGCCGTGCCGCGTCGCCGCATAGACAACGAAAAAAGTGAACTCGTCCGACATGGGCGCAGCATGCACCACCTCGCAATCGTGAAAGCCCCATGCCAGCACGATGCGCCTGGCCGCTTCCATCGCACGCGAGCCGTGCGGAACCGGCAGGGTGAAGGAAAGCTGCACCTTCCCGTCATCCATGGTATCGCCATAGGGCCTTATTATCTGAGCCATGTCATTTCCTCCCTTTCAGGCCGAGCGCCGATTCGAGCGCCTTCTCTGCAGGGTTGCAGTAATCCGGTGCCTTTTCAACAAGACCGTCCATCCCCTTGCCCCCTGTGCGCGGACGCGCGATATCGGCGAACATTGCCTTTTCGATGCTCTCCATGAGCCCGATGCGCTCGACCTCTTCCAGGAATTTGACGGTGCGGTCGAGCACTTCTTGAGCGCGGCGCACAATCAGCCCGTCGGGGCGGAACTCGATCTCGTCCATGATCGCATCGATGCCGTTCATTACATAGAGGGCGGTTTCGACCGCGATATGACGGTCCATCATGAAGGGGGTGTGGATTGCCTCGGTGAGCATGCCCAGGAGGTGAATACCCTGTCCGGTCGCCTTGGAAACAAAGTTGAACATGTTGTCCATGACCAGCCCCTGGAAAATGTCGCCGGACATGTGCTTGGTGGGAGGCATGTACTTGAGCGGATGTTCCGGGAAGATTTCGCGCGCCATCTGGGCCTGGGCGAGCTCGTAGAGGATGCTGTTCTTGATGGAAGGGTCCATCTCGAAGGCGTGGCCGAGGCCCATCTGCCAGGGCTTGAGTCCGGCCGCATAGGCGAAGCGCTCATTCAGGAACTGCGACGCGAGCACGGTGTAGGCTTTTTCGAAGGCGTCGCTGGTCGTCAGGTAGTTGTCCTCGCCGGTGTTGATGATGATGCCCGAATAGGCATTGATCATGCGGCTGAAACGCTGGTCGACGAAGGTGCGGTACATGTTGATGTCGCGGAAGAGGATGCCGTACATCGAGTCGTTGAGCATCATGTCGAGGCGCTCGAGGGCTCCCATGGCTGCGATTTCGGGCATGCAGAGACCGGAGGCATAGTTGGTCTGGTAGATGTAGCGCCGCTCGCGCTCCATGACCTCGTCGAGGGCCTGGCGCATGATGCGGAAGTTTTCCTGCGTCGCGTAGGTGCCGCCGAAGCCTTCGGTGGTAGCGCCATAGGGCACATAGTCGAGCAGGCTCTGCGCTGTGGTGCGGATCACCGCAATAACGTCCGCACCGCGGAGTGCAGCAGCCTGGGCCTGTTTCACGTCTTCGTAGATGTTGCCGGTTGCCACGATGAGATAGAGCAGCGGGCTGTGGTTGTGGCCCTTGTACTCTTCCTGCTTTGCTTCGCGATAGGCGCGGTTGGCATCGATGCGGGCAAGCTGGCGGCGTACGAGCTCAGAAGCCAGCTCTTCTGCGCGATTGCGGTCGGCGAGTGGAATTGAGGCGACATTGAACCCCTGGGCGATCTGACGGTTGAGTTCGGAAATGTCCCAGCCTTTCGTCATGAGAGCATTCGCGTACCAGAGTGCTGCGCCCTGACCAAGTCTGTCCCGGAGGCTGTCCACGACGAGATTGGGTACCGGCACGCCGTCCGGCGAAGCTCCATCAGCACCCATCAGCCTGAGGGCAGCCCGCTCGACGGTAACCGTCGTATGCGCTTCAATGAACTCGAGAACCGGAGCACATATCCGGACAGCGAGCTCTCTAGCCTTTTCGATCTTGTCCTGCGGAAGATTGAGCTTGTTTCTGATCATTTCTCCATGCTCCTCTCAGATCTCTCAAGAAGCGGTACCTGCACGCGACTGGGCGAGCAGCTGCTCGGCACGCGCGGCGATATCTTCATCCAGCCCCAGCAGACGGGCGACGGCAAGCGCATCCGAGCCTTCGGCAGGCGTGGCAGCGCTTGCCGGAAGCACTCGATAGCACATGAGCGCATTGATGTGTCCAAGAAGCTCCTTGAGGTCTTCCGGAACCCCGCTGCTGCCGGCAAAGAAGGTAGCAGCCCGCTCGCGGTCAAGGCCTGCCATGCGGAACATCTGGCCTTTTTCAGTTGGCAACGTGCAGGCGATATGGGTTGCAAACAGCGCCATGGAGCCTTCGGCATCCGCAAAGCGCTCTACCACTGCCTGCATGAGCGCCCGCGCTTCTTCTGCACTGGTGGTATGGGCGAACTCGTCAAATATCGCAAGCCCGGGTCCTTTCGCCGCGGCTCTGAGAATTTCCACAAGGCGGCGGATTTCGAATCCATAGGCCGAAAGCCCGCGCTTCCGCGCCAGGGGCGCTTCTCCGGCGACATCGATCCATGAAAACACGCAGGTCGCGAATTCATCCGCCGGCACATACATGCCGCACTGCGCCAGGATCTGAAGAAATGCCACAGTCTGCAGAACACAGGTCTTGCCGCCCATATTGGAGCCGGTAAGTATCGCTACCGGCGCGTCGAGCTCGAAATCGAGCGGCTCGTAGCGGGTGTTCCGCTCGCGGCATTCTTCCTCGAGAGGGATAAAGCGCCCTGCACAGATGCGGATCGATGCACTGCCTGTTCCGGAAGGCGGCAGTGCAAGGACCGGCCGTACAAGGCGGTAGTCCCGGACCATGCGCCACTTCGCGATGGCAAGATCGAAGCGTCCAAGCGCTGCTGAATAGTATGCCAGATTCGGCAGTTCGGAAATGGCCATGGCTGCAAGCCGTGCAATTGCCTTTTCTTCGAGCAGTCGTTCGGCATCGCGCTCTCTGCGCCGCTCCTCCTCGAGTTCCAGCATGGAGGTATCGGGCAGAAGCCGAACCGACATCATGCGACCGTCATAGGGCTCGGCAGCAAGCAGAGGTCCTTCGCCCCGCGCCGCACTTTCCACAGCGGCAAGTGCCTTGTCAGCCGGCACGATCAGAAAATCGCGCCCGGCAAAATCAAGCCCCCACAGAGCACGAACCGCCGCCTCCTGTTCGCGGCGCCGCTGGGAGATGCGGTGTACCAGCGCTTCGAGGCGTGTTCGCACTTCCGCAAGCGCCGGCTCATGCTGTGCGGTAATGGAAAAGCTTTCAGCATCGGCATTTCCGGCACAGAGGGCCTGATAGAAGTCCTGCGAGCGGAATTGCAGGTCGAAATGCGTACAGGTTTCTTCGCCTGCCACGCTTCTCAGCCCAATATAGTGCACAAGGAATTTCTTCACCAGGAAGAGTTCGAGCAGACCCCAGCCTTCGGCCCCCGATTCGAGATCGGGAAGCCGCGGAATTTTCCCAAGATGCCAGAGCAGACGGTCAGCGCGCACCGTGTCAGAAAGCGCGCGGCCCGCTGCTTCGATGTCGTCATAGCATGCTTCGAGCACCATGCGGTCGGTTTCGAGGCCTAGCCCATTCCTGCGGTCCTTCCCATAGGGACTGCGCGGCTCCAGGCGTGCAAGAAATTCGCCAGCCCTGGAAAAGGCGGACAGATGGGACGGAATGGGAAGTATTGCCCTCATGCTGCGCCTCCCAGTGTGCAGGCATCCTGCTCATAGGGATTGCCGCACAGGATGTGGTCAGCGACGGAAGACGGTAGCGAGGCGGCAAAATCCTCAGGCGAAAGGTCCCTGAGAGTCAGCACAAAGCCGGCAAAGCGCACGGGATGAGCGACGAAGAGCATGTGGCTGGATGCAAGATCTTCCAGTTCCTGCCCACTGAGAAACACATGGGCCATGTCTTCAACCACAAGGGGCGGCAAGGGCGTCTTGTGTCTGCTGCTGGAGCGCTCCGCATATATCTCATGGAGTACCGCACTGGTCAATGGCCCTTCTATCCTGCGGCAGGCGGGTGAGATCTGTCTGTCTGAGGAACCTTCATTCCATTGCGGCAGATTCACGAGCCTGAAAAAATGCTCCATGCGCCGGGCAATTCCATGCTGGTTCGCCCTGTCCGCCATGACTGCACAGAACAGAAGCGCTTCCGGCAGGTGCGAAAGCTGAGTCAGCCGGCTCAGGGTACCATCGATGATGACTGCATCGATGCCCGGCAAGCCGAGCGCCTCCCTGCTGGCATCGGCAAGCGCTTCGTTCTGCCCCGGCCCAACCAGAATCGCATTCCCCGAGCGGCCAGCCCGCGCGAGCACTATCGGGCCCAAGGCGCTCGAACCGAAGGGCCCCGCTTCGATCTGCGGCCGGCAATCCGCAAACGGAAGACTTGCCGCCGATGTCGAGAATGCTTCACCAGAAAGGAGCTCGATGCGGTTTGCAGCCGCAGATCCTGCCGTCGCGCGTCCTGCTTCGTATCCGGCTGTCAGCAGTGCTGCTCTTTTTCCTTCCATACGCAGGAGCGCCATCATGGCCTTGGCCAGGCTGGTCTTTCCGCAGCCCGAGGAAAAACCGGTGATGAGATTCACGTGACTGCAAACAAGCTTCGTGTCCAGCGGCATCATTCTGTCTAGCCTTTGGCGAACTCTGGCCGGTCCTGCTGTTTCAAGACTTGTTCTTTCGGCCTGTTTTCGAAATGCCGCCGCGCCCGGCCATTTTGGCGATGTCGTCCCTCAGGCGATCGCCGCGCTTGAGGTGTGCAGGCTCGAGCACCTTTTCCTCACCGCTTAGCAGGCGCGCAACCCCGCAGGTCGGCCCAAGCCAGGGTTCGTCATAGCAGATGCGGCACTGGCCGCAGTCTTCCTTGTAGCTTTCCGGCTCGTCGTAGGTCGTGATCACTCCCTCGTAATTGCGCAGGATGACCCGCTTTTCGTTCGAGGTGATGAGATAGTCCGGCATGACCGGAATCTTCCCGCCGCCGCCCGGCGCATCGATGACGAAGGTCGGGACAGCAAGTCCGCTCGTGTGTCCGCGCAGATTTTCGATGATCTCGATGCCCTTCGAAACAGTGGTCCTGAAATGGGAAATGCCGAGCGACATATCGCATTGATAGATATAGTAGGGTTTTACGCGGATGGTCAGCAGTTTCTGCACCAGTTTCTTCATGAGAATGGGGCAGTCATTGATATCGCGCAGCAGCACGCTCTGGTTGCCCAGCGGAATACCTGCATCGGCGAGCTTGCGGCATGCCTCTCTGGCTTCGGCGGTAATCTCGCGCGGATGATTGAAGTGAGTGTTCACGTAGATGGGGTGATATTTCCTGAGCATGTCGACCAGCTCGTCGGTAATGCGCATCGGCATGACTACCGGCGTCCGCGTCCCGATCCGGATGATTTCGACATGGTCAATAGCCCTCAGCTTCTGGATGATGCGCTCCAGGCGCTGGGTGGAAAGAATGAATGGATCGCCTCCGGAAATGAGTACATCTCGTATAATTGGCGTACGCCTAATGTAATCGACCGCTGCATCGATCTGAGCTTCGTCGAGATGCACATCTTCATGGCCGACAAAGCGGCGCCTCGTGCAGTGGCGGCAGTTCATGGAACACATGTTGGTAACCAGCAGCAATACCCGGTCCGGATAGCGATGGGTAAGGCCTGGCACTGGAGAATCGACATCCTCATGGAGGGGGTCAGCCTGGTCCGAAGCCAGAAAATGGGTTTCCTGTATGCGGGGTATGGCCTGAAGGCGTACGGGGCAGACCGGGTTGGAGGGATCGATGAGCGAAGCATAGTAGGGCGTAATGGCCATGCGGAACACTTTGAGCACTTCGCCGATATCGCGGCGTTCCTTATCCGTGAGGGGAAGCACCTGCTCGAGCGTTTCGATGTCGCGGATGTTGTGGGCCATCTGCCAGTGCCAGTCGTACCATTCTTCGGGAGTGACATCCCTGTAGAGCGGAATGCGCCGCCAGTCGAAGGAGGGATATTCGTGCATGATCAGCTCCTGAGTTTGAGAATTTTCCGCACATCGTCGGGGGTTGCCACGGTGAGCTGTGCCTCCCTGGCTATGCGGACTGCGCGCTCTACAAGCTCGGCATTCGATTTTGCCAGCACACCCTTCGCATAATATACGTTGTCTTCGAAACCGACGCGGATCCAGCCATTGGCGGCGATTGCACCATACTGAGCGGGAAGTGAGGCCCGCCCTATGCCCATGACCGTAAAATAGGCATCCTCCGGCATCGCGCGCTTAAAGGCAAGCAGGTTTTCCGGCGAATAGGGTACCGATCCCGGCACATTCAGCACAAAACCATAGTGGTAGGGCGGCTCGAGCAGTCCCTCGTCGATCAGCATGCGCGAAGCATAGACATGCCCGAGATCGAAACATTCGAGTGTAGGGCGCACGCGGTGATCCCTGAATGCTTCGGCAAAGGTCCGCATGACCGGTAGAGTATTGACGATGTAGTCGTTGCCGAAATTGACCGTGCCGCAGTCGAGGCTGGCCATTTCGGGCTCGAGAGCGACCAGCGGAACGAGGCGGGCTTCAGCGCTGTCGCCGACTGCGCCGCCTGTTGTAATTTCTATGACAATGTCGCACTTGCGGCGGATAAGTTCCATGGCCCGTCGAAACACCTCCGTGCTCATGGTCGGCTTTCCCTGCTCATCTCTGACATGCAGGTGCAGGATGGCAGCGCCAGCCAACCTGGCTTCGTACGCCGCATCCGCAATTTCCTCGGGAGTTACCGGCAGGGCCGGATTCTGCGCCTTGGTCGTTTCCGCGCCGGTGCAGGCACAGGTGATAACCATCATTCTGTCCATGAATCTCTCCTCTCGCGCGCAAAGGCGCGCACTCGAACTGCATGAGTGCCCCGGCCCGGGCGCCGGGTCAGGCCACCACGCATGCCTCCCGTGACTCGGCTGACAATGTTCAGCTGCCGATAGGGAATTTCTTCGCCGCCAGCTCGAGAGCCTCTTCGATTGCCCAGAGTGCGGTGTCGAGATCCCTGTCAGTATGGCGGTGTGCAATGTACCAGTGATGATAGGGCTGGATGAAGAGCCCCCGCCGAATCGTCTGCGTATAGAAATACTCACGCCGCGCGCGATATGTCTTTTCTTTGTCTGCCGGATGGGGATTGAAGGTGAGGTAGGGCATGGGCGGAATGCCCGAGACGGTAACCGGCATTCCGGATCGCTCGGCGATCTGCCTGAGGCGCTCGAGGAACTTTGTGCCCCGCTCCCACAGCGAGTCCTGCACCTTTTCGCGCTCCAGGATGTCGAGACACTTCATGGCCGCGACCATTTCGAGGCTGTTCGGGAAGAAGGTTGATGACACGAACACTTTTTTTTCGGCCATCATCATCACTTCGCGGCAGCCCACTACCGCGCTCAGTGCATAGCCGTTGGCCAATGCCTTGCCGATTGTCGTAAGATCGGGCGTTACCCCATAGCGCTGCTGCGCACCCCCCATGGCGACACGGAATCCGGTCCTGATCTCATCGAAGATAAGCACGGCGCCATGCGCATGCGTCAGCTCCTTGACCGCTTCGAGATATCCCGGCGGAGGGGCCATGACCGGCTTGCTGTTCGGATGTCCCACCGGCGTGATGATGACGCCGGCAACCTGGCCTTTGTACTGCTCCAGTTTTTCTTCGAGCTCGGCGATATTGCCATATTCGAATTCAATGGTGAGATTCGAAATCTCCTCGGGTACGCCACCATGGATTTCGACGCACCAGTCGTGCCAGCCATGGTATCCACAGCGCAGAATATATTTGCGATCGGTATAGCCGCGCGCAAGGCGCACGGCGAGGCTTGTTGCATCGGAACCGGTTTTGACGAGGATCGCCTGCTCGGCGCTGGGAATCAGCGTAGTGAGCCGGCGCTCGAGTTCGTTCTGGACCGGCTGGACAAGCGAAAAACAGAAACCCTTCTCGAGCTGGCGAATGACGGCTTCGGTGATCTCGGGTTCGTTGTAGCCGAGGATAATGGGACCATAGGCACAGAGCATATCGATGTAGTCATTACCGTCGACGTCTACGATATGGCCTGCATAGCCGCGTTCGAGAAAGATGGGATATTCGCCTTCCACAAAATTGTAAGGCCGCCGTATGCCCATGATGCCGCCGGGACAAACCTGCTTGGCTTCCTCATACATCCGCATGGAATTGTCGAGCTTGAGCTTTGGATATTCCTGTGCTGCCATTGAGACCTCCTTATGGACCGGAACAGAAGGAGAAGGAGACGAAATGCTCCGCCTCCCGTCTGAAAAAGACTTCTATTTCACGTACTGCTTTTCGAAGAATTCTCTGAGTTTGGGATTTTCCCTCAATTCCCACAGGGTGATTTCGGCGTGATCCTTTGTATAGCCATTGCCGATGATCATGAGCACATCCTTGCCGATGCCTTCCGCACCGAGCGCTGCCCGGGTAAAACTGGTCGCCATCGAAAAGAAATACACAATGCCACCATCGCGCACCGGCAGGATGGATGCCATTTCACAGCCCTGAATATTGACGCAGTTGATAGCGATATCGTACTCGAGCCCGCGGTTTGCCGAAAGAACCTTGGTGAGGAATTCGACGGGTTTTGTGGCATCGGCGACCACGACTTCGTGCGCAAGTCCCATCTCTTCGATATAGGCACGCGAACGTTCGGAATGGATATTGGCGACAACGCGGCCGGTAGGACCGACGCGCTTCATGGCCTCGTAACAGCAAAGCAGACCCGACTTTCCGCCTGCACCGAGGATCAGGACCTTGTCACCCGGTTTGACCAGCTTGGCTGTCTGCGCCGGAGCTCCCGCAACGTCGAGCGCAGCGAGTGCGAGTCTTTCGTCCATGTCGTCGGGCAGTTTCGCATAGATACCCGATTCGAAAAGGATAGCCTGCCCTTCGATGTCAACCCGGTCAATTTCCTTGTGGACGGTGAGAATGCGCTCGATTTTGAGCGGAGTGAGGGAGAGCGAAACAAGGCTTGCGATCTTGTCGCCGGGCTTGAGGTCGCGGTGCGCAAGCGCGGGGCCGATCTTCGCCACGCGGCCGATGAACATGCCGCCCGAACCAGTCACAGGATTCTGCTGTTTGCCCCTCGTCCCTACGATATTCATGATGATGGCCTTGATCTTTTCTTCATCGCCGCCGGCTTCGTTTTCTATCTGGGTGAAGCTGGCAGAATCGATATTCAGAGCGATGACATCAACCAGAATTTCGTTGTCGTAGAGTTTGGACATGTCGTTGTCGAGCTTGAGCGCGGTCTGGGGCATAGCGCCTGCCGGCTCGAGCACTCTGTGCGTTCCATATTTGTCGCCCATGGGCATAGGTGTGTTCCTCCTGCCCCTATCTTCCCACGAGAATGCCTAATCGTCAATGGATAAAGGAATAATTATATATTTAAAAAACAAATGTGCATAAATATCAAAACAATGGCTGGGCAGCGGCTGAAAAAAGATTCCGCCCTGGATGTCTCTCCATAAGGGCGGATGCTGAACGCTGTGGTCAAGATCCTACAGAACGATTTTGCCCCCAACGGTGATACACACAATCCCCTGGCTGAAGAAGGGGTCTATCATGCTTGTCTTGGATGAGTGCATCAATTGCATGGCCGGAAGAAGATAGGATACACGTGCAAAAGCACCAACATTGCCCAGAATGATTCCCGCTCCCCCGCCGCCTGAAAAATAGACGGAAGCAGTGAGCGGATTGCTTGCATCGGTATCCTGTGCAGGAATGGCGTAATCGCTCTTTATCAGGCCGCCTCCAATTTCGATGAAGGGATCGAGAAAGGCACGGTAGCCAAAGAGATGACCCTGGAAATAGCCGTAGAGATCGGTATCCTTGAGACTGCCGAGATTGCTGTCCGAACGATGGCGCCAGCCATAGGAAAAACCGAATACTGTATGCTTGCCGCCAATTTCGACAAAAGGCGCATAAAAGAGATCGCTTGCAGTTTGGTAGCTTGCAAACAGGCTGTCGTAGCTGGGGAAGCTGGTAAAATGCACAGGCACCTGAAATCCAAATCCCAGTTCTGCAGAAGCAATGCAGACGCACAGGAATGCAAAAATCAAAGAAATCACTGCCGATTTTTTCATTTCTTCCTCCAGGAAGCCATTTACTCAAATAATTATAGCACATGGAATATGATCAGGCAATTTTTCATTTCCCGTGGAAATGTCGGAAAAATGAAAAATGGTTTCTGTAATCTGCTGGATGTTCCGGGGTTATATTTCATGCTGTGGGCTTGCGATTCAAATGGCGTCTGCGGGTATTCTGGGCGGGAATTCAGGCGAACTGGAAGGACCGGGTGGCACACTATATTGAACAGGAGGAGTTTTTATAGTATACAGTCGTATATTTTACCTTTACAAAATGACGATATGGCTCTATATTTAGAGTCTCCTGAAAAACATCTAAAGTATTGTATAATATGATAATATATGGTATACTGAGTTCATAAAGTGCACGGAAAATAGCAAGAATGCCCAAAAACCCGTGCACTTGAAAGGCTCGCGATGTA